>Ga0079305_1000342_pt1 | contig 105445 bp, 83 predicted proteins | sample LMS_cellobiose_e_FD_79183 | JGI IMG/M metagenome (GOLD analysis project Ga0079305, IMG submission 79183) | Rumen-fistulated moose microbial communities from Alaska, USA - LMS_cellobiose_enrichment | ecosystem: Host-associated > Mammals > Digestive system > Stomach > Rumen fluid ...
CCACTACTACAACCATGACCGTATCAAACTGAGACTAAAAGGAAAGAGTCCGGTGCAATACCGAACTCTTTACCAATAGACTTTTTAATGTTAAACCGTCCAACTTTTGGGGTTCACATCAAACGATTCGTCCTCTTTTTCGTATAGGTGGCGGCAGGATTATCTGACGCTTACTTTCAGGGTTTCGCCATCGACGGTGACCAGATAGATGCCGGCGGGAACGTTGATATTGATCTGTCCACGGGCGGCGGCTACCTGCTGGCCGGAGAGCGAGTGGATGCGGATGGCAGCCTGCTCGCTGTCGCCTTCGACCTTGATCTGACCTTCACCGGCCATTACTTTCCAGGTGGCTGTCTTGGCAGCTTCGATACCTGTGGTGGGGCTATAGGTATAGACCGTCTTCAGGATATGGGCAATGCTCCAGGCGTTGTTCCTGTATTTCTCCATAATATCCAGTTCGTAGCTGGTAAGACTGGTATTGGGCATAAAATGCTCTTCGAGGGTGACACGGGTGTCCAGTTTCCAGTCTTTGGCAGTGGCGTCCCAGACCCAATTGGTCGTGACATCGCGGAACATCTCGGCCGTAGAAGTCGTCTGCTGCGAATATTTCGACGTTCCATACCAATCGGCAGCAGCCTTGTCCCATTCATATTCAGTGGTCATGATGCGCTTGCCGTCTGCATCATATTCGAATACTTCCTTATAGTCGCCGATCCAGCACCAGGCGGCTTCGTCCCATATATAGGAGGCCCGCATGGAGGTGGTGTAGCTGGTGTTGTCGGCATAGGCGTATTCCTTCTTGTCGGAACCGCGCCAATTCTTGTGGTCGCTGTCCCAATCATACTGTTCCGAGTAGACTACACGGTCGTAGTCGTCGTAGAGGTAGCTGCCTTTGCGGTCGCCCACCCAGTCGCCATCCTGCCAGTCGTAATAGTAGGCATAGTAAATGGTGTTGCCGAAGCGGTCGCGGTGGACTTCCGATTTGCGTGTGCCCTTCCAGCTCCAGTTGTCGTAGTCCCACTGATAGTATTCGTAATAATCCAAGGTGTCGTTGCTTTCGCTATACGACCTGGAATAACCTCTCCAGTCGGATTTCGAGCTGTCCCAACTATAAAAGGTATAGCCCAATTGATCTCCTTCGGAGTCATAGACATACTCATATCTGCTGGAACCCCTCCAGTTGTTCTGGCTGTAGTCCCAGTAATAGCTGGCCTGGTAAATGGTGTTGTCGTATTCGTCGAAACGATACTCGTCTTTGGAGTAACCTCTCCAGCCGGGGATGCTGCTGTCCCAGGTGTAGGTGGCATCCATGGTCAAGCGGCCTTTTTCATCGTAAGATGATTCCTCCTTTTCATTGCCTACCCAGCTGCGGGAGCTTTCGTCCCAATTGTAACTGGTCTGTGCACTGATGTTGGTGGTCGGGTCGAAAACGGTTTCATTCTTGTAGTTGCCGACCCAGGTGGAATCCCAGTCACTCCAACTGTAGTTCTCATCCAGCAACAGATTGCCATAGGCATCCGTTACGTAGATTTTTTTGGAAGAGGCAACCCAGCCTTCGTCCATGTAATCCGGAGAGGAAACGGTCAGGGTCACGGTGTCGGCCTTGTAGGTATAGTCGCCTCTTTCATAGTCTCTCCATTCGGCCGGAATCATCTCGGCGATGTAGGAACTGTTCAGGTAGCTGACAAACTTGCCGCCTTCCATGGTGACCACGTGCCGGGAGACGGGAATCCACTCGTGACTGTCCTCGCTCCACATATACTGGTAGTTGTCTTTGTCCAGACCGCTTTCGGTATAGGTGTATTCATACTTATAGGTAGGCGTCCAGTCATTGGAGGTTTCTCCCCAGACGTAGATGGTATAGCTGGTTTTCTTCTTTTGATCGTTGAAGGTATAGGCTTCGCGGCTCATTCCCTTCCACGACCGGGTCTCATAGTTCCATGAGTAGGAAGCATATTCTGTCAATATGCCCTGTTCGTCATAGGCCCATGCCTGGCGGTTGCCCATCCACCATGTGTCATATTCCGTGTTCCATTCGTTGTAGGATATGGTTTCAGTGACATCACCGTTCTGGTTTCTGGTGGTATAGGTGGCGTAGTTGCCTTTCCAGGTGGTCTGTCCATCGGCGTAGCGACCGTTGAAAGTTTCATAACAAATCGTTTCACCTTCTTCGTTGTAAACCTGGTGAGTCTTGGCGTAGGGGTACCATACGTTCCGCTCGCCGTCCCATTCGTAGGCAATGGTAAGCGTATCGCGGCCTTGGGCATCGCAAAGGGTTTCATTCTTGTAATAGCCTCTCCAGGCATCATCACCCCAACTGTAGGAGGCATTCATGATCTGATAGCCGTTTTCATCGTAGTCGTATTCGTTTTTGCTCTGGCCGATCAGTTTGTCGTCGTACTGGTTGTAGGCATATTCCTCCGACAGCGTGCACTGCTTCCAATAACCTTCTTCGTCCTTGAAGTATTTGTACTGGCAGATGGTCTTTCCTGTCAGGAGATCGTTTTCATAGACCAACATCAGGGTGTCACTGCCATAGGCATCGAACATGTTGATGCGTTTGCTGGTTTCCTTCCAGGCGTTGTCGGCGGCAGCCCACTGATAGTTGGCCTGCAGGGAAGTTTGCCAATCCTGTGAGTATTCCCCGCCGTAGAAGGAAGTGGAGTCGGTGACAAGGGTGTATTCATATTCGGTCTTGTCGGTCGGAACCCACTGGCCGTTCTGATACGTATAGTTGATGTATGTTTTGGTGCGGCCCGATTCCTCGTCGGTGAAATGTTCTTCCTTCCGGCCGGAATAAGGCTGCTGGTCGGCCAGTTCGGCTGCGGTGCGGGGCTCCTGGTAATTCATGCTCCAATAGCCGATGTACATCGTGTCGCCTTGATAAACATCGCCGTGACGCTGGCTCAGATACAGGGCTTGCAGATTTTCGCTGTAATACCAGGTCTGGGATTCCAGGTTGCGATAGTCTTTGTAAATAAAGACGCTCTGGTCGGAAAAGATCCACTTCTGGAGCGATCTGTCGTAATACCAGTTTCTGCGATAGTTGGTGGTGAGACCTTCGGCATCGGGACCGACTTCCTTGTAGGCACTCTTGTAGTTGGGATACCAGGTGGTGTCGCTGTAATAGTAGCGTTCGGTGCAGTAGAATCCTTCGCTGTCTGTGCCGGTGATGTCTTTGCTGGAATAAACCCATCCCAGGCTGTCGCCCTCCCAATAAGAGGAGATCGAGGTGGTCATGCCGTCGGCGGCATATTCATAGGTGGTACGGCTGTTGGGATCCAACTTGAAGTAAGCGGTGTGGGTCACCGTGTCTTCATAGTGGTTTCTCTGATAATGGATGGTGCTGGTGGCCCGGCCTTGGCCGTCAAACTCCGATTCGGTCTTGCTTTCGATGATTTGGGCACCGAGGGTGTCGACGTGCATTTCCAGGGAGGTGACCAGGTTGCCGTCTTGATAGATGTATCTCGATACGTTCACCTCCACCCACTGCATGGTCTTGCTGTCCAGGTAGGCGACAGTTCTTTCGTTGTTACTGCCATCATAAAGATCGGTCATGCGAACCAAAGCGTTGGCGGGAATAATCCGGGGATCCACTCCGAGGTAATTCTCCACGTTGGTGATGTTGGTTTCCCGTTTGGTGATGTTGCCTTCACTGTCGTAGGTGAAGGTTTGCGTACCGATTTTGGCCAGCTCGTCCATGCTCTTGCCGTAGAAGGCTTCGACCTTGTCGAGCCGCCACTCTTTGCTGCCCATGTACGGACCTTTCTTCAGGGGCTGCTCTACCGGCTGCTGCTGCGGAGCGGCCACCGGAACGTTTGCCACCTGCGGGGCCTCCAGTTTCATATGCCGGATGCGGGCTTCGATGTTTTGCTGCTCAGCGTCGATGCGCAGCTTGGAATCTCTGATTTCGGCTTCGCTGCGGGCCAGGTTCCTTTTGGCTTCGGCGGCCCGGTCGTTGCGAATCTTCTCTTGCTCATCTATGGCAGCCTTGGCCTTTTTCAGAGCCACAATACCCTGAGCTTCCTCGGGAGCCGCCATCGTGCGGATGTTCTCAGCAGCAAGGGCCGTAAGAGCCGTGCCCAGGAACAATACTGTTGCAATAAGCGTAAATCTTTTCATACAGAAGTTGAGAATAAAAGATTAAACATTTGAACCGACAAAGAAACACATTATTTTTATTATGTGGTGCGTTTTCGCCCAAAAAAATTCATTATTTAATCGTTTGAAATTCAGCCCCTGCACGCAAAAACGCTGCCCATGGGCTTTCCATGGGGGAGAGCAAATCCATGGCGGGCGCCGGGCTCTTGTACGGCTCTCGAAAAAGCATTACCTTCGCGGCTTGAAACAAGCTCATTGCCATGTCAGAAAAATTTGCTGAATATTCCCGGTTCGACCTCTCCGCCATCAACAAGGAGATGCTGCGCGACTGGGATGAGAAAGATGTCTTCCGAAAGAGTACGGCCCTGCGTGAGGGCCAGCCTTCCTTTGTCTTCTATGAGGGCCCCCCTTCGGCCAATGGCATGCCGGGTATCCACCACATGATCGCCCGCTCCATCAAAGACATCTTCTGCCGTTACAAGACCATGAAAGGATTCCGGGTCAACCGCAAGGCCGGCTGGGACACGCACGGACTGCCTGTCGAACTGGGTGTGGAAAAGAGCCTGGGCATCACCAAGGAGGATATCGGCCGCAAGATTTCGGTCGAAGACTACAATACCGCCTGCCGCCGCGATGTGATGAAATTCACGCGGGAATGGGAGGACCTGACCCGCAAGATGGGATACTGGGTCGATATGAAAGACCCCTATATCACCTACGACAACCGCTACATCGAGACCCTTTGGTGGCTGCTCAAGCAGTTGTACAACAAGGGACTCCTTTATAAAGGATACACCATCCAGCCTTATTCGCCTGCGGCCGGTACCGGCCTGAGTACGCACGAGTTGAACCAGCCCGGCTGCTACCGCGATGTCAAGGATACCACCGTCACGGCTTTGTTCCGCATGACAGATCCCCGACCTGAGATGACCGCCTGGGGCACGCCCTGCTTCGTAGCCTGGACCACGACTCCCTGGACCCTGCCTTCGAACACGGCCCTTTGCGTCGGTCCCAACATCGATTATGTCGCTGTCCAGACCTACAATCCCTATACGGCCGACAAGGTCACCCTGGTCATGGCCGAAAGCTGTGTGGCTTCCTACTTCAAGGCAGAAGGGGCCACGGCCGACATGGAGGCTTTCCAGCCGGGCGACAAGGTGGTTCCCTACCGTATTTTGCCGCAGCGTTACAAGGGTTCGGCCCTGGTTGGTATGAAATATGTCCAGTTGATGCCTTGGGTAAAGCCCTTGGAAAAGCTCGACGACAATGCGCCTGCCTATGTGAAAGCGGCCGCCGAGGCCCATCCCGACACGGTGTTTGCCGTGGGCAAGGACTCCTATGTAGAGATGTCGGCCGAGGCCTTCCGGGTGATTCCCGGCGACTATGTCACCACAGAGGAAGGGACGGGCATCGTGCATATCGCCCCCACTTTCGGTGCCGACGATGCCAAGGTGGGCAAGGCCTCCGGCGTGCCTTCGCTGTTCATGGTCAACCTTTTGGGCGAGACCCGTCCGATGGTCGATCTGACGGGCAAATACTACCTGCTGGCCGATTGTGCGCCTGAGTTTACGGCCCGTTGTGTGGACGAGGCCGCCTACCGCGTCCACGAGGGAGAATATGTCAAGAATGCCTACGCTCCCGAGTTCAACCCCGGCGGCAAGTACGACGAGGCCGCCGCTGCCAAGGCCGAGGACTTGAACATCCGCATCTGCATGGAGATGAAGCAGGCCGGTCAGGCCCTGCGCATCGAGAAGCATGTCCACAACTACCCGCACTGCTGGCGTACCGACAAGCCGGTGCTCTACTATCCGCTCGATTCGTGGTTTATCCGCTCGACGGCCTGCCGCGACCGCATGATCGAACTGAACCGCACCATCAACTGGAAGCCGGAATCGACCGGCAGCGGCCGTTTCGGCAAGTGGCTCGAAAACCTGAACGACTGGAACCTGAGCCGTTCGCGCTACTGGGGCACTCCGCTGCCTGTCTGGCGCAACCGCGACACCCGCGAGGAAATCTGCATCGGCAGTGTCGAGGAACTCTATCAGGAAATCGAAAAATCGGTGGCCGCCGGCCTGATGAAAGAGAATCCCTACAAGAAGCTCGGTTTCGTGCCCGGCTTGATGGACAAGGCCAACTACGACAAAATAGACTTGCACCGGCCCTATGTCGATGACATCGTGCTGGTGTCAGCCAGCGGGCAGCCCATGCATCGCGAGCCCGACCTGATCGATGTCTGGTTTGATTCGGGTGCCATGCCTTATGCCCAGATCCATTATCCCTTCGAAAACAAGGAGGCTTTCGACAAACGGCAGATCTATCCCGCCGATTTCATCGCCGAAGGTGTCGACCAGACCCGTGGCTGGTTCTTCACTCTGCATGCCCTGGCCACGATGATTTTCGATTCGGTCGCCTACAAAAATGTGGTGTCCAACGGCCTGGTGCTCGACAAGAACGGCAACAAGATGTCCAAGCGTCTGGGCAATGCCGTCGATCCTTTCGGTGCCATCGAGCAGTATGGTTCCGATCCTTTGCGCTGGTACATGATCACCAATGCCTCGCCTTGGGACAACCTGCGTTTCGACACCGAAGGGGTGGAGGAAGTCCGTCGCAAATTCTTCGGAACACTCTACAACACCTATTCGTTCTTCGCCCTGTATGCCAATGTAGACGGCTTCACCGGCCGCGAAGCGGAGATCCCGATGGCCGAGCGTCCCGAGATCGACCGTTGGATCATTTCCCTGCTGCACGCCCTGATCCGTCAGACCGACCAGAGCTATGCCGATTATGAGGCCACCCGTGCCGGACGCGCCATTGCCGAATTTGTCGGCGAGAACCTGAGCAACTGGTATGTCCGCCTCAACCGCAAGCGTTTCTGGGGCGGCGAAATGACCCGCGACAAGCTGGCTGCTTACCAGACGCTCTATACCTGCCTCGACACGGTGGCCCGCCTGATGGCCCCCATCGCGCCTTTCTATGCCGACCGGCTCTTCCTCGACCTGAATGCCGTCACCGGCCGTGACCGGAGCGAATCGGTCCACTTGGCTGCCTATCCCGTCTTCGACGAAAAATTGATCGACGACAACCTGAACACCCGCATGCAGCTGGCCCAGCAGATTTCGTCGATGGTGTTGTCGCTGCGCAAGAAGGTCAACATCAAAGTGCGCCAGCCGCTGGCAGCCATCATCATCCCCGAAGCCGATCCTTCCCAGAAGGCAGCCATCGAGGCCGTCCGTGACCTGATCCTCTCTGAAGTCAATGTCAAGGAGTTGCGTTTTGTGGACAATGCCGCCGGGGTGCTGATCAAACGTATTAAACCGGATTTCAAGAAGTTAGGCCCGAAATGCGGCAAGCAGATGAAATCTGTGGCAGAAATGTTGAAAAATCTACAACAAGATACTATCTTTGCTTTCGAGAAGACTGGCTGGCTCGACCTGTCGGTGGACGGGCAGAGCGTCCGCATTGAAGCCTCCGACGTCGAATTCCTGTCGGAAGACATTCCCGGCTGGCTGGTGGCCAACGACGGCCGCCTGACCGTGGCCCTGGAAGTGGAGATTTCCGAGGAGTTGCGTGAGGAAGGGCTGGCGCGCGAGCTGGTGAACCGGATCCAGAACCTGCGCAAGTCGCAGGGGTTCGAAATCACCGACCGTATCCGTATCCAGCTGACCCACCATGAAGCGACCGACGCTGCCGTGATGCACTGGCAGCAATACATCGCCTCCCAGACACTGGCCGAATCGGTGGCTTTGGCCGACAGCCTGCCCGACGGCACGCTCCTGGATATGGAAGAGGCGGCTCTCATGGTAAAAGTGACGAAAGTCTGATGTGTTGACCATCTAAAAATGATTAGCTATGGCAGAAATTATCCGTTATTCAGATGCTGAACTCGAGGAGTTCAGGGTATTGATCGAAGAGAAACTGGCTAAGGCCCGTGAAGAGTATGACCAGCTCAAGAAGAGCCTGGAAGGCAATGATGTGGCAGACACCGCTCCGACGTTCAAGGCTTTCGAAGACGGTGCCAATTTCCTGCAGAAGGAGGAAGTGTCCCGGCTGGCCCAGCGTCAGCTGACTTTCATCCAGCACCTGGAGGCCGCCTTGTTGCGTATCGACAACAAGACCTACGGTATTTGCCGCGAGACCGGCAAACTGATTCCCAAGGAACGTCTGCGTGCCGTGCCTCATGCCACGCTGAGCATCGAAGCAAAAGGAAAATAGTATGTCCAGACTTTCCCGGACTTGGAAAGCCGTACTGATCATCGTCCTGCTGGTGCTGCTCGATCAGGCGGTGAAAATCATTGTCAAGACTCATCTTCAGCTGCATGAGAGCATTCGTGTGGCCGATTGGTTCTATATCTACTTCACCGAAAACAACGGCATGGCTTTCGGCTGGGAGTTTTTCGACAAGATTTTCCTCACCTTGTTCCGTATCGTTGCATCCGGGCTGCTCATCTGGTATTTGATACATCTCACCCGACGCCCGGAGGCCAAGATGGGATATATTGTCTGTATCGCCCTGATCACGGCCGGTGCCCTGGGCAACATTTTCGACTGTCTCTTCTACGGCCTTGTCTTCGACCACAGTTTCGGCCAGGTGGCCACGCTCTTTCCCGAGGGAGGAGGCTACGCCCCGCTCTTCTACGGGCAGGTGGTCGATATGCTGTACTTCCCGCTTATCGAAACGGTCTGGCCCGATTGGATGCCCATATGGGGCGGTCAGGAATTCGTCTTTTTCCGGCCGGTCTTCAATGTGGCCGATTCCTGCATCACCATAGGCGTTTTCGTCCTGCTCATTTTCTACCATAAATCACTGGCTTCCGACCTGGATCGGAAAGGCGCATCTTCCTCGGCCAATGGGAAAAAGGCATAGTTCGGGATGGCGGCTGACAGGCCTGCTGGTGCTCTGCTGCCTGCTGACGCTGGGCGGCTGTCAGAAAAAGCAGGAGGGCAAGGTGATTTCCAAAAAACACCTGGCCGAAGTCCTCACGGATGTCTATCTGACCGACGCCATGCTCAACCAGATGGACCACGGTACGCGCAACCGCTGGAGCCGGGGCCTGAGCCGGGAGTATTTCCAGGATGTCGCCTATCGGCATATTCTGGAAAAGCATCACGTCTCGGAAGAGGATTTCTATGCTTCCGTCGCCTACTATTCCCGTCGCAACAAGGTGATGTCCAAAATCTGTACACAGGTCATCAAGAATCTCAACGCCGTGCAGGCCGAAGTGGACCGGCGTGAGGAACTGGAGCGTCTGGCCGAAGAGCGGCGGCGTTTCGAGCTGAAGTGGCGGACGGTCGATATCAGGGAGCGCGATGTGGCGCCCTGGGCCGACTGGCTGCTCGTTCCCCTGCCTTTGGAAAACAGGGACACGGCCCTTTATCTGTCGGCCGATTCGGGGCATATTGCCGCTTACAGCACAGAAGACCCCTATTGGTCGGGGGTACGGCAAGCCTTGGAAAAAGTCAGGGAAACGAACGATCTGGACATTTTCCAGGTTGATTCGGCCTACCTGCAGCGACGGACTGCCCAGCATCAGACGGAGGCTGTCGAGCAGGCTCCTGCCGAGAAACGGCTACAGCGCCGTCCGGCTTTTTCGGCGGAGGAATTCCGAACAGACGATGGCGGTGGCCACTGACACATTGAGCGATTCCGGTCCTTTCCGCCCGGCCGGGAAATTGGGGATGAACAGTTTGCGGCTCACTTTGGCCGCCAGACGGGGGGAAATGCCTTTGCCCTCGTTGCCCATCAGGATGATGCCCCTTCCGGGCAATTCGGCCTCATAGATGTCCTCGCCTTCGAGGAAGGTCCCGAAAACAGGCAGGCCGCTTTTTTCAAACACCTCTTCCAAATCGACATAATGCACCTGGACCCGTCCGATGGCCCCCATGGTGGATTGGATGGCTTTGGGCTGGAAGGCGTCGGCCGTGCCCGGGGAGCACAACACATGCTCTATGCCGAACCAGTCGGCCGTGCGCAGGATGGTGCCCAGGTTGCCGGGATCCTGCACATTGTCCAGTGCCAGGCTCAGTGTCTGGGACAGCCGGGCCATGTCGAGCGGGTAGTCGGGCTGGTGAAACACGGCTATCACCCCTTGCGGGCTGGCCTGGGTGCAGGCCCTTCGGAGTTCGTCGTAGCTTGCCTCCACGATTTCCTCGGCCTGGACGCCGGGGTGTGCCTCCAGCCATTCGGGGGTGGCTGCCAGGAAGCGACACGGCAACAAGGGCAGCAATTCTTCGGCCAGTTTGTTGCCTTCGGCCGTAAAAAGCCGATATTCAGACCGGAATTTTTTCAGTTCCAGCGAATGGATCCATTTTGTTTTGGCTTTGCTCAGCATGACCTGATCTTTTGCTTGATAAAAATCTCTTCGGGCGCTTTGAATGATGAACAAAAGTAGTATATTTGCCTGTAAATACCAACTCCAGCGTGAAACGTGTAATCCTCTTGTTGACAGGGTTGATGGTATTGTACTCTTGCAATACCCTCAAGTATGTACCTGAAAACGAGAGACTGCTCAATCGGACCGCCGTGGAAGTAAAAGACAAGTCTGTCTCCAAAAAGGAGTTGAAAAGTCGTATTCGCCAGCAGCCCAACAACCGTCTGTGGGGCGTGCTGGGACTCGACCTGGCAGTCTATAACCTGTCGGGCCAGGATACTTCCAAGTGGATCAACCGGGCTTTGCGCAACATGGGCGAGCCGCCCGTGCTGTTCGATTCCCTGGCCGTCGGGCAGTCGGTCTATTCCATGGAACGCTGGCTTTTCAGCAAGGGCTATTTCGATGCCACTGTCGGCAGTGAGGTGCGCACGCAAAAACGCCGCGTCAAGGTCACTTATCAGGTCGATCCCGGCCAGCTTTACCGTATCCGCAACTACGATTTCGAACCTTCCGATTCAACGGCGGCGTTCGAGTCGATGGTTGCCCAGTCGATGACAGCGACGGAACTCTTTCCGGGAGATGCTTTCGACAGTGACCGGCTCGATGAGGAGCGTGGCCGCCTGGCTTCATTGGCCCGCAACCAGGGTTATTATGCCGTCAGCAAGGAACATTTCTCGTTCGATGTGGACAGTTCGCTGCAATCGCATCAGGTAGATATAGATTTGCAGATCGAGCCCTATATGCACATCCGCCCGTCGGGGGTGAGCCAGGAGGAGCACCGCCCCTACGAGATAGGCCGTGTCTGCTTCCTGCTGGATGTCCCCACGGCTGCCTATTCCCGCAGCGCCGGCGTTTTCCAGGTGGCCGATTACGACACCCTGCAGGTGGACAACTATTATTTCATCTATCGCGACAAACCGCTGCTGCGACCGGGTACTTTGCTGCAAAACTGCTTCATCACACCCGGCGCTCTCTACCGGGCCGACGATGTGGACCGCACCTATACCCGCCTGAACAGGATGTCGTGTCTGCGCTATGTCAACATCCGTTTCCAGGAAATGCCCGACAAGGACGACCAAACCGGCCTGCTCGACTGTTACATCGTGCTGACTCCGGCCGAGGAGAATATCGTCACAGCCGATCTGGAAGGCACCAACACGGCCGGCGACCTGGGCGTGGCCTGCAAACTGTCTTATACGCAACAAAACCTGCTGCGGGGCGGTGAGGTCTATAATGTCAGCCTGCGGGGCGCCTACGAGGCCCTGTCGGGCTACTACACCGACGACTATTTCGAGTATGGCGGAGAGATGTCGCTTTCGCTGCCTAATTTCCGTCTGCCGCTCTTGTCGAGCAACCTGCGCAAGGAAATCGATGCTTCGACCAATTTCTCGTTGAGCTACGACAACCTGTCCCGGCCCGAATTCCTGCGCACTACGGCTTCCGCTTCGGTCAAATATACCTGGCAGAACCGGCAGACACGCCACACGCTCACCCCGATCGACTTTGCCTACGTCTACATGCCCCGGGTGGATTCGGCCTTCAAGGCGACCTATCTCAAGGAGGGGTCTTACCTAAAGTACAGCTACGAAGACCAGTTTATCCTGGAGATGGCCTACGGTTTTCTGTATTCCAGCTTGCCGCAGGGCTTGAGCCTGCGCCGCCATCGCTTCTACACGGTGCGTGTCAATGTCGAGGAGGCAGGCAACCTGCTCAATCCCTTGGCCCACAGTCTGGGCGAACCCAATGAAAACGGGCAGTACACCATCGGCAATATCCCCTTCTCACAGTTTGTGAAGGGTGAGATTGAATACACGCAGCACATCCCGCTCAATGCGACCAACCGCATCGCCCTGCGGGCCGGTCTGGGCCTGGCCTTCCCCTATGGCAACTCCAAGATCCTGCCTTTTGAAAAGCGTTTCTATTCGGGCGGTGCCAACTCGGTGCGCGGCTGGTCGGTCAGGACGCTGGGCCCGGGTCGCTACAAGACGGCGCTCAAGACCATCGACTTCATGAACCAGTCGGGCGATATGAAGCTCGACCTCAATTTCGAGTTCCGCCAAAAATGGTTCTGGGTGCTGGAGGGAGCCTACTTCATCGACGCGGGCAACATCTGGACCCTCCATGCCTACGACAACCAGCCGGGCGGGCAGTTCAAGATGGACAGTTTCCTGGACGAGATCGCCTTGGCGGCCGGCCTGGGGGTACGTTTGGACTTCAAGTTTGTCCTTTTCCGCATGGACCTGGGTATGAAGGTCTATGACCCGGCCGGACTCGATGCCGACGAACGCTGGCGCATCCGGCACATCGACAGTACCGACGATTTTGCATTCCATATTGCTATTGGCTATCCTTTCTAATCTCTAAATTAATAAGTTATGAAAAAAAGTATTTTGATGCTCGCAGCCGCAACGCTGCTTCTGGTTCCGGGAATGAAGGCTCAGACCAATCTGCAGACTTTCTATGATTTCGGTCCCAACCGTAGTCACTTCACCACCACGCTGGAAGGTTTCTACAATGACAACTGGGGTAACACCTTCTTCTTCATCGACTACGATTACAACCGCAAGGATGCCAACGGTGTCAACCAGGCCCCCAGTGGATCCTACATGGAAATCGCCCGTTGCCTCAACTTCTGGCAGAGCAACGAAACCCTGGCTCCGTTGAGCCTGCAGGTCGAATACAACGGCCTGGTTGGTGTCAACCAGAACTTCCTGTTCGGTGTGGACTATTTCATGCACAATGACGATTTCAGCAACACCTTCAACTTCAAGTTGCTGTACAAGACCTTCAGCAGTGGCGCCAGCAGCGACATCCCCGTACAGTTCACCTTTGTCTGGGGCATGCAGGACATCTTTGGTGTAGAAGGTTTGCGCTTCAGCGGCTTCGCCGATATCTGGGGTGAAAACGTGGTTAACTTTGCTGAAGAAGCCAATCCGCTCAACTACAAGGACGCGAAGTTTGTCTTCATCTCTGAACCGCAGATCTGGTACAACATCGGCAACATGTTCAACTGCCCGAACCTGCACATCGGCGGCGAGGTGGAGATTTCCGCCAACTTCGCCGGTTACGACGGCCTGAAGGTTCGTCCCTGCCTGGGCACCAAGTGGGTCTTCTAAACCAATTATTCCAAATATCACGGGATAGAAAAAGCAAGGGCGGTCAAACATTTGACCGCCCTCTTTTTTTGCTGTCACAAAAAGCTGTGGAGCTTATTTGGTGGCGTTGTAGGCGCTGATGGCAGCAGCCAGGGCACCGCTCAGCGTCTTGGCGTTGATGGTGGGAGCCGTCGTGGTCGTGGTCGTGGCGGCAGGCTGGCTGGCAGCGGCTGTCTGACCGGTGAGCAGGGAAGTCAGGGCCGAAGCGTTCTGGATATTGCCCAGCAGCGTTTCCAGGCCGATACCGGCGGCAGAGTAGCAGTCGGTGGTACCATCGGTCTTGGCGACATCCTGGGTGGCCACGTTGACACCTTTCATCAGGTCGTCGGCCACCGAATTGACGGCCTTCGAGGCCAGCGACTGGGTGGTGGCGCTCACGAGCGTGTTGACCAGGGCGTTGTTGCCGGAAGCAGCGGTTTGTGTCTGCTGTCCCATGCCCATGTAGTTGAGCACGGCGTTGGTGACAACGGTCGATACCTGATCCTGCAGTTTCTGCTTGGCGGCATTGACGGCGATGTCGGTCAGGCTCTGGCCGCTGGCCAGTCCGTTGACAACGGTCCAAGCCGAAAGGGCGTTGGAAGAGGTGGCCTTGGTACCGGTTACCTGGCCAAGCAGGGAACCGATAAGGCTCTGGCCGGCCGAAGTGGTGGGAGCGGCAGCCGTGGTGGCCTGTCCCAGCAGGGCAGCCAGGGCGGCGTTGTTGTTGGCGGTTTCGTTGGTGCCGGCAGTGGGCTGCAGCATGCCGCAGGAGCCGAACAGCAGGAAGGCCGGACACAGAAGTAAAAGGGCAATTTTTTTCATAGTTGTTGAGAATTTGATTAGTGGCGACAAATGTAGTATAAGATGATTGTTCTTGCAAATTTTCCAGCACATCAGGAGGTGGAGGGACGGGTCTGCCCGATGAGGGCCAACAGGCGGTCGAGGGCTTCTTCCTGGGGAATGTTCTTCTCGATGCACTGACGGCCTTTGTAGAGGCTCACCTTGCCCCGGGCGGCCCCCACATAGCCGTAGTCGGCATCGGCCATTTCGCCGGGCCCGTTGACAATGCAGCCCATCACGGCAATCTTGAGGCCTTTCAGATGGCTGGTGCCCGCCTTGACCCGGGCCAGGGTGTCTTGCAGGTCGAACAGGGTGCGGCCGCAACTCGGGCAGGAAATGTATTCGGTTTGGCTGATTCTCAGGCGGCAGGCTTGCAGGATGCCGAACATGAGTTTGGCCAGGACGAAAGCGGGCAGCCTGGCCGCTTGCAGGCAGATGCCGTCGCCCAGTCCGTCGAGCAGCAGGAATCCGAAATCGGCCGGTGCAAAGATCCGGGCTTGTTCCAGGGTGATGTCTGTGTAGCGGAAGCGCAGGATGACAGGCAGTCGGCAGCCGGCATTCATCAGGGTATGGAAGGCGGCCCGCATTTCGGCCGGGGCGTTCGGGTGGCGGCTTTCGAGCAGCAGGCTCAAACCTTCGACAGCCGTTATGCCGCCGATGAACTCCGGCGTCAGGTCGCTGTAGCAGACGCGCAGGAACTTTTGCGGAGCCGTGGAGGCTTGCAGGTCGGCGAGTTGGGCCGGAACAAACACCGGCAGAAGGTCGCGCCCGTCGTCCGTCAGACAGTCGGCATCGCACAGCAGACCGGCGTTACCAATCGTTGCACGCAACACTTCGGCACGCTGCGGATGATTACCCAAGTATATATAGTCTGGTTGGAAGTCTTTCCCGAAAACAGGGATTCCTGTCTGTCCGTCATCCGAAAGATCGGTCACAACGACAGGGACTTGTCCTTGTCCGATACCGGCATGTGGACCGGCCTTGGCCGAACCGCTGCGGGTGTCCCTCCGGTGGAAACGATAGGGGTCGAGTTGGGGGCAGGGCTGTGCCTCGATAAGGGGATGCCCTTGCCGGCGACCGATGTAATCGACCAGTGCGCGGGCTACCGGGATTTCCGCCTGGGGTGCTTCGCTCAGCGAAACGCGGACGGTGTCGCCGATGCCGTCGGCCAGCAGGGCCCCGATGCCGACTGCCGACTTGATGCGGCCGTCTTCGCCGTCACCGGCTTCGGTCACGCCCAGATGCAGGGGAAAGTGCATGTCTTCCCGGTTCATGGTATCGACCAACAGACGGACGGTCTGTACCATGACCAGGGTGTTGGAGGCCTTGATGGAGATGACTACTTCGTGGAAGTCTTCTTCGACGCAGATGCGCAGATATTCCATACAGGAGGCGACCAGGCCTTGCGGTGTGTCGCCGTAACGGTCGGTCATGCGTGCCGACATCGAGCCGTGGTTCACGCCGATGCGGATGGCCGTGTGGTGCTGCTGGCAGAGACGGAGGAAGGGGACAAACTGCTCGCGGATGTGGGCGGCAATGGCCTGCTCACGTTGCTGCGGGTCGGCGATTTGCCGGAGGCGCTGCGGTATGGGATCGGCAAAATTGCCGGGGTTGATGCGGACTTTCTCGACCGTCCGGGCCGCGGCAAAGGCGGCTTGGGGATTGAAGTGGATATCGGCCACCAAAGGGGTGTCCACTGCGCGGGAGCGCAATTCGGCGCGAATCTCCCGGAGATTTTCGGCTTCACGCACCCCCTGGGCGGTAAATCTGACCAGCTCGCCGCCTGCCTGGATGATGTCAAGGGCCTGGGCCACCGAGGCCGGGGTGTCGAGCGTCGAGGTGTTGGCCATCGACTGTACCCTGACAGGTGCCTCTCCGCCCAGGGCCAATGCCCCGACGTGCACCGTCGAGGAGGACCTCCGACGGTAGTTGAACAGACTGTCGCAGTAGCTCATGATTGGCTGTAAGGTCGCCCCGGAAGACAGTTTAGTCGTTGACCTTGTAGGGGAAGGATACTTCCTGCAGGGCCTGGTCGGCCTTGGTGATCTTGTCTTTCAAGCCTTCCTTGTAGGCGGCCAGCCGGGTTGCCAGGCCGGCATCGGAGAGGGCCAGCATCTCGACGGCCAGGATGGCGGCATTCATGGCACCGTTCACGGCCACAGTGGCCACGGGAATGCCCGGAGGCATCTGCACGATGGCCAGCAGGGCATCCATGCCGCTCAGGCTGGCGGCGATGGGTACGCCGATGACGGGCAGGGGGGTGTTGGCGGCAATCACCCCGGGCAGGGCGGCGGCCATGCCGGCTCCGGCGATGATGACCTTGATGCCGCGGGACGCTGCCTGCGAGGCAAACTTTTCGACGGCTTCGGGAGTGCGGTGGGCCGAGAGGGCGTGCATCTCAAAAGGAATCTGGAAGTCGTTGAGCAGCGTGGCTGCTTTTTCCATGACGGGCAGGTCGGAAGTGCTGCCCATGATGATGCTGACGAGGGCTTTCATTGTCTTATTTGATTAATTCGCTGTAGGCGGCGGCATCGAGCAAAGTGTCTATCTGGGCTGCGTCCGAGAGGGCGATTTTGATCATCCAACCCTCGCCGTAGGGATCTTGGTTGACCAGCTCAGGCTGGCTTTCCAGGGCCTGGTTCTGTTCGAGGATTTCACCGCTGGCGGGCAGGAAAAGGTCGGATACGGCCTTGACGGCCTCGACGGTGCCGAACACGTCTTCCTTGGCCAGGGTTTCCCCTACAGTGTTGATATCGACAAAGACGATCTCTCCCAGTTCGGACTGGGCAAAATCGGTAATGCCGACATAGGCTTCGTTTCCTTCAACGCGGATCCATTCGTGATCCTTGGTGTACTTTAGGTTTGCAGGTACGTTCATTGAGATGTTGTTTTTATGATGTTTGTACAATTGGCTTTTCAGCGCCTGGTGCGCAGGCGGGAGGTGGCGATGCCCAGCTGCTCGCGGTATTTGGCCACCGTGCGACGGGCAATCCGGTAGCCTTTTGCTTGCAGCATTTCCACCAGGACGTCGTCGGTCAGGGGGCTGGCTTTGTCCTCGGCATCGATGATTTCTTTCAAGGTGGTCTTGATTTCCCTCACGGAGACCTCCTCGCCTCCGGTGGTCTGCATCGATTCCGAGAAGAAGAACTTGAGCGGGAAGATGCCGAATTCGGTCTGGATGTATTTGCTGTTGCTCACGCGCGAAACGGTGGAGATATCGAGCCCCGTGTCGGCGGCCACATCTTTGAGTTTCATGGGCCGGAGGCGCTTTTCCTCGCCGCTCAGGAAAAAGTCTTTCTGGCGGTCGACGATGGCCTGCATGGTGTGCATCAGGGTCTGCTGGCGCTGCCGGATGGCATTGATAAACCAACTGGCAGCCTCCACCTTCTGGCGGGCGAAGGCCACGGCTTCGCGCTCCGACTGGCTGCGTCCTTTGCCGCCGCTTTTCTCTTTGCGGGCCAGCTGGCGGTAGTAGCGGCTCACATGCAGGTCGGGCAGGCTGGTGTCGTTCAGGCTCAATTCCAGCTTGCCGTCGTGGTTTTCGAGCAGGAAATCGGGCGTGATCTGCCGGCCGCTTTCGTTGAGCAGCGAGGCTTCCCATCCGTTGCCGGGTTTGGGATTGAGCCGGGAGATGAGCTTTTTGACTTCGTCGAGCTGGGCCTCGTCCAGGTCCAGGGCTTGGCTGATTTTGCCATAGCGCTGCTCGGAAAAATCTTTGAAATGATGCTCCAGTATATCGATGGCCAACTCGGTCTGCGGGCTCTGTTCCCGGTTTTTGAGTTGCAGCAGCAGACATTCCTGCAAATCCTTGGCCGCCACTCCGGAGGGCTCGAAGGTCTGGATCTGCTGCAGCACTTGCTGCATCTCGGCCTCATCGACATCCATCGAACGCTGGAACGACAACTGGTCGGCGATGGCTTCCAGGCTGGTCCTCAGATAGCCGTCCTCTTCGATGCTGCCGATGATGTATTCACCGATAATGGTCTGGCGCTGGTCCAGATTGAGGTCGCTGAGTTGCTGGCGCAGGTATTCCTGCAGGGAGGCTGTCTGTACACCCAGGAAGGGCTCGCGGCGGTCGGCCTCGGCGTTGGGATCGTAGGGCTGGGTCTCGGCATAGTCGGCCGCCCGGTCATCGTAGTCGTTGTCGTAGTCGAGCAAGTCGTCGGGATCCTCGTCGCGTTGGTCTTCGGCCGGAAAATCGTTTTCGTCGCCGGATTCGTCCTCCAGGCTGTCATCGGTCTCCGTCTCGAAATCTTCGGCTTTGTCGGCCTGTTCGGGGTCTTCCCCGAACTCCAGGGCCGGGTTGCTGTCGATTTCCCGCAGGATGCGCTCTTCCATCTCCAGGGCGGGAATCTCCAACATCTTGATTTGCTGGATCTGGGCCTGGGTGAGGCGCTGCTGCTGTTTGAGGGTTTGCTGCTGACTGATGGCCATGGCGGTAGGGTGTGGAGACAATGCAAAGATAGTTCAAACGAGCCGCAATCGCAAATCAATAGTTGAAACTGCTGCCACCCACAAATTCCCTCAATAGCGAGGTGGGCGGAATCTGCAGACCGCCGATGGGCTGCAGGTAGTCCAGGAAGCACAGCAGCCGCCATGCTTCGGTATATTCGGGGCAGGTCTGCGGCACGGAAAGCAGCAGGGGCTCGGCAAACTGCTTGAGCACGGAGAGCTCGTAGAGCAGGGCTGAATTGAACACGGCATCGGCATTTTCCTGGTAAGGGAAAATCCATTTGTCTTCGCCTGCCCTGACGCTGGGCCAGCGCGAGATGGTCTCGCGGGCCGGGATGCTCCGGTACTGGGCGTCGCGGATCATGCGGCGGATGAGCCGGTTGTCGGCCGTCGAGATGTGGTTGTGGTTGTCGAGCGAGATGGAAGTCAGCGCCGATACGTATATCTTATATTGCACGCGGGCCGGAATCTTGGGCAGCAGCTGGGGGTTCAAGGCATGGATGCCTTCCAGGATGAGGATGTTGTCGTCGTTGAGCTGGATGGTGCGGTCGTCGGAAAACTCCTTGTGCCCCGTGGTAAAATTGTAGCGGGGGATCTTGACCGCTTTGCCGTCGAGCAGGTCGATGAGCTGGTTGTTGAACAGCTCCAGGTCGAGGGCGTACAGCGCTTCGTAGTCGTAGTTGCCGTTCTCGTCGCGGGGCGATTGCTCGCGCTCGAGGAAATAGTCGTCGAGCGAAAGGGAGATGGGGAAGGCCCCCGAGGCGGCTAGCTGGACGGCCAGCCGCTTGCTGAACGTGGTCTTGCCCGAAGAGGAGGGCCCGGCCACCAGGATGATCTTTTTCTTGTCGGTCTGGGAGAGGATCTCGTCGGCCATCTGAGCGATTTTCTTTTCTTGCAGCGCCTCCGACACATTGATGATATGGGAAGCCCGGCCCTGCTTGACGGCCAGGTTCAGGTCGCCGATGTTGCTCAGGGAATTGATGCGGTTCCAGTGGATGAAGGTCTTGAAGGCGTTCAGCAGTTTGGGTTGGTCAACAAAGGGCGCCAGGTGACTGGGGTCTTTGGTGTCGGGCACTTGCAGCAGGAAGCCCCCGTCGGTCAGGGGAATGATGTCGAACAGGCCGACAGCGCGACTGGAAGCACAGAGCGGACCGTAATAGTAGTCGATGTGCTCTCCCATCTTGGAATAGCAGGCGTAGGTATGGTTGTAGTTGCTCAAAAGCCGTACGATGTCGGGTCGGCGGGCCTGGCGGAATTTCTCCGTGAGGACGTCGGTCTCCTCTTCGACATATTCGATGGGCAGATCGGCTTCGATCAGCTCGCGGGTGCGCTTTTTGATGGCATCGAGTTCCTGCTCCGTCAGCGGATGCCCGTTTTCGATGAGGCAATAGTAGCCGTTCGAGACAGAGTGCTCCAGACGGAAACTCCCTTCGGGATAGAGTTCGGCCACGGCGGCCGAGATGAGGAAGGTGAGCGTCCGCACATAGACGCGCATGCCGGCGGCATCACGGATATCGATGAATTCGACATTCTTGGGATGATATATCTCCCAGTTGAGGCTGGTGATGCGGTTGTTGACTTTGGCAGCCAGGGGTTCCATGGCCAACAGGCCGTTTTCGCGCAGGCTGTCGGCTATTTCCGTCAGGGTGGTCCCTTTGGGGAACAACTGGCAGGTCCCCGTGTTGATGCACTTGATTTTGACAGTATTCGACATGATTTCTGTGTTGGTGGTAATCGAGCCTCTAAATTAGTAATTAATTCTGGATTCACCATCATGATGGCCTTAAAAAGCCGTCTGTGCATATTTTAGGACCCTTCCCTGCCCGCCTGGTCGAAAAAAAAGGCCGTTTTTTTGTTTTTGGGCTTGTCATGTACTAATTTTGCGGCGTTTTTTCGGACAAATTATTAACTGATTAACTGATACAAAATGAAGAAGAACGTTTTTGCAGCCGCCTCCATGGTCGGTCTGGCCATGATGGGCCTCCTTTTCGGAAACTGCTCGGGCAATGCAGCCGCCAAGGCTGATGGCGCCGATTCCACCAAAGTTGTAGTCGACAAACCCGCCGCCAAGTCGCTCGGCAGCCTGGAAGACAGCTTGAGCTATGCCTACGGTGTAGGTCTGGGTGACAACCTGCGCGAGAACTTCGAGCAGATGCCCGTCGATATCAATATGAAAGTCTTCATGAAGGCCTTCACGATGGCACTCAATGGCGAAGACAGCAAGCTGAAGATCAAACCCGAACAGGCTTACCAGATTTTCCAGCACTGCATGATGTCTGTCATGGAGCAGCAGGCCCAGAAGAACAAGAAAGTCGCTGCCGAATTCATGGCCGAGAACGCCAAGAAGGAAGGTGTCAAGACCACCGCTTCCGGTCTGCAGTACGAAGTCATCACCGAAGGTGAAGGGGCTACCCCGACAGTCGCCGACCGTGTCAGTGTCCACTACCACGGCACGCTGCTCGACGGTACGGTGTTCGACAGCTCGGTCGACCGCGGCACGCCCGCCCAGTTTGGTGTATCCCAGGTGATCCCCGGCTGGCAGGAAGGCCTGCAGCTGATGAAGGTCGGCTCGAAGTACAAATTCTACATCCCCTCCGACCTGGCCTACGGCGACCAGGGTGCCGGCGATGTCATCGCTCCGGGTTCCATGCTGATCTTCGAAGTCGAACTGCTCGACATCATCAACAAATAAGCAGGATACTCTTATCACCATAGGTCCGGCTTGCCTTCCAAGGCAGGCCGGATTTTTTTTACGGAAAAATTTGCAGGTATCATTTTTCGCCGTATCTTTGCACCGCTTTTTCGAGCAAGGGCGTTTAGCTCAGCTGGTTCAGAGCATCTGCCCTACAAGCAGAGGGTCTGCGGTTCGAATCCGTAAACGCCCACCTTTCTTCAGGCACTTTTTCGGGTGCCTGATTTTTTTATCGGCAAATGTATCGGCGGTTCGAAATCTTGTCGTACCTTTGCCACTTGCAAAGTATTAGGAAAATGGAACTTACTCCCCTTACTGCGGTCTCTTCCGTTGATGGAAGGTACCGCAACCAGACAGAAGCCCTCGGCGACTATTTTTCGGAGTTCGCATTGATACGTTACCGGGTGCGGGTGGAAGTCGAATATTTCATCGCGCTCAGCGAAATTCCCCTCAAGCAGCTTGAATCTTTACCACAGGACACTTTCGAGCCCTTGCGGGATATCTACCGTTGTTTCACCCTCGAAGAGGCTGCCCGCATCAAGACCATCGAGAAGACCACCAACCACGATGTCAAGGCCGTCGAATATTTTCTCAAGGAGGAGTTCGACCGACTGGGGCTAGGTGCCTACAAGGAGTTTATCCATTTCGGACTGACGTCGCAGGACATCAACAACACCTCGGTGCCTTTGTCTGTCAAGGAGGCGCTCGAACAAGTCTATTATCCTGTCCTGCAGGAATTGATCGACACCCTGGCCTCCTATGCCGAGACATGGAAGGCTGTGCCCATGCTGGCCAAGACCCACGGCCAACCGGCTTCGCCGACCCGGCTGGGCAAGGAAATTAAGGTGTTTGTCTATCGTCTGCAAGAGCAGCTTTCCCTGCTCAAGGGGCTGCCTTTCTCGGCCAAGTTCGGCGGTGCCACCGGCAATTTCAACGCCCATCACGTGGCCTATCCCGATATCGACTGGCCTGCCTTTGCCGCCGGCTTCCTCGATAAAAAGCTGGGCTTGCGCCGTGAAGCCTACACCACGCAGATCTCCAACTACGACCATCTGGCTGCCATCTTCGATGCCATGAAGCGCATCAACAGCATCGTGCTCGACCTGGACCGCGACATGTGGATGTATATCTCCATGGAGTACTTCAAGCAGAAGATCAAAGCCGGTGAAGTGGGTTCGTCGGCCATGCCGCACAAGGTCAACCCCATCGATTTCGAAAACTCGGAAGGCAACCTGGGTGTGGCCAACGCCCTGCTGGCCCATCTGGCCGCCAAGCTGCCCGTTTCACGTCTGCAGCGCGACCTGACCGACTCGACCGTGCTGCGCACTGTCGGACTGCCTTTCGCCCATGGGCTCATCGCCTTCAAGAGCACGCTCAAGGGCCTGGGCAAACTGCTGCTCAACGAGGCCGCCCTGCAAAAGGACCTGGCCAACCACTGGGCCGTGGTGGCCGAGGGCATCCAAACCATCCTTCGCCGCGAGGGCTATCCCAATCCCTACGAGGCCCTCAAGGCCCTGACCCGTACCAACGAGGCCATCACCGAGCAGTCCATCGCCGGCTTCATCGACACGCTCGATGTCAGCGAATCGGTAAAGGCCGAACTGCGCCAAATCAGACCTGATACCTATACAGGCATGTAATTCATATTTCAATTTAAAGCAAAACAATGATCACAGAAAACGAAAGAGGGCAGGAGAAGCCTGAGGAAGGTGCAACTGCCGGCCGCGAAGGAAATGAATTCCGTCGCAGCTATGGAGGACAGGAAAGAACCCGCTACGATCAGCCTTATCGTCAGCGTGGCAACGACGCCCGCTCATTCGACCGTCCGCGTCGCAATTACAATTCAGAAGACCGTTCCTATGGTGATGGCGGTGAACGCCGCTATCGCTCCTATGGCCAGGATGGCGAGGAAAGAGGTGGCTACCGTCCGCGCCGCCCCTACAACAACGAGGGTGGCGAGCGTTCGTTCGACCGTCCGCGCCGTCCGTATAACAACAACGACGGAGAAGCCTCTTCGGGCAACCGTTTCTATCAGAACAACCATGGTGAACAGCGCTTCGAGCGCCGTCCCTATCGTCCGTTCAATCATCAGGACGGCGAAGAGAAAGGGGAGTTCCGTCCGCGTCGTCCCTACAACAACGAATGCGGCGAACACTCCTTCGATCGTCCGCGTCGTCCGCAGGGCGGCTACAACCGCGGCCAGGGTGGCTACAGCCGTCCCCGTCCCAACTTTGCCGAAGAGCCTGCCAAGGACTACGGCAACCGTCCCGACGGCCGTCCCCGCCGGCCCCGCATCAAGAAAAACAGCGAAGGCACTGCCTGGTTGGCCGAAAACGAGTTCAAGACGCCCAGGTATGCGCCCAATCTGGACCCCACCACGCCTATCCGCCTGAACAAGTTTCTCTCGAACGCCGGTATCTGCTCGCGCCGTGAGGCCGACGAATACATCCAGGCCGGGGTGGTCAAGGTCAATGGCGAGATGGTCTGCGAACTGGGCGTCAAGGTGCTGCCTTCCGACGAAATCATGTTCCACGACCAGCCCGTCAAGATCGAGCGCAAGGTCTATATCCTGCTCAACAAGCCCAAAGACTGTGTCACCACGTCGGAAGATCCGCAAGAGCGCCTCACGGTGATGGATCTGGTCAAGAACGCCTGCTACGAGCGTATCTATCCGGTGGGCCGACTGGACCGCAACACCACGGGTGTGCTGCTGCTCACCAACGACGGCGACCTGGCCTCCAAGCTGGCCCATCCGAAATACGAGAAACGCAAGATCTACCAGGCCACGCTCGACAAGGACCTGACCGAAGAGGACATGGCCAAGATCTCGGAAGGGGTCGAACTGGACGGCGAACATGTGGCTGTCGATGAAATCAGCTATGTCAACGAGAAGAAGAATGTCATCGGCATTGAAATCCACTCGGGTCAGAACCGTGTCGTACGCCGTATTTTCGAACAGTTCGGCTACAGGGTCTATAAACTCGACCGTGTCTATTTTGCCGGCCTGACCAAGAAGAATCTGCCGCGCGGCAAATGGAGACATCTGACAGATCGCGAAGTATCATTGCTTAAAATGGGCGTATTTGCCTAAACCACTATGGAAAGTATCAAGAGAACCAAAATAGCCGAGGTGCTCAAACGCACCGATTTCGGCACCCTGGTCAATGTGAAGGGCTGGGTGCGCACGCGCCGCGGCAACAAGCAGGTCGGCTTTATCGCACTGAACGACGGCTCGACCATCAACAACGTACAGATTGTGGTCGATCTGACCAAATTTGACGAAGCTGCCCTGAAGGATGTCACCACGGGCGCCTGCCTGAGTGTCAACGGGGTGCTCACCGCCTCCCAGGGTTCGGGCCAGGCCATCGAGCTTCAGGCCACGGACATCGAAGTGCTGGGCGCTTGCGACAACAGCTATCCGCTGCAGAAGAAAGGCAGCTCGATGGAATTCCTGCGCAGCATCGCCCACCTGCGTCCGCGCACCAACACCTTCGGCGCCGTGTTCCGCATCCGTCACAACATGGCGATGGCCATCCACACCTATTTCCACCAGAAGGGTTTCTATTATTTCCATACCCCCATCATCACGGCTTCCGACTGCGAAGGGGCCGGACAGATGTTCCAGGTGACCACGATGAACCTCTACGACCTGAAGAAGGACGAGAAGGGTTCCATCATCTACGACAGCGACTTCTTCGGCAAGCAGGCCAGCCTGACGGTCTCCGGACAGCTCGAAGGCGAGCTGGCCGCCACGGCCCTGGGACAGATCTATACTTTCGGTCCCACCTTCCGTGCCGAGAACTCCAACACGCCGCGCCATCTGGCCGAGTTCTGGATGATCGAACCCGAAGTGGCTTTTGCCGACCTGGACGAACTGACCGCCCTGGAGGAGGATTTTATCAAGTATTGCGTCCGCTGGGCTTTGGACAACTGCCGCGACGATCTGGAATTCCTCAACAAGATGATTGACAACGGACTCATCGCCCGGCTGGAAAGCGTGGTCGATACCGAGTTTGTCCGCCTGCCCTATACCGAAGGCATCAAGATCCTGGAACAGGCCATCGCTGCAGGCAGGAAGTTTGAATTCCCGGTCTATTGGGGATGCGACCTGGCTTCGGAACACGAACGCTACCTGGTCGAGGAACATTTCAAAAAGCCGGTCATCATGATCGACTATCCCAAGGAGATCAAGGCCTTCTACATGAAGCAGAATGCCGACGGCCGGACGGTCCAGGGCACCGACGTGCTCTTCCCGCAGATCGGCGAGATCATCGGCGGCAGTGTGCGTGAAGAAAACTACGACAAGCTGATGGCCCGCATCGAGGAACTGCATATCCCCATGAAGGATATGTGGTGGTACCTGGACACCCGCCGCTACGGCACCTGCCCTCACGCCGGCTTCGGTCTGGGATTCGAACGCCTGTTGCTCTTCGTGACGGGTATGTCCAACATCCGCGACGTCATTCCCTTCCCGCGTACGCCGCGTAACGCAGAGTTTTAAAAAAAGGGCCTGAGCGCCCTTTTTTCGAATAGAGATGGAAACGATGAAGGTGCATATTCTGGGATGCGGCTCGGCTCTTCCGACCACCCGGCATTCGCTCTCGGCCCAGGTGCTGGAGCTGTCGGGCAAGCTGTTCCTGATCGACTGCGGCGAGGGCGCTCAGTTGCAGTTTCGTCGTACGCGCCTCAACTTCAACAAGATATCCGACATCTTCATCTCCCATCTGCACGGAGACCACTGTTTCGGGCTGCCCGGCCTGATTTCGACGCTGAGTCTGCTCGGCCGCACGGCGCCCTTGCGCATCCATGCCCATCCGGACCTGGAAAAACTGATGCGCCCGCAGCTCGACTATTTTTGCCGCGAATTGGGTTTCGAGGTGGTTTTCCAACCCTTCGCGCCCAATGCCCATGAGCTCATCTACGAAGACCGCAGTCTGCAGGTCTATACCTTGCCGCTGATCCACCGGGTGCCTTCGACGGGCTTTCTGTTCAAGGAACGTCCTCCCCAGGCGCATATCCTCAAGGACATGATTGCCTTCTATGAGATTCCTCTGCGTGAGATTCCGGCCATCAAGGCAGGGGCCGACTATGTGACTCCTTCGGGCGAGGTGGTGCCCAATGCCCGGCTGACCCGTCCGGCCGCCGCGCCCCGCAGCTATGCCTATTGTTCGGATACAGGCTACAACGAAGCGTTGATCCCTCTGATCAAAGGCGTGGACCTGCTCTATCACGAGGCTACTTTTGCCCAGAGCGAAGAGGAATGGGCTGCCACCACCCAGCATTCCACCGCTGCCCAGGCCGGCCGCATCGCTGCCCAGGCCGGAGTGGGGCGCATGCTCATCGGACACTATTCGGCCCGTTACCCCGACGAGAACCTTTTGCTTGGCCAGGCCCGGGCCGTCTTTCCCGAAACCTGGCTGGCCGACGAAGGGATGGTCGTCGAAGTTTGATAGCGATATGCCTATGTCAGCTGCTCCCCGTTTCCGCTCTTTTTTGCTGGCAGCCCTGCTGCTGTGGCTTCCGCTGACCGTCTTGTGCCAGACCCCCGCCGCCCCCAAGCATGAGTTCCGGGGCGTATGGATCAACACCATCCACCAGACGCGCTACGCCGCCATGTCGAAAGCTGAGATGCAGGCCTATTTCAACCGGCTGCTCGACACCTTGCAGCAGGCGGGCTTCAATGTGGTGCTCTTTCAGGTGCGTCCCCAGTCGGATGCCTGGTACAAATCGTCCTACGAGCCCTGGAGCAGTTTCATCACCGGCAAGAGCGGCCGGAATCCCGGCTGGGACCCGCTCTCTTTCATGGTGGAGGCCTGCCACGAGCGAGGGATGGACATCCATGCCTGGATCAACCCCTATCGTGTCAGGATGACTGTCAAGGACGAAGATTTCAAGGATCCCTTCGTGCGCAAGCACCGTCAGATGATGGTCCGCTACGGCCGCAGCCTGTGGCTGGATCCCGGCCTGCCCGAGAGCCGCAACCATATCCTCAAGGTGGTCAAGGAGATAGTGGCCAACTACGACATCGACGGCATTCATCTCGACGATTATTTCTATCCCTATCCCGTAGTGGGAGAGCAATTCCCCGATGAGGCCAGTTTTGCCAAATATGCCGCTTCCCAGGGCTTCACTCGCGACCAGAAGGCCGACTGGCGGCGCGACAATGTGAACCGGTTGGTGTTCAGCCTGCACGAACTGATCCGGGAAGAAAAGCCCTGGGTCCGCTTCGGCATCAGTCCCTTCGGTATCCATCGCAACCAAAAGCAGGACCCCGACGGCAGCCAGACCAACGGCCTGAGCAACTACGACGATCTCTATGCCGATGCCCTGTTATGGATGAAGGAAGGCTGGATCGACTATTGTGTGCCCCAGCTCTATTGGGAGATCGGTCACGACCGGGCCGACTATGCCACTTTGGTGGACTGGTGGGGCGCCCATCGCTATCGGTCGGCCCTGTATATCGGTCAGGATGTGGACCGCACCATGAAGGCCTCCCAGTTGGACGCCAAGCTGCAGCTGGAGCGTGCCAACGGCAACTTCCAGGGCAATTGCTATTTCCCCGTCTATGAACTGGAGGCCGACAACGGTCATATCCTCTCGCAGCTCAAGCAGCGTTGGCACCGCTATCCGGCACTGGTTCCGGCCGACAAGGCAGACTTGGACAAGACCCCCGAGCCGGTCTTTGCCCTGGATGTGCGGCAGGACTATGTGCTGGGTGCACACCTGACGTGGAACCGGGTCAAGACCTCCGATGCCTCCAACATCGCTGCCTATTACGTCATATACCGCTTTTACAAAGGTGAAGACGAAAACCTGGACGACCCGGCCCATATTGTGGGTCTGAGCCGCGATCCTCTCTTTGTGTTGCCCTCCCATCCTTACAAGGGACAGTGGGTCTATCTGGTGACGAGTGTCAACCGCCTGCATCGCGAAAGTGCGCCCGAACGCATTGTCGTCCGTGTCAAATAATATCTTTTCTTTTTTTTCGAACCGGGCTGTAACGAATTCTTCCATCTGCCCGTTATTATAATGTCTGGACAAAAGATACCGGCCGTATCGGTGAATGTGGCCGGGTAATGGTAATGAAGACGAGAGCATGACGTATCAGGAGTTTAACCGGGAAATTGTCCCCCTCAAGGACAAACTGTATCGCTGCGCATTGGCCATCCTGGGCAACCGGATGGATGCCGAGGACATGCTGCAGGATACCTACGGAAAGCTCTGGACACTGCGTGAAAAGCTCGACTCGCTGGACAACCGGGAGGCCTATGCCATGAGAATGGTGCGCAACCTCTGCCTGGACCAGCTGCGGGCCCATCGTCTTCACGAAGACAAGTTGGAAGAAGTTTTCAATCATAGAACCGAGGAAGGCCCCGGACAACAGGAAGATCTGAAAGACATGGATGCAGTCGTGAAACGAGTCATTGCCCAACTGCCCGAGAAACCCCGGACGGTGATACATCTGCGCGATGTGGAGGGTTATGAGATGGACGAAATCGCAGCCATCGTCGGCGACGATCCCGCCACGGTCCGGGTCACCCTTTCGCGGGCCAGAAAAACAGTCAGAGAGAAAGTAATCAACATAATGAACTATGGCTTACGATAACATGCAAGAACTGGAAAGACTGACCAGCCTTTATCTGGAAGGCGAATCGACGCTGGAGGAGGAAACCCGCCTCAGGGAACTTCTGGCCAGTCTGCCCGACAGCGCCCTTACCCCCGAGCAGCAGTCGGTCAAGGCCATGCTGGGCTGCTTTGGCCGCATGGCCCGGGAAGAGGCTCCTGTCGAGGACATTGCCTTGATGCCGCGTGTACGCATGGAAGCCCCTCGCCGCAGCCTGTGGCGTCAGGTGGCCTCGGTAGCTGCCGTGGCAGTGCTGGGCATTTTCATCGGTTCGACGCTGGCATTGCGTCAGGACAAAGGCTCCTCGGGGACTATCGAAGCAACTGCACGGATTGCCCCTACGACGGGCGACCCTGTCTATGGATATATCAACGGCCAGCCGGTGACCGATGCCAACGTGGCTGTGCGTCAGAGCGAGGAGGTGCTGCGGTCGATGGGGATGCAGATGAACAAGTCGGCCGGCTATCTTTCCTCTTTCGACGGCCCCATGGAAAGAGTTTCCGCCGCCCTGACCAATATGAAATAATCGATTAAAAACAAGATATTTATGAAGAAGTTTTACACCATCCTTTCCTTGATGCTCGGTTCTGTCACGATGCTTGTGGCCGCTCCTTCCCCGGACGAGAACGAAGCAGAACGTGTATCGGCTGCCCGGGATATCGTCAGCATCAAGCCCAACGAAGACAAATCGGGTCTGTCGCTCTCAATCGCCGGTTTTGAACTGGGGATTTCCAATCGTGAGCAGGCCGGAAAATCTTCCGAACAGAAGAAAGCCGCCGAAAAGAAACACTACCGCAACAAAATCGCTGTCTTTGAGTTGGGATTCAGCCAGATGCGTGATGTGGACTACAGCGACTATCCCACCCGCACCTCCGATTTCATGGACATGACTCCGGGTCGGTCCATCCAGTTCGGATTGAACCTCTTCACAGCCGGTTACGGTTTCGATCGCTATGGGATTGCCGGCCTGTCCACGGGCCTGGGCCTGTATTGGAACAACTATGTCTTCTCCGACAAGACCACCTGTATCGGCGAGGAGACGGGTCGTATCGCCCCTTATGCCATAGGCGGCGATCCCCAGAAATCGAAAATGAGGAACTTCGGTTTTAGAGTCCCCTTGACACTGGATATCAACATGGGCAAGATTTTTGTCTCGGCTGGCGGTTTCGGCGAATGGGACCTGAGAAGCTATACCAAGACCGCTCCTCCCAAGCAATATACCGACTTGAAATATACCGATCCCCTCCAGTACGGTTTGTTAGGCAAGATCGGCTATGACGGCATCTGTGTCTATTGCAACTATTATCTGAGCAATATGTTCAAACCGGATAAAGGCCCTCAGGGCAGCGTGCTGACCATCGGGCTCGGTATAGGCCTTTAATCAGATTGTGAACGACTAAAACTGACAATCATGAAAAAGATAATGTTTTCCCTGCTGGTGGCCCTGCCTCTGATGATGGCGGCCCAGCAAAAGAGTTTCATGAATTTCTTCGAGCGATACTCGGGCAAGGACGGTTTTACCACCGTCGATATCACCCCGGGCATGCTCAGGATGATGCTCAACTTTGTGGAAGAAGACGAGGAAATGTCGGGTCTGATCGGCAACATCAGCGGCATTCGCATCGTGGTCTGCCATTTCTACGACAAGGATTTTGTGGAAGCCATGGACAAAATGATCGACAAGGCTCCCTACCAGCTCATCTCGACCATCAACGAGAGCGGACAGCAAACCAAGTTTTTCAACATCGAAAAGAACAAGAAGACCACCGAGTTCCTGATGGTGTCGTACGGGCGCAGCGAGAACCTGGTGGTGAACATCACCGGCGACATCGATGTCAACAAGATCTCGCGCCTGTCACAGTTCAACATCAACGGCATGGACAAAATGCACGGCGATCCGCGTGACAGCGTCATGGTAGGTCGTCAATAGACAACGCCAATCTCTTCATAAACCATTATAGAATAATCAGAGTTAAGTCTTTGACTTAAAAGGGCCGCCCGGGAAGTGATTCCAGGGCGGTTTCTTTTTGTCGGGAAATCATCTTGCGGCGTGCGGGGAGATATTGCATTTCCCTTGGGATTACATTACCTTTGTCCTTTGAATAAACGACCCCCTATGATTCATTTTTTCCTTTCCGAGAACGGTAATGTGCTGGCCGTTCAGACACAGCAAGACTTCACGGCCGAAGACATCAAGAAACTGACCTGGCTGTTCAGCGGAGCCAAGCATCTGCAGGCAAGTTCGCTGAGCGGTATCTTTGTCGGCCCGCGCCGCGAGATGATCACCCCCTGGAGCACCAATGCGGTGGAAATCACCGTGAACCTTGGCATCGAGGGTATCCTCCGTATCGAAGAATACCTGCCTGTGGCTACTGCCCAGGCCGAGCACGACCCCATGCTGCAGCGTATTTATCAGGGTCTCGACCAGCAGATCTTCACCATCGACAAGCAGCCCGACCCCATCGTCTATATCGACGACATCGCCGCCTACAACCAGCAGGAGGGCCTGGCCCTGAGCCAGCAGGAGATCGAGTATCTCGACAGCGTGGCCAAGAAGGTGGGCCGTCCGCTCACCGACAGCGAGGTGTTCGGCTTCTCGCAGGTCAACTCGGAGCACTGCCGCCACAAAATCTTCAACGGGGTCTATATCATCGACGGGCAGACCAAGGAGAGTTCGCTGTTCAAGCTCATCAAGAAGACCTCGCAGCTGAACCCCAACCAGCTGGTCTCGGCCTACAAGGACAATGTTGCCTTCAACAACGGCCCGGTCATCGAACAGTTTGCCCCGGCATCGAACGACACTTCCGACTACTTCGAAATCAAGGATATTGAATCGGTCATCTCTTTGAAGGCCGAAACCCATAATTTCCCCACCACGGTCGAACCCTTCAACGGGGCTGCCACGGGTACCGGCGGCGAAATCCGCGACCGTCTGGGCGGCGGCAAGGCCTCTCTGCCCATCGCCGGCACGGCTGTCTATATGACCGCCTATCCGCGCAACAAGGAAGACCACAAGTGTGAGTATGCCATGAAGGAGCGCTCGTGGCTCTACCAGACGCCAGAGCAGATCCTCATCAAGGCATCGAACGGCGCAAGCGACTTCGGCAACAAGTTTGGCCAGCCGCTCATCTGCGGTTCGCTGCTCACCTTCGAACACGAGGAAAACCAGAAGAAATATGCCTACGACAAGGTGATCATGCTGGCCGGCGGTGTCGGTTTCGGCAAGAAGAAGGACGCGCTCAAGGGCGAGCCTCAGCCCGGCCAGAAGATCGTCATCATGGGTGGCGACAACTACCGCATCGGCATGGGCGGCGGCGCTGTCTCCTCGGTCGAGACCGGACAGTATTCCAATGCCATCGAGTTGAATGCCGTACAGCGCGCCAATCCGGAAATGCAGAAGCGTGTATCGAATGTGATCCGCGCCATGGCCGAAGCCGATGAGAATCCCATCGTCTCGATCCATGACCATGGGGCCGGCGGTCATTTGAACTGCCTGTCGGAACTGGTCGAATCCACCGGCGGCCGCATCGATATGGACGCCCTGCCCGTGGGCGACCCGACCCTGTCGGCCAAGGAAATCATCGGCAATGAGAGCCAGGAACGCATGGGCCTGGTCACCGACGAAAAGAATATCGACCTGCTGCGCCGCATCGCCGAGCGTGAAAGGGCTCCTTTCTACGTGGTAGGCGAAACCACCGGCGACATGCAGTTTGTCTTCGAGAACAAGAAAGGGGAACACCCCATCAACCTGGCCCTGGAAGACATGTTCGGCAAGCCGCCGCGCACGGTCATCACCGACCATACCGTGGTGGAGACTTTCGAGAATCCTGTTTACAAGCAAGAAGACATAGAAGCCCGTCTCAAAGACGTGCTCAGTTTGGAAGCTGTGGCTTGCAAGGACTGGCTTACCAACAAGGTGGACCGTTCGGTCACCGGCAAGGTAGCCCGCCAGCAGTGTGCCGGCGAGATCCAGCTGCCGCTTTGCGACCTGGGTGCTGTGGCCCTCGACTATCGCGGACGGAGCGGTATCGCCACTTCCATCGGACATGCCCCGCAGGCTGCGCTGGCCGATCCGGCCGCCGGCTCGGTACTGTCTATCGCCGAGTCGCTCACCAACATTGTCTGGGCTCCGCTCAAAGAGCAGCTCAAGAGCGTCTCTTTGTCGGCCAACTGGATGTGGCCCTGCAAGAACGAGGGTGAGGATGCCCGCCTTTACAAAGCCGTGCAGGCCGCCAGCGATTTTGCCATCGCCTTGGGCATCAACATTCCCACCGGCAAGGACTCCCTGTCCATGACGCAGAAATACGGCCAGGACAAGGTCTTCTCGCCCGGCACGGTGATCATTTCGGCCGGTGCCGAAGTGTCGGATGTCAAAAAGATATTGACGCCCGTGCTCAGCCTGGACAGCCACAAGCCTCTCTACTATATCGACTTTTCGAGCGACAGCTTGCGCCTGGGCGGTTCGGCCCTGGCCCAGACCTTGGACAAGATCGGACAGGACGTGCCCACCGTCAAGGATGCCGCCTATTTCAAGAAGGCTTTCAATACCGTACAGACCATGGTCGAAAAGGGCCTGCTCTCCGCCGGTCATGATATCTCGGCCGGTGGTCTGGTCACCGCCCTGCTGGAAATGTGCTTCGGCCATGCCAAGGGAGGTCTGAACCTCTGCCTCGACGAACTGGCGATGGGCATGGGCGCCGAAGGGGACCTGATGCGGGTGCTGTTTGCCGAAAATCCGGCCGTGCTCATCCAGGCCAACGATCCTCAGGCAGTCGAGCAGCTCATGGACAAGGCCGGTCTGAAGTATTTCCGCCTGGGCAATGTGGCCACTGAGCGGCAGCTCACCCTGGTCTTCCAGCAGGAAGTGCTCAAATTCGACATCGATCCGCTGCGTGATGTCTGGTACCGTCCGTCCTATCTGCTCGAGCGTCGCCAGTCGGCCGGCAACTGCCCCGAACAGCGCTTCGAAAACTATAAGAAACAGCCGCTGGAGTTCGTCTTCAACAAGCACTTCACCGGTCTGCACAGCCAGTACGGCATCAGCGCCGACCGTCGTCAGAAGACCGGCATCAAGGCTGCCATCATCCGCGAGAAGGGTGTCAACGGTGACCGTGAAATGGCCTATTGCCTCTACCTGGCCGGTTTCGACGTGAAGGATGTCCACATGACCGACCTCATGTCAGGCCGCGAGACGCTCGAAGACATCAACATGATTGTCTTTGTAGGGGGTTTCTCCAATTCCGACGTACTCGGATCGGCCAAAGGCTGGGCCGGCGGCTTCTTGTTTAACGAAACGGCCCGCCGCAGCCTGGAGCGGTTCTACGCCCGCCCCGATACGCTCAGCCTGGGTATCTGCAACGGTTGCCAGTGCATGATGGCGCTCGACTTGCTCTATCCCCAGTATGAGAAGAAGGGACAGATGCTTCACAACAATTCCCACAAGTTCGAGTCGGAGTTCATCAGTGTGAGCATCCCTGAGAACAAGTCTGTGATGTTCGGTTCCCTGTCGGGCAGCAAGCTGGGTATCTGGGTCGCCCACGGCGAAGGTAAGTTCAGCCTGCCTTACGACGAGAGCAGATATCAGATCATTGCCAAGTACAACTACGACGCCTATCCGGCCAACCCCAACGGTTCGGACTATGCTTGCGCCGGTCTCTGCTCGGCCGACGGCCGTCACCTGGCCATGATGCCGCATCTGGAAAGAGCCGTCTTCCCCTGGCAGTGGGCCCACTATCCCGAAGATCGCCTGCACAGCGACGAAGTGACGCCCTGGATCGAGGCCTTTGTCAACGCCCGCCGTTGGGTGGAAAACAACAAGAAGTAAACCCTGACGGTTTCAATAACAATAATCCCCGAAAGCTTCAGCATCGAGGCTTCCGGGGATTGTTTTATGGGTAAAACAAGAAGTTTATTTCTTCTCCTGCAGGGCGTGCAGCAGGCCGAAAAGGGCGATGAAGGCAAAGGCCACAAGCGGCAGAATGAAGCCCAGTGCCATGTTGGTTTTGCCGATCAGTCCCATGCAGATGGGGAAGATGGCGCCGCCCACGATACACATCACCAGCAGCGAGGAGGCTTGCTTGGTCTGCGCGCCCATGCCTTTGACCCCCAGGGCAAAGATGGTCGGGAACATGGGAGCCATGAAGAAGTAGCTCAGGAACAGGCCGACAAACGAGGCGCGTCCAAGTTTCATCAGCACCAGCACCATGCAAAGGGTGCCCAAAAGACCGAACAATCCCAGCAGGTAGGAGGGACGGATCCACTTCATGAACAGGCTGCTCAACAGGCGGCCTACGAAGAACATGCCCATGCAGCCGATGGCCAGCAGATAGCCGGCCGTCTCGTTGCTCATGGTCGGGTCGGCTTCGACGGCATAGTTGATGAAGAAACTGCCGACACCAGTCTGGGCACCGACATACAGGAACTGGGCGATCAGGGCGAAGACAAAGAGTTTGTGACTCCAGACCGAACCTGTGTCCGTGCCTGCCTGGACGGCGTTTTCCTGGGCATCGGCGGCCATCTCGGCTTCGGGCAGGTGCATGAAGGCCAGCACCAGGGCTACCACCAGCACGATGGCGGCCACGATGATATAGGGCTTGGCCAGGTCGAAGCTGCCTCCCGTACCGTTCAGGATGAGGGCCGTGCCCAGCAGTGGGCCGACAATCCAGCCCACCCCGTTGAAGGCGGCGGCCAGGTTGATGCGCTGTTCGGAGTATTGCTCAGGCCCCATGCCCGTGGCGCAGGGATGCGCTCCATTCTCGATGATGCACAGTCCGCAGGCCAGGATGAACAGGGCTGCGAAGAAGGGCAGCGGCGAGTTGATGAAGGAGGCCGGGATAAAGAGCAGTGCACCGAAGGCGAACACCAGCAGGCCGGTGATCAAGCCTCTTTTGTAACCGAGCCGGCGCATGATGACACCGGCGGGCAGCGACATGATGAAATAGCCGAAATAGACCGAAAACTGCACAAAACCCGACTGGGCCTTCGACATATCGAAAGCTTCCTGGAAATGCTTGTTGAGCACGTCGAGCATGCCGTGGGCCAGCCCCCAGAGCAGGTAGAGGGTGGCAATCAGCAGGAAGGGCACCAGGTAGTTGACCCCCTTCGCATTTTTGAAGATGGAATTCTTGGCCATGGCAGGATCAGTCTAAGTGGAACACTTCTTCCATATCCGACCACCATTCGCCTTCGGCCCGGGTGGGCAGAGGCTGCTGGCAGGGCTTGCAGACATCCCACCAGCGCTGGGTCTCGGGATCGGCGGCCATCTTGGCCATGTCGGCTTCGTAGTCGGTGCCGACATATTCGTAATAACTGAACAGCAAGCCGTCCTTATAATAAATGCTGTAGTTCTGCAGATGGCAGTCTTTGATCATCTTCAGCACGCCGGGCCAGGCGTTGGCGTGGAGGCGTTTGTATTCTTCGAGTTTTTCGGGGCGAACCGCGATGACTTGTCCGTAGCGTTTCATAGGGATATGGGAATAGTGGTTTATGACAATGAATGGACGGCCTGGAACAGTGCCTCGACATTGGCCGGATTGATGTCGGGCAGGATGGCTTCGTGACTGGGCGAGAAAATCAGGCCGGTGGGGAAAGCCTTGTAAACCCGGCGCACATCGGCCTTGACATCTTCGGGCGTGCCGTTGACCAGCAGGTGCTGGGCGTCGATGCCGCCGAAGAAACAGCCGCGATGGAAATCGGCAGCCAGTTTTTCAGCTTGCATGTCCTTGGCCCGGGCCTGGATGGGATGGATCACATCGATACCCAGGTCGAAGAGGTCGTTGATGATGGGATGGATCGAACCGCAGGAATGGTGGACCACCACCAGTCCGTAGCTCTTGGCCTGATCGACCAGGCGCTTGGTGCCCGAGAAGACAAACTGCCGCAGTTCGTCGGCGCCGACCATCAGCCCGTTCTGGCTGCCGAAGTCGTTGCCGATGAGCACGGCATCCAGGTAGCCCTTGGTGGCCTCATAGAAGATTTCGCCGCAGCCGATGTAGAAGTCGGTGATGCGATCGATGACGGCCTGGAACATATCCGGGGCGATCATCATGGTCAGCAGGGCGTTTTCCATGCCGAAGGCCGAGCAGGCATCCTGGAAGTGGGCGGCCCACATGATACCCATGCGGGCGCAGTCGGCCGGTGCCTTCATGGCCAGTTCGCGGCACTTGTCAAAGTCGATGTGCTCCTCGGGCTTGGGCCAGGGGAAGGTCTCGACCAGGGCGGGGTCGGTCATGTCTTCGAAGAATCCCGGTGCGGTGAGCGTACGCTCGTCCTGGGCACCGCCGAATCCGCTTTTGGCAAAGGCCAGCGAGCAGCCGATGTCGTTGGTGGGCGGATTGTTGTAGGGCACGGGGATGGCATAGACATCGTCGTCGATCAGCCGCTTGAGTTCGTCGACAGACTTAACGCCGAAGTATTCGAACAGCTTGGGCAGTGCCGAAGGCACAGGCAGTCCCAGCCAGCAGGCCGGCCGGTCCACCGGTTCGCGCCTGACAGTGGCAAAAAAGCGCTCTCTATGGGTCATAGTCGGTATGATTAGTGGGTTTGTTACTTGTTGAAGGCTTCCTCTATGGCCGGATACATGGTTTTATAACCAAGCAGGGCCAGGTAATTGCCATATCGGGGATAGGCTTTCTTTACGTCTTCCAAGGCCTGCATCGGATCGTAGGGTTCATCCTCGGGAATGGGGCGGCCGAATACATCCGACAGCAGGAACAGTTTCTTGGACATCCAGACTTCCACGATGACGGGCAGGTCGGGATAATCCCTGACCAGTCTGTCGAGTTGCTCGTTCCTTCCCACCACAGGCTGGGTGATCACATAGGTGGCACCGGCCTTGAGTTTGCGGTCGAGTTTGGCGAATTCTTCCTCGGCAGGTTCGTAAGGATTGAAGGCGGCTCCGATGACAAACTCCGGATAGTGCCTGCGGATGTATTTGATGAGTTCGACAGAAGTGGTCACCGTCACGTCGTCTGCTTCGAGCTCCGCGGGCAGCAGTTTGTGCATCTTGTCCGATCCGTCTCCCGTGACAGTGAGGAAATTCCTGATGCCCAGGCGTCGGGCCGTTTCAAGGATGCGGTCCAGTTCGGCCTTCTCGTGGAAGGTGTTGAGGTGGATCAGCACCTGGTCGGGCTTGGCCTTGACTCCCAGCGCCTCAATCACCTCCGTGGCCTGGAAGGCCAGGTTGCCCATGGCATTGTCTGTGATGGAGGCCGTGAAGCCGTGGTCCATGTAGCGCTCGATCTTCTCTTTGAACAGGGCCAGATCCTCTGCCAGCTTCTTGGTGGCATGCTTGGGCGGGATCATCTCTATGTGGCACGATGCGAGCGGATCGTCTGCCCAGGAAGGCCTCAGGGGCTTGTCTTGGGCCTTTGCGGTCTTCTGACGGATCTGCTTTGTGATGGCAGGCACAATCTCGAACAGGTCTCCGACGATGCCGTAATCGGCAATCTGGAAGATGGGGGCGTTGGGATCCTTGTTGATGGCCACGACCACTTCCGCTCCGGCGATACCGGCCACATGTTGGATGGCTCCGGAAATGCCGCAGGCAATGTAGAGCTTGGGGCTCACCGTCTTACCGGTCTGGCCCACCTGATGGGCATGAGGGATCCAGCCCGAATCGACCGTGGCCCGGGAGGCACCGACCACGCCGCCCAGGGCTTCGGCCAGTTCCCTGAGGGGGGCGAATCCGGAAGGACCGCCCACCCCGCGGCCGCCGGCGACAATGATCCGGGCGCCTTCCAGATCGACTTGCTCTCCCTGGAGTTCTTCAATGACTTCAAGGACTTTCGTGCCGATCTGCTCGGGGGAGATATGGATTTCTTCGCGGATGATTTCCGCTTTAGGATTGGTTTCCGCACTTTTTCTGAACACCCCGGGCCGGACCGTACCCATCTGGGGACGGTGGTTGGGACACTGGATCTGGGCCATCAGGTTGCCGCCGAAGGCGGGACGTGTCCAGATGACATTGCCGTTTTCCGGGTCGATGTCCAGGGCCGTGCAGTCGGCGGTAAGTCCTGTGCCCAGCCGGCACGAGACCCTGGGGCCCATGTCCCTTCCGTTGGGGGTGGCTCCAATCAGCACGCTCGACGGGCCGTATTTTTCAATCAACAGCGACAGGGCGTTGGCATAGGCGTCGGTCGTGAAGTGCTTGTATTCCGGGCTGTCAACGACGATGATTTTGTCTGCTCCGTGCCGGGAGGCTTCCTCCACGGCGGCCTGTACCTGGCTGCCGATGACAACGGCGACCAGGGCACCCTGCTGTTTGTCGGCCAACACCCGTCCGGGGGTCAGCAACTCTATTCCGACACTGCGTGCGCTGCCGTCTTTGGCGGTTTCAATATAGACCCACAGGTCTTTTGTCTTTGCTTCCACAGTCTTTCCTCCTTATAGTGATATGCCCTTCTTTTCCAGTAACTGAATCAACTTCCGCGCCGTCTCGTCCGCGCTGTCTTCCTCGATCTTGACCCCTTCCTTCTGCTTGGTGGGGACAAAGGTCTTCTTGACTCTCGTGGGTGAACCGGCCAGTCCGATTTTCGTTTTGTCGATGTCGGGGAAATCCTCCTCCGTCAGGATGGTGATCTCCGTCTTGTCGGCAGCGAGTTTGCGTTGGATGGTCGGGTACCTCAGATGCCAGGAAGGCTTGGTGAAGGTGACCAGACAGGGCATCTTGGCCTGTATGATTTCATACCCGGCTTCCGTCTCTTTTTTGATTTTCAGGAAGGCACCATCGGCAAAGGCCTCCAGGCCGTAGGTGACCTGGGTGAGGTGCAGGTGCTCGGCAATTTCGGGACCCACTTGCGCCGTATCGCCGTCGATGGCCTGCTTGCCGCAGAAGATGGCATCGAACCGGCCTTCTTTCTTTTCGAGTTTCTTGATGGCCTGGGACAGGATATAGCTGGTGGCCAGGGTGTCCGAGCCGCCAAAGCCTCTGCCCGATACCAGGTAGGCCTTGTCGGCGGCGATGGAAAGGCATTCCCGAAGGGCGTCCTGCGCCTGCATCGGCCCCATGCACAGTGTCACAATCTTGGTGTCCGGATTTTTGTCCTTGATTCGGGCGGCTGCTTCCAGGGCATAGCCGTCAAAGGGATTGACGACACTGGGAACGCCTTCCCTGATGAGGACCTTCTTGACAGGATCTATCCTTATTTCTGTCGTGTCAGGAACCTGCTTTACGCAAACCAGAATATTCATAGCAATGTCTTTATCAAGCTTTCTTCACGCCGAAACGGCCTTCGTCGTAGGCTCCTATGTAGCCGATGCAGTATTCGTCGATTTCCAACAGCGCTTCCGTGGCAAAGATCGAACCGATCATGTCCCGGCTGGTCGGGTCGATGATGGCGCAGTCCATGCCTGCCTGCATGGCCAGGATGAGGAAGGCCTGGTTGATGGTCTTTCTTGAGGGCAGACCATAGGACACATTCGACAGACCGCTGGTGATATGGACATTGGGATAATGCTCTTTGGTGTATCTTGCCACGGTGGCATAGCCCGAGTAGGACGAGGGAATGGCTCCCATGGAGAAGACCAGGGGATCGATATGTATCCTCGATTCATCGATATGGTATTCCCTGGCTTTCTGCATGACCTGCTCCAGGGCATCGATTCTGACATTGATATCTTCGGAGAGTCTGTCCTTGCCACTCAACAGGGCGATGACCTGCCACTCCGTATCGGCGATGATCGGGAAGACCGTGTCGATTTTGTCGCCTTCGAGAGAAACTGAGTTGATCAGCCCGGGCTTGTTGCAGAACTTGATGGCTTCCACGATGGAATGCGGGTTGGGACTGTCGATGCAGATGGGGGTGTCGCAGACCTCCTGCACCAGGTCGATGAGCCATTTCAGGGTTTCGACGTCTTTGCCCACTACGGCAGAGCAGACATCAAGAAAGTCTGCGCCTGCTTCGCTCTGGATTCTGGCAAGGTTGCGGATCCAGTCGGCATTCTTTTCTTCAATGGCTTTGGCAACGGAAGGGATGGCTCCGTTGATTTTTTCTCCAATGATAATCATAATCTGTATGTTTTTAGTGTTGTATATGTGGCTTGCCCGATGACAGCCGCCCATGGGGGCAACTACCTCACAAAGTACCGAAAAAACTCCGAGGTCTGCAAACATTTTGTGGAAAAACTGGAGGAGCCCGCAAAGCAATCGTGAAATGGGCTCATGCAGGGATTGCTTTGTTTATAAAACGTCTGTTAATAGAGGACATATTATTGCATAATTCAGAAGATTCCGCTATCATTGCAAGCCGATTTTTGCTGAATGTCGGCCGATTACAGTATGATGAAGGATGTTTTTGACAACAAACTGAGGGATTCCCAGGCAACGGCGGTGACGCCAATCAGCCCGGAAAAGTTTGATATAGAGGAATATGTATCTTACGAGGCCCCCCTCAACGAGCGTTGTGCCCGGTTTTGGCAAGGCTCATCGGGCGTGCTGGTCTATCGCCGCATGCGCGTGGCCGAGGTCTTCTCGTCGGGCAGCCGTGACATGCAGGCTTCGCTGGCCTGGCAGTTGGGTGCCCTCAAGGAGAGCATGAAGTTCAAGGCCGACGTGCCCAATTTCCTGGAGCCCTGGTATGGACTGGGCGTGATTGCCACAGCCTATGGTGTGGACTATGTCTGGGCTCCCGGCCAGGCCCCTGCCATCGAAGGCAAATTCGCCTCGACGGCCGACCTGTTGGCTGCCCCCTTCCGACCGGTGGCCGAGACCCCGGTGGGCCGGCACAATCTGGAGATGATCGAGTATATGCTCGACAAGACCCGGGGCCGTCTGCCGCTTTCCTTCTGTGATTTGCAGTCGCCGCTCAACACACTGAGCAACATCATCGACACCAGCCAGTTCTATATGGATTTCTGCCTGGATCCCGATACGGTCAAGGCGGCCATGGACCGCACGGCCGACCTCATCATCGACTACACCCGTCTGCAGCAACAGCTCATCGGCGACGCCCTGGTCAAGCCCGGTCACGGTTTCTCTTCCGCCCGCAGCTTCGACGGCCTGGGCCTGAGCGACGACAGTGTGACCATGCTTCCGGCCGACATGTACCTGGATTTGGCGGTTCCGGCCATGACCAAGGCCGGCGATGCTTTCGGCGGCACGGTGTTCCATTCCTGCGGCAACTGGTCGGACAAGAAGGAAGTGATTGCCGGCATCCCCAACCTGAGGATGGCCGACGGTGCCTTCTCCCTGGCCACCGATCCGGGAGCCAACCCCACGGAAGGCTATGCCGACACCTTTGCCTCGACGGGCGTGGTGCTCAATACCCGCATCGTAGGCGATGCCGAACTGGTCGAGAGCAAGGTGCGCGAGCTCTGGAAGCCCGGGATGAAGCTCATCGTGGTGACCTATTGCAAGACACCCGAGGAGCAAGCTTATGTGTATGATAGAATTCACGAGATATGTCAGTAGCCAGTCTTAAAGTGGGCAATTACCGTTGGCGGGTGGTTGCCTTGCTGTTTTTCGCCACCACCATCAATTACATCGACCGTCAGGTGCTGGGCATGCTCAAGCCCTTCATTGCCGACGACCTGATGATTTCGGAAGCCGGTTACGGCTATATCGTCTCGGCCTTCCAGGCCGCCTATGCGCTGGGACTGCTGTTTGTCGGCCGCCTGATCGACAAGTACGGCACCCGCGTCACCTATGCCATTTCGATTGCCATCTGGAGCCTGGCCGGTTGCTTCCATGCGGCCGCCCGCAATGCCTTCGGTTTCGGGATGGCCCGTTTCTTCCTGGGTTTGGGTGAATCGGGCAACTTCCCTTCGGCTGTGAAGGCTACGGCAGAATGGTTTCCCAAGAAGGAAAGGGCGCTGGCCACCGGCATCTTCAACTCCGGCAGCAACATCGGCGCCGTCGTGGCTCCGCTCATCGTGACCGGTGTCACCCTGAAGTGGGGTTGGCAGTGGGCCTTCATCATCACCGGTATGCTGGGCTTCATCTGGATGTTTTTCTGGCTGCCGATGTACAAACTGCCCAAACAGTCGCCCAAACTGAAACCGTCGGAGTTTGACTATATCAACCAGGACGGTGTCGAGGTCGAGACCAAAAAGGAAAAGGTGGCCTGGGGACAGCTGCTCAAATTCAAAGGCACCATCGGTATCTGCCTGGCCCGTTTCGTTTGCGACTGGGTGTGGTGGTTCTTCCTGTTCTGGGCCCCCGATTTTCTGAACAAGACCCAAGGCGTCGATCTGCAGCACATGCAGTGGGCGCTGATCATCATCTACACCTTTGCGGCATTCGGCGGCATCGCCGGCGGCGGCCTGTCGTCGTGGCTCATCAAGCTGGGCCGTCCGGTGCCCTTCTCGCGCAAGGCGGCCATGCTGGTCTGCGCCCTGCTGGTCGTGCCGGTTGTCATCCTGCCCTCGTCCAAATCGATAGTCGTCGCCATCGCCCTGATCAGTCTGGCCACGTTTGCCCATCAGGGCTGGGCTTCCAATATCTACACCCTGGTATCGGACTATTATCCCAAGAACCTGGTTGCCACGCTGACCTCGCTGGCCGGTTTCTGCGGCTCGGTGGGCGGTGTGCTGGCTGCCTCCTTTGTGGGCAATATCCTGGAGATCACGGGCAGCTATTTCGTCGTCTTCCTCACGGCCGGCCTGGCCTACCTGGTCGCCTGGCTGATGCTGCAGATTTTCCTGCCCCGCAACGGACAGGCCTACAAGGCGGAAGACGCAGTGAAAGCAGAACAATAATTGTATCACCAACCAATATTTACAACCACCATGAGTGAGATTCTAGACAAACTTTTCGAATGTGTCGAGTTCGGCAAGATCAATGCCGCATCGCCCTATCCCCCTCAGTTGAAGGGGCAGGACGGCGCCTCCGAATACACACAGAAAGCTTTGGCCCAAGGGCTTTCTCCTGCCGAAATCATGGATACGGCCTTGATTCCTGCCATGACGAAGGTGGGCCAGAAGTTTTCCGAGAACAAAATCTTCGTTCCTCAGATGCTGCTGTCGGCCAAGGCAATGAATGCCGCACTGGTCTATATCAAGCCGTATTTCTCTTCGGGCGAAATCAAGCGCAAAGGCACTTTCATCATGGGTACCGTCAACGGTGACTTGCACGATATCGGCAAGAACCTGGTGTGCATGATGGTTGAGGGCGCCGGCTGGGATGTGATCGACCTGGGTGTCGATGTGGGCCCCGAAAAATTTGTGGAAAGCCTCAAGCAGCACCCCGATGCCTACGTCGGTATGTCGGCATTGCTGACCACCACCATGCCCAATATGAAGGTCATCATCGATGCCATCCGTGAGGTGAACCCCAAAACAAAGATCATCGTCGGCGGAGCTCCGGTATCGGCCGATTTCGCCGCTTCCATTGGCGCGGATGCCTATGCGGGCAATCCGCAGGAAGACGTGGAGGCCCTGGAGCGTTTCCGCGAAGAGTGCGCGTAGGACATTGTTTCTGAAAAATGAAGAAATGGATTGATGCGGTGCTGCAGTCGCCCAAATTGGTGGCTGTGCCCATTATGACGCATCCTGGTATCGAATATATCGGCAAGAGCGTGCGCGATGCCGTTTCAGACGGAGAAGTCCATTTTACCGCCGTGAAGAAGTTGGAGGAGTTGTATCCTTCGGCGACTTGCTGCACCATCATGGACCTGACCGTCGAGGCGGAAGCCTTCGGCGCGCCCATCAATCTGCCCGAGCACGAGATTCCGACCGTGTCGGGCCGACTGGTGAGCACTTACGACGAGGTGGCTGCCCTGCAGGTGCCCGATCTGACGGCCGGGCGTGTGCCCCAGTACCTGCTGGCCAACCGGCTTTGTGCCCAGTTTGTCAAAGACCGTCCGGTGTTTGGAGGTTGTATCGGCCCCTTCTCGCTGGCCGGCCGCTTGTTCGACATGAGCGAAATCATGACGGCCATCTATATCGAACCCGATACGATCAACCTGCTGCTCGACAAGTGCACCCAGTTCATCACCGCCTACTGCCAGGCCATCAAGCAGGCCGGTTCCGACGGTGTGGTCATGGCTGAGCCGGCCGCCGGTCTCTTGTCCGACAATGATGCCCTGCTGTTTTCGACCGAGTATGTCAAGCAGATTGTCGCAGCCGTCCAGGACGACAGTTTCACGGTGATATTGCACAACTGCGGTAACATGGGGCATTGCACCAACTCGATGGTGCAGAGCGGCGCCCGGGCCCTGCATTTCGGCAACAAGGCCGATATGGGCCAGGTCATTGCCGATGTGCCCGACGATATCATCGTCATGGGCAACCTCGACCCTGTCACGACGTTCAAGCAGGCTACCCCCGAGGAGGTGAAAAACCTCACGTCCAAACTCCTGCGGAAAATGGCCGGCCATGCCAATTTCGTGGTGTCTTCGGGCTGCGACCTGCCGCCACATGTCCCGCACGACAATATCAATGCCTTCTTTTCTGCGGTGGCGGAGTTTAATGCATCAATCTAAGCGTGGAAACAGGATTCAGAACATATGAATTCCCGATTGCGGAGGTGTTGCCGACCATGGACCAGTTGGCCGACTTCCTGCATCTTGACGACGAGCAGCATCCGGCCTGGCAGTTTGCCAGCGATAAACTGGAGGAAATCCGTTCCCTTGGGTTGAAAGCCGAAGGCTGCTACCGTTTTTTCCCCGTTGAAAAACTGGATATCAGGGGAGGGACCGTTGCTTTCCCGCAGGGTGTGCTGTCTCCCCGCCCGCAAGTGTGCGGCTATCTGAGAGACAGTGCCCAGGCGGCTCTTTTCCTCTGCACGGCAGGTTTCTATTTTACCGACGAATCCCACGCCTACAACAGCCGCGATGAAATCCTCGAAGGCTACATTGTCGATGCGATGGGTTCCTGTTCGGTCGAAAACGCCATGGACCGGATCCAGCAGCAACTGAGCCGGGAGATGGAGGCACGCGGCCTGCATATTTCCAACCGCTACAGTCCGGGCTATTGCAACTGGCCCCTGGCCGACCAGAAAAACCTGTTTGCCCTGATGGAAGGGCAGCCCACTCCCGTCCGCTTGAGTGAGTCGTGCCTGATGGCTCCCATCAAATCGGTAAGCGGCATCATAGGCATCGGAGAGAAAGTGAAAAAACGGGAGTACGGCTGTGCCATCTGCAACAACAGCACGTGTATTTACAGACGCCTGGTCCACAAATGACCGGGCGTTTTTTTGAGCCGGAATTGAGTTGACAGTGTCGTTAGGCAGGCTGCCAGTTTCCTTTTGCTTCGGAGGGGTAGCGCACAGCGGCCGAAATGTGGCCGTTCTGCTGTCTGAGGGTGGCGGAGGCTGTGCAGGCATCGTGGTAGAAAACCAGGCGGCTGTCGGTCGCGGCGGCCTGCTGCAGGATCCGCATCTTTTCTTCGGCCGATTCCAGCGCATGGTTGTCGATGGCGGCGATGCAACCCTGGCTGATGTGCAGGCACATGGGAATGACATCACCCGAAAAGCAGAGGTTGCCCTGCGGCGTCTCGACAAAGGAGACCAGCTGGTCGCAGGTATGCCCCTGGGCGATGCGAAGACGCAGTCCGGGAAACAATTCAAAACCGTTTTCGGGTTCGTCTTCGGGGCGGAGCAGTTGCAACAGGCCGGCCTCATGGACGGCCTGCATGTTTTCTGTCAGATAGGCATCGCTTTCCCAGAATCTGGGATGGAGTGAATTCTCCCATTGCCCTGCGGTGGTCCAGTGACGGGCCCGGGGGAAGGTCATCACCACCCGGCCGTCGGCCGTCTGTTTGGTGCAACCGCCGCAATGGTCGAAATGCAGGTGGCTCAAGACTACATCGGTGATGTCTTCGGGACGGTAGCCCTGGGCTTCGAGCGCCTTTTCAATGTCCACCAGGTCGTGGAAGCGGTAGTAGGTCATGCCGATGGGTTTCAGGCCCACCCCGGTGTCGAAAAGCACTTTCCGCTGCCCGAAATCCACCAGCAGGCAGCGCATGGCCAGCGGGCAGCGATTCTCTTCATCGACGGGGTATTTGCTGCTCCAGACTTTGCGCGACATGACGCCGAACATGGCGCCTCCGTCGGTAGAAAAAAATCCGCTCTCTATGGTGAAGAATCTCATGATTTCCCTATATTTGTCAGTTGTTTCGCACTTGCCCGGCCCGGCCGGCAACCGGGCCATCGACCCACGGCAGGGAGGCTTGGAATGCAGCGACAAAAATAAGGAATTAATATGGAAAAGAAAACGATATTGGTCACCGGTGCCAACGGCCAGCTGGGCAATGAACTCAGGGCTTTGGCACCGCAGTATCCCGACTTCAGGTTTGAGTTTGTCGATATCCAGGAGCTGGATCTCTGCGATGCCCACGCGGTGGCCGACCATATCGAGCGTCTGCGCCCCGCCTACCTGATCAACTGCGCCGCCTACACAGCCGTGGACAAGGCCGAAAGCGATGTGGCGCTCTGCTGGCGGGTGAACCGCGATGCCGTGGAAAACCTGGCCAAGTCGGCATCCCTGTGCGGTTGCCGCTGCCTGCATATTTCCACCGATTATGTCTTCGACGGCAAGGACCCGGGCCGCCCCTATCTCGAGACCGACCCCACGGGCCCTGTTTCGGTCTATGGACAAAGCAAGCTGGCCGGAGAGGAAGTGCTGCTCAAGTATTGCCCCGATGCGGTGATCCTGCGTACAGCCTGGCTGTATTCGCCTTTTGGCAATAACTTTGTCAAGACCATGCTCCGGCTGGGTCGGGAGGGCCGCGACCTGCGTGTGGTGAGCGACCAACTGGGCACGCCCACCTATGCCGCCGACCTGGCTGCTGCCCTGATGGCCATCGTCGTTTCGGCCGAAGACGGGAAGTACGCCCCGGGCATCTATCATTTCACCGACGAGGGCAGCTGCTCGTGGTATGAGTTCACCCGCGAAATCCACCGCCAGGCCGGTATCTCGGTCTCTGTCACCCCGGTTTCGACGACCGAATATCCCACGGCGGCCATGCGCCCGGCCTACAGCATCCTGGACAAGACCAAGATAAAAATGACCTACGGCCTGCAGATTCCCGATTGGAAGGAAAGCCTGGCCCGCTGTCTGAAACGTATGGACTGATTAAAGATTCAATCGCATGAAAAGAACCATATTCTGCCTGTTGGCTGCCAGCCTGATGCTGGTCTCCTGCCAACCGAAAAAGGTCCGTCTCTGGGACCGTCCCTCACAGCCGCTTTCGGTATGGATGGCCCAAAGCGAGTTGCAGCGTCATCCCGACGCCACCACCCTGGACAACATGCAGGGCCGATACAAATGGAACTACACGTCGAGCATCGAAATGCTTTCATTCCTCGATCTCTTCCGCGCCACCGGCGACAGTTGCTATTGGAACTATGTGCAGCAGTTTGTCGATTCGATGATCGGACCTGAGGGGGAAATCAGGACCTACAAATTTTCGAACTTCAACCTGGACCATGTCTGCCCCGGTCGTCTGCTCTTCGATTTCTGGGGCAAAACTGGCGACAAGAGATATCGCCTGGCTATGAACACCCTGTTCGAGCAGTTGCAGCAACAGCCGCGCACATCGGACGGAGGCTTCTGGCACAAGCAGGTGTATCCCTGGCAAATGTGGCTCGACGGTCTGTACATGGGTGAGCCGTTCTATGCTCGCTACACTTCGTATTTTGTTCCCCAGGAAAACCGTCAGCCATACTACGACGACATTGTCCACCAGATCGTGACCGTGGCCAGGCATACCTACGATCCCGAGACCCGTCTCTACCGTCATGGCTGGGATGAGAGCCGCGAGATGTTCTGGGCCGATTCCATCACCGGCCAGTCGGCCCACTGCTGGAGTCGCGGCCTGGGCTGGTATGTCATGGCCCTTTGCGATGTGCTCGACTATCTGCCTGAAGGGGCCGGTCGCGATTCGGTGGCCGATATCCTGAAGGACATCCTCTATGTGCTGCCCGACTATGCCGACCATGGCACGAAAATGTGGTATCAGGTGCTCGACTGTCCGGGCCGGAAAGGCAATTATTTGGAATCGACCGGCTCGATCATGTTTGTCTATGCTCTGTTGAAATGTGTCAGGACGGGTATCCTCTCCGAGAAGTACACCTTCCTGGCCAAGGACTGGTATCGCAACTTTGTCAAGTGCTTTGTCCGGGAGAATCCCGACGGCACTCTCTCAATCACAGACTGCTGTGCAGGCGCTGGCCTGGGCGGGGCGGCGCGTCGCAGCGGCAAGTTCGACTACTATGTCAACGAGACGCAGATCATCGAGAACGACAGCAAGGCAGTCGGCCCCTTTATCTGGGCTTCGATGATGTACGAAGACCTGGTCCGCGAGGGAAAATAATTTTTTGGAGAAACATCTTCTATATGCTATATTTGCTACCCCGATAGAGAAAAATAGAATCGTCTAATAATCAAACTATAAGCATTATGTCAAAAGTAACAGTGATTGGAGTCGGCAATGTCGGTGCAACGGCAGCCGATGTGATAGCTCGTAATGAAGTGGCCGACGAGGTCGTTCTGCTGGATATCAAGGAAGGTATTCCCGAGGGCAAGGCCCTGGATATGAAGCAGGCTTCCTGCATGCTGAGCATGGATACCAAGATCGTCGGCACGACCAACGATTATGCCAAGACGGCCGATTCGGATGTCGTGGTGATCACTTCCGGTATTCCCCGTAAGCCGGGTATGACCCGCGAGGAGCTCATCGGTGTGAACGCCGGCATTGTCAAGAGCGTTGTCACCAGTGTACTTAAATACTCCCCCAACGCCATCCTGGTGGTCATCAGCAACCCGATGGACACGATGACCTACCTGACCGTCAAATCGACCGGTCTGCCAAGACACCGTGTCATCGGCATGGGCGGCGCCCTGGACAGCTCGCGTTTCAAGACCTATCTGTCGATGGCCCTGGGCGATGTCAACCTCAATGACATCGAAGCCACCGTTATCGGCGGCCACGGCGACACGACCATGATTCCCCTGACCCGCTTCGCCACCTACAAAGGTATTCCCGTGAGCCAGTTGCTGAGCCGCGAAGCCCTCGACAAGGTGGTCGCCGACACCATGGTGGGCGGTGCCACCCTGACCAAGATGCTGGGCACCTCTGCCTGGTATGCTCCCGGTGCAGCTGCAGCCTATGTCGTCGAGACCATCCTGCACGACCAGAAGCGCGTTATCCCCTGCTGCGTCTATCTCGAAGGTGAATACGGCCAGAAGGATATCTGCATCGGCGTGCCGGTACGCATCGGCCGCAATGGCTGGGAAGAAGTCATCGACTTCAAGTTGAATGCCGAGGAAAAGGCACTGTTCGAAAAGAGCGCTGCCGCCGTCCGCAAGACCAACGAAGTGCTGGCCACCCTCTGATATTGACCATCAAAAAAAAGAAAGCAGGCTCTTTCTGTCCTGTTAGGGGAGAGAAGGGCCTGCCTTTGGTTTATACTATGAACATCAAACCAATCCTAGTTTGTCTGCTTGTGACGGCCCTCGTGACCGGCCGGGCGCAGAACGCCTTTTTCCTGGATTTCGATTCACCGGAAACCGGAGGCCCGCAAAACGCTTTTCTTGAGCAACTCCTCTCATTCGAGCCGGGCGAGGGCGTGGTCCGTATTGAGCAGGACCAGCGCCTCATCGATCGTTTGGGCAATCCCGGCGTGAATGTGCCCGCCAATGTGCAGGTGGTCGAAGGGCGGCGTTATCTCCAGTTGACAGGCTACCGTATCCAGATTTTTTCGGGCAACAACCACGCCGCTTCCAAGACTGAGGCTTTCCAGAAGGAGGCCGCCGTCAAGGCCGCCGTGCCCGAACTGACCACCTATGTGCGCTATTCGGCGCCTTTCTGGCGCTTGCGTGTGGGTGATTTTCTCACCTACGAGGAGGCCTACGAAATGCTGCTTCGCTTCCGCAAGACTTTCGCCTACGGCCGGGAAATGTCCATTGTCCGCGAAAAAATCAACATTGCCCTATGATCGACAAACAACTGGTACTCGCCACCGAGAACAACGAGACTCAGGAAAAACTGGCCGAGCACTATCGGGCCATCCTTTCGCTGTTGGGAGAGGATCCCGACCGCGAAGGCCTGGTCAAGACGCCCCACCGGGTGGCCAAAGCCATGCAGTTCCTCACCTACGGCTACCGGATGGATCCGGAAGCCGTGCTGCGTTCGGCGATGTTTCACGAGGAATACCGTCAGATGGTCATCGTCAAGGACATCGGTTTCTATTCCATGTGCGAACACCACATGCTGCCCTTCTACGGCAAGGCGCATGTGGCCTATATCCCCGACCAGCACATCACCGGTCTGAGCAAGATTGCCCGGGTGGTGGACATCTTTGCCAAGCGCCTGCAGATCCAGGAACGCATGACCACCCAGATCAAGGAATGCATCCAGAACACGCTGCATCCCCTGGGCGTGATGGTGGTCATCGAAGCCCAGCACCTGTGCATGCAGATGCGAGGCGTCGAGAAACAGAACTCCATCACGGTCACTTCCGATTTCACTGGAGCCTTCAATCAGGCCAAGACCCGTGAGGAATTCATGAATCTTTTGCACAAACAATAAACTCCTTCCTGATGAAAAAGATATTATTTCCCTTGCTGGCCCTGGCCCTGCTGCTGGTGTCCTGCCAACCCAAAACAGGTTTCAATTATCAGATCAAAGGCACCCTGCCCGATTCTTCTTCCAATGGGCAGACGGTCTATCTGATGAGTCTTGAAAATGAATTGATCGATTCCGCCGTTGTCCGGCAGGATCGTTACACCCTCAAGGGACAGAGCCAGGAGCATACGCTTTGCCAGTTGAACGTGGGTCGGCGGATGAGTCATCTGCTGATTCTCGAAAAGGGACGTATCAACATCAAGAGTGACGACATTGTGGCCTCGGGGACCCCCATGAACGATTCCATCGCTGCTTTTGTGGCTCGTCAGGAAAAGATATCCGACGAATCGGAGACCATGAAGCAGTGGAACGAGCGCTCCTCGGCCTGCATGATGGAGGCCCTCAATAGCAATCAAAGCAAGGAAGTGAGAACTTTCATGGCAATCTTCTATCTGGCCAATGTCAGCCCTTCGCTCGACGATTACGACCGTCTGATGGAAGCCTTGCCCGAAGATATCAAAGAATATCCGCCCATTGCCCAGCACAAGGCGCTGTTCGATGCCATCCGTGCCACCTCGGCCGGAAAGATGTTTACCGATTTCACCATCCCGGGCGGCAACCTGGACGGCAGTGATGCCCGTCTGTCTGACTATGTGGGCAAGGGCAAATACATCCTGGTCGATTTCTGGGCCAGCTGGTGCGGCCCCTGCCGGCGTGAGATCCCCGTCATTGCCGAAGCCTACCAGCGCTTCCACGGCAAGAAATTCGATGTGTTGGGCGTTGCCGTATGGGACAAGCGCGAGGCCAGCCTGCAGGCTGCCAAGGAACTGGGGATTGTCTGGAACCAGATAGTCGATGCCCAGCATATCCCGACCGAAATCTATGGCATTGAGGGTATTCCCCACATCATTTTGTTTGCCCCCGACGGCACCATCGTCGAGCGTGACTTGCGTGGCCAGCAGCTCCTCGATGCCGTCGCAGCCGCCGTCACTGCGAAATAAAGGATTGCTTTAAACGACAAACTCCGGGTCCTCTTTTTCGAAGGCCCGGAGTTTTTTTATTCAAGAGGGTATAGCATTATTTCTTTTCCGAAGGATAGACGATGCGGGCGTGGTAGATGCTCTGCAGTTTTTCCTTGAGGACGTTCTTGACGGTCTCCAACTCCAGGAAGGTGATGGGAACGCTCTTGTAGGCGCCGTCGGAGACCTGGCGGTCGATGAGGTTGTCGACCAGGTCGGAAAGGCTCTGCTCGTCGTAGTGCTTCATGCTGCGAGAGGCGGCTTCGACCGTGTCGGCCATCATCAGGATGGCAGTCTCACGCGAGAAGGGATTGGGCCCCGGATAGAAGAACGAGCGGGGCACTTCCTCGTCGGGATGCTCGTTTTTGAAAAGCGTGTAGAAATAGCGGGCCGGGCCGCTGCCGTGATGGGTGGCGATAAAATCTTTGATGATCTTGGGCAGGCGGTGCTGGCCGGCAATCTTCAGGCCGTTGGGCACATGGTCGGTGATGATCTTGGCAGCCTCCTCGATGGGCATGTTTACCAGAGGATTGACACCATCCAGCTGGTTTTCGGTGTAGAACGAGGGCTGGGCCATCTTGCCGATGTCGTGATACAGGGCGCCGGTACGCACCAGCTGGGCATTGGCTCCGATGGCCGTGGCGGCTGCCGAAGCCAGGTTGGACACCTGCAGCGAGTGCTGGAACGAGCCGGGGCAGTTTTCCGAGAACTGACGCAGCAGGGGTGTGTTGATATTGGCCAGTTCCATGAGGGTGACATCAGATGTGTAGCCGAACAGACCTTCGCAGACATAGATGAGCAGGTAGGCCGACAGCATCAAAAGGGCGTTGACGGCGAAATAGACATACATCTTCCACTGTACCATCAGGCTGCCTTCCTGCAGCAGGGCCAGCCCTGTGTAGGTGATTGAATAGACAACGAAAGTCCAGACGATGCACAAGATGAGTTGTGAACGCTGGGTGAGCCGTTTGAGCGACAGGAAGGTGGCCATGCCCACGGGCAATTGCAGCATCAGGAACTCGAAGGGGAAGGGAGCGATGGGAGCACAGATGAGCACCGTGATGACAAAGGCAAAGAAGGCCGTCCGCGAGTCGAAGAAGGTGCAGATGAGCACCGGAATGATGGCAAAGGGCACCATGTAGATGTTCAGCAGCGCGTTGTTGCGCACGACCAGCGCACTGAGTACCACCACAATGACAATCAGGATGAGGATGAACAGGATGTTGTGACTGTGTTTGAATATCTCGGGGCTGATCCTAATGAGAAAGACAGCAAAAAGCACCAGCAGGATGCAGACCCAAAAGGCTTGGCCGATGAGCACGTTCTGCGAGCCGGCCCGGTCGTTGCGTTCCTCGGAATGACGCTTGAAAGACAGCAGTTTGAGATAGGTCTCGTGATTGATGATCTCTCCCTGGTCGATGATGCGCTCGCCACGCTGCACCATGCCATAGGTCTGGGACACGCCGGCCAGCAAGTCTTCGCGGATGCGGTTGGAGGCGGCCTCGTCGTACGTACAGTTTTCGGTCAGGTAGTTTTCGATATGGCAATTGCGCACCAGAATGCTTTCGTCGATATTGTCGGGCAGGTTGCTCAACAGGGCGGAATAGGCCCGCTTGGCGGTAAACAGTGCCGAAATGTCGCGCGGCTCGCCCACCTTGTCGGTCACCATCACCACGCCTTTGACATTCTCTTTCTCAAAACGTTCCATCAACTCGGCCGGGACGATGCCTGCCTGGTACATCAGGCTGAGCTGGTCGGTCAGGTAGGCCAGGTAATAGCTCGGCACGGTGGCGCGCAGGTAGTTGTGGTAGTCGTTTTCGAGCCGCTCGAGCATCTGGGACAGTATCAGCGGGTTCTTTTGCAGATAGGGGCGGAAGGTCTTCAACACGCTGTCCTTTTCGGCCTGGTAGGCGGCATCGGTCTTGTAGATGGAGAAACTGTAGGGCGCCGTCAGCAGGCCGTAGCGCCAGGGCTTGCCCTCCTGGAATTGATAGCGGAAATGCCCTTCACGGGGCAGGGCATAGATGATGATGGCCGCTGCGATGACAAAGAGCAGCACCTTGAATATAGTGGATGTTGTGTTGATAAATCCCTTTTTGGCCATAGTCTATGGTGTTTTTGGTTGGGCCGATAAAAGTACGAATAAAAAATAGTACTTTTGTACTCCCTACTAAAAATTAGAAGTTTATGGCTGAATCTCCCCGTGTTCGGGTGCGTTTTGCGCCCAGTCCGACCGGCCCGTTGCATATCGGCGGCGTGCGTACGGCTCTCTATAATTACTTGTTTGCCAAAAATATGGGCGGAGACATGATCCTCCGTATCGAAGATACCGACAGCAAACGCTTCGTGCCGGGGGCTGAAGGCTATATCATCGAAAGTCTTTCGTGGCTGGGCATCAAATTCGATGAAGGGGTGAGCTATGGTGGCCAGTACGGCCCCTACCGGCAGTCGGAGCGTCGTGCCATCTACAAGCAATATGTCGATGAGTTGATCGCCAAGGGCAAGGCCTACTATGCTTTCGATACGCCGGCCGAGTTGGAAAGCAAGCATACCCAGTCGCCCAACTTCCAGTACGATGCCCGTACCCGTGGCGAGATGGTCAACTCGCTCACCCTGCCGGCCGAAGAAGTGACCGCCCGCCTGGCCCGTGGCGATGCCTACACGGTCCGTTTCAAGATCGATCCCGACGAGACCATCGAAATCAACGACATGATCCGTGGCCAGGTCTTCTATAAATCCGATGTGCTGGACGACAAGGTGCTCTACAAGAGTGCCGACCAGCTGCCCACCTATCATCTGGCCAACGTGGTGGACGACCACCTGATGAAAGTTTCCCATGTGATCCGCGGCGAGGAATGGCTGCCTTCGACCCCCCTGCATATTTTGCTCTACCGGGCCTTCGGCTGGCAGGACACCATGCCCCGCTTTGCCCATCTGCCGCTGTTGCTCAAACCCGACGGCAAGGGCAAGTTGTCCAAGCGCGACGGCGACCGGCTCAATTTCCCGGTCTTCCCCTTGGAGTGGAAAGATCCCGTCACGGGCGACATCAGTCGCGGCTACCGCGAGTCGGGCTATTTCCCCGAGGCTGTGATCAATTTCCTGGCACTGCTGGGCTGGAACCCTGGAACCGAGCAGGAGATTTTCACGATGGACGAACTCATCGCCCAGTTCTCCTTTGCCCGTTGCAGCAAAGCCGGTGCCAAGTTCGACTATGAGAAGGGCAAGTGGTTCAACCACCAGTACATGCTCCTGGCCGACGACCGCCGGTTGGCTGAAATGCTGCTGCCCGACCTGGCGGCCCGTGGCATCAAGACCGATCTCGACTATGTGACCCGTGTCATCGCTCTGGTCAAAGGCCGGATGAACTTCCTGCACGAGTTTTGGGAGAATGCCTCCTATTTCTTCCAGGCTCCCGAGCAATACGACGAAAAGACCGTGGCCAAGCGCTGGAAAGAAGAATCGCCCCGCCAGATGAACGAACTCTGCGAGATTCTCGAAGGCGATGATTTCAGTGATCCCGTAGCCATGGAAGCCAAGGCCAAGGCTTGGTGCGAGGCCAACGAATATGGCATGGGCGTCCCGATGAACGCCTTCCGCCTGGCCATTGTCGGCGAAGGCAAGGGACCCCATATTTTCGACATTGTCACCCTGATCGGCAAAGCCGAGACGCTGGCCCGTCTGCGCCGTTGTGTCAAAGTCTTAGGATAAGTTTATGTACAGCCTCTGTCTACAAGTCTATGTCTGGCTGTTCCATCTGACAGCGCTGTTCCATGCCAAGGCCCGCAAGATGGTCGTGGGACAGCGCGAGGCTTTCGACCGTCTGGAAAAACTGCATGCCGCGCCGGGCGAATACATCTGGTTCCATGCCGCCTCGCTGGGCGAGTTTGAACAGGGGCGTCCGCTTATCGAAGCCATCAAGAGGGAACACCCTTCCCAGAAGATACTGGTCAGTTTCTATTCCCCTTCGGGCTATGAGGTGCGTCAGGACTATCAGGGAGCCGATATGGTCTGCTATCTGCCTTTCGACCTAAGGCGCAATGTCCGTCGTTTCCTTGACCTGTTGCAGCCTAAGGCGGTGTTTTTCATCAAATATGAGTTCTGGCCCAACTATCTCAAGGCCCTGCACCGTCGCCGCGTGCCTGTGTATCTGATTTCAGGCATTTTCCGTCCCACTCAGACATTTTTCAAGCCCTGGGGCGGCTTCTATCGCTACTTGCTGGGGCTGTTCAGCCAGTTTTTTGTACAAAACACCGAGTCGGAACAATTACTCAAGAAAGTAGGGTTGGCCGATCGTGTTTTGATGACGGGCGACACCCGTTGCGACCGTGTCCTCCAGGTGGCTGCCCAGAAAAAGGGGATCATCGGTATGAGCGATTTCCTGCCTGAGGGCAAGCCCGCAGCACCGGTACTGGTGGCCGGCAGCACCTGGCCCCGCGACGAGGAACTCATCATCCCCTGGTTCAACGAACATCCCGATGTCAAACTCATATTGGCCCCCCACCAGGTCAACGAAAACCACCTGGCCTACATCGAGTCGCTGCTGGAACGCCCCTTTGTGCGCTATTCGCAGCTCAGCCAATCGTCCAAGCATCAGGCCGACTGCCTCATCATCGACTGTTACGGGTTGTTGTCCTCGCTCTATGGCTACGGCAGCATGGCCTACGTGGGTGGAGGCTTCGGCGTAGGCATACACAATACACTTGAAGCCGCGGTGTATCAGATACCGGTGGTCTTCGGCCCCAATTACCAAAAATTTGACGAGGCCAAGGCCATGCTCTCTCAGGGCGGCGCCTTCAGTATCGCCGACGGAGAACAGTTGGCCTCTTTGCTCAACAGCTGGCTGATCAGTCCCGAGAAGTGCCGGCAGGCAGGCCGGGCCGCCGGCAACTATGTGCAACAGAACAGCGGCAGCACGGAGCGCATCCTGGCCGCACTATCACAGAAACTATAACACAAGCGATATGAAACCAGATCTAAAGAAAATGATGAAAAACTGGTGGCCGTATCTGACGGCGGCCTTGGTCTTTGTGGCCATAACGCTCATTTATTGCTCTCCCGTGCTGGAGGGCCGGGTCATCCAGGCCGGCGACAACCTGAGTTGGCAGGGCATGTACCAGGAAACGAAATCCTATCAGGCCGAAACGGGTGAATATACTTTCTGGACCGGTTCCATGTTCTCCGGCATGCCCACTTACCAGATCGGTGGCGGCAACTACCTGGCCGGCCGGGTGCTTAAACCCCTGCGCAATGTCATCCGTCTGGGCAATCTCAAGAACGAGACCTTGCTGATCATCCTGGGCTATCTGATCTGTTTCTTCTTTTTGCTGCGTTCGTTCAAAATCAATCCGTGGCTGTGTATCGTCGGGTCGGTGGCCATCGCCTTCTCGTCATATTTCTTCATCATCATCGAGGCAGGCCACAACACCAAGGCCCTGGGACTGGCCTGGATGTCGGCCGTGCTGGCCGGTTTTGTGCTTATCTACCGGGGTAAATACTTCATCGGCACCATCCTGGCCATGGTCTATTCATACATGGGGCTGATGTGCCATCCGCAGATGTCGTACTACATTTTCATGTTTATCGGCATCTTGTTTGTGACCGAACTCTACATCCATATCAAGGAAAAGCGCATGAAGCAGTTCGGCCTGGCCACTCTGTGTTTTGTATTGGCGTTGGCTGTGGGGGCCGGTACCCAGTATTCCAACATCAAGGCCAACAACGAATACAGCAAGGAAACCATGCGCGGCGGCCATTCCGAATTGGAGAAGGCCAGCGATGCCGTCAACAAGACGGGCGGGCTGGACCTGGACTATGCCACCGCCTGGAGCTATGGCGTGGACGAGACTTTCACCTTGTTGATCCCTAATTTCAAGGGCGCTTCTTCGCACTATAACGTAGGCGAGAACTCAAAACTTTACAAGACTTTGATCGCCAAGGGCGTACCTCGCCGTTCGGCGGCCGAGTTCTGTCAGTCGGTGCCCACCTACTGGGGCACCCAGCCTTTCACTTCGGGCCCGGTCTATGTCGGGGCCATCGTCTGCCTGCTGTTCGTCTTCGGCCTGTTGGTGGTCAAAGGACCTTACAAATGGGCTATCCTGGCGGCCACCGTTTTTTCGGTGCTGTTGTCGTGGGGGCGCAATTTCATGCCCTTGACGGAACTTTTCTTCCATTACTTCCCCATGTACGACAAGTTCCGCACCGTATCGTCCATCCTGGTGGTGGCCGAAATCACCATGCCGCTGTTGGGCTTTCTGTCCATCAAGGCTTTGATGGACGGCAGTGTATCCAAGCAGGAAGGTCTTAAGAAACTGTATATCTCGGCGGGTATCACCGGAGGTCTGTGCCTGCTGTTCGCCCTCTTTGGCAAGGTGATGTTCCATTTTTCGGCACCCAACGATGCCCAGATGTTTGCCCAGCTGCCTGCCTGGCTGACGGAAGCCATTGTCGATGAGCGGGCTGCCATGTTGCGGGCAGATGCTTTCCGTTCTTTGGTATTCATCCTTTTGGGTGCAGGCGTCGTGGCTTTGTACATGCAGGAGAAGATCAAGCCCTCGGTCATGATCGTCCTGGTCGGTGTATTGGTGCTGGCCGATATGTGGCCCGTCAACAAACGCTTCCTGAGCGATGCCGATTTTGTGACCGTGCGCCAGAACAACAGCTATTTCAAGATGCTGCCCTATGAAGAGGCCATCCTGCAGGACAAGGATCCGCATTTCCGCGTGCTGAACCTCACGACCAACACTTTCAACGATTCCCGCACCTCTTACTATCTGAAGTCGCTCGGCGGTTATCATGCCGCCAAGCTGCGCCGCTATCAGGACCTGATCGACCAGCATCTGTCGAAGATGAATATGGAGGTCATCAATATGCTGAATGCCAAATACATCATCTATCAGGACAATAATGGCAACGTGGTGCCGCAGCTCAATCCCCAGGCCATGGGCAATGCCTGGTATGTCGATTCGCTCTTGGTGGTCAATACCCCCAACGAGGAATGCGATGCCTTGAACCATATCGACTTGCACCATACCGCCGTGCTGGATGCCAAGTTTGCCGGCATGGTCGGCGGCTTCCAACCCGGCCATGATGCCACGGCCCGGGTGAAACTGACCTCTTACAAACCCAACGCCCTGACCTACGAGACATCGGCCTCGCAAGACGGCACGGTGGTCTTCTCCGAAATATATTACCCCTACGGTTGGAAAGCCTATATCGACGATGTACCGGTAGAACATTTCCGGGTCGATTATGCCCTTCGTGCCCTGAATGTGCCGGCCGGAGAGCACCAGATCCGCTTTGAGTTCCGGCCCGACAGCATCTACAAGGGCGACCGGGTATCGATGGCCTGTGCCGGCCTGATCTACCTGACACTTTTGCTGGGATGCTGGCAACTGATCAAGACTTGCGTTAGAAAAAAGGAGGCTTGAAGATGAAATACTCGATAGTAGTACCGGTTTTCAACCGGCCCGACGAGGTTGATGAACTGCTCGACAGCCTGACGGGACAGACTTTGAAGGACTTTGAGGTGGTCATCGTCGAAGACGGCTCTTCGGTGCCTTGCCAGGAAGTGGTGGAACGCTATGCCGACCGGCTCGATGTACATTATTATGCCAAGCCCAATTCCGGGCCGGGCCCTTCGCGCAACTACGGTGTGGACCGCTCTCAGGGCGAGTATGTGATCATCCTGGATTCCGATGTGGTGTTGCCTCCGACCTATCTCGAGGCTGTAGAAAAAGGCTTGCAAACGCATCCCTGCGATGCTTTCGGCGGTCCCGACCGGGCGCACAAGTCATTCACTTCCATACAGAAGGCCATCAGTTATTCGATGACCTCGTTTTTCACCACCGGCGGAATCCGCGGCGGCAAGGCCAAGCTGGACAAATTCCATCCCCGCTCCTACAATCTGGGAGTCAAGCGTGAGGTGTATCAGGCCCTGGGCGGCTTTTCGCCGATGCGTTTCGGTGAGGACATCGATTTCAGCTACCGATTGCTCGAACAGGGCTATACGACCTGCTTGCTGTCGGAGGCCTGGGTCTGGCACAAGCGCCGCGCCACCTTCGGCAAGTTCTTCAAGCAGGTGTTCAATTCAGGGATCGCCCGCATCCACCTGAGCAAGCGTCATCCCGGCACGCTCAAGGCCGTGCATCTGTTGCCCATGGTCTTCACCCTGGGAGTGGCTGCATGTCTGTTTGTCATCCTGTGCGGCCTGGGGCTTATTGCCACAGGTATGTGGCTCGACTACCACGGCCTGCGTCCTGCCGACAACATGCACCAGGGACTGGGTTTCTGCTTCTGCATGTTGGGAGTGCTGCCCTTGCTGTTGTATTCGTTGGTCATCTTCATCGATTCGAGCCTGCGCAACCTTAATCCATGGGTGGGCTTGCTGTCGGTACCGGCCGCTTTTGTGCAGCTCATCGGCTACGGCCTGGGCTTCATGACGGCATGGTTCAAGCGCTGCATCCTGAAAAAGGACGAGTTTGCTGCTTTCGAAAAGAATTTCTATTGATTTTCAACCAATCAGGTTGCGGCTCAGGTTCCAACGGAAGCGGATCAGCTTGTTGCCGCACTGGGGACGGAAGGTGAGCATATAGTAGAGCCAGAGCACCAGACTGCCGCCCCATTTGACCAATTCCAGCAGAATTCTTTTCAGGTATTCTTTTTTGGAGATTTGCAGGGTACGGGCCTTTTCGCTGCGTCCCATGCTGCAGGTGAGCTGGTCGAAGTATTCCTGCTCCAGCTTGTAGTGGGGAATGCTGTGGTAGAGTATGGGACCGGGCAGGTACACAAATCTCATTCCGGCCGTGGTCATCTTGTTGAAAATATCCTTTTCCTCACCGCTGGCCAACCCCTGGCCCTTGCGTCCCAGGTCGGGATTGTACAGACCCACTTTGTCGAAGACCCTTCGCCGGTAGGCCGCATTGCCTCCGCCCGGATACCGGCCGGCAGGGAATTCCCTCATGTCGGGCCCGTAGTAGAGATAGCCCGTGAGCAGTTGACGGGTGAAATAGGTCATCCAGTCGGGTTCGCTGCCATCCTCGTAGTGCGGGATGATCGGACCGCCGGCGGCATCGATGTCGGGATGCGTCTCGAAAAATGCCTGGTAGTCTGCCAGATACTCCTTGTTGACGGTGGCATCGTCATCGACATAGACCAGCAGTTCGCCCCGGGCCTCTTCAATGCCCCGGTTACGGGCGTGCGACAGGCCCTGACGGGTCTCGGTAAAGCAGCGCAGGCAGACATCGGGGAAGTCGTGGGCAAAGCGTTGCAATTCGTCCTGGGTATGGTCGGTGCAGTTGTTGTCGATGACCACGATTTCGTAAGCCTCTCGGTCGCAGTTGCCCTGGGCCAGGCTCTCGAGCACGCGATAGATATATTTGTCGCGGTTGTAGGTGCAGATGATGACGGAAATCATGACAGTCTTGTTTTGATTCTACGGCCAAAACGGATCAGGGGGGCATAGCAGCCACGCAGCAGTTCACTGCCTAACGGAAAGCTCTGCTTGAGTTCTTTCAGATACTGGCGGGTTTGCCGCCCGCCGTAACGACAACAGAGGGCCACCAGCGACCAGGGACTGACCAGGTCGATCCGGTAACGGCCCATGCCCTGTTCCATCAGGAAACGGTTGATGCGGATCCTCACTTGCAGCGATTCCAGTTCCTTGGCAAAGGGCCTTTTGTCGAAGGTGATGCTTCCGGCCTGGTCGGTCAGGCAGTAGAGCCGGTGCTGGACAATCTGGATGATTTGGGCGTCCCGGCTGGCACAGAGCGAAAACATGGCATCGTTGCCGATGGAAGTTTCTTCAAACAGCAAGCCTTTTTCTTCCACCAGCCGGCGGGCGATGACCTTGTTCCAGGGAGCCCAGATCATGTAGCGCACCAGCTGCTGCCGGCCTGTTTGGGCGTATTGTTCGTAATAGCGGTGTACGCGGGCTACCCGGCCGCCCTGGCCAAAGACATTGAAATAAAGGATATCTGTATCGTCCTTTAGTTCGCGGTCGAGCACCTCGAAGCAGTCGGGCGCATAGTAATCGTCGGCATCGGCAAACAACAGCCAGCGGCCCCGGGCATGTTGCAGCCCCACATTGCGTGCCCGGCCGGCACCACGTCCCGGCTCACTGAAAAGCACTTCCAGACTGGCTGTCCGGGCGAGGTCTCCGGCCTGTGCCAACAAGGCAGCAGCATCGATGGGCTGTGGGGAATTGTCCACCACCAGCACTTGCAGGTCCTGTCGCTGCGGCAGGGAGGCAAGCAGACGCAACACCAGGTCGAGCTGTCCGGGCTGCTTGACATAGTGGGGGATGATGACCGTATATTTGAAGGTGCTGTCTGTCATGATTCTTTCTTGACGATTTCAAGGGGTACACCGCCAATTTGGGCGGCCAGTTCGGAAAAGCTGCTGTACCACGAGCCGAGTATTTGCCCGCAACGGGCCAGGGTAAGCATGTCCACCAGGCCATCGACCACCCCCGACAGCGTTTTGCGCGAGGCGGGCTGCGGCGCACAGACAAGTAGCTGGCCATAGCGCTGGCGCATGGCCTTTTTGGTATCCTGGTCGTCGGTGGCCAAAAAGATGCAGCCCTCGGGCTGATGGGCCAAAAAACTGTCGATGCGGTCGAAGAACAGCCGTATCGGACTGTGTTCGATGGCCTGGGCGTTGTCGGTGCGTCGGATGTGGACGCCCATTGAGACAGGGCCCAGTTGCGCGCTGAATTGTTCCACCTTCTTTTCGATGGCCGGCAGCGGGCGGAAAAAACGGGCGGCCATGTCGGCCGGGTAGGCCTGGTGGGCATAGCAGGTGGCCCAATAGACTTGCCGGCCTAGCAATTGCGCTTTCAATTCCTCAGGGGTGCCGGCCACCGGTGTGCAGGTCTCATACAGGCAGACGTCAAACCGCCCCTTTTGGACCAGACGGGTCAGATGCAGGTTGCGGCCCTTGGGCAGCTGCAGGCGCAGGAAATCCAATCCGCAGGCGTCTCTCAAGTGAAAACCCTCTGCATCGACGGGGAAAAATAGGTCGTGAAAACCGGCGTTCAGCCCCTTGTCTTTGAACCACACCACTTCCAGGCGGCTGCCGATCTCACGGGCCAGCTGATAGGCCGACAGGATGCTCCTCATCCGGTTGGCCAGCCCGCCCTGGGGCACGAGAAAAATGGTCGGCTTCTTCATGATTCGCGGATTAATTGCATCAGGGTATCGACAAAATGCGGCCAGTTGTTTTCGTCCAGAAAACGGGCGTAGGCAGCTGTATCAACTTTTTCGTCGCGATGGGCGGCCACGAGGGCGGGAATCTCATCGAACTGCTGATAGGTATAGACATCCAGCTCGGGCAGCCGGGCATAGTCTTTGAACGAACCTACGTCAGGACCGATGACCTTGGCCCCATACGACAGGGAATCCATCAGCACACCCGAACTGAGGATGGACTCGGGCCGGTAGGTGCTCAAGACAAAATGCGACTGGGCGGTGAGCCTGCCGATGTCCTCTGCTGTGAGCCGTTTGGGAATGAACTCGACATGGTCGGTGACAAGCTGCTGTATTTCGTGGTGGAGTTGCTCGGAAGAACAGCCGCCGCAAATGCAGATCCTCAGGTTGAGGCCCGGTTGTTTGCGCAGCCAGCCCAGAAACTCCACGATGCCTTTGTAAGGGGTGATGCTGCCCCAGATGAGCAGGTCGTATTTCTTGTCGCCCGAGGGAGCGTCTGCCAGGTGATTTTTGGTGGGATGATGCAGGAAATGGGCCTTGCCGGCAGCATAGGGATAGACTTCCCGGATGGTGTCCAGCCCTTCGCTGGCATGGGTGACAATCAGGTCGGACAGACGGGCGATGCGGCGGGCCAGCCGTCGTTTGAGCCAGAGCTTGCCTGCTTCATGGGGCATTTTGTTGTGAAATACCCAGACAATCTTTTTGCCACAAAGTTTCAATAGCCTGATATAGAGCAGCATGATAAGCGAGAAGGCTGTACCGTACTTGAAATCGGGGATGCTCTCAAACCAGTTGAAAATAAACACCTTGCCCCAGTGTGAAGGGGGCAGGAGGCTCAGCACGGAATGCTTCGATACAGGGTTCACCACCCGGGTGTCCGGGTGGGCATTGAGGGCAGCAATCATATCCCTTATGTAGGGGTTGTTGTCCTTGGTGTAGTGGGGAAAGACCGTGAATCGTAGCATCCTTGCAAAGATAATGTTTATCGTAAATGACCGTTCTCAATCTGTCGTATTCCCTCCCATTTTTTTCTCCTTTCGGAGCCAGGCGCGGCAAACAGCAGCTTGGAGCCGATGGTCATCCGTCGCAGCAACCGGGCCAGTGCTGTGTAGAAGGGGGTGTGGCAAAGGCGCATGTAGCGCTGCTTGCTTTCATATTTGATTTGCTGGCGTCGCAGCAGGGCCTCGTCGTCGGTCTGGAAACTGGCCCCACCCAAATGGATGATGTGGGCTTCGGGCACGGAATAGATCTGCCAGCCCCGTTTGGTCATGCGGTGGCAGAGTTCGGTCTCTTCGTAGTACATGAAGAAGGAGGGGTCGAAGCCACCGATTTTCTCAAGCACTTCCCGTCTCACCATCAAATCGGCCCCGGTGATGTAGCCCACTTTCATCGGCCGGCCGGTATGGTTGAAGTCGAGGTTGCGGCCAAATAGCAGACGGTCGGGCACATCGCGCAGCAACTGGTTCAGCTCGTCATAGACAGAAGGCCGGTAGCGCAGAAAGGAAGGGGCAGGCTGAAGGTCCTGGGTGAAGAGGTTGCCGCCGCAGGCCCCTGTGCGGGGATGGCTGTCCAAAAAATCGGCCAGGACCTTGACGGCATTGTTGAGGAGCAGGGTGTCGGAATTCAGGAAAAAGACATAACGCCCTGTGGCCAGGCCGATACCGACATTGTTGGCGCGGCCGAACCCAAGGTTCTCCTCTTGATAGACATAATGGATACGACTGTCCTGGCCAAAATGCTCCCGACTGCCGTCGGTGGAGGCATTGTCGACCAGTATCACCTCGAACGTCAGCCCTTCGGTCTTTTCGAAAAGGCTGTCGATACAGGCGGCCGTCAGGCTGCGGGTATGATAGTTGACGATGATGACAGAAACATCCATGGCTCGCTATTTTTCTTGTACCTTACGCATTCTCTTCCAACTGCCGACGGCTTCCCTCAGTCCGGTAAGCAGGCCCGCCGACAGGCTGTGGCGCATCAGGTTGATCCCTTTGAAACGGAGCAGGAATCGAGTGCGGCATTGCAGGGGCAGCGCCCTCCAGCCGCTCAAGCGCCTGCGGCGCCACTGATAGGGTTGGATCAAGGGCAGGTCGGCCGGGTCGACCGTCCATTTTTCGATATAATGCAGGTCGAGTGCCTGCGCCATCCACCGGCTGCCCCGCTCGGTGCGGACCAAGGCCAGGCTGCGGCCGGGTACACCTGCCTGGAAATCCGGTTTGCCGTCTTTCAACAGCCAGGCGTCGCCCACGGCGATGTCGGAGAGCAGGCCGATGCCGTCGGGACAGATCTTGCAGCGGATGCCCAACTGCCGCCCCAGAATTTTGCCCCAGCTGTCTTCGTAGCTCATCGTCAGTGTACTGCCGTCTTCGAAGTCGGCTTGGAAATGGCCGGGCCAGCCGTTGCCCCGATACCTGAGAGCAATCAGAGGTGCCTTGGTGGCAGCTTGTCCGAAGGCCTGCCGACTGGCTTGATAGCTGGGTATGCCGGCACAGAAGATGGCCAGGAAGGCCTTGATCCTCGGCTGGTAGGAGGGCTGCAGTCTCAGAAAATTCTGCAGGGCGGCCACATCGCAGGGTTTGCCCACAAAAGCATAACTGTCGTTGTTTTGGTCGAGCAGGGTTTTGAGGTGTGGGAACATGGGAGCCGGAGCGTACCTTGACTGGGCGTTGGCGATGATTTCCTCGCGGCTGCGGGAAACTTTCAGCTCGTTATACAGCGGGTGGTCTTCTCTGGGTCCGACTTGCAGCACGGCATCGCAGATGCCTTGTTCGACCAGGTAGATGGCCAGGGCGGAAACCAATCCGCCCGAGGAGGCTTTTTCGCGCAGGTCGGCATCTGTGGCCCAGCCGACAGCAATCTCGCGGGTCTGCCCCCAGAGCGGTCGTTGCCGGCCGTCACCGCTCAGGCTGATGCCCGGGCAGACAGCCCGCAGTGTCTTGTCTGCTTCGCGGGTCGTTGGCAAGGCCAGGGGCCGGTAGTAACCGTTTTCCTGGAGTTCCAGCCGGCCACGGTCATCTCCCAGGGCGGCGAGGCAGATGCCACAACCCAGGCAGAGGTCGTTGTCTATGATGCGTCGAAGCAGGTCCATGTTTCTTTATTTAAGCAGCAGGCTGCGCAGTCGTTCCGTGAGCAAGACTTCCTTGTCCTTGACGGTCGTGGCCAGGGTCTGCTGTATCTGTCCTTTGAGAGAATCACGCTGCGAGTAAGCCTGCAGAATGATATCGAGTGTCTGTTCCCGATTTTGCTGTTGCAAATCGGCCACATAGGCATACTGGAGGCTGTCGCAAAATAGGCCGCCGAATTTGCGGCTGTAGGCGGTGGGCACAACCGGGACGCCCGACGAGAAGGCGGCGATGGTGGCATGCATCCTGGCTCCGACAAAGAAATCCAGGCCCGAGATATAGCTTTTGGCATCGACGGGTGAAAGAAACAGCGGCGCCAATGTCAGGCGGGGATGCTTGTATTCGTTGGCTAGGTCGTAGCAAACGGCATAGTCGTTTTCAATATTGCGCTCACCATGCACCACATGAGGCACCAGATGGACCTGACAGTCGGTTTTGTCCAAAAAGGCATCGATGATGGAGCGCATCAGGGCAGGATAGTCTTCCTTGAGCCCGAATTGGTTGTTGCGCTCATAACCGCCATTCCACAACAGGGCCGAGATATTGATGCCCACGTGGCAGTGTCCGTCGGCGAAGGACTGGCGGGTATAAGGAAGCCAGAAAGCCAGGTCGGTAAACTCTTCGACCCGATCCATATCGGGCAGTTCCCGACGCACATAATCGTAGCTTTGCCGGTCGCGCACCATCACTGTCTGACTGTGGCGCAGGCTCTTCAAAGCCTCCTCTTTCAACGCTTCGCTGCGAAACGGCCCGATGGTCTGCGGCAGCAGGCAATAAGGCTTGTGGTATTTGCGGGCCAGGCGGTGGATGCGGTCGATCTGGTGGAAACGTTGTGCGCCGTAGATATCGGAGAAACTGTCGCCCTGTCCCAGGTCCAATACCATGTCGGCTTGACGGAAGACCTCTGCCAGAGAACGCTCATGCCCGCGAACGACGCGCATCATGTGCTTGAGACGGGCTGTCAGGTGCATCTCTTGTGGCCAAACCAAGGTATCGTAAGTGATTTCCTTGCCCGGCAGGCTGCAACTGTGGCTCTTGCCGTCTCTCCAACCGCTGTCGGGCAGGCAATAGCTAGCTTCCTGCCCGTTTTCCGTGAGCAGTTTGTCTAGAAGGTACAAGGCCGACAGGCTCAAGGCGACACAACCCAGGTTGCCGTTCTTGAGGGGGGCATTGGCAAGTAGGATACGGAGCGTTTTCATAGGGACTGTTTTTTCAGGAACCGGGATTTCAATGCACCTGTCACACTGCTGCGCTCACTGGCGGTCAGCCCCAGGGTGTAGATGCAGACGGGCACGATGACAAAGCAGCTGGCCAGGCTCAGCAACAGCCGCCACCAGGAGCTTTCCATGCGGGTCACTATCAGGACGGGCACCACACAGGACAAGACAGATACCAGCAGGATCGGCAGCAAAACAGCACGGGCATAGGCGCTGAGGCTCATCTGTTGCTGGCGTTTCATAAAGACGGCACGCAGCACCTGGGCCAGCAGCGAGGTGGCGATGTTCACTGCGAAGACGCTTTCGGCCGGCAGATGCCATATCTTCAGCATCAGATAGGCGATGGGCAGGGACAGCAGCAGCGAGCCGCCCACGAAAATCTGATACCATTTGATCTGGCCGGTGGCCTGGATGGAGGTGCCCAGGGGATAACCCAGGGCATCGATCAGCGCGGTGATGAGCAACAAGCGCGAAAACAACAAGGTATGCTGGGGGACATCTTTGAGCCAGATATCGAGTATCATCGGCATTTCTGTATAGACGGGCAGCACCAGCAGGAAGAGCAGGAAATAGGAAAACTTGGAGCTCTGGAACACCAGCTTGATCATGGCCTGGTGCTCATCGGCGGCATGGGCTTTGGTAATCTGCGGGTGAAAGGCCGTCACGAAGTTCTGGACAAACTGGTTGATGTTGACATAGACCTGATAAGCCACGCCCCGGGCCGCATTGACGACCGGACCAAAAAACAGGTTGAGCAGCAGGTTGACCCCCTGGCTGCGCGCCACCCCCGACAGGGAGCCGATCACGTTCCAGCCCGTATAGCTGAAAATCTCCCGAAACAGAGGCTTGTCCCAGAAGAAGGAATAGCGGCATTCTTCATAGCAATGGCGGCAGTAGAGTACATAAAAGGCGCTGACTCCCAGATTGACCACCATCATTAGAAAAGCATAGAAGACCAGTCGGTCGAAACTGGCCGACATCAGCAAAAAAACGATGCCCAGGCGCAGCAGGGCTTCCACCACGCTGCAGTAGGCAAAGACCTTCATCTTTTCCCGGGCGATGATGATGGATCGGTAGGGCGTGGTGAGCATGGGCAGCATAAAGGACAGGATGGACAGCTGATAGACCCAGTTGACGGCCGTAGCCCGTTCGGGGGGATAGACCATCTTGACACGCAGGAACCACAGTCCGAGGGTTTCGGCCAGCAGCAGGATGATCAGCCCCAGCCCCAGGAAGATAGTGACGTTCAAATTGAAGACCTTTTTCAGCGCGGCATGGTCGCCCCGCCCCAATTCAACGGCAAAATAGCGGTTGCAGGCCGAGGCCATCACGTTGTTGAGGAAGGAGAAGGCTACCACCACGCCGCCTACGGCATTGTAGATGCCAAAGTCGTTTTCGCCCAACAGCGCCAGGATCATCCGCGAGGTATAGAAGCTGATGATCATGATCAGCCCCATCCTGATGTAGAGCAGCAGGGTGTTGCGGGCAATCAGTCTTTGGTTCACTACCGACATTCTCTTTTCTCTTTTATCGTATCAAGGTCTCAGTCCCTGGCGGATAGAAAATATCCGGGCTGCGGGGGCATGGGTCAATATCTGTAATGCTCTGCTTTGTAAGGACCTTCGACCGGCACGCCGATGTAGTCGGCCTGGGCGGGAGTCAGGGTGGAGAGCTTGGCACCGACATGTTCCAGGTGCAGACGGGCCACCTCTTCGTCCAGATGCTTGGGCAGGCGATAGACTTCGACGGGATAGGGCTTGGTCCAGAGTTCGATCTGGGCCAGGGCCTGGTTGGTGAAGGAATTGCTCATCACAAAGGAAGGATGGCCCGTGGCGCAACCCAGGTTGACCAGGCGGCCGTCGGCCAGCAGGATGACACTGTGTCCGTCGGGGAAGAAATACTGATCGACCTGAGGCTTGATATTGCGGTGGCGGATACCCGGGAAGGCCTTCAGCTGAGCCACCTGTATCTCATTGTCGAAATGGCCGATGTTGCAGATGATGGCCGAATCCTTCATTTTTTCGATATGCTCGATGCGGATCACATCGCAGTTGCCCGTGGTGGTCACGTAGATGTCGCCTTCGGAGAGGCTGTCTTCGACGGGTTTCACCTCATAGCCTTCCATGGCGGCTTGCAGGGCGCAGATGGGGTCGATCTCGTTGATGATGACTCGGGCGCCGTAGTCGCGCATCGACTGGGCGCAGCCCTTGCCTACGTTGCCGTAGCCGCAAACCACAACCACCTTGCCGGCAATCATCACGTCGGTGGCCCGTTTGATGCCGTCGGCCAGCGATTCACGGCAACCGTAGAGGTTGTCGAACTTCGACTTGGTGACCGAATCGTTCACATTGAAGGCCGGGAACAGCAACTGGCCGGCAGCCATCATCTGGTAGAGCCGGTTCACGCCCGTGGTGGTTTCTTCCGACACGCCGCGGATGCCCGGCACCATGTCCGACCAGAACGAACCTCGGACGGCCAGCACCTGCTTGAGTATGGCTTTCAGCTCCTTTTCATCTTCCCCGTGGGAGGGAGTGTCGAGCACTTTGGCATCTTTTTCGGCTTGTACGCCCAGGTGGATCATCAGCGTGGCGTCGCCGCCGTCATCCACTATGAGGTTGGGTCCTTGACCGCCGGGGAAACTCAGTGCCTGCAGGGTGCACCACCAGTAGTCGGCCAGGCTTTCACCCTTCCAGGCAAAGACCGGTACGCCGGCCTCGGCGATGGCAGCGGCGGCATGGTCCTGGGTGGAATAGATGTTGCAGCTGGCCCAACGCACTTCGGCCCCCAACTCGGTGAGGGTCTCGATAAGTACGGCCGTCTGGATGGTCATGTGCAGCGAACCGGTGATGCGGGCTCCCTTGAGGGGCTTGAGCGGGCCGTATTTTTTGCGGACAGCCATCAGTCCGGGCATCTCCTTTTCGGCGATCTCTATCTCTTTGCGACCGAAATCCTTGAGCGTCAGGTCGGCTACCTTATGGGGTAGTGTTGAGAATAATTCCATAGTAAATATCAGTTTCTCAATCAGTTAATCATTCTTTTGGCGTACCGGCAACAAAAAATGCATCAACGCGGTGTAGCGTTTTTTTCGGCCATGCCGTCTTATAAGCAGTTCATTGTCGGTAACGACACTCTTTTTAATTTCCTCTATATATGTTGGAAGGTGTTCCTGCGTGAGCCGGGACACCTTTGCTTTTATACCTTTTCCTCCGTGGTCTGACCGGTCGACGGTCGGCTGTCGGCTTCCTTGATATCCTCCTCGTTGTCGGTTAGGACAAAGTCCAGTTGGCGTCGGTCCATATTGGCCCGGGCCACCAGCACATAGACTGTGTCGCCCAGCCGGTACACCTTCTTATGATGGCGGCCCACCAGCCGGTAGTTCTTTTCGTCGAAGTCGTAGTGGTCGTCTTCCAGATCGCGCATGGCGACCAATCCTTCGCATTTGTTTTCGTCTATCTCGACAAACATGCCGAATTCAGACACCCCCGAGACATGCCCCTTGAAGACGCGTCCCAATTGGTCGGCCATAAATTCGACCTGCTTGCTCTTGATGGAGGCCCGTTCGGCCTGGGCGGCCAGTTGCTCCATGGCCGAACAGTGTTCACAGCGACGTTCCAGCCGCTCGCGGTCGAAGGCCTTGCCGCCATTGAGATAACGCTCGAGCAGGCGGTGGACCATCATGTCGGGATAGCGCCGGATGGGCGAAGTGAAATGGGTGTAATGGCTGAAGGCCAGTCCATAGTGGCCGATGTTGTCGGTCGAATAGACAGCCTTGGCCATGGCCCGGATGGTGATGGACGAGATCATGTTTTCTTCGGCCGTGCCCTTGATTTCATCGAGCATTTTGTTGATGTTGCGGCTCAGTTGTTTCTGACCGCCTTCGATATCGAGGTGGTGGCCGAAAGACTTGATGAACTTCGAAACATCGGCCAGCTTTTCCATGTCGGGCAGGTCGTGTACGCGGTACACGAAAGGCTTGGGGTTGGGTTGTTTGCCGACATATTCGGCCACGGTTCGGTTGGCCAGCAGCATGAACTCCTCGATGAGGTTGTGCGACTGGCCCGACTCCTTGAAATAGACCGATAGCGGTTTGCCGTTTTCATCGGTCCTGAAACAGATCTCCTGGCTCTCAAAACGGATGGAGCCGTTCTTGAACCGGCGCTCGCGAAGCAGTTTGGCCAGGGCATTGAGCTGGAACATCTCGTCCTTCATCAGGTCGCTCTTGCCGTCGATGATGTCCTGGGCCTGGTCGTAGCTCAGGCGGCAGTCTGATTTGATGACCGTGCGGCGGATGCGCGAGGCCTTGACCTCGGCCTGGCTGTCCAACTCGAAGATGCAGGAGAAACAGCGTTTTTCCTCATCGGGACGTAGCGAACAGACCTGGTTGCACAGCCGTTCGGGCAGCATGGGGATGGTACGGTCCACCAGATAGACCGAAGTGGCCCTTTTTTCGGCTTCCCGGTCGATGACAGAGTCGGGTTTGACATAGAAGGTGACATCGGCGATATGGACACCGATCTCCCAGTTCCCGTTGGGCAGGGTCCTGATCGACAGGGCATCGTCAAAGTCTTTGGCTTCCTGGGGGTCGATGGTGAAGGTCGGCACCTGCCGGAAGTCTTCGCGATAGCTGTATTCTTCGGGGTGTATTTCCTCAGAAAAAGCCATGGCGGCTTTTTCGGCTTCCTCGGGGTAGCTTTCGGGCAACTCGAATTCGCTCATGATGTCATCGCCCATCACCTTGCGGTCTTTGCGCATGATTTGGGCCAGCTGGTAGCGGCCCTCCCGCTCCGATTGCAGGAAATGCTGCTCGAGCAGGTCGTGCAACAGTTCATTGACCATGTCCTTGCCCGTCTGGCGGGTGATGCCCAGCGCGGCGGCCACCTGCCGGTAGTTGTAAGCGGCGCGGCTGTGCTCAAGGAAATAATCCATGATCTGCTGCTTGATGGTGCCCTTTTTCATTCGGGCTATCTTATTTCTTTTGCTTTTCAACATGGTTAAAATCTTTTCATCAGTTCCTCACAACTGAGGCGTACGATAATTCTTCGGCCGTCGGGGGTATAGTTCTGGATAGCGCAGTCGAAGAGCTGACGGCAGAGTGTTTTCATTTCGGTCCGGTTCAAGACCAGTCCGTAGGGGATGCTGGTCACCTGGGCCATCTTCAGGGCCAGCCGGTCCTTGAGTTCCTTGGAGAAGTTGGGAATGTCTTCCTGGGCCGCATCGGTCAGGTCCTGGATCATGGCCGTCGGCGTCAGTCCCTGGGTTTGTTCGGGAATGCCGGTGATGAGCCAGCGCTGGCCGTTTTGTTCAAAGCGGAAGCCCAGGTCGGACAGTAGGGGTTGTATCTGTCGGAACAGGTCCATCTGATGAGGCCCCAATTCCAATTCCTCGGGAAACAGCAGGGTCTGTGAAACGGCCTGGTGGCTTTCCAGCTGCTTGCTGTATCGTTCAAACCAAATCCTGATCTGGGCCCGGTGCTGGTCGATGAGCAGCACGGCATCGCCGCAAGGAATGAGCAGGTAGCGGCCGAAGAGTTGGCAGGGCTGCCAGTCGCTGTCGGCGCTCATTTCTTCGTCCGAGAAGATGGTCTGGAGTGCCTCGGCTTCTTCAAACCGGCGGGGTATCTCGTCGAAGGCATCGGCGCGGAACGCTTCCAGTCCCTGGGATACGTCTTCCCGGCTCTGGGGCAAATGGGGCTCAGGTTGCCGGTAGTAATGCTCGGTCTGTTCGCTTTCCGAGCCGCGATACAGTTTTTCCCAGCCCGTATCCACCGCCTTTTTGTGGAAAGGATTGTAGTTGGGATCGAAATCGAGCCGGGGCTGGGGCACATCGCGCGAACCGCTGAAGACATCGATCTGAGGTGCATCTTCCTGGTCGAAATCGAGCGAGGGGACGGCATTGAACTTGCCCAGGCATTCGCGGACGGAGGCGTTCAGGATGGGCCAGATGATCTGTTCGTTCTCAAACTTGACTTCGGTCTTGGTGGGACTGATATTGACATCGATACTGTCGGTGGGCACATCGAAAAACAGGAAATAGACGGGCTGCATGCCCGGAGCGGTCAGCGGCTCATAGACTTCCATGACGGCCTTGCGGAAATAGGGATGCCGGATATAGCGTTTGTTGACGAAGAAATACTGTTCGTAGGCTCTTTTGCGGGCGGCAGAGGGATCTCCCACGAACCCGCTGATCTTGACAAACTCGGTCTCCACTTCGACCGGGTACAGTTTTTTGTTGAGTTGGTCGCCGAGCAGGGCGATAATGCGCTGACGCAGATTGGCGGCAGGCAGTTGGTAGAGCATCTCTCCGTTGTGTCGCAGACTGAGGCGGATGTCGGGATGGGCCAGGGCCTGCTGGATGAATTCGCTGCGGATGGCGGAAAACTGCTTGGCATTGCTGCCCAGGAATTTGCGTCGGGCCGGTACGTTGTAGAAAATGTTGCGGACGGAGAAACAGGTGCCCTTTTCAGCGGCTACGGGTTCCTGCGATTCCAGTACCGAACCGGCCATGACAACCCGGCTGCCCACTTCGTCTTCTGCCTGACGGGTGGTGAGTTCCACCTGGGCGATGGCGGCGATTGAAGCCAGCGCTTCGCCCCGGAAACCCATGGTGCGGATGGCAAACAAATCCTGGCTCTGCCGCAGCTTGGAGGTGGCGTGGCGTTCGAAGCAAAGGCGGGCATCCTCGGCCGACATGCCCCGGCCATTGTCGGAAATCTGTATCAGCGTCTTGCCGGCATCCTTGATGTTGACCTCGATGCTGGTGGCACCTGCATCGAAGGCATTTTCCATCAGTTCCTTGACCACGGAGGCAGGCTGTTGGATCACTTCACCGGCCGCAATCTGATTGGCGACACTGTCGGGCAATATGGCGATACAGTTTCCCATGGGACATTAAATCATGGCGTTGATGCGGAAATACATAAACACGACGATGAGCAGCATGGCCACACACACAATGATCATGATGCGGCTGAACTTCTGCATCTTTTCGCGGCTGCTGCCGCCGGGAACCGCCTTGCGGAAACTTCCCCGGATGTCCTTTTCAAAATCTCTTTGAGAGGTTTTCTCTGATTCCTGGGCCATATTCATTTCCTTTCTGATACGTTCATATCTTTCTTTGCGCTCCTCTTTGAGTTTGTCATAGTAGATGGGCTTATGGTCAAACTGCCGGGGCTTGGGTTGCTTGAAAAACGGAAAAAGAAGACTCATAGCTGCTTGGTTTAAAGTTAACGGATACGCCCTCTTGCCGCCCGCTCACGATTGGAACGACGGGGGGTGGCGGCCCGTCGGGTTTCTTGTGAACCGCCCGATGAGTCGGTGTGCCGGAAAACATCTTCCGGGTGGGTGGGCCGCAACTCGATGGGCCAGCTGAACGACTGGAGGCGCTTGACATCGGGCGTTACCAACGAAAGGGGATAGAATTTCCCTATCGGCTCAGGCGATACGGTGACCGACTGCATCTTGCCCTCCTCATCCATGAACATCGACATGTCTCCCTGTTCGAGGCGGACCAGGCCGATCATTTCCTCTTTGTCGTTGTGTGGAATATAGATGGCATTGGCACTTCCTGTGATGACGATGTGATATACCTTGTTGTTTCTGAACCAGGCCGTCAGTTCATCGCCGGCCGACTGGTTGAAATAGGAGGAGTCGGCCTCTTCCTGGGAGACTATGCTGGCATTGCGTTGTACATAGAGGTAGTCGGGCGCCCCGTTCTTGACATACAGTTTCATCAAGGAGCCCCGTACCTGCTGGTTGTCCGACCAGATGATGGGCGAACCTGTCATGTCGAGCACCGAGTCGCGGGTCGAGAAGAAGATCGAATCGCAAAGCGCCTGCAAATCGACCCGGTAACAGCGCACATGGTGGTAGGCCATGAAGGTGTCGAAGATGGAGTCTTTGCGTGTTTTGAGCGTGTCGGCATGCAGGTAGAGCGTGTCGCGGCCGGAAAATTCCTTGAGCAACGCCTGTCCGGTGATGAAAGTTTCTTCCTTGTCCTGGACATAGCGGCCGTAATTGCCCAGGATGTGCACCGACTGTGACGAGTCGGTGAGCAGCACATGGCCCCAGGCCTGGCCGATGCCGGTGTTCTGGTTGAAGCGCACCGTGTCGCCGATCATGTAATTGGGGCTGCTTTCGACATAGGAACGGTCGAGTAGCAGACTTTCACCGCTCAGGGTGTTGTACCACCCGCGGAAGGCGTGGACCACCGACTGGTCCGAGGTGATGACCGAATGCGAGACGATGGAGGCCACGCGGGTGTCGGTGTTGTAGTTGAGCGTGTCGGTGGTCAGGACAAACTGGGGGTGGGTCAATACCACATCCTCCTTGAAAAAGGCCATCTTGGTGGCCGGGTTGTAGCGGCCATAGACCGATGTGAGCACATTGGTCGTATCGACTATCTTGCCGCCCAGAAAGTAGTAGCCGATGTTTTCGACGCGGTCGTAGTCGAGATGGTCGGTGTAGAGTGTCACCCCCTGGTTGGCCATGACCACTTCCTGACGCATCTGCGCCAGCTTGCGGTTGCCGTCGTAGAAGAGCGTCTTGCCGTCGATGGTCAGCGTGTCGCCTTGGGTGATATGCACATGACCGAAGGCAAAGAGGGAATTGTCGGCCTGATAGTAATGAGCTGTGTCACAATACATCCAGACGCTGTCATGCCGAAACTGTACATTGCCCACGAGCACCTGATAATCGGCGCTCTGGTCTTTGTCGAAGAGCAGGGACTCGGCATGCTCCAGGTAAATCAGTTCCTGTTTGGCGGTTTTTTGAGCCTGGGCAGAGACGACAAACAGGCATAAAATACAAGTCCATTGAATTTTATGCCTGAGTGTCCGATATGTCTGTCTGCTTTGTCTCATGCTTATTTGATCCAGCCAGGGTATTGGAATTCGCAGTTGCGCCAGTCTTCGTTGATGCGGACGTAGATCTCCTGCTGTTTTTTCTTGATCCAGTCTTCAATGACCTTGTTGCGTTTCTGTTGCAAGACCATTTCCTTGAGTTCGAGGAAATCCTCGGTGACGGAGGCGGGATGGGCCTTGGTCTTGCTCTTCACCCGGATGATGGCGCAGATCTCCCGGTTGCGGTCGTTGCGGGTGTCGATCATACTGAAGGGCCGGGAAATTTCCCCGACGTTCATGTCATAGACCAACTTGCCGATCTCCTGGGGCAGCTGCTCCATCTGGAAGTGGGAGGTGCCGGTGTTTTCGTTGATGAGCAGCCCGCCGTTGTTGCGGGTCTCCTTGTCTTCGGAAAACATCTGGGCCGCCGATTTGAAAGAGAGTTTCTCGTTGCGGACCAGATCGGCGATGCTGTCGAGCCGGAGCATGGCTTCGTTGCGCTCTTTGGCCGATACCTGGGGCTTGAGCAGGATGTGCCGGCAGTTGATGCGGTCGCCCCGCTTTTCGATGAGCTGGATGATGTGGTAGCCGTATTCATCCTCGACGATGCGCGACACCTTGGTCGGGTCGTTCAGGCTGAAGGCGACGTTGGCAAACTCGGTGGTGAGCTCGCCGCGTCCCTTGAATCCCAGTTCACCGCCGTCGCGGGCATTGTCGCGGTCGGCCGAATAGAGGATGGCCAGGGTCGAAAAACGCTCGCCGTTGTTGATGCGCTCGGTAAACTCTCGGAGGCGCGACTTGATATCATCGATTTCTTCGTCCGAGTATTTGGTCTCCACCGAGATAATCTCCACTTCGACCTGGGCGGGAATGATGGCGATGCTGTCGGGCGGCAGTTTCTTGTAGTAGGCACGCACTTCGGCCGGCGTGACGGTGACACCCGACAAGAGTTTCTCCCTCATCCTGCGGATGGTTTCCTCCTCGCGGGCCAGGTTGCGCTGTTCTTCGCGAATCTTGCTCAGGCTCTTGCCGAAGTATTCTTCCAACTTTTCCCGGCTGCCCAGCTGGGCAATCATATAGTTGATCTGACGATCGACGGCCGAGATGATATCGTTGTCGGTGACAATGATACTGTCCAGTTCGGCCTGATGCAGGAAGAGTTTCTGGATGGCCAGTTGTTCAGGGATGACGCAGTTGGGGTCGCCGTTGAATTTCTGGCCCTGGTAGAGCGCCTGCAGCCGGTGTGCTTCCACTTCCGATTTGAGGATGGCTTCATCGCCCACCACCCAGACCACTTCATCGATGATGTTGTTCTGGGCCGACAGGACAAGGCAGCCGAGCAGCCATACAAGGCAAAGCGTTTTTTTGTACATGGTTCTATTCTGTCTGTGGAATGTCGTAATAAATGATCTGTCCTTTTTCCTGTGCCTCCCTTACCATATCCTCTTCCAGCTGGTGCAGGAACTCGGTCTTGCTGCTGTTGATGAGGATGTTCCGGATACGCTTGCTCACAAACTCGATGGGTTCGGGGCTGCCGGCCAGCAGATATTGGTCTATGTAAAACAGATAGGCATAGTTGTCATCGGTCACCTCCAATTGCGACTGCGCCTTCAGGAACTTGGCCTGGTCCTTGACCTCGTAGGGAATCTGGTCGATGACATCGTCCAGGGTGACCCATTCCTCGCGGAAATTCTCGTAGGCCTGTGCCCGTTGCATGCAATAGGTCTCGATGTGTTCCATGGCCTGGGCATCGCGTTTGCGCCCCCATTTTTTGAGCTGGTCCAACTGGGCCGCATTGCGCGGTACCTTGATGAATATCCCTTTGACCAGGTTCTGGGACGAGAGGAAGCGCTGGGCGTTCTGCTCGTAGTAACGGGCGATATCCTCGTCCGTCACCGTCTGCTCCATTTTCTTGGTCAGAGCCTGCTGTTGGTACTCGTAAATAATGAGCGAGTGACGGTAGGCTTCGACCATGGTGCGGATTTCCTCCGATTCCTTCAGATTGCGGCTGGCTTCCTCATAGACGATGGTCTCCTTGATCCAGTTGTTGATGTAGCGCTCTGCCATTTTTACGCTGTCGGCCGGGCTGGTGCCTTGGGGAATGGTCGAGGTGATTTCATCGAGATAAAGGATCTTGCCTTCGGTCTCGACGACCGGTTGACGACCCTGGTTGGGATCAGGGCCGAAGCAGTCTTTCAACCACAGGGGAAGGGCCAGGAGCAATATGCACAAAAGCTGTTTCATGGTCTGAGTTTGTTGAGCGCTTCCTGGTTGAGCACCACGGGATATTTCTTCCTCAGGCTTTCAATCCACTGCTTTTCCAATTCGTTCTGATAGTCGGTCATCACCTGGCCTTTGACATCGGCTGCCTCCTGCGGAGCCTTGAGGGTCTGGCCGCTCTTGAGGATCACAGGATACTTGGCTTCGGGGGTCCAGTCGCCGGTGTTGAACACCACCTTGTCGATGGTGGCGTTGTCGCCCTGGGCAAACAGGCCTTGGACGATTTTCACACGGACTTCGTCCCGGTTGTAGAGCCGGTTGAGGACTACGCCGATAGAATCGACCGGCAGTTTTTTGATGCTCTTTTTGACCTGAGCGGCCAGGGGAGCATCGGCACAACAGATGACAGCGCCCTTGAAGTGAGGCGCTTCCCAAGTGTAGTCTTTACGGTGCGCCTTGAAATAGGCGGCCTGCCCTGCTTCGTCCTTGGAACCTTTCTCCCAGACATCGCGGTTGCTGATTTCAAAGAGCAGGATGCCGTCGTGATACTCCTGCATCAGGTGACCGAACTGGGGATATTTTTCTTCCAGGCGGCTGTCTTCATAGGCCAGCATACGCTGATCGACCAGGTCTGCCCAGGCTCCCCACAAGTCGTTCCAACCTTGGGGATGCGCTGACAACCAGGCCATAAAATCGCCGGTCCTCAGACGGAAACCGTTGCAAGCGGCCAGGACGGTCTGACTGGAAATGTCACCCGTCAGGGCATCTGCGGCCTGGGATTGGCTCGAGGCTTTTTCGATGAAAGCTTCCAGGGCCGGCCGGTTGACGCTGAAATGATATTCTTGCTGCAGTTTGCGGCTGAGGCTCTTCTTGGGTTCCTGGGCGCGCTCGTCACGACTGATGGCGGCTTTCAGCTCTTTTTCGATCTCCACTTCCGAAGGATGCGGCAAGACGGCATAGCGCTTGACGATGTGCCAACCGTAGGAAGTCTGGAAAGGCTGGGAATAACGGCCGTCTGTCAGGGCAAAGACATTTTTCTCGTAGTCGTAGGGCAGTGAACCGGCCCGCAGGGGTTCGTAGCGGCCGTCGCGTTCGCGGACATAGTTGTCGTCGTTGCGGGGACTGCCGGCAATCTCCTCAAAGGTCTTGCTGCCCGACAGCAATTCCCCGTAGATGGCCATGATCTCGTTTTGGGCGGCCCGGCGCTGCTCATCGGTGGCATCCTGGCCCAGCATCTTGAGGATATGCCCTGAGCTGTACTGTCCAGGCACGTCGAATCTGTCGTAGAGCTTGATCAGATGATAGCCGAAGCGGGTACGGAGGGGCTGGCTCACCTGGCCTTTGTCGAGGGCCATGGCCACCCGGGCAAAGGGAATGATGTAGCGCGATGCCACCGTGGTGCCCAGATAGCCTCCGTTTTGGGCGGTGCTTTCATCCGACTCTTCGCGGGCGATGCGGGCGAAGTCGCCTCCCTTGGCCAGGATGCGTCGCCTCAGGTCCAGGGCTTTTTGGTAGGCCTTGAGCGTGTCTGCGGGTTGTGCATCCGAGGGAACGGAGACAAGGATATGCCCCAGATCGACATAGGTACGGGTCAACTGGTAGGCTTCGTCCATCAAGGCTTGCTCGGTCTGGGCGTCTGTCAGGTAAGGAGGCGTCAGCTGATTGCGATATCCTTTCAGCTCGTTGATGAACGAAGCCGTAGTGTCCATACCGGCGGCTTCGGCCTCGGCTACCTTCAGTTTGAAGACTACGAACATATCGACGTAATCGTCGAATGTGAGGTTGTCCTCGACGCTTCCGGCTGCGTTTTTCTTCCAGATATATTCAAATTCCCCCTGGCTGACGGGCTTCCCATTGATGGTCATGACAACCGGTTCCTGAGCCGACAGGGCGGCCGAGAAACATGCCAGAAGTATAAGACTCAGAATTTTTCTCATGATCAATCCATGCGTGAATAGTTGGGAGCCTCACGGGTGATGGCCACATCGTGGGGATGGCTTTCCGAGACACCGGCCGGGGTGATGCGGGTGAATTTGGCCTGGTGCAGGGCCTCGATGTTCTTGGCACCGCAGTAGCCCATGCCTGAACGCAGGCCGCCGATCATCTGATAGACCACTTCGTAGAGCGAACCCTTGAACGGGACGCGGGCCACGATGCCTTCGGGCACCAGTTTACGGGAATCCTGCTCGTCGCTCTGGAAGTAACGGTCCTTGGAACCTTTTTCCATGGCTTCGATAGAACCCATGCCCCGGTATGATTTGAACTTACGGCCGTTGAAAATGATGGTTTCGCCCGGAGATTCTTCCACACCGGCCAGCAGACTGCCGGCCATGATGCAGTTGCCACCGGCGGCCAGGGCCTTGACAATGTCGCCCGAATAGCGGATACCGCCGTCGGCGATGATGGGCACACCGGAGCCCTTCAGGGCTTCATAGACATTGTAGATGGCCGAGAGCTGGGGCACGCCGATACCGGCAATGATGCGGGTCGTGCAGATCGAGCCCGGTCCGATACCTACTTTGACACCGTCGGCGCCGGCTTTGACCAGCTCCTTGGCGGCCTCGCCCGTGGCAATGTTGCCTACGACGACTTCCAGGTCGGGATAGGTGCGCTTGACCATCTTGAGGGTTTCTATCACATTGCGTGAATGACCGTGGGCCGTATCGATGACCACGGCATCCACCTGGGCTTCCTTCAGGGCATGGATGCGGTCGATGGCATCCTTGGTGACACCCACGCCGGCGGCTACGCGCAGGCGGCCCTTGTCGTCTTTGCAGGCAGAGGGTTTGTCTTTGGCTTTGGTGATGTCCTTGTAGGTGACCAAACCGACCAGATGGCCGTTGTTGTCGATGACCGGCAGTTTCTCGATCTTGTAGCGCTGCAGGATGTCGGCGGCAGCTTCCAGGTTGGTGGACTGCTGGGTGGTGATGAGGTTTTCCTTGGTCATCACTTCGTCGATGATGCGATCCATCTTCTTCTCGAAACGCAGGTCACGGTTGGTGACGATGCCGATGAGTTTGTTGTCGTTGTCGACAACGGGGATGCCGCCGATGCGGTATTCAGACATCAGGGCCAGCACCTGTCTCACGGTCGAGCCCGAACGGATGGTGATCGGATCGTAGATCATGCCGTTTTCGGCACGCTTGACAATCTGCACTTGTTTGGCCTGTTCGGCGATGCTCATGTTTTTGTGGATGACGCCGATACCGCCTTCCCGGGCGATGGCGATGGCCATCTTCGACTCGGTCACCGTATCCATGGCGGCCGAGACAATGGGAATCTTCAGACGGATATTTCTGGAAAACGAAGTGGTCAGATCCACATCACGGGGGATGACTTCCGAATAAGCGGGAATCAACAGGACATCGTCAAATGTCAGGCCATCATAGGCGATTCTATCTTCAATGAACGACATAGGTATAAGAGTTTAGTATTGTAATAACGATTGAAACACGCGATTAGTTTCCATATTCCGAAATAAATTTGATGCGCACCAGTCGGACTTCCTCTTCCGAGCAGTCGCCCACCACCTCCATGGCTTCGTCGATGCTGTCGCTCGACGACTCGCGGAAATAGTCGAGCAGGTCGGCGATGCGGTCTTCGTCGATGACTTCCTCCACGAAGTAGGAAATGTTGATCTTGGTGCCGGAATAGACGATGGCTTCGATTTCATCGAGCAATTCCCCGAAGCTCAATCCCTTGGATTGGGCCAGGTCTTCCAGGTCGACTTTGCGGTCGATGGCCTGGATGATGGAGACCTTCATCTTCGACTTGTTGGCCACGGTGCGGACACGCAGGTCCTCGGGCCGTTCGATCTCGTTTTCCTCGACATGGCGCTTGATGAGGGCTAGGAATTCTTTGCCGTAGCGTTTGGCTTTGCCCGAACCCACCCCGGGAATGTTCTGCAACTCTTCCATGGTGATGGGATAGGTGGTGGCCATGGCTTCGAGCGAAGGATCCTGGAAGATGACGTAGGGCGGCAGGTTCAGCTGCTTGGAAATCTGTTTGCGCAGGTTTTTCAGCATGGAGAACATGACCGGATCGACCGCACTGGTGATGCTGCCCTGGATCTGGATATCTTCGTCCAGGTCTTCGGGATCGCCCTGGACGGTAATCTTGAATTCTTCCGGTTTTTTGAGGAAGGCCTTGCCTTTTGCGGTGACTTTCAGGATACCGTAGTTTTCTATTTCCTTGTCGAGATAGCCGTCGATAAGGGCCTTGCGGATGACCGTGCCCAGCATCTTCTCGCCTTCTTCGGCGCAGGAGCCGAAGGTCTCCAGCTCGTCGTGCTGGTAGGAAACGATGTCGGCGGTGTTGTTGCCCACCAGGATATCGACGATGTGGTCGGTCTTGAATTTTTCCTTGACGGCGAGGATGGTGTCCAGGATGGTGGACAGCAGCTCTGAAGCGTCAATCTGTTTCTTGGGGTTGAGGCAGTTGTCGCAGTTGCCGCAGTTGTCTTCCTGATAGGCTTCTCCGAAGTAGTGGAGCAGCAGTTTGCGGCGGCAGTCGGCCGATTCGGCATAGGCGGCCGTCTCGAGCAGCAACTCCTTGCCGATTTCCTGTTCGGCCACCGGTTTGCCCTGCATGAACTTTTCGAGCTTCTGCAGGTCTTTGTTCGAGTAGAAGGCCAGGCAGATGCCTTCGCCGTCGTCGCGTCCGGCGCGTCCTGTCTCCTGATAGTAGCCTTCCAGGCTTTTGGGAATGTCGTAGTGGATGACATAGCGCACATCCGATTTGTCGATGCCCATGCCGAAGGCAATGGTGGCCACGATGACATCGACCTGCTCCATGAGGAAGGCGTCCTGGTTCTGGCTGCGGGTGACGGGATCCATGCCGGCATGGTAGGGCAGGGCCTTGATGCCGTTCACGCAGAGCATCTCGGCCATTTTCTCCACTTTTTTGCGGCTCAGGCAGTAGATGATGCCCGACTTGCCTTCGTGGTTGCGGATAAACTTGATGATTTCCTTGTCGACATCGTTCGTCTTGGGGCGTACCTCATAGTAGAGGTTGGGCCGGTTGAACGATGATTTGAAGACAGTAGCGTCGATCATGCCAAGGTTTTTCTGGATGTCGTGCTGGACCTTGGGCGTGGCGGTGGCCGTCAGCGCGATGATGGGCATGCGGCCGATTTCGTTGATGAGCGGACGGATCTTGCGGTATTCCGGCCGGAAATCGTGGCCCCATTCCGAGATACAGTGGGCTTCGTCCACGGCAAAGAGCGAGATCTTTATGTTGCGCAGGAACTCGATGTTCTCGACTTTGGTGAGCGATTCGGGGGCCACATAGAGCAATTTGGTCTTGCCTTCGAGGATATCGGCACGGACCTGGTCGATGGCCGCTTTGTTCAGCGATGAATTGATGAAATGGGCCACGCCGTCTTCTTCACTGAAACTGCGCATGGCGTCCACCTGGTTCTTCATCAAGGCGATCAGGGGGGAAATCACGATGGCCGTCCCTTCCATCAGCAGCGCAGGCAGCTGGTAGCAGAGCGACTTCCCTCCCCCGGTGGGCATCAGGACAAAGGTGTCTTTTCCGCTCATAATGTTGCGGATAATGGCTTCCTGATTCCCCTTGAAGGTGTCGAATCCGAAACAGGATTTCAATTTTTCAACCAATTCGTTTGAATTAGACATAGTTGCGGTTTTTACAGAGGAAAAACAAATATAGGGAGAAAAACCAGAGATTCGCAAGCTTTTGGGCATAAAAAAAGGGGATTGATTGAAATCCCCTTTGTTTTAAACATTTTTTAAGCGTAGCTGGTTCGCTGTCTCTATCTTTGACTTCGCATAATCCAGGGTGATGCGAAGCGTTTTTCGCTTGCCCGATGGTATTTCGTACATCTTGTCCATCATGATGGTCTCGGTGATGGCACGCAGTCCCCGGGCTCCCAGTTTGAACTCGATGGCCTTGTCGATGATGTAGTCGAGGACGGCCTTGTCGAACGAGAGTTTCACGCCGTCCATCTCGAAAAGCTTGACGTATTGCTTGATGATGGCGTTCTTGGGCTGGGTCAGGATGGCTGCCAGGGCGTCGCGGTCGAGCGGCTCCAGGTAGGTGAGTATGGGCAGGCGGCCGATGATTTCAGGAATCAGGCCGAAAGATTTCAAATCCTGGGGAGCGATGTACTGCAGCAGGTTGTCCCGGTCGATATGGGCGGTCTCCTTGCTGGCGCCGAAGCCCACGGTCATGGTGTTCATACGGGCGGCTATCTTCTTTTCGATGCCGTCGAAGGCACCGCCGCAGATGAACAGGATGTTCTGGGTGTTGACGGCAATCATCTTCTGTTCGGGATGCTTGCGGCCACCCTGCGGCGGAACGTTCACGATCGAGCCCTCCAGCAGTTTGAGCAAGCCTTGCTGCACCCCCTCGCCGCTCACGTCGCGCGTGATGGAAGGATTGTCTCCCTTGCGGGCAATTTTGTCGATTTCATCGATAAAAACGATGCCTTTTTCAGCCGCATCCACATCGTAGTCGGCCACCTGAAGCAGACGGGTCAGCAGGCTTTCCACATCCTCGCCCACATAGCCGGCTTCGGTCAGCACGGTGGCGTCGACAATGGTGAACGGCACCTTGAGCATCTTGGCGATGGTCTTGGCCATCAGCGTCTTGCCCGTTCCGGTGGCACCCACCATGATGATGTTCGACTTCTCGATTTCGACCTCGTCTCCCTTATCGACCTGCAAGAGCCGTTTGTAGTGGTTATAGACCGATACGGACAGGAATTTCTTGGCTTCGTCCTGCCCGATGACGTAGAGGTCGAGAAATTCCTTGATCTCCTTGGGCGTGGGCAGGTGGTCGCGGTCCAACTGGTATTTGGAGTTCTTCTTCTGGTTTTCCTTCAGATATTCCCGGGCCATCTCCGCTGCCTGGGCGGCACACTCCGAGCAGATGTGTCCGCTCATTCCTGAAATGAGCAGATCCACTTCCTTGCGGCTGCGCCCGCAGAAACTGCAGCGATCTTCCTGTCCCTTGGCCATATTATCTGTTTTTCAGCATCACATCGTCGATCATGCCATACTCCTTGGCTTCGTACGACGACATCCAGTAGTCGCGGTCGGAGTCTTTCTCGATCTGCTCGAAAGGCTGTCCCGAGTGGTCGGCGATGATCTGGTAGAGCTCTTTCTTGAGTTTCTGGATTTCACGCACGGTGATTTCCATGTCGGAAGCCTGTCCCTGCATGCCGCCCATGGGCTGGTGGATCATGACGCGGGAGTGCTTCAAGGCATAGCGTTTGCCTTTCTCTCCGGCCACAAGCAGCACGGCGGCCATCGAAGCGGCCATGCCTGTGCAGATGGTCGAGACCTGGCTCGAGACGAACTGCATGGTGTCGTAAATGCCCAGGCCGGCATAGACGCTTCCACCGGGGGAATTCAGGTAGAGCGAGATGTCCTTGCCGGGATCGGCCGAGTCCAGATAGAGCAACTGGGCTTGCACCACATTGGCCGTATAGTCGTCAATCTGGGTACCCAGGAAGATGATGCGGTCCATCATCAGGCGTGAGAACACGTCCATCTGGGCCACGTTGAGCGGCCGCTCCTCGATGATGGTCGGGCTGATATAGTTGCCGGCTACCCGGGCGTAGTCGTCCAGGGCCTGGCCGTTCATGCCGAGATGGTTGACGGCAAATTTTCTGAAATCGTTGTTCATGGTCGTCGGGTTGGATTATTTTTCAAACAATTTGTTGAACTCTTCGGTCGAGATCTCTTTGACGTTCAGCTTGACGGTGTTCTTCAAGAAATCGGCCACCTTGCGGCTCAGAGCCTGGTCTTCCAGGTTGCGCAGCTGTTCGGGCTTCTTGAGCATTTCACCGGCATACTGGGTGAGCAGGTCGTCGGGCACGTTGGCCATGCCGTACTGGGCAAACTGGGCCTTGGTGATCGACTTGGCCGTTTCCATGATGTCCTGCTGTTCCACTTTCAGGTCGTTCTTCTTGGCGATGTCTTCCTTCAGGAGGTGCCATTTCAGCTCTTCGATCATCTTGGGCATGTCGGCATCGATGCTCTCGGCCGTCTTCTTCTCATCGGTGGCCAGCAGCCAACGCTTGAGGAAATCGACGGGGAAGGCCACGTCGCTGAGCTTGCTCACCAGTTTCTTCTCGGCATCGACCATGAAACGGTAGTCGCTTTCGGGAATGAACTGGGCGGCGATGTCTTCCTTGACTTTGGCACGGAATTCCTCTTCGCTCTTGACGGCGTCCTTACCGTAGATCTGGTCGAAAAGATCCTGGTTGACGTCGCTTTCGACGAAGCGGTTGATTTCCTTCACTTCGAAGGTGAAATCGGTGGTGACTTCCTTGGCCTTTTCCTTGGGCAGGCGCAGCAGGGAGGCCAGTTCGGCTTCGCTGCCGTCGTTGGCCTTGTAGGGGTTGTAGGTGACCGTGTCGCCCACTTTGACGCCGATCATCTTGGCCTTTTCATCGTCATTTTTGAAGTAGGCCGGCAGGATGAGCGCGCCTTCTACATGGACGGCGTCTTCGGCCTCGGAGATTTCCTTCAGGTCGCCTTTGAGCGAGTCGCCTTCCTGGGAGACTTCCACCTTTTCATAGCGTCCGCCGCGGGCAGCATACGACTTGACCTGGGCGTTGACCATCTCGTCGGTGACGGCGATATTGTAGTAGGGGATCGTGTCCTTCTTGTTGAGGGTATAGTTGAGCTCCGGAGCAAGGGCGATGTCGAAAACAAATTCCAGCTCGTCCTGGGTGTCCAGATCCTGGGTCTTCTGCTCGGCACTGGGCAGCGGTTCGCCCAGCAGGTTCAGGTCGTTTTCCTTGATGTAGTTGAACAAGGTTTCGGAGAGCAATTTGTTGACCTCGTCGGCCGTTACCCCCTTGGCATACATCTTTTTGATGAGCCCCATGGGTACCATGCCCGGACGGAAACCGGGGATGTTGGCTTTCTGGCGGTAAGTTTTCAGTGTCTTTTCGACTTTTTCCTGATAGTCGGCACGGGTCAGATTAATCTTAATCTGCGCATTGACAGCGTCAATAACTACTTTTTCTACGTTCATTTGTCTGAGAATTTTTGAGCGGCAAAATTAGTCTTTATCTTTGAATTGGCCAAACTCTTTTTACACAAGCGTTCCAGCGGCTGCAAAACAGTGCTTCAAAAACCATGCCGCTGCTCTTTGCTTGCCTTTTTCGAAACCCTGGCGTATCTTTGTCTGACTATCTCGACCGACAAATGACATGGAACGTAAAAGCTTTATATACCGGCTCTTCTGGTTGCTCGTCCTGTTGATGGCCGGCATTTTGGTCACGTATGTGCTCACCTTTGCCATTCTGACCGTCGCCCGCGGGGGTGATTTGACGGCCGCCCTGACAGATTTTGGCACACGGGTGGGCGATGTGTGGCTGATGCAAGCCATGCAGGCCCTTTTTGTATTCATGCTGCCGCCGGTGCTGCTTTGCCGTATCGGCCGGGAAAACACCACCTCGTGGCTGTCCTGGCGCCGGGCCAAAGGCCTGGACTTGTCGGTGGCGGCTTTCAGCGTGGTGGCCGCCCTGCCGCTTATCAATGTTTTGGTGGCCTGGAACGAAAGCTGGCAGTTGCCGGCCTGCCTGTCGGGCGTCGAAGCCTGGATGCAGCAGCAGGAACAGGCGGCCGCCCAAGTGACGGAAAGGATGATGGGTGAAACTTCTCTAGTGGGTTTCCTGCTCAATTTCATCGTCATTGCCCTGTTGGCCGGTCTGGGCGAGGAAATGCTGTTCCGGGGTGCCTTGCAGCGCTTGTTTGCCGAGGCTTTTTCCTCGCGTCGCCGACGAGCCGGTCTGGGTGTTTCAAGCGGGTCGGTGGTCGGAGCCATCTGGCTCACGGCCTTCCTGTTCAGTGCCATTCACCTGCAGTTTTACGGCCTGGTGCCTCGTATGCTCCTGGGTGCCTGGCTGGGCTACCTGCTGTGGTGGACGGGATCGCTGTGGGTGCCGGTGCTGGCCCATGCCCTAAATAACGCTATTTCACTGTGTTTCAGCATGGCTGCCAACCGGGGCTGGTTGCTGCAGGACGATATTGACAGCCTGGGGCTGGGCAGCACATGGTGGCTGTGCGTGGCGTCGGTGTTGGTTCTGGCCGGCTGTGTCTGCTATTTCAGACATCCACGTCGACAATTCCGGAGATAACCGCATATAGCTGTATTTCAATCAGAGACAAAAATTGGAGTGGCTTTTTTCTGATTTTTGGCAGTTGACGAAATGTTTTTTTTGTTTTCGCGCATCGTTTTTCATCAGAATCTTTTTACCTTTGGCTTGACTTGAAGAGCAAAGGTGTCTTCCGGCTCATAGAGGAAATTAAAAAGCATTATGGTACAAGATCTAGTCAAAAAAATCCGGAGAGTTCCCGACTATCCCACCAAGGGAATCCTTTTCTACGATGTGACCACCCTGTTCAAGGATGCCGACGCCTTGCGTGAAATCCTTGACGCATTATATGAAATCTACAAGGACAAAGGCATTACCAAGGTCGTCGGGGTCGAATCCCGCGGTCTGGTGCTGGCTCCGGCACTGGCCATCCGCCTGGGTGCCGGTTTCGTGCCGGCCCGCAAGCCGGGCAAGCTTCCCGCCAAGGTTTTGTCGGCCTCCTACCGGAAGGAATACGGGTTCGACAGTGTCGAGATCCATCAGGATGCCCTCACCCCCGACGATGTGGTGCTGGTCCACGACGACCTGCTGGCCACCGGCGGTACGGTCGGTGCCGTGGTGAACCTGGTACATCAGTTTGATGTGAAGAATGTCTATGCCAATTTCATCATCGAAATCGACGAACTCAACGGCCGCCGGCACATGCCTTCCAACATTTGGATAACCAGTTTGATTCACGTTTAAACCCTCTAATTTATACGTCTATGAGTCCTTTCCTGAACAAAGCCTTCGGATTTGATCCGAAGCAGAACAATGTCCGGACCGAGATTCTCGCCGGACTGACCACATTCCTGACGATGGCCTATATCCTGGCCGTCAATCCCGGTATTTTCAGTGCACTGGACGGCATGCCCGGCGGCGCCGTGTTCACCGCCACCGCTTTGGCTGCCATCGTTGGTACGCTGGTCATGGCCTTCTATGCCAAGAAGCCTTTCGCCCTGGCTCCGGGTATGGGTCTGAACGCCTTCTTTGTCTATACGGTATGTCTGGGCATGGGCCACACTTGGCAGTTCGCCCTCACGGCTGTATTCTTGGAAGGTATCATCTTCATCATTTTCACTGTCACCAACGTGCGTACATGGCTCATCAACGCCATCCCCGGTACGCTGAAGAAAGCCATCGGTGCCGGTATCGGCCTGTTCATCGCTTTCATCGGTATGCAGAACGCCGGTATCATCATCAACAATGATGCCACCCTCGTTGGTCTGGGCCACATCACCCAGGGTCCTGCCCTGCTGGGTCTTATCGGTCTGTTCATCACGGCCGGTCTGGTCATGGCCAAGGTACGCGGCGGTATCCTTTGGGGTATCCTCATCACGGCTGTCATCGGCCTGTTCATCAAGGATCCTGCCACCGGTGCTGCCATTACCACGCTGCCCACACAGGTTGTTTCCCTGCCTCACAGCCTGGAACCCATCTTCTTCAAATTTGAATGGGGACAGATCATTAGCTGGGATATGCTGGCTGTCGTGTTCACCTTCCTGTTCATCGATATGTTCGATACGATGGGCACCATCATCGGTGTGCATCAGGGTGCCGGCCTGATCAAGAAGGGCGGTGACGAAATCGAAGGTGTTGAAAAGATGTTCCTGGCCGACTCTATCGCCACTGTCTGCGGTGCCTGCTTCGGTACTTCCACCACCACCACCTATGTTGAAAGTGCTTCCGGTGTCGGCGAAGGCGGACGTACTGGTCTGACGGCCTTCTCGATTGCCATCTTCTTTGCCCTGGCCTTGTTCCTGAGCCCGATCTTCCTGGCCATCCCCGGTGCCGCCACGGCTCCCGCCCTCATGATTGTCGGTGTGATGATGATGCCTTCCATCAAGAGCATCCACTGGGACGACTATTGCAAGGCTATCCCCGCATTTGTCACCATCATCATGATGCCGCTGGCCTACAGCATCTCCGACGGTATCCTGCTGGGTGTCATCTCCTATGTTCTCTGCCACGCTGTTGCCGGCAAGTTCAAAGAAATTTCCATCACGATGTGGATCCTGGCAGCTCTCTTTGTCTGCAAGTACATCTTCATTTAAACAGAGCCGGATAATCATCTGATATAATCGAAGGGGGTGGCTGAGATCTCTCGGTCACCCCCTTTTAAACACTCCCTGGCATGAAACAGACTCTGAAAGATTCGCTGATGGTCCTCTCGGGCGGTATGGATTCGACGACCATGCTCTATGATTTCCAAGAGCGCATTGCCTTGGCCGTCTCTTTCGACTACGGCAGCAAGCACAATGCCCGGGAAATCCCCTTTGCCCGCCTTCATTGCCAGCGCCTGGGCATCCCCCATCTGGTGATTCCCCTCGATTTCATGCAACGCTATTTTGCCTCTTCCCTGTTGCTGGGCGGCGAGGCGATTCCCGAAGGCAATTACGACGATGAGAACATGCGTTCGACCGTGGTGCCCTTCCGCAACGGCATCATGCTCTCTGTGGCCGCCGGCCTGGCCGAGACCCATGGCCTGTCGCGGGTGATGATTGCCAACCACGCGGGCGACCATGCCATCTATCCCGACTGCCGGCCGGAGTTTGTCAAAAGTATGAGCGAGGCTGTCTCCCATGGGACGTATGCCCACTTGACGGTCGAGGCTCCCTACACGCATCTGACCAAGACCGATATCGCCCGTCGGGGCAAGGCCCTGGGCATCGATTATGCCGAGACCTGGAGCTGCTATCAGGGAGGCGAGAAGCACTGCGGCCGCTGCGGCACCTGCCGGGAACGCCGCGAGGCATTGGCCGCCGCCGGCATCGAGGATACTACCTTGTATGAGTAGTTTTTTTCGACCGACTTGTTAAAAGATGCTTTTCCCCTTGTCGGTTTGTCGATGGCTGTTTATCTTTAGCCGAATTTTCTAAACATTACAGTGATGAAAACCAAGACGATGACTCTTTTGCTGGCCCTTTTGGCCGCATTTGGCATGCAAGCCCAGCGACTGGCTTTTCCTGGCGCAGAGGGCTTCGGCAAATACACCACAGGCGGTCGTGGCGGCCGGGTGATGATTGTCACCACACTGGCCGACCGGGGACCGGGCAGCTTGCGCGAGGCGGTTGAGGCAGAAGGCCCCCGTATCGTGGTGTTTGAGGTGGATGGTGACATCCATTTGGAGACCCCCTTGCGTATCAACAACGACGACATCACCATTGCCGGACAGAGTGCCCCCGGTGACGGCATCTGCCTTTGCGACCGACCGCTGGTGGTCAATGCCAGCAATGTCATAGTGCGCTATCTGCGCTGCCGTTTGGGCGACAAATACGAGCACGATGCCGATGCTGTGAGCGGAGGTAACTATGGCCAGAAAAATGTGATACTCGACCATATCAGCGCTTCCTGGTCGATCGACGAATGCCTGTCGATCTACAAGACGGAAAACCTCACTGTGCAGTGGTGCCTGATTGCCTGCAGTCTGCGCAATTCCAAACACACCAAGGGCCAGCATGGCTTCGGCGGCATCTGGGGCGGCAAGAACGCCACCTTCCATCACAACCTGCTGGCGCACCACTCCAGCCGCAATCCGCGCTTCTCCTCGGTCGAAGGCACCGAAAATGTCGACTACCGGGCCAATGTGGTCTATAACTGGGGCTACAAGGCTGCCTACGGGGGCGGTCGCAACGGCCGGATCAACTTCTGCCAGAACTACTACAAGGCCGGCCCCGGCACGCGCAACCCTGCCCACATCCTGGATGTCTCGGACGACGGCACCAGCCGCTACTATGTGGCCGACAACTATATCGAAGGCCAGCCGGCTGCCACCGCCGACAACCGCCTGGCCGTAGGCGGCAGCAATCCTGAGGTGGCTGTCGTTTCGGAGCCTTTCCCCCGTATGCCCATCGTGGTCGAACAACCTGCCGCCCTGTTGAAAAATGTGCTGCAGCAGGTGGGTTGCAGCCGCCGTCGCGACAGTTTCGACAAGAGCATTGTCAAGCAAGTGCGTCAGGGCAAGGCTCCCTGGGGCGACCAGGGCTTTGTCGACAGCCCCGCCGACTGTGGAGGCTATCCCACGTTGCGTCATCGCACCGCCCGGCCCGACCTCAACCGCAACGGCATTCCCGATGCCCTCGAAAACCGCTACTCCGACATCGAGGACTACCTCAATTCGTTGGTGAAATAATCCATGGAAGTGGTCAATCTGTTGGTATTCAAGGAAAGGTCCCAGTGGCGGGCCTGGCTCATGGAACACCACCAGACTGTCGCTCAGTGCTGGGTGGTGTGCTATCGAAGCAAGCTTCCCGTCTGGGAAGCCTTACCTTATCTCGACCTGGTTGAAGAAGCATTGTGTTTTGGCTGGATCGATTCCACCATGAAAAAACTCCCCGACGGCCGCTTGGTCCAACGCATGTCACCACGTCGCAAAAAAAGTCATTGGACCGACCTCAACCGCCAGCGCTGCCACTCCTTGATGGCCCGCGGCCTGATGACCCCGGCCGGTCTGGCCGCATTGCCTGTGGAAGACGATGATAGATAGAAGATAGTATTATTCTCTTGGCTGGTATATCCCTAAGAGTAAAAGAAGAGCGAGGGCCATTGGACCCCCGCTCTGAATGTTTTCACAACGGAATAATCCTTATTGTGAATAGCTTCATTTCTGTTCGACAAAGATATTATTGTTTTTTGATTTGTGCAAGTTTGCAATAAAAATACTATCTTTGTTCATCTTTGTTACCTATTGAACAAATAAAACGACATGAAAAAGATATTAGGATTGGATTTGGGCACCAACAGCATTGGTTGGGCCGTGGTGAATGAGGCAGAAAAGACGGACGAGAAGTCTTCAATTGTAAGATTAGGTGTGAGGGTAAACCCTCTTACTGTAGATGAATTGTCGAATTTCGAAAAAGGGAAGAGTATCACTACTAATGCTGATCGAACTCTCAAGCGTAGTATGAGGCGCAATTTACAACGTTACAAACTTCGTCGAGAGAACCTCATTCAGATATTAAAGGATAATGGTTTTATTTGTGATGATACACTGTTGACAGAAAACGGAAATCGTACAACATTTGAAACATACAGATTGCGGGCAAAAGCTGCGACCGCCGAAATCACTTTGACCGAGTTTGCACGTGTGCTGTTGATGATTAACAAGAAAAGAGGCTATAAGAGCAGTCGCAAGGCAAAATCGACTGAGGAAGGACAATTGATTGATGGTATGGAGATCGCAAAGCGATTATATGATGACAATCTCACACCCGGACAGTTGTCTTTGGATTTGTTGAAAAGTGGCAAAAAGTATCTCCCTTCATTTTATCGCTCTGATTTACAGGCAGAATTTGATAAAATATGGAATTTTCAAAGTCAGTATTATGCTTTTTTAACGGATGGTTTAAAGGAAGAGTTAAAAGGGAAAAACGAGCGTGCTACATGGGCAATCTGTGCGCCATCAAAGGATGCTAATGCTAGCAATGAACAGTATGTATGGCATTGGAAAGAAACTGAAACTAAGTGGAATACGGAAACGGCCGCAAATGAAACCTTGGAAGTTGAAAAGACATTGGTTGGGCAAAAGCGTTCGGGTACAATCGCCGATCAAAGAATAGAGAACTATGAGTGGCGCAGTAGGGCTTTGTCTGAAAAAATGACCCCAGAACAGTTAATTGTTATTTTCCAAAAGATTAATGGACAGATCAATAACGCGAGCGGATATCTTGGTAATATCAGTGATCGAAGTAAGGAACTGTATTTTAACCATCAGACGGTCGGGCAATACCAGATGGCTCAGTTGGAAAAGAATCCAAACTACAGCTTGAAAAATCAAGTTTTCTATCGTCAGGATTATCTCAATGAGTTTGAGTCTATTTGGGAAACACAAGCACGGTATCATAAAGAATTAACGCCTAATCTCAAGAAGGAGCTTCGAGATATTATTATCTTCTACCAGCGCCCCCTCAAGTCCCAAAAGGGCCTTGTCTCTTTCTGCGAATTCGAAAGTCGACAAATAGAAGTGGAGGTCGACGGAAAAAAGAAAACAAAGACTGTAGGTAGCCGTGTCTGTCCTAAATCCTCTCCAATGTATCAAGAATTTAAGATATGGCAAACCCTTAATAATATACAAGTCACATATGGAGGGAAGCGATATTTATACCAAGAAGAAAAAGAGGCTCTTTTCGCAGAGTTGAATTACAGGGAAAGGATGTCAAAGGCAGAGGCTTTAAAACTGTTGTTTGATAATGAGAAGGGATATGATCTCAATTACAAGTCGATCGATGGTAATCATACTCAAGCTGAATTGTACAAGGCCTATCAAGCTATCATAGAAATGAGTGGTCATGGGGAGTATAATTTTTCGAAGATGAGATCGAATGATATACAACAGATAGTATATGAAGTATTTGATGGACTAGGCTACAATACAAAGATGCTCACATTTGACAGTTCTTTGGATGGGCAGGATCTTGAATGTCAACCCATGTATAGACTGTGGCATTTATTATACTCGTTTGAAGGCGACAAATCCAACCTCGGTAATGAAAGCCTTATCGAAAAACTGATGGAGCTGACAGGTTTTGATAAAGAATATGCTACACGCCTCGCGGAAGTTGTTTTCCCAACCGATTATGGAAATTTGAGCACGAAGGCTATTCGAAAAATTCTTCCACACCTCAAAGATGGAAATGACTACAGCGTGGCATGCGCCTATGCTGGGTATCGGCACTCGGATAGTTCTCTCACAAAGGAAGAACTTGCCAGCAAGATGCTGAAAGATAGACTCGATTTACTGCCTCGCAACAGTTTGCGTAATCCTGTGGTTGAGAAAATACTAAATCAGATGATTAATGTGGTGAATGGTGTAATTGAAGAGTACGGAAAGCCCGATGAGATTCGTATCGAACTTGCCAGAGAACTGAAAAAATCGGCTAAGGAACGAGAGGAAATGACTAAGGCTATCAGTGATTCCACAAGGCTTCATGAAGAGTATGTGAAAACATTGCAGAAAGAATTTGCTCTTGATCATGTGAGCCGTAATGACATTATCCGTTATAAATTGTACAAGGAGTTGGAAAGGAATGGATATCATACGCTGTATTCCAACACATATATTCCTAAAGAAAAACTATTTAGCAAGGAGTTTGATATTGAACATATTATTCCCCAGGCCAAACTCTTTGATGATTCTTTTTCCAACAAGACCTTGGAAGTGCGTCAAGTGAATTTGGAAAAGAGTAACCTTACTGCTTATGATTATATTGTGGGGAAATATGGGAATGCGGAGGATTACACAAATCGTGTGAATAAGCTGTATGAAGACAAAGTTATAGGTAAATCAAAGCGCGATAAACTACTGATGAAGGAAGCAGATATTCCAAGCGGTTTTATTAATCGAGATTTGCGTGATTCTCAATATATTGCCAAGAAAGCTCGTGAGATATTGGAAGAAGTCGTACGATTTGTGGTTCCAACAACAGGTAGTATCACTGACCGACTTCGTGAAGACTGGCAGCTTATTGATGTGATGCAAGAACTCAATTGGGATAAATACAATCAACTTGGTTTGACAGAAATCATTGAGGGTCGGGAAGGACAAAGAATCCGCCGCATCAAAGAATGGACCAAGCGTAATGATCATCGTCACCACGCTATGGATGCTCTAACTATTGCTTTTACCAAAAGAAGCTATATCCAGTATCTTAATAATTTGAACGCACGTGTTCAGAAAGGAGTTGATGACTATGTTGACTTGGATAGGGTCGAATTATCCAGTTTGAGCAAAGAACAGAGAGCTTCGGCTATTTATGGTATTGAGAAAAAGGAACTTGAACGTGATGGTCATGGTAAACTGCGTTTCAAACAACCAATGGAAGGTTTTAGAAGCGAGGCAAAAAGGCAGTTGGAAAACACGCTTGTTTCGATCAAGGCAAAAAACAAGGTTGTCACGCGGAATACTAGTATCAGCAAGAAGAAGGTTGGAACCAACAAAAAGGTACAATTGACTCCACGCGGACAATTGCATTTGGAAACCGTGTATGGCAGCAGTAAACAGTATGTGACAAAAGAAGAAAGGGTTAACGCCTCTTTTGATGCAGAAAAAATAAAAACTGTGGCCAACAAACGGTATCGCGAGGCTCTCCTCGGTCGATTAGAACATTTCGGATGGGATCCGGAGAAAGCTTTTCGTGGAAAAAACTCATTGGAGAAGAATCCGATATGGCTCAATGCACAACACACTGAATGTGTTCCGGAGATGATAAAAATAGTATCTCTCGAGAGTATCTACACGATTCGAAAAGAAATAAGTCCCGATTTAAAAATCGACAAAGTCGTTGATATGCGTATCCGTCGGATTCTTAAGGAGCGATTGGAAATGTTTGGTGGAGATGCTAAAAAGGCTTTTTCCAATCTTGAAGACAATCCGATATGGCTCAATAAAGAAAAAGGGATTGCTATCAATCGGGTTACTATCACGGGAGTAAGTAATGCAGTGGCTCTTCATGATAAACGTGACAAAAACGGCCATTTAATACTAGACGAGAAGGGGAATACCCAGCCGGTGGATTACGTAAACACAGGTAATAACCATCATGTCGCGATTTATCGAAAACCCAAGCTGGATAAGAAAGGTCTCCCAATAATGAGTGAAATCGGTGACATTCAATATGAACTGGACGAAAACGTTGTTTCATTCTACGAGGCCACTTCTCGTGCCATACTGGGATTGCCGATTGTTGATAAGGAATTCAGGAGAGATGAAGGATGGGAGTTCTTGTTCACGATGAAACAAAACGAATACTTTGTGTTGCCACGCTATGATGATAATGGAAACATGGTGTTCAACCCACATTTGTATGATGAGGAGTGGTATAGGAGCCCAGATAATTATTCGAAGATAAGCCCGAATCTATTCAGGGTGCAAAAGATTGCGTCAAAGTATTACGTTTTTAGGCATCACTTGGAAACCACTGTCAATAATGACTCTCCTGAATTACGCGGCGTCACCTGGGAAAGGATCCAAAACTGTGAGAGATTAATCGGATTGGTCAAGATTCGTATTAATCATATTGGGGATATCGTTTCCGTTGGAGAATACTAACCTTAAACAAACGATTATATGCAAAACGTATGAAGCAACGTGATTCCGAACTCGCCAAAGGATGGGTACAAATTGTACCTACCCTTGTTGCCCAGTTATTCGGAGATAATAAATGGTTTGACCTCGAATCCATCTGAATTAGAAGAATAATGATTAAGCGCACTCTTTGTTTCAGTAATCCGGCTTATCTGTCCATGCGTAACGAACAGTTGGTCGTTAAGTTGCCGGAGGTGGAGAAGAACGATACGGTTCCCGAGTCGTTCAAAGGGAATGCTGTCAAAACTATTCCCATCGAGGATATCGGAGTCGTTGTATTGGACAATAAGCAAATTACTCTTACTCAGGGACTGCTGGAAGCGTTGTTGGAGAATAATTGTGCTGTCATTACTTGCGACAGTGCTCATCTGCCGGTGGGCTTGATGCTGCCTTTATGTGGAAACACAACTCAAAATGAGCGATTCCGTGATCAGATAGACGCCTCTCGTCCGCTTAAGAAGCAACTGTGGCAGCAGACCGTTCAGAGCAAGATCCGTAATCAGGCGGCTGTCCTGGGAACGTACACAAAGGCGGTGACCAAAAATATGTCTGTTTGGGCCGAAAGCGTAAAGAGTGGCGACAGTGAAAATATGGAAGCTCGCGCTGCTACATACTATTGGCGTAATATATTCCCTGATCTTCCTGGTTTTCTAAGGGATCGTGAGGGTGAACCGCCTAACAATTTGCTCAATTATGGATATGCTATCCTTCGAGCGGTAGTTGCCAGGGGATTAGTGTCCAGCGGATTGTTGCCCACATTGGGGATTCATCACCACAATCGCTATAATGCCTATTGCTTGGCAGATGACATTATGGAGCCATATCGACCCTATGTAGATGAGCATGTCATCAAGCTGATTGCTCAGTTTGGTTACCCGGAGCAACTGACAACCCCGTTGAAGCAAGAGTTATTGTCGATTCCGACTTTAGAGGTAGTCATTAATGGGCAGCGGAGTCCCTTGATGGTCGCTGTAGGTTTGACGACTTCCTCTTTATACAAGTGTTTTAGTGGGGAATCTCGAAAAATCCTCTATCCTGAAAGATGAGCAGCCTGGACAGATTTAGTGAATATCGGATTATGTGGATTTTAGTGCTTTTCGATCTGCCGACGGAGACGAAGAAAGAAAAGAAAGCCTATGCTCAATTCCGAAAAAGCTTATTGTGTGATGGGTTCACCATGTTTCAGTTTTCAATTTACCTTCGACACTGTGCCAGCCGGGAGAATGCGGATGTCCATATCAAGCGTGTGAAATCTTTTCTGCCCGATCAAGGGCAGATTGGAATTCTGTGCATCACCGACAAGCAGTTCGGTGAGATGGAGTTGTATATCGGGAAGAAAAAGGACAAGCCGATTCCCGAGGAGCAGCAGTTGGAACTGTTTTAGAATAGGATATCTGAGTGGTACAAATAAAAAATCCCGATTTTTAGTCGGGATTTTTTATTCCAAAAACAACGTGTATCTTGCTGATTTTCATCCAAATTCTGACATTAAGTTGTTTCGGATGTCAAAGATACATAGAAATGAAAGCTATTCACAACGAACCGGGGAACGGGAGAAATGTGTAAGTCGTTGTTTCGGATGTCAAAGATACATAGAAATGAAAGCTATTCACAACGAAACGGCAATGGCCGAAGCGTGGAAGGAAGTTGTTTCGGATGTCAAAGATACATAGAAATGAAAGCTATTCACAACCCCGGCCCGGTTCTTTTGGAACGAACCGATGTTGTTTCGGATGTCAAAGATACATAGAAATGAAAGCTATTCACAACTTTGGCCGAATTGGGAGCGTTTCATTTCTGGTTGTTTCGGATGTCAAAGATACATAGAAATGAAAGCTATTCACAACTGTACCGCCTACCCGCTGCAAGCCTTGCAGTTGTTTCGGATGTCAAAGATACATAGAAATGAAAGCTATTCACAACTAAGTCAGCCTTTTTTGTTACTCTTGATTAGTTGTTTCGGATGTCAAAGATACATAGAAATGAAAGCTATTCACAACTAATGCCGATAATATGTACGTTATCGTGCAGTTGTTTCGGATGTCAAAGATACATAGAAATGAAAGCTATTCACAACCACCAGCGAAGAGGAGCGTGACAAGAAACTGTTGTTTCGGATGTCAAAGATACATAGAAATGAAAGCTATTCACAACAGAAATGAAACGTTTGCAGGAAGTAACCGGGTTGTTTCGGATGTCAAAGATACATAGAAATGAAAGCTATTCACAACGGGATACCGAAATAAAGGGTAAGACGGCCTGTTGTTTCGGATGTCAAAGATACATAGAAATGAAAGCTATTCACAACGGATGCATAGGATGATGCCTTCAGAATCTCGTTGTTTCGGATGTCAAAGATACATAGAAATGAAAGCTATTCACAACACCGGGCTTGTAGATGCCCCACTTCGTCGGGTTGTTTCGGATGTCAAAGATACATAGAAATGAAAGCTATTCACAACTTGCTTCGGTATCAGATTCTCCATAGCCAGACAAATCCAAGGCAGGACAATAGATGATATATGTATCCCCCTCTCTAAACTCGACAACAGAAACCTTCACGTTGTAGCTGCCGTTTTTTCTCTTTGTAATTGACGCATTTATCATAATATGGTATTCAGATTGATGTTGAGACAAAGGTAGAAAATAATCGTCTAATAAAAAACAGCAGAAAGCCGTTGGACTTCCTGCTGCTGTAAAAATGATTCCTCGACTCTGCGCTCCGTATCAAAGAGGCTTGAGAAGAGAGGAGAAAAAGATTATTTCTCTTTCGGGTGGATCTTGCGATAGATTTTCAGTGAGTTGACCAGATTCCGGAAGTCGCTTCTCGTGACGTGGGCTTCGCGGAGGTATTCGTCACGATCGATGGAAAACTTCACATAGCGGGAGAACAGCTGTTTGCCGGTGGTGACTTTGAAAACTTCGGTGTCGTCTTTGGGCAGGAGGGGCGTCAGGCATCCGAGAATGGTGTTTTCCGAGCCCTTGGGCATCTTGAAGTAGTCGTTGATGGTCTCCAGCGTCTTCATCGATTCGTCCAGGGTGTTTCCGAGCGGAATGAAGAGCTCTGAAATAGGATCGGCATAGACCTGGACGACCTTGTTGCCGATGCCCACCGGCCCGACAGAAAGATAATAACGCAGCTCTCCATCTTTGGGGAGGGAAAATACTTCGAGAGAGGTGGTCTCGTCATCGGGACCGACTTCAACCAGGACATTTCTGTCGAAGACGGTGGTCTTTTTCTGTGCAGAAACACTGAAAGTCAGGACTGCCAACAGCAGGAGAATGGTGGTTTGTTTCAAGAATTTCATAGCGGTATGCTTTATTGTTTGGGCAAAAGTAAGCAATCGAAAGGAAAACACAAAAACAAAGCGCTGAGTTTTTACAAGCAGGCATTTTTCCGTGCCATCATTTCCATCTGAAACAATTGGTCGCGGATTTGGGCCAGCAAATAGGTCGGTGCCTCTTCGATGCGGGTCGGGGCAAAACCGGAGAGGAGAGTCGGGCGCATCTGTACGGGAAGCAAGTCGGCATAGCATCGGGTAAAAAGCTGCAAGTTTTCGTCCAGGGCTTGGGCATCGGACAGGCTGGCCGCGTCCTTTGATGCATCCGAAGAGGTGTTTGCCCGGAGGCTTTGCTTGAGAAACTGCAGGATGCGCAGGGCATCGGCCTTCTCGTGGAAGGCCCGTACAAAATGAGGCAGGTCCTTGAAGTTCTCACGCAGCGGCTGCCATAGATTGGCATCCTTGAACTGGCTGGCCAGGAACTCCAGAAATGGCAGGTCGAGATCGTGCCGGTAGAGCCGGGGCAGGGCATCGTAGGCTTGCCGCACCTGGTCAAACAGGGCGGGCGGATAGATGGGATAGCTCGACCAGTCGCCCTGGCTCCCCTTGATCAGGGCAGGCCCGGTGCCGAACCCGACCCGCGTGGAGAAACGGGCCGAAGGATAGACGCAGCATTCGCCATACTGGACGATGGGTCCTCGCTTGCAGAATTTCTGCATCAGGTAGAAATCCTCGCCACTTTGGGCCGGGATCATGCCGCCGATACGCCGGTAGCTGCGGCAGCGGAAGGCGATGGCCGACCCCAGGGCGGTGAAGGCATAGGGCGAAGCGATGCGCAGCATGTTCAAATGGTAGCACCGCATGTAGATCTCGTAGCGGAGGATGGCGCGGTCGGCTATTTCCTGGTCTTTGTCTGACGGACTGTAGCCGGGTCGCAGTGTGGGAGGGCCGAAGGGCCAGTTTTCGAGCCGGTCGCCCGAGAGCGGATGGTAGTAGGGAACGGCCATGGCCAGGGCTTCTGGATGGGCCTGAAAACTCTCCACAAGGTGTTGCAGATAGTCCGGGCCGACATGGGTGTCGGCATCCAGACTGACAATCAGGTCCTGGTCGGAGGCTTTCTCCAGTATGGATTGGAACAGCGTTTTGCGGGCCATGCCCACCCCCCGTTGCTTGCCCTTCCAGCCACAGCCCCGGCTGCTGCGGTCGATAATGTGCAAGGGGCGGCCCGAAGCCTTCAGCTTGTGCAGCCACTGCAGCGTCTGTCGGTTGTTCTCACAGATGTCAGGGTGCGTCTGCCAGTAGTCTTCGGGTTGGTTGACGCAGACATGGATATGCACCGGGCGGTCGATTTGCTGTGCAAACAAGTCAGCCATGGTTGAGGGCAGATAGTCGGCCTCATCCATGGCTGGAATGGCAATATGCAGTGCCGGTTTTGTCATCGGCCGGCAAAAAGTCAGAAGGGCTTGATGCCCATGATTTCGCGCACTTCGCGCACGGTCTTGGAGGCACTCTCGCGGGCCTTCTCGGCACCGGCCACAGTCACCTTGTGCAGGTATTCCTCGTTGTTGCAGATGTCCAGATAGCGCTCCCTAATGGGAGTGGTGAAGGCGATGATGTCGGCTGCCAACTGCTTTTTGAGGTCGCCGTAGCGGATCTCGCAGCTGTTCCACTTGTCGTTGAAATAATCGACCGTGTCGGGCGTGGAGACTACTTTGAGCAAGGTGAACAGGTTCTCGATATAATCGGGCTTGGGCGAATTGGGCGCAGTCGGACCCTGGTCGGTGAGCGCTTTCATCACCTTTTTCCGGATCACCTTGGGCTCATCGCAGAGGTAGACGCAGTTGCCTTCCGACTTACCCATCTTGCCGCTGCCGTCGAGTCCGGGAATCTTGATCAGTTCCTCGCCAAAGTTGTAGGCGGTGGGCTCCTTGAAGTATTCCACACCGTAGAGGCCGTTGAAGCGGCGGGCAAAACGGCGGGTCAGTTCCAGGTGCTGTTCCTGGTCCTTGCCTACGGGCACCTTGTCGGCGCGATGCACCAGGATGTCGGCGGCCATCAGCGTGGGATAGGTGAGCAGGCCGGCATTGACGTTTTCGGGCTGCTTGCGGGCCTTTTCCTTGAACGATACGGTCTTGGACAGCTCGCCCAGGTAGGCGTGCATATTGAGCAGCAGATAGAGTTCCACGGTTTCAGGCACATCGCTCTGCACATAGAGCGTGGCCACCTCCGGGTCGAGCCCGCAGGCCAGGTATTCGCACAAGATGTCCTTGACATTGTCGTGCAGGGCCTTGGGATCGGGATGCGTGGTCAGCGAATGGTAATCGGCGATGAAGAAGAAACAGCGGTTCTCATGCTGCATACGGACAAAGTTACGCAGGGCACCGAAATAGTTGCCCAGATGAAGATGTCCCGTCGAGCGGATGCCGCTCAATACTGTATCTGCCATGATTATTCTTCCCCTGCAGGAACTTCGTCGCTGAACTTCTGGGTCTTGCGCTGGATGTCATAGGCCAGCGGGCAGGCGATGAACAGCGTACCATAGGTACCGATGATGACACCTACCAACATGGCGAAGGCAAAACCGCGGATCGAGTCGCCGCCAAAGAACAGGATGGCCAGCAATACGATCGCCGTACTCAACGAAGTGCTGAAGGTACGCAGCAAGGTCGAGTTGAGCGACTGGTTCATCGTGAGCCGTTTGTGGCGGTTGGGATACAGACCGGTGGTTTCACGCACACGGTCGAAGACAACCACGGTGTCGTTGACGGCATAACCGATGATGGTCAGGATGGCGGCGATGAAGGTCTGGTCGATTTCCAAGCTGAAGGGCAGGACACCCCAGAAGATGGAGTAGATGCCGAAGATGAACAGCACGGTATGGGCCAGAGAGGCCAGTACGCCGACACTGAAGGCGAAGTTGCGGAAACGGAACAGGATGTACAGGGCGATGACCACCAAGGCGATGGCAACGGCCCAGATAGCCGAGATCTTGATGTCGGAGGCGACCGTCGGACCTACCTTCTGCGAAGATACGATGTAGGTGCTGGTGAAGTCGGACAGCGTCGTACCTTCGGGCAGCATATTCTTCAGGTTCTCGTAGAGCATGGCCTCGATTTCATCGTCGAGCGTCTCGCTGTTTTCGTTGATGCGGAAGTTGGTCGAGATACGTACCTGGTTGTCACCGCCGATGGTGATGACCGACAGGGAAGACTCGGTGAAAGCATCGGCCAACTGGGCGCGGACCTCTTCGGTGGAAACCGGCTGGTCGAAACGGACGACATAGTTGCGGCCACCCGAGAAGTCAATGCCCTGGCTCATGCCGCGGAGGCCCAGGAACAGGGCGGCCACAACGATGAAGCAGCAGGTGAGGAGGTAGCCCACTTTACGCTTGCCGACAAAGTCGAAATGCGGATTTCTCAGGAAACCGGCAGAGATTTTGGTCGTGAAGGTCAGGTCGAGCAGTTTGTCCTTATCCAGACGGGAAGTGTAGATGAGACGGGTCAGGAACACACCGCAGAAGAAAGAGGTGAGGATACCGATGATGAGCGTGGTGGCAAAACCCTTGATCGGGCCGGTGCCGAAGACGAACAGCACGATACCGGTCATCAGGGTGGTCAGGTTGGCGTCGAAGATGGCCGAGAA
>Ga0079305_1000345_pt1 | contig 104783 bp, 84 predicted proteins | sample LMS_cellobiose_e_FD_79183 | JGI IMG/M metagenome (GOLD analysis project Ga0079305, IMG submission 79183) | Rumen-fistulated moose microbial communities from Alaska, USA - LMS_cellobiose_enrichment | ecosystem: Host-associated > Mammals > Digestive system > Stomach > Rumen fluid ...
GGCAATAGCCTTCCTGTGCAATGTTTCCCGCGAGAATGCGCGAGTGAAAAAAACTCGAATAAAGGGCATCGTCCTTAATGCAGAGACACCCAATCACGACCTCTACTACACTTTTTTGAAGTCTCAAAACGACTCTCAAATATTAAATGTGATTAAAAGCCATGAAGAAAATAGCCCTTTGTTTTATTGTATTTATTACGATTTCTACGACGATGTCTGCCCAGATTGACATCAAGCAGTTCAATAAAGTGGGTCCTGAAGCCGTTTCTGCATTGCTTGGCAATCCGCCAGAGCAGTGGAAGGATAATCTTTATCCTGACTGTTTGATTCTTGGTGATGAGGAATATCATAATAATACATGTTCGTTCAATGCGCGTATCTGCTTGAATGATGTCGATTATCGACTTGTCGGATTTGCGACGAAATCTTCTGTTTATCCGTTTTTATTAAGCTTTATTCCTGAAGGAGTAAGGGTAGGTGACCCAATATCAAAAGTGGAGTCTTATGATTTCGTTCATACGCGATATGGGAGGGGCAAAAGCGGGAATGCGTTGACTCAATCAGGCTCATATACAGATAAAACAGGTGAACTATTGAGGTATTATTGGCTTTTTTCAGAAGAATTACAAGATTACTATTTTTTAGTGAATGAGGTAGGTATTATCGTCGAAATAGGTTTCGGTGAGGAAGAGGAGGAGCCTTACCCGAATTATGACTATACAAATCTTTTGATTATGTAATTGAATGAAAAAGAGTCTTTCAATTTTGATTGCAATTATGATGTCGGTTTTGTATAATCATAATCGAAATATGATTTATGGATTTTCAATTTCAGAGTAATTATCATATCTTTAGTGCAGAACAAAATGAGACGATATATTTCTTCCACTATCCTTTTGATTTCCGTTTTTATTATAACAGGATGCAACGATTATACTAAGCATATTGCTCATTATAGAGAATTTATTCCAGGTGAGTGCCTATTAAGCGACGAACTTACAGCAAAATGGAATCTTAGTAATAATCGCAAAGGAATGAATTTGATCTTTACCCCTTCTTTCGATATAGGCGAACCCTATTATTCGAAACAGCATTGGATAAGATATCCTATGGATAACTGTTTTGCACCTTTTTCTAAAAATATTAGAAAGGCTTATGATGAATATCGCGGATACTGCGGACTTGACTTTGCAACGACAATTTTTTATGAGGAAGGGATGGTTTTGACTGCCGATAAAGAGTTTTATGGGTGTCCTGCAGGAGAGAACATAATTCCATACGCACAAGTAGAGATGTTTTATCCCGAGGACGAAGCAAGGAGATCTGGTTATTTTAAAGCTGTTCCAGGAGTTAGTTATGATTACATATTAAAAAGTGACGAGATTGTCCTGTTTTTCCCTCTGGAGGGGCACGAACTTATAAATGATTCCATCGTATTAGAATTGACTCTTCCTGTTAAGGTAGGTATGTTTCTTTCTTGGCTTAATTCTGAAAGCCCGGATGCTTCGTCTATGGAATGCCGTGACGTTGTTCTTCACGCTAGATTTGTCTTAGATAAAGACTTGCAACCAATAGCCTCAGAGTAGCTTTTTTGCTATTATATAATCTATGATTGAATCTTAGATCGTCAGGAAATATAAAAATAGCGAAAAAAAATTTGCAGAATAAAAATTTGTGTCTATCTTTGCAGTGTAATAGTAAACTAATACACTCGTAAGATATGATCCAAATTCAAAATCTGGGATTCAGTTACGGCTATCTTACCGTCTTGAAAAACATCTCAATGAACCTTGAGGAGGGGAAGATTTATGGCCTTCTCGGGGAGAATGGTGTGGGCAAGACAACTCTTCTTACTCTGCTATGTGGTCTTAAGAAGCCGCAGGCTGGGAGTATTGCAGTCGATGGCCATGATCCCTATGCCCGTGAGCCGGACTTCCTTTCTTCACAAATCTACCTTCCGGACGAGGTCGCTCCGCTTTCTGAAAAAGCTGAGTCTTTCGCTCGCGACCGCGGAGTATTCTGGCCGAAGTATGATCATGAGAAGTTCCTTTCCATCATGAAAGAATTCGAGACTGACCCTCTTCAGAATATGAAGACAATGTCCTCCGGTCAGCTCAAGAAGACTTACATCTCCTTCGCCCTCGCGTGCAATGCGCGCAATATTCTAATGGATGAACCCACAAACGGACTCGACATCCCTTCTAAGACGCAGTTCAGGGCTGCTATAATGAAGTATACCGCCGAGGATTCGACAATCGTTATCTCTACCCATCAGGTCAGGGATCTTGAGAATGTAATCGATCCTATTGTCATTCTGGACCGTCAGGATGTGCTTCTGAATGCATCCATTGAAGAGATCACAGACAAACTCTATTTCGACTACGGCACCGAACTCCATCCGGGATCTCTTTATTGCGAGCAGCTCCCGGGCGGTTTTATCCAGGTGTATCCCAACACTACCGGAAAGGAGAGTAAGGTCAATATAGAGGCCCTGTTCAACACCGTCCATCGCCACAAGGACCTTCTTAAGGACATTTTTAAAGCCTAGCCAGCCATGAATAAGATATTTAGTTTAAAGCGTTTCGGACGCTATTTCACCTTCGACCTTAAGAATGCTGTCAACAATTTCGGGCTGTCGCTCCTTATCATGTGCTGCCTCCCCGTCATACTTTTGATTATAAAGTCTCTTCTTTCTATCGTGTTTGGCGGAGGAATGGCGCTGCCTTCTCTGACAGAGAGAATCTCTCTTTTCTCAATCGCCCTGCTGATTATGATGGTAGCCTCTCCGGTGAAGCTTTATGGGGGACTGACGGACAAGAAATACGGCTCATCCTGGCTCCTGATTCCGGCTTCCCGATTGGAGAAGTTCATTTCCATGCTGCTGATTTGCCTTATCGTTGTCCCAGTTGCCTATTTGATAGTATATCTTGGGGTCGATGGTATTCTAAGTCTTCTCATAAAAGACTACTCGCCGGCTATAATTGGTTCCGATGCGATAAAAACCTTCATTTCATTCCATATTCCGGAGGATATCCCGTTTGAAATGGTTGGAGGTTCCTCTCTTTATTTCTTCGGTTCAATGGCGGCGACAATCCTTGTTTTCCTTCTGGGCGGCCTCTGCTTCAAGAAGGGAAAGGTGGGGAAAACCATCCTGGCTCTGTTTATAATCATGATGGTTGTGGGAATAATTTCCTTCATAATCTTTATCAAATCTCCAGAGCACTTCGAATCTCTTATGGAAAGGGCTGATGTCATGGATCCCGAAAGGATTGCTTCGAGTATAAGTATATGGAGCTGGATCTTGAATATCCTCTTTTTCGGAGGTCTCGGCACTGCTATATATTTCCGCCTGAAAACTTTAAAGCATTAGCAGGATGGAGTTCAATGAGAATAAACCGATATATCTCCAGATAAGCGAAACTATCTCGGAGAGGATTCTCTCGGGTGAGGTCAAACCCGAGGATCGGATTCCTTCTGTCAGGGAATATGGAGCATCCATAGGGGTGAACCCGAATACGGTGATGCGCTCATACGAGAAACTCACAGCGGATGGAATCATCTATAACAAGCGCGGAATAGGCTATTTTGTCGCCTCCGGGGCACGGGAAATCATTCTCGAAGGGAGCCGCCGCAGGTTCATGGAAGAGGAGCTCCCCGCTTTCATCCGCAGAATGCATCTTCTTGGAATAGATCCATCAGAAATATGTAAACAATTATAAATCAAATTATGAAAGTATCAACCTTAGCTATTCTGGCAGCTATTCTTCTTCTCGCCAGTGCCTGCGTTGTCAGGGTCAATAAAAACTACAAAAAAAGCCATATAGTGGCTGATGGTAATATTGAGACAGAAACACACAAGCTGTCCCCGTTCACTCAGATTCAATCTTCTCTTCCAGCCGATATTATTTTCGTTCAGACCGAAGAGGAACCCCATCTTGTCATCATGGCTTCCAAAAACATTATTCCTTATTTCAGTTGCGAGGTTGAGAACGAGGAGCTTCAGTTAAAATTCAGATCGGATTCCATCGCTTCTTTCACGGCAGGAGAAATCAAAGTGACTGTGTATGGAAAGGCCATCAATAAAGTCACTCTTTCCGGATCCGGGGACTTTGATGCGGAGTCGCTGAATTGCGAAGGAGATTTCAGTCTTTCGCTCGAAGGATCAGGAGATATAGATATCGTGAATATTTCTTGCGATAACTGCGAACTCGCTCTTTCAGGTTCGGGAGACATTGAACTGAGCGGCTCGGTTAAGGGAAAAGTCACAGCCGCTTTAGCTGGGTCCGGCGATATCTCCCTCAGCGGAGAAGCAGCAGAGGCAGAACTCAGCATAGCCGGTTCGGGAGACATTGATATACGTGACCTTAAGGTCTCCGGAGCAGTCAACTATCAGGTCGCTGGTTCCGGCAAGGTCCACCAAAAAACCGACCCGTCGTGATGACAGGCCGGTTTTTAATCTAGGTAAGACTTTCTAGAGCCAAGGATTTGCTTTCTTCCACTCTGCGACGGGAGGAACGATGCCGAGTTCGACAATCTCGTCTCTCATCTTGCAGAGATGCTCGTAAGAAGCCTCGAGAGCGGCAAGCTCTTCGGGGGTGCCTTCAGGCTCGCAGAAGTGAACACCGGTAGCGTCGATAACGGTAGGCATAGCCATCATGACGTTCTGGAACTTGGCGTCATTGACATATGTGCCTGCAGGCCAGGTGAATTTCTCTCCGCCCATTGCAGCCTCAATCATCTTGACTGCATTGTAAGCAGGGCTCTGGAATGAGCTGCGTCCGCGGAGTTCGATAATCTTGGCACCACCCTGGACGGTGTTGTGCTTGATTTCCTCGAATTTCTCGGCGCTGAGACCCATCTCTGCGAGGGGCTTGCCATCGATCTTTACCTTTGATGCGAAAACTGCCATTGCTTCGCCGTGTCCGCCATAGGTGTATGAACCGGTAACCTTGCACTGCTGAACGCCGAATTCCTCAGCGAGAGCTGTCTGGAAGCGGGTAGAGTCGAGAGCTGCGAGGGTGGTAACCTGCTCGGGCTTCAGGCCGGAGTGGAGAAGAACTACGAGGCCGGTAAGGTCTGCGGGGTTGAAGATGACAACTACGTGCTTGACATCAGGGCAATAAGCCTTTACATTCTTTCCGAACTCTTCAGCGATCTGGCAGTTGCCCTTGAGAAGATCCTCGCGAGTCATTCCGGCTTTACGGGGAGCGCCGCCTGATGAGATGATGTATTTTGCATCCTTGAAAGCGACTGCAGGGTCTGTAGTCCATGTAATGTTTGCACCTTCAAATGCGCAATGGTTCATTTCTGCAACAACTCCCTTGAGACCAGGCTCGTAAACATCATAAAGGCAGATGTTGGGGGTGAGCTTGAGCATCATGGCTGTCTGGGCCATGTTGGAACCGATCATTCCGGCTGCGCCGACAATGACGAGTTTCTCATCTGTAAGAAAATTCATAACGTTATTAAGATAATTAATACTAAATATCATTTAAGCGTCCGCAAAGATAACAAATTCCCTGCAAACTATATCAAATTATTCTGCGGAAGTTGATGCCTTCGGCTTTGAAGAGGGGCGGATGAAGTGAGTCATCACTGCACTGACGATGTAAAGGCCTGCGAGTACCCATGCAATGCCCTCGTAGCCGATGGGTTTCTCAAGAAGTCGCACCAGGAGGGGACCGACAAATGCTGCGGCTCCGGCGCCGAGGTTCAGTACGGAAAGAGCGGCACCCTTGTCGGTATCAACAAGGGAAGGAACTATCGCCGAGAGGGGAACGAAACCTGCGAGCATTATGCACCATAGGATTCCCATGAGCAGGATGAACCAGTACTGGTTGAGGATCTGGGGAGAATAGTAGAAGAGAAGTACTGTCACAGCGCAGCCTACTCCGCCGAACCAGACAACGGTCTTATTCCATCCGAACTTGTCTCCGACGATACCGAAGACGAGGTTGAAAAGGATGTTGAAGATGAAGATGGATCCCCAAATTGAAGCCCACTGACCGTCGGAGAGGCCGTATTTTGCCATGTAAAGGGGCATGAATACCACGAAGGCGAACTGAGAGGTAGTGTTGATGACACGGACAATGCCGCCCATAAGGACCTTCGGCTCTCTTTTCATGATTCCAAGTCCCTTGATGAGGGCCTTGATTCTCGATCCTTCCACGGCTGCATCCGGATCTGCGAATAGATTGTTCTCATCGCACTTGTTGACCCAGAGGGCGAAAACGGCACCGATTGCGGAGAAGAGAATTGCTGTCCAGAGGGTAGGAATAACACCGATATGATTGACCGCGAATACCCCGTAGTAGGCTCCGAGAACATTCAGACCTCCGGTAAAGACGAACCAGAACCATCCCTGGGCAGAGCTGAGGCTCTTCTTTTCGACCCTATATGTAATCCATACCATGAATGTGTAGGCGAAGAGGGGATATCCAAGACCCTTGATCGCATAAGTGACAAGGAGGATCGGCCAGTTCATATTGGCAATGCCGATTCCGGCGAAGCCTGCGACTCCGAGGGCATATAGGAGGAAGCCTGCTAGCATGGTCTTTTTGACTCCGAAGGTCTCCGCGATAACTCCGGAGAACCATGCGGAAATCGCTACTGTGATGCCATAGACCGTGAAAAGGTCGGCGGAATTGAATCCCTGCTCAGTGATGTATCGGCTGAGCCAGGTCTGCTCGATGCCGTCACCCATCATGAAGATCAGTACTCCCAGGAATCCCCAGGAAAGGCTCTTCGGGAGCCCTGTCTTTTGGAATATATCGGACATAGTGTCAGTGTTTAATTATATCTATTTTCCAAGTCACTCCGAAATCGAAGTTGTTGCGGTGCTTCGCATTGTCGCGGTAATAAACGGCATGGAGCCTGATCCCGTCACGTCCAAGGGGAAAATATTCGAGACCGCCTCCGGCATAGGCGTACTTTGTCCCGGGGGTGATTACGTCATCAAAAGGCTTCCCGTTCGCGTCTACATTGTCAAGGGCGTTCCCTTCAAGTCCTCCCTTGGCGCAGATATTCCAGTTTCCGACGCTCCAGATAAGCTTTGAAATCAGAGTGTAGTCAGTCCCGAAATAGCGTTTTTGGGAGAAAGCTCCGCGGTTCATAAGGTCGACATCAAAAAGGAGGTTGTCCCATTGAAAATGGTTGCCCAGGGAGATATAACTTATCATCCGATGGAACGGATCCTCTACGAGATTGAATGTCCAGATGGTTCTCCACCAGGAGGCGAACCTGCCGAGCCATCCGAAGTTGTAGGCGTATACGTTCTCGAACCCCAGCGATAGGGGAGAGTTGCATACTTGGAACGCAAGTTCTTGACCTTCAAGTATTGAGTATCCGACCGTAGCCCCAAAAGTGAAACCTTGGTAGAGGTTGCTGCAGAATTGGCTGTAGAAGTAGACATCGATAGGGACGGCGTCATACTCATAGCCGCCAATTAGCACAGCGTTTTTTCCGAAAAGAAAGTGCCAGCGAGTATCTGTCGGCTTCCAGTCAACGTAGAGAAAGTCGGTGGCATTGAAGATATTATTCTCATCGAAGACCTTTTTATTCAGCCTCTGTCTGATGCGAAAACCAATACCATCAGCTATCTTTCCAGTAACGTTAAGGTTGAGGTGGTCGGCAAGGAATTGGCTGCTATACACTCCGTTGACGGTTTCCTGGTGGAAAATGCCCCTGGTATCGATATAGAGCTTATCTATCTTTGTCTGCGCCGAAAGGCAGACCCCGCCAAGAAGCAGGGCTGCCGTCAAAATAGTCCTTAAAGATGTCATATAAATGATTCTCTACTGCTCGAGCCATGCCCCGAGTTCGGTATAGATCTTATTGGCTATAAAGTCCATTGCCTTAGATCCGGGGTGACAGCCGCCAACATCGCCGCTATAGTCGTGCTTTGGCATATTTGGCTGGGAACCCTTGTTGGAAAGGGTCTCAGGACTGTAGCCTCCGAGGTCATTGAACCCGTTGACGCGGAAAAGGTTGACTGTCTTGGCTCCGTAGTGGGCAGCAATCTGAAGGGTAGACTCTTCGATACTCTGGCTGAGATAATCGCCTATGATACAGACAACTTTACACTGCGGGTAGCGCTCTCTTATCTGGCAGAGGAGCTTTACATAAGCCTCGCAGAAAGTGCCGGCCGGAAGGGCGTTGACAGCCTCCCTTGTCTTGGCGGCATCAGCCTTATCGAAAATGCTCTGCATCACCTCTGCGGAAGGAGCGTGGCCACCATAGCTATTGGCAACGTCATTTCGTATTGCCACTCCCGGTGCAAGCGGATCGACATTGTGGGACCAGTCATTGGTGCCTCCATGGATGAGGATAATGTCCGGACGGCCGCAGCCACCGCATTCGATAAATCTCGTGGTGTAGTCTTTTCCGTACCATGCGCTGGCTGTGGTCCCGTATCTCGAGGCATAGTTCTCGGGGGTAGTTGCGGTCACAGTCGATCCCGAGAACGCTATGTTCATATCGAGCTCGGCACTCTTCATATGATCGTAAATAAGTCTGTACCAATAGGTTTCATTGACAAGCGTCAGAGTGCCGTCGGCTGCGGGATAATGGGCTGAATAGCCGGAAGGGATCCATCCCTTGAAGGTTGAAATCGAGTCGCCGATGACGCTGACTCTCTTCTTTGCTTTCGGCTTGACGTTGGGATCCGCCGGGAGACCTTCAATGGTCGGAAGACCATTAGCACCTGCTACCCAAGTGGTTCCATTTGCAGAGGCCTGGAGCTTTCCAAGGAGGGTGCCGTCGGAGAGTGCCGATGTGGCGAGAGTCTCATTTCCGCTTTCTGAAGCTGTCGAATCTCCGGTTCCGAGCTTAAGTGAGTTGTCGCAGAAGCAGTTGCGGATCGTTGTCTGCTGGGTGCTGCGGCAGTAAATGCCTCCGTAGAAATCGTATCCGCTGACAGAGGTGACAGGGTCGTTGCAATTGAGCATCGCCGAAGAGGTGATGGTACTGTAGCAGTTTTCGAATACTACGTTGCCGCTGGTGCTGTTCTGGTAGGCTGCAATGCCTGCGAGGGCACCGCGGTTGCCGACGGAGATCGTCTGGATGAGGGCGGGAGCGCTGTAGCAGCCCTTGATAGTGAGGGCATTGGATCCATGTGACCATCCAAGCACTCCGGAGACGATAGAATAGAGATTGGTGCCGCCATTATTGCCTGTAGCGGTTATTTCTCCGCCTATGTATGCGCAGTTGGAGATTGTAACGGCCTTGGTTGCATTGCTGACTTTGCCGGGGCCGGAAGTAAGGAATCCGGTATAACCGACTATGCCTCCGACAGTGTTTCCACCCTTTATCGTACCATAAGCGGAGCAGTTGTGGACAGTTACTTCGTTGATAGGGACAATGGCACCGACGATACCTCCGACAAAGTATTTGTCGCTGCCGATAGAGCCATAACTACCCATTACGCAGTTCTCAACGCGACCTCCTTCAAGCTGACCTACAATAGCACCCTGAATATATCCGACAGCTGTGAGGTTGCCTTCAAATGAACAACCTGAGATGAGGTTATCCGTTCCGCGGGCCTTTCCGAAGAGTCCGCCGTTCCAGTGGTAGTAAATATTAACAGTCCTGTCTTTGAGGACTTTGCAGTTCTTGGCGGTAGAGTTTTCGATAAGGCCGGCTATACCGCCGCTATATTTTCCGTAGATGGTTACATTGCCGTCGAGGACGCAATCCTCGAGGGTACTGTTCTTTACAAATCCTGCAAGACCGCCGGAGTAGCCTTCGTTATTCTCGCCGAGGGCGTTGAGGCCGCTTACATACTGTCTGACCTGTCCGGAAACGGTACAACCTTTCATCACGGCTCCGTTTTCCATGTAGCCAATTACGGCACCGGCGAAGACATACTCGGCATCGAAGTCAATATTATCTAGTACGAGATTCTTGACCGTACCGCCATTGGCATAAGCAATGAATCCTGAAGCCTTCTTTGCCGTTGATCTCAATTTCATGGAAGAAATCTTGTGGCCGCCTCCGTCGTAGACGCCGGAGAACTTGCTCTCGTTCTGGAACATAGGAGAGAAAGTCGCTCCCGCCATATCGATATCCCCTGTCTGGGAGAAATAAGCGGCAGCTATCTTAGCGGAATGCTCTTTATTGTTTGACTTTTCCAGTAGATCCATGATGTCGGTTGACGAAGAAATCAGATAAGGATCTGATTCAGTTCCCGATCCTCCTGAGAAGAAAGTTTCAACATGAGGGATGACGACATCAGGAGACTGAGTGACAGAGATTTCCTTTTTCAGAGTAGAGGTCGTAATCGTTACAGTACCTGTTCTATCACCCTCTCCGGAATAGTCTTTTGCCTTGACTACTACGGACAAATTGTTTGTTCCCTTAGACGGGGTCACAGATAGCCAGCTGTCGGAGACGGTAGCCGTCCATGAGGCATTGGATGTAATTTCTACAATTGAACTTGCCTGGGATCCTTCGAATTTGATAGTCGTTGGATTGACCGAGAGGGTCTCTTTGAATTCTTCTTTTGGCGTGCAGCCGGCAATAATTGCCATTAATGCTGCCACTACAATAAAAAGTTTCCGTGTCATTTCGATGATGGTTTATTTAAATCAACTTACGAAGATAAGAAAAAATAGAAAAGAATTAAATCTTATATTTGCATAATGAAACAAATAATAATCGCAACTCTCTGCATTTGGGCCTTCAATAATTGTTTTGCGCAGGCTCCTTTCAATACCTATGAAGAATTCATGGCCGAGCCTGCCAAGATGGCGGGGGAATACTATATCGACAATTTTGATGGGGTAGACACTCCTGCTCCCAAGGGGTATAAAGCAGTATATATCAGTCATTTCGGTCGCCATGGAGCGCGCTATGCATTAGGTAATGACTTCTATGAGCGGATTCATAATTTCCTTGTAAAAGCTCATTCTGACGGTATGCTTACGGATACGGGAGAGGAACTCTTCCGCCGTTACGAGGCTTTTTACCCTTCGGTTAAATATCGCGGCGGTGATCTTACCATGCTGGGGCAGCGTCAACACCGGGATATCGCCCGTAAGATGTACAGGTCTTACCCTTCCGTTTTTAAGGGAAAGACATTTGCAGTAGCCACTTCCACTATGGTCCCGAGAGTGATTATGAGTATGGCTGCTTTTATGGATGAACTCGACGATCTAGATAAATCGTTCGAATGCAGCATGGATACCGGAAGGCCTTATCTCGACGTCCTGGATCCGGACACTGAGGATGCTCCGAATTTCGTCCCGATATCGGAGATGACCCCTGAAGCGAAGGCTTCGTATGATAATCTATTATCGGAACTAATTGATATAAAGGGGATTGCCTCTAGGTTTGTGAAGGATTATGATTATCTTGAAGCGAATTATGGTGCGTGGAGATTCATTTATAATCTCCGAACTCTGATAATAAGCATGCCCTGTCTTGACAGTCAGCCGGAGGAAGGATTTGACATGTTCATGACAAAAGAGGAGCTGTTCGCTTTTTGGGAGATGCGAAATTACGGGGGGTATGTATCCTGGGGCCGCTCTCCTCTGAACGACGGATCTTTCATTGACAGGATCCACTATCTTGTCGATGATATAGTTTCTTGGGCGGATAAGGATATGGTCTCCGGGGATGTTCAGCTCAGACTCCGTTTTGCCCATGACAGCGGTATTATCGCTCTTGCATGCCGCCTTGGAATCGATAATTTCGGTGCGGTAGTAGAGGATCCGCATGAAGTAAAAAACTACTGGCGCTGCACAGAAATCCCGATGGCATCCAATGTCCAGTTCCTCTTTTATAGAAAGAAATCAGCTTTGAGAAGAAGCACCGGGGCCCTCGAGGATGATGTCCTTTTTAAAGTGCTCTTGAACGGCCGTGAAGCTACTCTTCCGCTGGAGCCGGTCACAGGACCATATTATTCATGGCAGGAGTTCAAAAAATCACTATATTTGTCAAAATAAGACACTAAAACTGATTCGGATATAGTTATGAGAGTTTTGACAACCGTTCTGACGGCGGCCCTGTTGGTGCTGCCCGTCTATTCGTCAGCCGCTCCCAAGGCTGTAAAGAGCAATAAAATCTATCACAAAGGGTGGATCGATTTCAACAAAAACGGCAAAATGGATGTCTATGAGGATCCTTCGGCGGATATAGATGCCCGTATTGCAGACCTCCTTTCGCAGATGACGGTCGAAGAAAAGACCTGCCAGATGGTGACTCTCTACGGCTATCGCAGGGTCCTCCAGGATCAGCTTCCGACTCCTGAGTGGAAAGAAAAGATATGGAAGGACGGGGTTGGTGCTATAGATGAACATCTCAACTCCTTTGTCGGCTGGAATAAGGAACCCTCTACCGAGAGCCCTTATATCTGGCCTGCATCCACCCATGCAAAGGCTCTCAATGAGGTTCAGCGCTTTTTTATTGAAGAGACGAGGCTTGGTATTCCCGTAGATTTTACAAATGAAGGAATAAGGGGAGTAGAGGCCTATAAATCGACGAATTTCCCGACTCAGCTAGGCCTTGGGCACACATGGGATCGCGAACTCATCCATGAGGTTGGTTACATAACCGGCCGTGAGGCGAGGCTCCTTGGATATACCAATGTCTATGCCCCGATCCTCGATGTCGGCCGCGACCAGAGATGGGGCCGCTACGAGGAGGTCTATGGAGAGGATCCATATCTTGTCGGCGAACTCGGCGTCCAGATGGTTCAGGGCATGCAAACCGACTACCAGATAGCTTCGACCGCGAAGCATTTCGGTATCTATTCCGCCGGAAAGGGCGCTCGTGAAGGCCAGGCGAGGTGCGATCCCCACGAGACTCCCCACGAGGTTGAGAATATCCATATGTACCCTTGGAAGCAGGTTATCAAGAGGGCGGGCCTTCTCGGGGCAATGAGTTCGTACAACGACTATGACGGGGAGCCTATTCAGGGGAGCCATTATTGGCTCTACGATCGTCTGAGGAAGGATTTCGGGTTCCGCGGTTATGTTGTCTCCGATTCAGATGCGGTGGAATATCTTCATGGCAAGCATCATGTCTCCAGCACAATGAAAGAGTCGGTCCGCCAGAGTGTCGAGGCCGGACTTAATGTGCGCTGCACATTCAGAAGCCCTGACAGCTACGTGCTTCCGCTTAGGGAGCTGGTGAATGAAGGCACCATAAGTATGGATACGATTGACGAGAGGGTAAGTGATATTCTCCGCGTTAAATTCCTCGTGGGCCTTTTCGATAAGCCTTATCAGACCGATTTTGAAACTGCAGATCTTCTTATTAATGGCGAGGAACACAATAAAGTTGCCCTGAGGGCATCGCAGGAGTGCCTGGTGCTTTTGAAAAACAACGGGGTGCTTCCCCTTAAGAAAGACGCCCTCAAGAAGGTCGCTGTCCTTGGCCCCAACGCCAATGAGGATGGTTATGCCCATGTTCATTACGGCCCCGTAGCTACAGAGTCCGTAACGGTCTTTGAGGGGCTTGAGGAAGCTCTGAAAGGCCAGGCAGAGGTGGTCTACGAAAAGGGCTGTCCTCATGTGGATTCCACTTGGCCGGATTCGGAAATCTATGGGTATACTCCGACAGAAGAAGAACTTGCAGGAATTTATAAGGCGGCTTCCCTTGCGAAGGGTGCCGATGTTGCTGTTGTAGTGGTCGGAGGGAATCTTCGTACATGCGGAGAGAACCGTTCGAGGACGAGCCTTGATCTTCCTCCGTGCCAGGAACTGCTTCTCAAAGAGGTGAAGAAGACAGGCACTCCGCTAGTCGTTGTCATGATCAACGGACGTCCTCTGAGTGTCAACTGGGCAGATAGGAATGCCGATGCTATCCTTGAAGCTTGGTACCCCGGGGCCCATGGTGGTACGGCTGTTGCCCAGGCCCTTCTCGGCGATTACAATCCGGGAGGAAAGCTTACTGTCACCTTTCCGAAGACTGTCGGTCAGATTCCTTTCAACTTCCCGTATAAGCCAAATTCGCAGGTGGACGGATATAAGGGAGTGGGTCCGGAAGGCAAAAAGACCCGTGCTGCAGGAGCCCTTTACGACTTTGGTTATGGACTCAGCTATACTACTTTCGAGTATTCCAATCTCCGCCTTTCATCCGAGAGAATCATGCCCGGAGAGGGCTTGGATGTCACTTTTGATATAAAGAACACCGGCTCTATGAAGGGTGATGAGATCGCTCAGGTCTATCTCCATGACTATGAGAGTTCAATCACTGTCTATGATAAACTCTTAAGGGGATTCGAAAGGATTACCCTCGAACCCGGTGAGACGAAGACAGTTACAATAAAACTCCCTTCAGATGCGTTCAAGATGCTTGACCGCAATATGAAGGAAGTCATTGAGCCAGGTCTTTTCGAGGTTTCTGTCGGGGCTTCTTCCGTGGATTTCAGGCTCGAAAAGACAATTACCGTAATGGATCCTTCCGATCCCGAGAAGCAGTTCAGAAAGCCTGAAGTTACTCCTAGGTAATCAAATCTCGTCCGGCAGGGGGCAAGGCTTGCCGGTCGTACGGTCGATAGGCATTACAGCATCCCAGGAGCGCAATTTATTACTGAGCGCTCCTGCCATGGATGCTACGATATCAGGATGCTCGGACGCGACATTGTGCTTTTCGGAAAGGTCCTCTTTGAGATTGTAGAGCTCGATATCTCCAGTGTGCATGCGGTAGACAATTTTCCAGTCTCCGCGGCGCATTGCAGTCATGAAATCTATATCTTCCCTGTCTTCTATTCTCCACTGATGGGGCATGTGGAACACAAGGTCCCTCTCGGGAGAAACGCCTGATCCTGTGGTAATTAGCTCGACAAGGCTCGCTCCATCAAGGCTCTGCACAGTCTTATAATCCTTCACTCCGGCCATTTCGAGAATTGTCGGGAAGATGTCTTCGGGCATTACCGGGACGTCACATTTACCGACAAGGTTTTTCCCCGGCCAGTAGAACATCAGGGGAACGCGGATGCCTCCTTCGTAGACTGAAGCTTTTCCTTCCCGAAGCGGGGCGTTCTGGGTGTGGGGGGTGCCGCCTTTCCTCTCATCAATCGAATGCCCGCCATTGTCGGACATGAAGATAATTATGGTATTGTCTGCAACCCCTTTTTCTTCGAGGAAGTCCATCAGGTCCCCAAGGCTCTTGTCCACTCCTTCGACCATAGAGGCGTAGCGAGCTTCGCCTTCGTCGCACCCTTCATCTATATACTTCTGATAGAAGCGTTTATCTGCTGTGATAGGGGTGTGAACTCCGTAGTGGGACATATACAGATAGAAGGGTTGTCCCGTCTTGATAGGCTGCTCGAGCGCTTTTTTCGCTTCAAGGGTCAGCGCCTCCGTGAGGAAGGTGTCTGTCCCATAGTATTCCGCTAGGCCCTGAATGGCGTTATGTGTCCATAACTCTTTGGTATTGGCGTAGTTCTCTTCCCCAAGATAACTTTTTGGGAAACCATTGCAGCTACCTGCGACATTGACGAGAAAGCCCATATTGTAGGGATTGCATCCCGTTGTCCCGGAAGGCCCCCAATGAGCTTTTCCGACATGAATCGTATAATATCCCGCGTCGCGGAGGAACCGTACCATAGGCGAAATCACCATGCTATGCTCAGTGCCAGGCTTGGTGGCAATACCATTCCAGTTCCAGTCGGAGCGGGCAAAGATATCACTTTCATTGTCGTTGATAAATCCTATCGTACCTCCGGCAGCGTCCGTAGGTACATTTTTCTCGGGAGACGTATACGTAGTAATTCTCGTATGAGCGGAGTTCATCCCGGACATCAATGATGTCCTTGTCGGAGTGGAAAGGGAACAGGCATATCCGTTTGACATGACACAAGACTGGCGAGCCAGTCTTTCCATAGATGGGGTATGGAACATCTTTTGGCGCGGATATAGTTCATCGCCATATTGAACGCTGCTGTCTACCCATCCGAAATCGTCTACCAGGAAGAATATTATATTGGGCCTTTGAGGAGATTCTTTACGACCGCACCCCGTCAGAGCCAAGGCTGCCAGGGCGAATGAAGTTATCTTTTTCATGGGGAATCTAGTCGGTTCCTGCTATATGTATAAGAGACTTAACCGGGGCGACATCCTCGATGAGGGCCCTGCCGTTGAGGTCGTCCAGCTCTGCGAGGAAGACAAAGTCGGTAACCTTTATCCCGTACTCTTTTTCGCCGATGACAACTTTATGCTGCTCAAGACCTTCCGCTATTCCTTTGGCAGTGCCTCCGGTTGCGAGAATATCATCGAAGAAGGTTACATTGAATGTGTCTCCTTCGGGGACGCCGGCTGCAACGTCAGAGAGGCGGAAGAAAATCTTGTCCTTGCCATACTCCTTGGTTATGTCGACTCCTACAAGGTCTCCCTCTGTATAGGGAAGCTTTCCTTTCTTTCGCATCGGAATGACATTGACAACATTGTCGCAGCTTACCAGCATCGGAGCGGCGAAAAGGAATCCGCGGGCTTCCGGAGCCGCCACGTTGGGAGAGCCGATGAGTTTGCCAAGGTCTTTTATGAGACTTTTGAAGGTCTCTTTGTCTTGCATCAGAGGAATGATATCCACAAAATTGACTCCCTCAATGGGGAATCCCGGATAGTACTTGAGCAGGTCTTCGTACATGATAAGATCAAGTTTTAAAACAAAGCCCTAATTTACGATATTTTTACGAAAGTTCCTTATCTTTGATAGACCAATTATTCGTTCAGATGAAATCAGCAAGATTAAAGACTTTAGCGTTAGCGTCTCCGGCAATTCTTCTATTTGGTTGCGGAGCAAAGGAGCAGACCAGGCCAAATATAGTTTTCTTCCTTGTGGATGATTATGGCTGGCCGGAAAGTTCGGTCCCTTACGGAGACGAGGTCTATCCCAGGAATCTTGAATTCCATACTCCGAACATGGAAAGGCTCGCCCGAAAAGGTGTCATGATGACAAATGCTTATGCCTGTCCGGTATCGACACCGACGAGGACAGCTATAATGTCCGGAATGAATGCCGTCCATTCTCATATAACCAACTGGGTGTCAATGGCAAAGGATGAGCCGGCGGATGCTGTTGGGGGCCTCAATGGAAACGGTGTCTTCCAAGATCTCGCAACAGATGTGTTTATGAGGCCGGACTGGAATATCAACGGCCTCTGCCCTGATATTCCTGAGTCAGAAGGGATTAATGATGTCGCCGTTGCGACTCCGCTAGTGCGGCTTCTCAGCGATGCCGGTTACTATACTATCCATGTTGGAAAGGCTCATTGGGCTTCTGCCGGAGTCCCCGGCGCTTCTCCTTATAATATGGGCTTTGCCGTCAATGTCGCCGGCAACAATGCTGGGCATCCGAAGAGTTATCTCGGAGAGGAGAACTATGGGAATACTAAAGAAGGCTGGACCATGGCCGCGGTCCAGAATATGGCTGAATACTATGGGACCGAGACTTTCCTTACGGAAGCACTTACAAGAGAGGCACTTAAGACTCTCGAATATCCGGTTTCGCACCATCAGCCTTTCTATCTTTATATGGCTCATTACGCTACCCATACCCCTATCCAGAAGGACGCCAGATTCTATGATTCCTATGCTGATATGGGCCTTGATGACGGTCAGATGAAGTTTTCCTCGATGGTAGAGGGAGTGGATAAGTCCCTGGGAGATCTTATGGATTACTTGGAAGAAAAGGGTATCGCCGACAATACTATTATTATTTTCATGGCGGATAACGGAGGCAATGCGGACAATCCCGCAAAGGGAGGAGTCCCCCATACCTGCTGCGCCCCTCTCCGAGAAGGAAAAGGATCTTGCTACCAGGGAGGAATCAGAGTTCCCATGATGGTTTATTGGCCGGGGAAGACTGCTCCCGGGACCCGTGTAAACACTCCTACGATGCCGGAAGACCTTTTCCCGACAATCCTTCAGATGGGCGGGGTAAAAGACTGGAAAACGGTTCAAAAGGTTGATGGAAAAAGTCTTGTGGACCTTTTTGTGAAAGGATCTCAGCTTGCCGGACGAGAGTCGTTCGCTTCGCAGAAAGAGGCCAATGCCTTTGTCGTTCCGGAGTCTGTATCAGGAATAGATCCTTCCCGGGAACTTGTCTTCCATTATCCCCATCAGTGGAAAGTCGAATATCGTCCCGAGGTCGATTTCCTCTCGACAATCATAAAAGGAGACTGGAAGCTGATATATGTAATGATGAATACGGTGCCGGGAATGCATGTCCTTGACGGCGTTCCTTTCGAACTCTATAATATCAAAGAAGACATAGGGGAGACAAAGAATCTTGCATCGGAGTATCCTGAGAAGGTCTCCGAGCTGGCCAAAGCCCTGGGCGAGCGCCTTCGCGCTTGGGATGCTCCAATGCCGGTTCTCCGGTCCACAGGCGAAAAAGTCGCTTGGCCGGATGAAGTGCTGAAGAATAACTGAGAGAACTCTATTCCGGGTCCGGAATATTGATATTGTACTTTTTCTGACGTTTCTGCCAGCGTTCGCGGGCGTATTGCTGCATATCGGCGATTGTATCGCTCTCGTCGATGATCTCCATCCCGAGAATCGTCTCGATTATGTCTTCCAGAGTGATAAGGCCCTGGAAGCAGCCGTATTCGTCAATGATAAGCGCAATCTGATCCTTGGTTTTAAGAAGAGATTCCCAGATGTCTCCCACTGAAGTTTCTTCATTGAATACGGCGATATTCCGCTTGACCTCTCCGAGAGTGATGTCGAACTTGTCTTCAGCGAGCTTTTCGAGAACTGTATAGCGAAGAACGTAGCCGGTGATGAATTCCGGAGAGTCGCTGTAGACGGGGATTCTGGAGTTATGGGACAGGGATTTATTCTTGTAGAACTGCCTCAGGGTCATTGATTCGGGAGCGATTGCGGCGACCACTCTTGGCGTCATCACATCGTAGGCCTTTATGTCATCCAGCTTTATGATGTTCTGAATCACTTTGTTCTCGCTCTTGTCGATGACTCCTTCCTCTTCGCCGATATTTGCCATTGCGGCAACTTCCTCACGGCTGAAAGTCTCTTCATCCTCTGCGTCTTTCGCAACCAGCTTGGTGATGAATTGGACGAGGATAACAAGAGGGTACATTATATAAATGAGACCGTTCATTATCCTTGAGAGCCAGAGGAGATGCTTCCAGTTGGAGGTCCCGATGGTCTTCGGAATAATTTCGGAGAAGACGAGGATAAGGATGGTCATTATTGCGGAGACAAGCCCGAACCATTCGCTTCCGAAGACTATGGTTGCCTGCCTGCCTACTCCGGCTGCACCGAGAGTGTTGGCAATCGTATTGAGAGAAAGTATAGCTGCAATAGGGCGGTCTATGTCATCCTTCATCTTCTCCATCAGCTTTGCATTTTTGTCACCTTCTTCTACTTTAGCAGAGATGAAAGAGATCGGTGTGGACATCAGCACCGATTCCAGAAGGGAACAAAGGAACGATATTGACATCGCTCCAAAAAGAAATATGAGGAGTAGAGTCATAGGACTGCAAAGTTATACTTTTCCCGGACAAACCACAAATCGGCCGAATACTTTTTCAAGAATCGGCCTTTTGCGGTTTATTGTAAGAGGGATTTATGCTTCTTTTTTATCCTTCTTGTCTTTGAGGTCCTGGACTTTGTCAGCAGCCTTGTCGTAGAGATCTTTAGCACTCTCCTTTGCCTCTGCGTACATGTCCTTAGCCTTATCGGAAGCCTTTGCATAGAATTCTTTGGCTTCTCCAAGGGCTACCTTGGCATCCTCTTTTGCGTCAGCAATTGCAGCTTCGATTTTCTCGCCTGCCTTTTCAGCGGCAAACTGGACTTTCTCTCCAAGACTTACTTTTCCGTCACCATTGAGGTCCCTGGGATCTTTTTTTACTTCTTCGCTCATTGTATAAAGGTTTTGTTTGGTTTCCTCAAAGATAAGTATTTCAGAGAAAAATGGCAAAGAAAAAACTCTGTTTAATCTTAGTTTTTATGTATATTTGTAGGCTGATGAACAATAATTAATCACTATATGTATTCAAACGAAGAATTGAAGAGTATCTCTACCCAGGTAAGGAGGGATATTGTCAGGATGGTGACCCTTGCGGGTTGCGGGCATCCGGGAGGCTCAATGTCGAGCGCGGATATCCTGACTGCACTTTATTTCAATGAGATGAAAAACGACCCTGCTACATGGACACGCGACGGTAAAGGTCAGGATGTGTTCATCCTTTCTGCGGGTCACATGACGCCTGTCTATTATTCTGTGCTTGCCCGTAGGGGATATTTCCCTGTCGAGGAGCTTGCAACTTTCCGCCAGTTCGGCGCCCGTCTTCAGGGGCATCCTTCAGTGAGAAGGGCGCTTCCCGGTGTCTTCCAGGCTTCCGGTTCTCTCGGACAGGGCCTTTCTGCCGCTGCCGGCATCGCTCTTGCGAAGAAGCTGGACGGAGACAGCGAGTGGGTATACGCTCTTTGTGGAGACGGCGAGAGCGAGGAAGGCCAGATTTGGGAAGCAGGCATGTTTGCGGTTTTCCATAAGCTTGACAACCTTATCGCCATGACAGACTGGAACGGACAGCAGATTGACGGTCCGGTCTCATCGGTTGCTGGAGAAGGAGACCTCGAAGCAAAGTGGAAGGCTTGGGATTGGAATGTTGTCGTTGCTGACGGACATGATTTCGACAGTATCGCAGCTGCTTTCAAAGCAGCCAGGGCCAACAAGGGGTCCGGAAAGCCGACGATGATCCTCTTCAAGACCGAAATGGGACATGGAGTAGACTTTATGGCCGGAACTCATAAATGGCACGGCAAGGCTCCGAATGCTGAGCAGTGCGCAGAGGCAATGACACAGTTGACACAGACCACCCTTAAAGATTTTTAGTATGAAAAAGTATACAGATACAGGAAAGAAAGATACCCGCAGCGGATTTGGTGCAGGTCTTCTCGAAGCCGGAAAGGCAGATCCTAGGGTGGTAGCGCTTACCGCCGACCTTAAGGGATCTCTGAAAATGGATGCATTCGCAGCCGAGTTCCCTGAAAGATTCATCCAGTGCGGCATCGCCGAGGCCAATATGGTCGGTGCTGCTGCCGGTCTTGCCCTTGCAGGAAAGATTCCTTTCATCGGTTCCTTCGCAGAGTTTGTGACCGGCCGCGTCTATGACCAGGTCCGTCAGGAGGTTGCCTATGGAATGACGAATGTTAAAATCGCTTCCTCTCACGCCGGAATCACACTCGGAGAGGATGGTGCTACGCATCAGACGATGGAAGATATCGCCCTCATGAGAGCCCTCCCGGGCATGGTAATCATCAATCCTTGCGACTACAACCAGACCAAGGCTGCGACAGTAGCTGCTGCAAAATATGACGGCCCCGTCTACCTTCGTTTTGGACGTCCGGGAGTGCCTAACTTCACCCCGGAAGACCAGGAGTTCGTAATCGGCAAAGCTTTGGTTATGAATGAGGGTAAGGATGTGACCATCTTTGCTACCGGCCATCTTGTCTGGGAATCCCTTCTTGCGGCAGAAGCACTTGAGGCAGAGGGTATTAGCGCTGAAGTTATCGACATCGCTACAATTAAGCCTCTCGACGAAGAGGCGGTTCTCGCTTCGGTTAAAAAGACCGGTGCGGCAGTCGTTGCCGAGGAGCACAACACGGCCGGAGGTCTCGGTGAAGCTATCGCCGGTGTCCTGGCAGCCTCGCTTCCTGCTCCCCTTGAATTCATAAACGGCGGAGACCGTTTCGGCCAGACTGGCACGCCTTCTGCACTTATGAAAGCGTATGGCCTTGATGCAGAGCATGTTGCTCTAGCAGCAAAGAAGGTCCTCGCCAGGAAAAAGTAAATGGATAATCTGGAGAAAGTATTCAATGAAATAGTGGAGACATACAGTGAACGGCTTTACTGGCATGTCCGCCGTTTTACGTGCTCCCACGAAGACACTGACGACCTTCTCCAAGATATTTTCATAAAGATATGGAAAGCGCTTCCCTCCTTCAGGGGGGAGGCGCAGCTTTATACCTGGGTGTTCCGCATCGCCACCAACGAGACCCTTAACTTTCTCCGGAAAGAGAAGGTCCGTTCGCTGCTGAGATTTCAGAATGCTGATGCGGAAATAGAAAGGAAAATCGACTCTGATCCTTATTTTAACGGGACTCAAGCAGAGAGGGCCCTTAGCAAAGAGATAGCGAAACTTCCTGAGAAGCAGAGAATAGTCTTTATTATGAGATATTACGATGATATGCCGTACGAGGATATTTCTCAAGTTCTCGATACTTCCGTGGGGTCTTTAAAAGCATCTTACCATATAGCTCAGCAAAAAATAAGGGAGGCTTTAAAAAAACTTGATATTTCTTTTTAACTTTTTGATTCATAATGTGTCTAAATGAACGAAATGATGGTTAAAAAAGACATACTGGCGCCCGAAGGCTATTTTGAGGATTTGAAGGAGAGACTCTCTGCTCTACCTTACTCTTATTCTTCCAAGAATAATTCTTTCAGGCCCTATTTAGCCTTCGTGGCCAGTATCGTCGTTCTCGTCGTCCTCGGGAACTTTATTCTCGGCCGCACTGCTACTCCGGACGTGCAGGGTGAATATGAAAGCATGCTCATTGCCGAACTTTCCAGAGGAATTGATCTTTACGACGTAATGACCTCGGAAGAATTCGAAGCAGAGACGCTTTCAGAAGAGGAAATAGTTGAGTATTTAATCGCAACGGGAGTCCCCGTAGAATCATTTAATTTCTATGTTGAAGATGAAAAAGAACATTAAACTCTTTTTGTGCATTGCCCTTTCGGCCCTTGTGGCCACCAGCGCCTTTGCCGGCAATCAGGAGAAAAAGGGCAAGAAGGGAGGATGGCAGGAGAAGGTAAAAGCCGAAAAGATAGCTTTTCTTACATCCGAACTTGATCTGACTGTGGCTGAGGCTGAAGCTTTCTGGCCAATATACAACGCAATGGAAAAGGAGAAACAGGAGTTGATGGAGTCAAAGTTCAAGACTTTCAAAGAGTTGAATAAAGCCATTGCGGAGGAAAAGAGCGAAGAAGAAATCACTTCTTTGACTAAAAAATTTGTCGAGGTCAATTCCAAGGTGAAGGAGGTTGACAATAAATACCTTGACAAATTCAGCGATGTCCTTCCCGCATCGAAAGTTGCAAAAGTATATCTGTCGGAAGAGAAGTTCCGTTCCAGACAGATCAACAATCTTTGCAAGGGAGAGGGTGATCCCAGAAAGCATGAGGGACAGGCTCCCGGCAGAGAGCGAAAGGGACGTCGCAATGGCCCGGAAGAGACTAAAGATTAGCTCTTTATTGATTGATATAAAATTGGTTTGTGATGGAGCGGTATTCTTCGGAAGCCGCTCCGTTTTTGTATATAATGAGCTCTTCTTCCAAAGTGTCAGTTCTTTTTAAGGAAAACTCTGCAATCATCCTGGAAGGCTCTTTCCTTTCCGTCGTGCGAATACTGAGAATCCTTGTCGGATAGAGGCCGAAGCCGGCGGCGTACCTAAGGATGGCACGCCTCTCGGAATAGGGGAGAATCATTGAAAGAAGCCCGTTTTCAGTAAGCTTTTTGGATGCGTATTCAATCAAGGTCCTGTATGAAAGACCGCCCTCGGAAGTGTGTCTGGCCGTGTTTTTCCTTTCGTCAGGATTGTGGAGAGAGTTGTCGAAGTAAGGAGGATTCGAAACAATGAGATCATAAAGGGAATCCCGTCTTTCAAGTTCAGAAAGAGCGGCGAGCTCTGCAGAGAGATTACCTTTCCATGGCGAGGCGGCAAAGTTCTCCGAAGCTTCCTCGGCCGACGGAGAATCGATGTCGACACCTAGGATAGAGAAGTCTTTTATTCCCATCTCCGACAGCCTTTGGGCGACCATGAGTGCAACTGTCCCCGTTCCTGTACCGACGTCTACTGCCTTTTTTATGTCTTTTGTGAGAGTTACGGCCGCTCCGAGAAGCACTCCGTCAGTGTTCACCTTCATGGGTGAACGTTCATTCCGGATTTCGAACTTTTTGAATCGGAAAACACTCATTCTACGAAGAGACCGTCCTTCATGACGCAGGTCCTGTCGCACATGGCGGCAAGGTCAGGGTCGTGAGTGACAATGACAATTGTCTGCCCGAATTTTTCCCGAAGGGAGAAAAAGAGATTGTGAATATCTTCTTTTGTACGGCTGTCGAGATTGCCTGAAGGCTCGTCGGCAAAGAGGATAGCCGGGGCGTTGATAAGAGCGCGTGCAATAGCGACTCTCTGCTGTTCTCCGCCCGAGAGTTCGGTGGGCTTATGGGTCATCCTCTCCGAAAGCCCGACCTCCGAAAGCAGCCTTGAAGCCTCTTCTGCGGCTGTTTTTTTACTCTTTCCGCCAATCATGGCAGGGATCATTACATTCTCAAGGGCATTGAACTCGGGAAGAAGGTGGTGGGCCTGAAAGACAAATCCGATTTTTGAATTGCGGAAGGCGGAAAGCTCTTTGCTTCCCATAGCGAGGACGTTTTTGCCGTCAATCTCGATTGACCCGGAACTCGGCGTCATCAGAGTCCCGAGAATCTGGAGGAGAGTCGATTTGCCGGCTCCCGATGCGCCCATTATGGAGACGACCTCGGCTTTGTCAACTTCGAAATCAACCCCCTTGAGAACAAGCAGGTCTCCGAATGATTTCTTTATGCCTTCTGCTTTTATAGTCATAATAATAAATGTTTTAATGCGAATTGAAATGAATGTTTAGTTCAGGAACTTATCCCTCGCAACATGGCATGCGCCGATGGAGCCGGCTCTGGTTCCAAGTTCCGATGGGATGATCGTCGTGTTCTTGAACATTAATTTGAGGGCGTAGCGCCTGACGGATTGAATGATTGGCTGAAGGAAGTAGTCTCCTGCACCTGCTAGGCTCCCTCCAATTATCACAGCCTCGGGGTTGAATATATTGATTATATTTGCGACCTGCTTGCCAAGAAGCGAGCCTGCCCTTTCAAGCAGCTCGATTGAAAGAGGATCTTCTCCATTTGCCGCAAGGACGACATCTTTTTCCGATATATGTTCGGCTGAACCGAGACGGGATGTTTCCCCCTGACTGATTCGTCTCCTTATAAGCTCACAGATAGCTTTTCCGGAAACTTCCGTTTCCAGGCATCCTTTCTTCCCGCAATGGCACATTATTTCGTTGTCAAAAACGTTGGTGTGCCCCAGTTCTCCACAATAACCATCCTTTCCGTAATATAATTTTCCGTCAATTATTATGCTCATGCCTATTCCCCAACTGGCATTGATGAAAAGGCAATCCTTAAACCTGTCGCCGATAACTGTCCTTAACTCGCCTAGAGCCATGGCCCTTGTGTTGTTTTCTATGCTTGTATTGATTCCGAACCGCTCAGTCAGGACATCAGACAGAGGCTCATCATGGCCTTCAAAATGGAAAATGCTGTAACTGTGCCCCGTTTTCGGATTGACACGGCCGGAAAGATTGACCGCTATCCCGGCAATTTTATCCCTGCAGATACCACTGTCCGATATGAATTTATCTACATTGTAGCAGATGGTTTCCAGTGTTTCCGGGGTATTGGAGAATTGGTATGGTACTTCAACCTCTTTAATTATTCTGCTTGACAAGTCCATCAATGCTAAATATATGACGGTCTGCTTCGGATCAACCCCCACAAAGAAGTATGTTTCTCCATTTACGGCATACAAAGTAGCATGGCGGCCACGTTCGTTTAAGGTCCTTCCGGCGTCAATTACAAGATTATTCTCCAGAAGGTGGGACATGTACTTTGTTACTGTGGGAATGCTCAATCTCGATATCGCAGAGATTGTACTGATCTGCATGCTGCCTGATTTAATCAGTATACCAAGTATCTCTCTTTCAATGCTGTTTATAGAATCAACCATGCTACAAAAATAAAATGTTTAATTATATAATGCAAATATTTGCACCTTTTTTATAATATTGTTTCAAATATATTATTCTGCGGATAATAAGGCTAACATATTAATTTTCAGCAAAATAGCGGTTGGATTCATGGCTTGTGAAATTAAACTTTATTTATTAAATGATTTTACGAAACTAATTCTTTAGATTTGTCATCGTTAAATAAGGACCTATGTTTTATTATTGATTTTTCATAAATCCATTTCATATGATTAAGAATAAATGTCTTTTCCTTATTCTTTTTATTGTCGTGGCCTTATTTTCCTGCACCGAGGAAAGGCCCGTTTATGTTGATCGGGAGTTTGATCCGAGTGTCATAGAGACTGCTCTCATAGCCTCAGATTTCTCTTCCACCAACGAGCTGTCTAACGCTTCATTCACCAGCATAGGGGCACAGACCTGGTCTGTTGGGGATGAGGTCTACTATCTATCAGATGCGGCCGCCAATCAGATGGACAAAATCATTTTGGCGAGTTCCGGAAAGACCCCTTCCGCTCTGATTACCCATAACACCGGAAGCAAGTTCATTGCTGCATATTATCCTGGTGAAAATGTTTCAAGCGCAGGAATAAAGGACTACAACGTCAAGAGCTTCAGCTGCCCCGGTGTCAATCCCGTCCAATCCGGCAAGATCTGTTGTCCTGCAGTAGCCTATAAAGAAATTGATGACGGCACGCGATATATGAATCTCGCTTTCAAGCACGTCTGCTCCGCACTTCAGTTTGAACTTCCCGAAGGCAATACTATTGACAAGGTCTCAATGGTTGTCAATGAAAAAATAGCGGGCAATGAAATCAGCGGAGCTTTCAAGGTTGATATGACCTCGGCTTCGCCTTCTGCTGTTTACCTGGCTCCATTTGACGGCAGCAAGGCCGACAGTCAGTATGAGATCACTGTAGCTACCGGAAAGAAGGAGGGTGTCTTCTTCATGAATGTCCTCCCTTGTACCCTTGCTCAAGGCTTCACCCTCAAACTCTATAGTGGAGACAAGGCGACATCTGTCAATTATGGCCCCGACGCCAAGTTCCGTGCAGGGGTCATCAACGCCCTCGGAGATCCCACTACCGTTCCCGCAGAGCCGGAGGTATTCACCTTCACTACACCGGAACTGGCAGAGGCCAGCGGCTGGCAGCCTGTAGCAGCCGGACAGACGGTCAATATCTTAGAGGCCGAGTATGGAGATATTTCCATGACTGTTCCTGAGAACCCCAGCGGATCGCAGAACGGATATGTCCTTGCCAATTGGACAGGATGGCGATTCTATATGGCTCGCAACAGCGGCAAACTGATACTAAACAGCAAGTCCGGCAGAAATATCAAATCCGTCAAGTTTACATACTCAAATAAGAACGGCGGTGTCATCATGTGCGAAGACAATCAGATTGATTCTGACGTCACACATAACTTCACCACTAGCAGTTCAAGCAGGACATTCACGTGCGCAAGTACAACCGGCGGGTCCGGCCAGTACACAATCAGTGCGTGGGAAATAACCGTTCAGTAATCGGACATCATACAGAATATAGATTCAATAATTGAACAGATTAATAATATGCAAAGAATAATTGCTTTGATTGCATCTTTCTGTCTTTCAATGTGCATGCTTTTCTCAGTATTTGCACAGGACTCGAAGATGACTGTTTCAGGAACAATAACCACTCCTGAGGGTGTAGCCGTTCTCGGAACCAGCGTCGTAGTGAAGGGGTCTCCCGCGCGCGGCGTCGTTGCCGATGTTAACGGCAATTATTCAATACAGGCCGCCAAGGGCGAGGTCCTGGTTTTTTCCTGTCTCGGATATGAGACCAAAGAAGTGTCAGTCTCAACAGCTAAGATTGACGTCATTCTTCAGGAAGACTCGCACTTTATTGAGGAGACGGTGGTCGTTGGTTACAGTCCCATGCGCAAGAGCGACTTTACGGGATCCATTTCATCTGTCAAGTCAGAAGAGCTGGCAAAGACTTCCGCAACTGTAGGTCAGGCCCTTGTGGGCAAGGTCGCAGGCGTCGAGGTTCGCCAAAGTACCGGTGCGCCCGGCAAGGGAGTTGACATACGCGTCCGTGGTGTGAGTTCACTCAACGGAGCTTCTCCTCTATACGTTGTTGACGGTTACCCTGCATCCGAAGACGTCTATATCAATGCTCAGGATATCGAGAGTATTGATATTCTAAAGGATGCGGCTTCTGCGGCAATCTATGGCTCTCGTGCTGCGGCCGGAGTTGTGCTCATCACGACCAAGAGAGCAAAAGCCAGCGACCGGGCGACTATTACCTATGATTTCTCTTATGGTATCCAGTCCTCCGCCCACCGGATCGACCTCCTGAATGCAAGGGAATTTGCTGAGCTTTATGTCGACGGCTATAATAATTCCTACCACGCATACTGCAACAAGGCCGGTGTAGAATACAATCCCAACGATGACAATGCCACCCGTATTTTAAAGACCGGTAAATATGGTGCTACTCTTGCAATCGTTGGTCTTTCCCCCTATTTTTGGGATTTCAATACCGGCACATACGCCGAAACTGCGTTCATGTATGATACGGACTGGCAGAAGGAGTATTTCAGTAGCAACGCCGGTATTGTTCATCATTCTGTAAGCATCAAAGGTGGGAACGATAAGCTCCGTTACATGGCCAGCCTCGGTTACATGGATCAAGATGGCATTATCGCCCCTTCAAACCACAACAGGATTACGGCCAGAATCAACCTTGACTCCCAGGTAACGGATAAACTGTCCATTTCCCTGAACTATTCCATGTATGATGCCAAGACCCGTGGGGTAAACGCAGAGGGTCGTAACATCAATGACGGAGCAACTCAGTGCATGCTTCAGTCCATCCCTAATGTTCCCTGCTACTATGAGGACGGTACTCTTGCCGAGAATTTCATGCTTCGCCTCAATACAGGAGCTTTCTACAATGAATACATCGGTCCAAAGGCTGACGGAACTTACTGGACTGACGGAGAGTCTAGTTTTGGTATCGGCTCCGCCCAGAACCCTATTGCCATCGCCCAAATGATTGAAAAGAATACCAGGGCCGTGCGCAACAACCTCTCCGTTTCCGCAACCTATGAGTTCATCCCCGACCTTAAGCTCAAGGCCATGATCGGGCGTCAATGGATTCTCAGCAGATATACTTTCTACCGTCCGGCGACTCTTGGCATCGCTACTTATATTCCCGGATTTAACGATACCACCCTCGAGAATTCTTATCACTATGGTTACAGCGACGTAGACACCAATACAGATAGCATAGGTGAACTTACGTTGAATTATAAGAAGCGCTTCGGCCTCCATCATATTGACGTTCTCGCCGGTATCTCGGCTCAGAAAAAGGATTATGACAATCTCGGCATGAAGGCTGCTACATATGCGACCGACAGAATCCATGATGTCACCGCAGCAGCCAATACAAAGGCGATGGAGCAGCGTAACATGAGCCGTGCCTCATGGTCTCTGTTCTCTGCGTTCTCACGTCTGAACTATTCTTATGATAACAGGTATACTGTGACGGGAACCATACGAGGTGACGGCTGCTCGCGTTTTGGTGCAGACAACAAGTGGGGACTCTTCCCTTCAATTTCCGCGGGTTGGACTCTCTCCAACGAGCCCTTCTTCAAGGACAATCTCGGCGAAGCCACAATGGTTCGTCTTCGTGCAAGTTATGGTCTCAGCGGTAACAACAATATCGGCAACTATGCTTCCATAGCAACCATTTCCAGCGGAATTACCTCTTTTGGAACAACCTCGTACAACACCAATTATGAGGCCGGATTCGTTGATTCAGGCCTTGGTTGGGAGACTACAAGGCAGACAAACCTGGGTATTGACCTTGGATTCTTCAAAGGCAGGTTGAACCTTATTGCTAACTGGTACAATTCTATTTCTACCGACATCCTCTATTCGATGCCTATCCCTTCAATTTCCGGTTCAACTACAACCAGGACCAATCTTGCCGATGCCAAGATACGCAACCGCGGATATGATGTCCAGGTTGATGCACGCATCTTTGAGGGCGACTTTACATGGGTCGTAGGCGCAAACCTTTCCGCCAACCGCAACAAGGTGCTCAGTCTCGGCGCGGCCGGCAATGAGATCCTTACTACCACGGAGCGTTCGACCCAGTCACACATCACAAGGGTAGGTCATCCCATCGGAGCATTCCTTGCCTATCGTACCATGGGCATCATGAACCAGGCACAATATGAGGCTGTCCTATCAGACCGCGAGATTTTCCTTGCAAACGGCGGCAAGTTCCCCGAAGACTACAAGCTGAAAGGTCCCGCAGTACCTTCGTACGATCTTGAAATGTTGATGCCGGGATCAGTCATATACAATGATCTCGATGGAAACAAGACCATCGACAGCGATGACCGTGAGATTCTTGGTGACGCATATCCCGATTTTACCGGAGGCTTCTCGACGAGCATGTCATGGAAAGGATTCGATCTCAGTGCAGTATTCTCATTCTCTTATGGGGCACAGGTTGTAAACTTCAATGATTTCTATATCTACAATATGGAAGGTTCTGGAAATCAATACGGAATCGTCCGCGAGCGCTACCGCGACGAGGAACATCCCGGCAATGGCTATGTTCCTATCGCCCTCCGTCATGGTGGAAAGAACACATCCATGAAGATGTCAGACCGTTACATCGATGACGCCTCATACTTCCGCCTCTCCAACCTGACCCTCGGTTATACCTTCCCTAAGGCTATGACTAAGAAGGTAAATATCTCATCTCTCCGCATATTCATGAGCGGCGACAATGTGTTCACACTCACCAACTACCGAGGATTCAACCCCGAGGTTGATGAAAGAAGCGGAGTTCTTTCTCCCGGCTTCGACTGGGGTAGCTATCCTCTGGCGCGAATACTCACCGCAGGTTTAAGTATCACTTTCTAAATAAGAAGATTATGAAGCTTAAATATATCATTCCTATCCTCGTGATGGCACTCGGCACAGTGTCCTGTGATTTCCTTGATCTTTCGGACCCCAACAAAGTCACTGTCGGCAACTTCTACCAGACCGAGGCCGATATCGCAAACGTATGTGCCGGAATCTATCAGCCATTCAAGGATTCCCACTACTTTACCCGTCAGGACTATTTCACTGACAGTTATGCGCGCGTCCTTATGTTCCTCGATCCTGGCGTAGCCGGAGGTGAGAACTATGCCTTCTGCGCCCACTCCTTGACCAACGCCCACTCTTTCATATCGAATCGTTACAATTCAATATACAAGAGCATAGACCGTTGCAATATACTTATCAAGCATCTGGACGACGTTACATACGAGAAGGCCACAACTCGTGACACCTACGAGGCAGAGGCCCGCTTTGTGCGCGCTCTGGGTTATTTCTATCTCGTTTCTGAATTCGGTGACGTTCCTCTTGTGCTCAGCAAGCCCGGGAGCATTAATGACGTCTATGCTGCTAACGTACGACAGCCCAAAGAAAAGGTCTATCAAGCGATTTATGATGATTGCGCCTGGGTTCTGGCCAGCCCTCTTGCAGACCTGCAAAGTGCCAATGACTGTGGTCGCGCTTGTAAGGTAGCAGCCCTCGTCCTTGATGCCAAGGCCCATCTTCAGCAGGCTACAGATCCTGTTTTTGCCGCCAGGAAGGCTGAGCTCTGCGCCGCAGCCAAAACATCCCTCGACGCGGCATGGGCAAAGAAGTTCTTCAATAAGTTAGAGGACATCAACGTCACCGATGCTTTCGATCTTGAGACACAGAAAGGATCAAAGGAGAATATCTTCCAGATCAACTATGTCAGCGGTGATACCAACAATGGAGGCAGCATTCCTCTCTATTTCGCTCCTCAAAGCTATGACGACGAGTCAAAGTCCCTTGTGCGTGACGTATCAAAGTACAGCAGTCCTTGCCTGATGCTAAAGGATAAAGGAGACAAGATTTTCCCCGAGGCTGACCGCACAAAGGATTTGCGATTCATCAATTTGATCGGCAGTGGTATATTCGGCGGCAGCCCCGTTTATTACACCAGAAAATATACCGATAAGGCTACTACTACAGTCTACTACGGATCCGACATCGTTGTCTTCCGTTATGCAGATGTTGTCTTGATGCAGGCCGAAGTTGCATACCATACCGGAGATGCTGCCAATGCAATGAAATGGCTCAATATGGTACGTCAGCGTGCCGGTCTCGATGCGGTTTCAGGCCTTAGTGGCAATAATCTTCGAGATGCTATCTACGAGGAGAGGATTCGCGAATTCGTGGGTGAGGGCAAGGCTTGGGAAGATTATCTCCGCGGCTATTCCCACGAGGAACTCACAAACTACTTCAAGGCAGATGGTGCGGCGATGTTCGGCGAGAAGGATTTTCTATTCCCTATCCCTTACAGCCAAGTAATTCTCAATCCTGAAGGTCTCCCTCAAAATCCGGGTTATTAGTATTCTAAAGTCAGTTCGGCAAGATTTATGCAGCCAAATAAATCTTGCCGGATTTTTAACAGTGATTCCGCAATGAAGAAAACCTTTATTCTTGCATTTGCTCTTCTTACTCTCTTGTCCTGTTCCTGCCACCAGCCTGTATTGAGGTTGGCTTCGTACAATATTCGTGGCAATCAGGAAAGAGACGGAATAAACCAGTGGCAGTTCAGAAAGGACACGCTCACACAAATAATACTTAGAAAAGGATTTAAACTGGTTGGACTACAGGAAGCCGTTCCCGACCAGCTCGCGGACATCATTTCACTTACTGGATATAAGTGGGTTGGTGCAGATAGTCTGTATGATCCCATCATATACGATCCATCGCGCATAGAGGTGCTGAATTGGGACATGTTCTGGCTTAACGAAGGTAATGTGCCCGGAGTTGCCGGATGGGATGGGAAATATGACAGATACTGCACATGGGGCCAGTTCAAAGACGTCGAAAGCGGTAAGGAGTTTATGGTTTTCAATACCCATCTTGATCATAGAGGGATCGAAGCCCGTCCGAAAGGCGCCGCCCTCATCTGCGCTAAAGCAGACAGCCTGAAAAAGGCCCTCTATAATCATAAGGATATTCCTGTAATCATTATGGGAGACCAGAATTCATGGGATAATACCGAGACGTATGCAATATATACCAGTCATTACCGTGATGCTCGCGCCATCTCAAAACTTGTTCTTGGTCCCCTTGGGACTGCACACAATTTCGGCGGTGTCCATCCGGTAAGAATAGACTATTTCTTCGTTAACGACTGCGTGGAGGTACAAGAATACAACGCTCTGGATATCGTATTCGGCGAGCGTTATGACCATTTCCCATCCGACCACTATCCTATTTATATTGATGTTTTATTCAAATAAAATACTTGATTCCTTAAAGGGTAAGCTGGTAGTATCCTGCCAGGCGGAACCCCCATCCCCGTTTGACAACCCGAGAGATATTGCGTCTTTCGCCCGCTGTGCCATTATGGGAGGGGCCGCCGGTATCAGGAGCTGCGGCATCGAAAAAATCAAAGCCATACTTGAAATTACCGATCTTCCGGTGATCGGCCTCACCAAGTCAAAGTTCCCTGATGGAACTGTATGCATCACCGGCAATTTTTCCGATGTGGATGAACTGGTCAAGATCGGCACCCCCATTATAGCTGTCGACGGCACCCCGCGGGAGAGGGAAGGTCTGAACGGTCCCCGGTTTATCGCCGAACTGAAGAAAAAGTATCCTTCCCAGCTGTTCATGGCAGACATATCCACTGCAGATGAGGCCCTGCAGTGCTGCCGTGCCGGGGCTGACTGTATTTCAACGACCCTTGCCGGATATACCCCTTGGACCTTGAACCTGGCTACCAAAGGCCCGTTACTCGATATCATTGACACCTGCTCGGCTATTTGCGACTGCCCCATATTCGCAGAAGGGCGGTACACCACTCCGGCAGAGGCGGCATCGGCTATAAGACACGGAGCCTTTGCTGTAGTCGTGGGGTCGGCTATCACACGACCTCATCTTATTACTGAATGGTTCGTAAAAGCGCTTCAGGAATGACAAAGATTTTTTTTGGCACTGACGGATGGAGAGCCCTTCTGGACAGGGAAATCAATTCTGCAACCGTTTCTGTCGTTGCCCGGGCCTTCTCGGATTATGTCTGCAAGGAAACCGGAGGTGACGCAAGTGTCGCAGTCGCCTATGATGCCCGCCGCTCTTCGAAAGAGTTTGCAGAAATCTTTTCAAGGGTGATGATTGCAGCCGGCATAAATGTCCTTCTGGCTCGGGAGATCACCCCTACGCCGGTCCTCTCATTCACCGTCCTTGACAAAAAATGTTTTGCCGGAGTAATGATAACCGCAAGCCATAATCCAGCAAATTATAACGGAATCAAGTTCAAAGCTTCATACGGAGGCCCATTCAGCCAAGAACAGACGCAGAAGGTCGAGCAGCTCCTCTATGCGCACGAACCATCGTTCTTCGACGGACCGCTGCCTCTGTACGACATGCTCCCGGCATACAAGGCTCATATAGAGCCTCTGATTGACTGGGAAGTAATTAAAAAGGCATCCCTTCCGCTATTGGTCGATTCAATGGGCGGAGCAGGAAGGACACTGATTCAGGAGATTCTGGAAGAACATGGGTGCAGTTCCGTAAAGACTGTATTTGGACAGCCCTCCGAGACTTTCTACGGGAGACTCGCCGAACCCATTGCAAAGAACCTTGTCCCTGCGGGGAATGAACTACGCAAAGGCGACTATGCCCTCGGCGTTGCTACAGACGGAGATGCGGACCGAGTGGGGGTCATGCTCGAAAACGGAGAGTTCCTATCCGCCCAGATCACGATACTGCTTCTGGTCGATTATCTCAAGAGAGTACGCCATGAGAAAGGTGGTATAGTCCATACCTCATCCGTCACGGCAAAGCTCAGACAGCATTTTCTTTCAGAAGATACGCCGGTTTTTGATGTTCAAGTTGGATTCAAGTACATTACTGACATAATGGTAAGGCAGGAAATATGCTTCGGTGGAGAGGAGAGCGGGGGATTCGGTTACGGCATGCATATTCCCGAAAGGGACGGCATCTTCTCCGGTATTCTATTCCTGGAGATGCTTTCAGCAAGCGGTTTCGACCGGCTGTCAGACTATGTCTTTGCAAGAGAGAAAGTTCTCGGAAAAATCAATTATGACCGGATAGATGCTCCCTGCGACCGTCCGGACAGGGTGCAGATCCTGCCAAGCATGTATGCGGCGAGCCTTAAGAGCATAGCAGGAATCCCGGTTAGCGAAGTACAGCATTTCTATAGCAGCCGTGGCATTGTGAATGGCCTTAAATATGTACTTCAAGGCGATTGCCGCTGGCTCTTGATACGAGCGTCTGAAACGGAGCCGATGCTGCGGTTTTACTCCGAAGGGCAAACCCCGGAAGAGGTTAGATCCCTCCTTGAAGAAGGCGTCAGGCTTACATCCCAAACCAAGACGTAATCTCACATCGCTGCTTGTCAGGAAAAGAGAAAATAACCAATACTCAGGACATGAATAGAATCAAAGAATTAATCTATATATTGATCGCCGCCGCATTTTTCATGGCGTGCGGAGGGTCGGAAGTCAAACCTGATGAACCGGATGGTCCTGTATCAGGTATCCAGATCATCAAAGATAATACTGTAAAGTTTGGTGTTGTATGCCCGATTGATGCTTCTCTGGGAGCTCACGTAGCCGCTTCCAAGATAGGCAATTCCCTCGGAGGACTTACGAGAACAGCCGTCAATGTTGGTTCAACAAGTGCCGGAACTGATGAATATGAAATCATTGTCGATATCAGCGAGTACGCGCCTGCGAGCAGCCTCTACGATCAATTGACATATGGCTCTTATCAGATTGCTCATATTGGCAATAAGATAGTCGTTGCCGCTTTTGATGATAAAGCATACGCCTCGGCTGCACAGAAGCTCTGCGACCTCTTTGACAAGCAGTTCAAGAGCGGTAATCTCATCCTTCAGGAGTCGATGCTAACCGGCGGGAGCACAGACGGCGTGCGAGGCTATATCCCGCCACTTAAGACAGACATTTCTCCTGACTGTATCCTCCAATCCGGAGCCAATACGACTGAAGACAAGGCGATGCAGGTGGAGTTCTCAAACTGTAAGGATAAGGATTTCACGGATTATTGCCAGGCCCTGGTTGAAAAAGGCTACAGGAAGGTCTGCGATAACGATTTTGGAGGTAGCAGCTATGGTACATATTCTGACGGGAAGTATCTTGTGAATGTATCCCTTTATCGCAAAGCCGGGCTGATGAGGATAGTTTCCGAGCCGGAATATGAAAAGAGTTTCTGGTCCATAGAGAGCGCTCCCGGAAAGGAACAGGTGCTGATGATGCAAGTCTATCAGGATGGTGTGAAATATAAAGGAGCGGCAACCGGAGGATTCATTATGAGGCTCTCCGACGGACGCTTTCTAATCTATGACACCGGTCTCGAGGAGAATACTGACGAGCTTATTGAATACATGCGCTCCCGCAATACTTTCAAAGACGGCAAGATTCATATAGCCCTGATAATACTCAGCCATCCCCACGGCGACCATATCGGCGGCTTCCTCGGCCTTTCAAAGAAATACAGCTCGGAAATTCAGTGTGAAGCCGTTGCATTCAACCTTACGAACCACAAGCGACAGAGCTACTATACTCAATCGACGCTGTTCGGGTTTACGACCAGTTTCACCGCAGCAGCACACAGCATGGGCGCTGAAGTCTATTGCCTTCGCGCCGGAGAAACCTTCAATCTTGCAGGCGCACGTCTGGAGGTTATATTCACTCCTGATGAACTCGGTACATTTTTCCTTTCAGGAAAGAACGAGAATGGCGAGACCGACACAAAATATGACCAGAACAACTCCAGCAACATTGTCAGGCTTGTAGTGGACGGCCAGAAGATCACTTATACAGGAGATTGCAGAGGCGGCGAAGCCGAAATCTTCAACAACATCCTTCTGGACACTTTTGAATCCGACATTATGACAGTCGCCCACCATGGATACAACGTGGTAGCTACCCTTAAGATGTATCAGAAGGCCCAGCCTTTCGTATTGTTCTGGAGCGTTACCAAGGAAGGACAGGACATGAGTAGATCATTTGACAAACAGCTGATGTCAGCTTCTTACGTCAAAAAACACTTTTTCCAGGACGAATTGGTCGAGATAGAACTGCCATATATACTGTAGTTACAGACCGCCTCAGATGAAGAAAGGGCTGACTAAAGATTTCTTTAGCCAGCCCTTTTGTCGGGGTGATGTGACTCGAACACACGACCCTCTGGTCCCAAACCAGATGCGCTAGCCAACTGCGCCACACCCCGATATCCCCTTGAATGGGGACAACAAAGGTAACTCCTTTTTTTCGAATAGCAAAATTATTGGTTATATTTGCAATTCTATAACGGATACGTTTTTATGAAGAATATTCGCAATTTCTGCATAATAGCCCATATAGACCATGGAAAGAGCACCCTTGCCGACAGGCTCCTGGAGTTGACATCGACCCTCAATGTCCGCGAGATGGAGAATCAGGTCCTGGACGACATGGATCTCGAGCGGGAAAAAGGGATTACTATCAAGAGCCACGCTATCCAGATGGAGTACAAGCGAGGCGGGGAGACATATCTTCTCAACCTCATCGATACTCCGGGACATGTGGACTTTAGCTATGAAGTATCCCGTTCAATAGCCTCCTGCGAAGGAGCTCTGCTGGTTGTAGATGCTTCGCAAGGAATCCAGGCTCAGACTATTTCCAATCTTTATCAGGCTGTTGACCACGGGCTTGAAATTATCCCCGTTCTCAACAAGATCGATATGGATTCCGCCCAGCCGGAGCTCGTTACCGACCAGGTCTGCGACCTTTTGGGCTGTGACGCGGAAGATGTCTATAGGGTATCCGCAAGGACTGGAGAAGGGGTCCAGGCAGTGCTGGACGCTATCGTGGACAAGGTTCCGTCCCCTCAAGGGGATCCTGATGCTCCGCTTCAGGCTCTTATTTTTGACTCCGTATTCAATCCTTTCAGAGGTATAATTGCGTATTTCAAGGTTATCAACGGCTCTATACGCACTGGAGATAAAGTCAAATTCTTCAATACCGGCAGGGAATATGAGGCAGAGGAAATTGGAGTGTTGAAGCTCAAGTTGAAGCCGGCTCCGCAGATCTCGACCGGCGATGTGGGGTATATAATCTCAGGAATTAAGAGCGCGGCAGAAGTAAAGGTCGGAGATACTATTACTCATGTGGAAACACCTTGCAAAGAGGCGATTGCGGGCTTTGAAGAGGTCAAGCCGATGGTTTTTGCCGGACTCTATCCGGTCGATGCCTCAAAGTTCGAAGAGCTTAGATCTACGCTGGAGAAATTCCAGCTGAATGACGCGTCATTCGTCTACGAGCCGGAGAGCTCTCTGGCTCTTGGGTTCGGTTTCCGCTGCGGCTTCCTTGGACTGTTGCATCTCGAGATTGTCCAGGAAAGGCTTTTCCGGGAGTTCAATATGGATGTTATCACTACCGTCCCTAACGTATCCTATAAAGTCTTCACTACAAAGGGAGAGGTCCTTGACGTCCATAACCCTTCAGGCCTTCCGTCGCCGTCTGTGGTAGATCATATTGAGGAGCCTTATATCCGCGCCCAGATTATCTCCAAGGCCGATTTCTACGGTCCGATAATGAAGCTTTGCATGGACAAGAGAGGGACTCTTATCGGCCAGCATTATATCACCTCCGACAGGGTTGAACTCAATTATGACATGCCGCTTTCCGAGGTAGTCTTCGACTTTTACGATAAGCTGAAGTCAATCTCGAAGGGATATGCATCCTTTGACTACCATGTGACCGGTTTCCGACCTGCGAGGCTGGTAAAACTCGATATACTTCTCAATGGAGATGCGGCGGATGCGCTCTCTACCCTTATCCACGAAGATCACGCATACGAATTCGGCCGGAAGATTTGCCTCAAGCTCAAAGATCTGATTCCGCGCCAGCAGTTCGATATTGCTATCCAGGCTGCGATCGGGGCAAAGATTATAGCCCGTGAGACGGTCCGTCAGGTCCGAAAGGATGTCACGGCCAAATGCTATGGCGGCGATATCACCAGGAAGCGTAAGCTTTTGGAAAAGCAGAAGGAAGGAAAGAAGAGAATGCGTCAGATAGGTACAGTGCAGGTGCCTCAGAGCGCATTTATGGCAGTTTTGAAACTCGATTGACATGAATATCAAGGCAGCAATCAAATCAATGAGGTTGAGAACTCTTCTGCTCTCAACAGGTGGGGTCATTCTCGGTATTCTTCTTGCTTTCGCGGACTTTCGGGTTTCGCCCATCGTAGCCCTTCTCATCATTTTGACAACGGTTTGCCTTCAGATTCTTTCCAATCTCTCAAATGAACTCGGCGACGTTCTCCATGGGACCGATACTCCGGAGAGGCTGGGACCTCAATACGGTCTCAACGGGGGAGAGATGACTGTTCCGCAGATGAAACGGCTTATAGGCCTTTTTGTGGCCCTTTGCTGCATTTTCGGGCTTGCCATGACTTGGGTGTCGTTCGGGACCATATTCGAGCTCACTCCTCTTCTTATTCTCCTTCTTGGTGCAGGAGCAATCATGGCGGCTATGAAATATACCCTTGGGCGCAATCCTTATGGCTACAGGGGGCTTGGGGATCTGTATGTATTCATCTTCTTCGGCCTTGTCGCCGTGCTTGGGTCGTATTTTGTCTGTGCCCATGAGATTCCTTCATGGCAGCTGATTCTACCCGCTTCGGCAGTGGGCTTTTTCAGCATGGGGGTGTTGAATGTCAACAATATCAGGGATATGCAGTCGGATGCCGAGAATAGGGTGACGGTGGCGATCCGGCTCGGCGAGCGCAAGGCGAAGATATACCAGACTGTCCTGATATGCCTCGGATGGGTGTGCATGATCGTCTATTGCCTTCTCAGGATATTCGATCCCTGGCATTATCTCTTCGTCCTTACTCTTCCGCTTTTCATAAAGCATCTTAGAGGGGTTTGGTCAAGGACCGGGAGGGATCTCGATCCGATGCTGCCGCTACTTGTCGTTTCATCATTCCTTTTCTGTCTTCTCGGCGGAATTGGTTTTATAATCTTTCTGATATGATAGATAACGATTGGAAAAAGAGGCTTGGGGTTGTCTATAGCACCAATCCTGACTTTCAATATGAAAAGTCGGAAGTAATTGAGCAGGAGACGCTTCCTCCTGCAAAGCAGAGGTTGATCGTCGCTATTGACAGGCATGGACGCGGAGGAAAACAGGTCACCCTTATTACCGGATTTGTAGGTACAGCGGATGATTTGAAAGAGCTCGGAAGAGCCCTTAAGACAAAGCTTGGCGTAGGCGGGACGGCAAAGGACGGGGAGATTACTATTCAAGGAGATTTTCGCGACAAGGTAGTTGAACTCCTCAAAGGTATGGGTTATAACGCAAAAAGAGGGAACTGATGGTACCGGTTGAAGAAGCATTAAGGTCAGGAGAACTTCTTCTCAACACAGAGCCTGCTCTGGTAGAGGAGACTGTACGTTCCGTGTCCATCGTGGAACCGGCTCTCGTTTCCCTGTTTACGCTTCTTCTCATTATCTTCATGAGGAACTTTATCAATATCCTCCCATACATAATTGACAGCTTCACGAGGGCCCGCGGCAGTTCCGACCTTGAAGGTAGCGTCCGTGTCAGCAGGGACAGGAATCTGATTGCAATGATTTTCATCATTCCTTTCATCCTGCTTCTTTATTTTTACAGGATTTATAATCCTTCATTTCTCAGCGGAATGGGCGATAATATGAGGCTTCTTCTCATTGGCGCCATCTTTATTGCGTATCTTCTCCTTAGAAGGCTCCTTGTAGTCATATTTGCTCCTCGCAGAGTCAACGACAATTACGCTATGGCGGAGAAGGCCGCTTATACTTTTTTCATACTCGCAGGAATGCTCGTCCTTCCCACATTCGGCATTCTCTATCTTTTAGGGGTCAATGATTTGACAATCAAGACCGTAGCCCTGGCTGAAATTTCATTTGTCTATCTGGTTTTCTTACTGAGGAAATCTCAAATTTTATCTACTTTCTGCTCACCATTGACAGTTTTTTTGTACCTTTGCGCGCTTGAATTTTTACCGACAGGACTTTATGTCGCGTCAGCGCTATTGTTGTAGAACAGAAAAGTGGGAAAGCAAATGGCAGTAAAAAATATACTTATTTCTCAGAACACACCGAGGCAACTTGCTCAATATCAGGCGGTTACTGACAAATTTGGAGTTGAGTTCACCTTCCGTCCATTCTTCTCGGTTCAGCCTTTGACATCAAGGGAATTCAGGTCCCAGCGTCTGAATATTCTCGATTATACAGCTGTGGTTTTTTCATCCAGGCATGCAATTGACGCCTTCTTCCATCTTGCGGAAGAGCTGAGGGTGAAGATACCCGAGACTATGAAGTATTTCTGCACGACAGAGGCGGTTGCAATGTATCTCCAGAAGCATATTGTCTACCGTAAACGCAAGATTTTCTATGGGACCGGGACCCCAGAAAGTGTCATTGCTCTGATTACAACAAAGCACAAGGGCGAAAAGTTCCTTATCACAACGTCAGACTCATCCAATGCGGACGCAATAACCAGCCTTTTTGCAGCGCAGAAGCTCTCATATGTTACCGGCGTGTTTGTCAAATCGGTGAGCAATGAGCTTAATGATTTGGATATCAAGTCTTTCGACATTGTGGTGTTCTTCAATCCTTCTGATGTCAAATCTCTTCAGGAGAATTTCCCCGACTTTGAGCAGGGAGACATTAAATTCGTCTCTTACGGCAAGTCGATTGTCAAGGCGATGGAGGAGGCGGGACTCAGAATAGATGTGAAAGCCCCTACTCCGGAGGCTCCTTCAGTAGCTAAAGCTATCGAGAATTATCTCGCAGAGAATAAATAATTTATGCCCTCCGAGGCCGCTCATACCCTTCCCAAGAGGGAACGGCTCTGCGGCAGGATGCGTATTTCCGAGTTGCTGAAAAAAGGCAGATATGGAAACGTATCTTGCCTTCGGTTCTGTTATCTCAGAGGGGGAGAGACCTCTAGGATTGTTGTCTCCGTTCCAAAGAAGTTCTTCCATAGAGCGGTCAAAAGGAATCTCCTTAAAAGAAGAATCCGCGAGAGCTATCGTCTTCAAAAAGAGTTACTTCCTGAGGGGATGGATGTAATGTTTATATACGTCTCCCGCGAAATTCTTCCTTTTTCCACCATTTACTCCGATATGACGGAGGCTTTGACACGTATTGCTGAGGGTAAGGATGAGTAAGTGGAAGAAAATATTGAAGGATATTTTGATATTTCCCTTCGTCTTCCTGATAAAGTTTTATCAGGTCTGTATATCTCCGTTCAAGCCCCCGACCTGCAGGTTTACTCCGACTTGTTCGCAGTATGCCCTTGAAGCCTTCAGAAAGCATGGTCCTTTCAAGGGGTTGTATCTCTCGGTGAGACGTATCCTCAGGTGCCATCCTTGGGGAGGAAGCGGTTATGATCCTGTCCCTTAGATATGCCGAAGAAAGAATTCATACGGTCAATGTTCGACTCGATTGCCGCCTCCTATGACAAGCTCAACCATATAATGTCGTTGGACGTGGATAAGATATGGCGTCGGCATGCGTTGAAGTATATTGTGGATGGGACGCCTCAGAATATCCTCGATGTGGCGTGTGGTACAGGAGATTCCACAATTGCAGCGGCAAAAGCTGCTGCAGAAGGGTCGAAGGTAATCGGAGTGGACATTTCCGAGGGGATGATGGCGCTTGTGGAAGGCAAGGCAGTTGAAGCCGGAGTGGCAGACAGGATTACTACCGAGGTGGGAGACGGAGAGAATCTTCGTTTCGAGGACGGCAGTTTTGACAAGGTGACTTGTGCTTTCGGGATTCGCAATTTTGAGAATAAGGAGAAGGGACTTTGCGAGTTCCATCGTGTCCTCAAATCAGGAGGGAAGGTCGTCATTTTAGAACTCTCAGTCCCGCAGAATCGTATATTGCGGTGGCTATATGATCTATATTTCATGCATGTCCTTCCATGGATAGGCGGAAAAATATCCGGCGACAAGACGGCATACAAATATCTGCCATCATCTGTCCATAATTTCCCTCCTCCAAAGGAGTTCTGCAGTATGATGAGGGATGCCGGATTTTCTTCTGTCTCATCGAAAACCCTTACTTTCGGCCTCTGCCGCCTCTTTATTGGTATCCGTTGAAAAGTGATAACATTACAGACAGGGATAATTACGGCTTGATTTTGGGAAGGCTTGTTTAGTCGAGAATGATTAGGGCGATGGAAGGGTGAGAGAATTCGAGGGAAACGATATCTTCTGTAGCGACATTGAGGGTAGCTTTCCACCAGTTGTCGAAAACGACATTGTCAAGGGGCCAGAAAAGGCCTCTTGATTTGATTTTAAGGGTGTTGTCGGGAGTGAAAAGGGAGAAGCGTCGACCTTCTCCGATATGAAGATCGCAGGAGTCCGTGATGGCAAAGGCAGTGCTGTAATCGGAGACCATCTCAACTTCGATTCCTGAGAGGTCGAAAGTGCGGGCGTATTCCATAAGTAGAGATAGATTACCGATCGTATGGTCCTCGCGAAGCCCCGTTGCTCCTAAAATGCGGATGCTACCGATATCCTTAAATCTCTCCATTACGAAACGGAAGGCCTTTGTCTGGTCATTGTCGTCTTGCTCGGAGATATGTATAAGCCTATCGCTCAGCTGTTTCTGGAGGGAAGGAGAGAGAGAATCCATGTCGCCGACGATGAAATCCGGGAGTCTTTTCTCCCCGAAAACGGCTTTTGAAGCGCGGATGAATTTCTCTGCACCACGGTCACAGCAGACTATGATGTCCGCATTTTTTATTAGATAGCGGGGATAGTCTTTACGGGGGAATTCCCCGTTGCCTATTATCACTACATCAATCATCCTCTACGGGTTTGTGCTTGGCTATCTCCTCTTTCGACGTTCCTCTGCTTACCGAATATGATTCAGGATCGCGGAATCCGAGGAGGAAGGCCTTGACATCCATTCTCTTCTTCCCGGCGAGCTGGATATCCTTAAGAGAGAGGATACCATTCGAGGTAGTTATTGCGAGATAATTCTTTCCATCGGAGAGAATAGTCCCGGGGGTAGTCCCTTCGGGCACCCTGATCGACGAATCGCTCTCTGCAAAGAATATCTTAAGTTGGGTAGGATTGCCGTCTTTAACGAGATCTGTATAAGCTGTCGGGTATGGACTCAAGCCTCTGATGAGGTTGTAGATGTTTTCGGTGGTATCGGTCCAGTCAATATGGCAAAGCTCTTTGGTCAGTTTAGGAGCAGGTTTGAGAAGCTCCGATCCCTGGATGAAACTTCGCTGCACGCGGGTCTCGGCATTGCCCTGGATAAGGCCCTCGACGGTCTGGACAACAAGATCGGCGCCGATTCCCATGAGGCGGTCATGGACGTCTCCAGCCGTATCCGTATGGGAAACTCTGCTTTCTTGGCGGAGAATAATGCCTCCTGTGTCGATGTTCTTGTCTATCATGAACGTCGTGACACCGGTCAGGCTCTCTCCATTAATAACCGCCCAGTTGATAGGAGCGGCTCCGCGGTACTGCGGCAGAAGGGCCGCATGGAGGTTGAATGTCCCGAGCTTCGGCATAGACCAAACTGCCTCCGGCAGCATTCTGAAGCCAACAACGACAAAGAGATCTCCCTTCAGTGCGGCGAGCTGTCCGAGGAACTCGGGATCCTTTAGCTTTTCGGGCTGAAGTACCGGCAGTCCCTTCTCGACGGCGAATTTCTTCACCGCGCTTTCGTTGACTTTCTGGCCTCGTCCGCTCGGCTTGTCCGGGACGGTCACGACACCGACTACTTTATATTTTGCCTCGAGAAGGGCCTTGAGAGGCTCGACTGCGAATTCGGGCGTGCCCATATATACGATACGGGTCTTTCGGAATATTGACATAATCTTACTCTTGATCATTCTCCATCCGCGCTTTAGTCCTTCAGCGTTCATGAGAGTCGAATCGTGGATTGCCTTCCATGTCAGATATAAGCCCGTAGGAAGTAGGACGAAGGCGGAAACAAAGGTGCCAATGAATGCGGAAGCAGCTCCGTCCCTTGCAAGCTTGACTCCGGAAATATCTATAACCCAATACAATACGAAGAAAAGTACGGAGACTATGGCAGCCGTTCCGAGGCCTCCCTTTCTGATCAGTGCACCGAGAGGGGCGCCTATGAAGAACATAATCAGACAGGCGAGAGCCTGGGAGAATTTTCTCCATATCTCGACTTTTGCCCTTCTGAGGGTGAAGTTGTATTCGTACGATTCGAAGTTGTAATTGTTCATCGCGCTCTCCATCTGCCTTGCATTTGAGGATGCCGCAGAATAGGCGTTTCTCTCTCCGCTGAGGTTTTTCCACTCCAAGTTCTTCGGAAGGTCCATTTTCGCCATGCCCTTATGATTCCATGAGGTGTCCAGCTGCTTGCGATAAATTACTGTAGCGTAGTTTGAGAAATCTGCAAGATGCCTGACAAGGGCGGAATCGGAAAGAGCCTGGAGAGAGTCCTGACAGTGGAGAAGCTCGTCAAGGTTCATTGAGCGGACCTGATCGCTGAACCTGGCCTCCTCTGATTTTTGGAGAGCATAATTGGCCAGCGGAATAATCATCTCCTGGGAGGAGAAATGAATCTTACGGAGGGCGAGGGTTGTATCCCTGAATTTCTTGGTATTGGTCTCTTGGTAGTTGTAGCCGTCGTAGAGCTGGAAGGTCAGGTAGTCCTTGGCCTTTGACATCTTCATGATACCGGAATCGGCGATGGAGATGCTCGTGTTGCCCTTATTGCCGGTGTGATCATAGACCATTACCCCTTTCATCATTCCGGTCTCGTCGTTGCGGTCGTCTATCCTGAGGATATATCCGTCAATGCCGTCGTAGAATGTACCGACAGGTATTTTGATCTCTGATTTCGTCCTTCCGATATCGTCCCTGAGGGTAAAGATTTTGTTGGTGGCATAAGGGGAGAGATCGTTGACCACATAGAAGGTCCCTATGCAGATAATGGCGCTGATTGCCATCAGAGGCATCATTATCCTTGTGAGTGAGATGCCCGAAGCCTTCAAGGCCACGAGCTCGCTGTTCTCGCTCATCTGACCGAGGGTCATCATCGAGGCGAGAAGTGTCGCAAGAGGAAGCGATAGGGGGAGAGCCTGGGAACAAACGCCCCAGAACATGAATTCCATGATGACCCCGAACGACAGCCCGCGACCTACCAATTCATCGATGTAGACCCAAAGGAACTGCATTGCGAGGATGAAAATTACAATCAGAAGGATCGCTATGAACGGCCCTATGAATGATTGTATTATGAACTTGTCAAGCTTTTTCATCCCCTTTGGAATGTAAAAATCAGGCGGTTGCGAGACTTATGAGGGTCTCAAGCGCATCTTTGAGGCCACCGCTGTTTCTTCCTCCCGCCGTTGCCAATCCAGGCTGTCCGCCGCCACCGCCTTGAATGGCCTTGGCTGCTTCACGGATATCCTTCCCGGCATTCTTGCCCTTTTCAACGAGGTCCGAAGAGTACATGAGGAGAAGGTTCGGCTTGCCCTCATACTCGAAAGCCCCGGCAAGAACCAGGTTGGTCGCTTCCTTCTGGAGAAGGGCCGCGACATTCCTGGCCATGGCCGGATCGACGGACATGGTCAAGGTGGCAACTTTTATTCCATTGATTTCAGCTGCTTTTGAAGAAAGTTCGGAAGCTAATTTCCCGGCTTTCTCCTTTGCCGCCTCTTCAATCTGTTTCTTGAATTCTGCGTTCTCCTCGAGCATCTTCTTGATTGCTCCTGTGAGGTCGGGAACATTGTTGAAGAAGTTTCGGGCAGACCTCAAGGCGTTTTCAAGATTGCTGACATACTGTTCTGCTGCAGGCCCTGTAACGGCTTCAATCCTTCTTACGCCGGCAGCAATTGCACTTTCAGACAAAATCTTGAAGTATCCGATGCGGCCTGTGGCAGAGGTATGAGTACCGCCGCAGAGCTCGACTGAAGGTCCGAATTTGACAACCCTGACGACATCGCCGTATTTCTCTCCGAAAAGGGCGATTGCGCCCATTCCCTTGGCTTCATCCATTGTTGCGTCTCTCTTCTCGCAGAGCGGATAGTTTGCGCGAATGAGTTCATTTACCTTCTTCTCGGCAAGGGCAAGCTCTTCATCAGTGACTTTCGAGAAATGAGAAAAGTCAAAGCGGAAGTAGTCGGGACCGACAAATGAGCCCTTCTGCTCAACATGGGTGCCGAGAATCTCTCGAAGAGCCTCGTCGAGAAGGTGGGTCGCCGTATGATTTGCGGCAATTCTGTCCCTTCTTTCTGAGTCCACATAGAGGGAGAACGACTGCGAGCAGTCAGAAGGTATTCTCTCTGCGAGGTGGATGGTAAGGTTGTTCTCTTTTATAGTGTTGAGGATAGCGATCTTCTCTCCATCCTCCCCGACAATGCAACCTGTATCTCCAACCTGTCCTCCCATCTCAGCATAGAAAGGAGTGCGGTCGAAGACGAGTTGGAACAGAGTCTTGTTCTTGGATTTTACCGTCCTCTGCTTGAGAAGGGTGGCACCTTCATAAGAGAGGGCGTCATATCCGATGAATTCGACTTCTTCGCCTTCTGAGAAGACAACCCAGTCGCCGAATTCGTTGGAAGTGGCATTACGTGCCCTTTCCTTCTGCTTGCCAAGCTCGACATTGAACCCGTCGATGTCGACGGTATATCCGTTTTCAGTAGCAATCAGCTCGGTCAGGTCAACAGGGAAGCCGTATGTATCATAGAGAACAAAGGCGTCTACTCCCGGAATCACCTTGGTATCAGCGCATTTTGCCATATAGTCGTCCATCATCCTGATACCTCTGTCAAGAGTGCGGAGGAAGGCGTTTTCCTCTTCGCGGATGACGCTTTCGATGAGCTTTTGCTGGGCGGCAATCTCAGGATAAGCTTCTCCCATATCCTCGACGAGCTGGGGGATTAGGCGGCAGAGGAAGGGCTCGTTGAATCCAAGGAATGTGTAGCCGTAGCGGACAGCGCGGCGGAGAATTCTCCTGATTACATATCCGGCCTTGACATTGGAGGGGAGCTGCCCGTCAGCAATAGAGAAGGCGATTGCGCGGAGGTGGTCTGCTATGACCCTCATTGCTACCTCGACGTTGCCGCCCTCGGAATACTTGTGGCCCGAGAACTCCTCTACCTTGGCAATAGAGCCGCTGAAGATATCGGTCTCATAGTTGCTCTTCTTGTTCTGGAGAATCATGCAGAGGCGCTCGAAGCCCATTCCAGTATCGATGCTCTTCATCGGGAGAGGCTCGAGGTGGCCGTCAGCCTTGCGGTTGTACTGCATGAATACGAGATTCCATATTTCAATCACGTCGTCATTGTCGGTATTCACGAGCTCGCGTCCGGGGATCTTTGCAATCTCCTCATCGCTGCGAAGGTCAATATGAATCTCAGAACAGGGACCGCAGGGACCGGTATCGCCCATTTCCCAGAAATTGTCATGCTTGTTGCCGGTAAGGATATGGTCTGCGGGAAGGTGCTTGAGCCAAGCCTGACGGGCTTCTTCGTCGAGAGCTGTTCCGTCCTCTTCTGATCCTTCGAAAACAGTGGCGTAGAGCTTGGTCTTATCGATTTTATAGACCTCTGTGAGGAGTTCCCATGCCCAGTCGATTGCTTCAGTTTTGAAGTAGTCGCCAAAGCTCCAGTTTCCGAGCATCTCGAACATGGTATGGTGCCTTCCGTCATGTCCTACGGCCTCTAGGTCATTATGTTTTCCGCTGACTCTCAGGCACTTCTGAGAGTCGGTAGCGCGAGGGAACTTGGGGGCGGAATTGCCCAGGAATATGTCTTTGAACTGGTTCATTCCGGCGTTGGTGAACATCAGCGTCGGGTCGTTCTTGATTACCATAGGAGCTGAAGGGACAACTGTATGCCCTTTCGAAGCGAAGAAATCCAGATAGTTTTGTCTTATCTCTTTGGATGTCATATATAGTTCTACTTTATTGGTATAAATTGTGTATGAACGGCAAAATTACAACTTTTTCTCGAAAAAAGAGTATATTTGCATATATATGTATATGGCTAGGTCAAGGACCATCAAATTATCGCATCACCGTTTCGTCAGGGCTGTCGGAGTGGTGTTTTTTGCGATTCTGCTATTCCTCATGTATCTGTGGCTGTATGTCCACGTTTTCAATCTCTCTCTTCCGAAGACTGCGCTTTTGAGAAACGAGAATGCAGCCTGGCGTTCACGGATGGAGCAGCTTTCTGTCCGTCTCAATGCTTGCGAAAGGGCTCTTGGCGACCTTCAAATGAGGGATGACGGCATCTACAGATCTGTTTTCGGCATGGATACTATTCCTTCCGGAGTACGCCATTCCGGGCTTGGGGGGCCGAACAGGTATGAGGAGTTCGAGGGGATAGAGAAGGGAAGTCCTCTGATGAAGACGACTGTGAGACTGGACGGCCTGGAAAAAATGGCATATGTCCAGAGCAAGTCCTATGACGAGATTGAGAAGATGTCGGACCTTGCCGGAGACAGGGCTGCGCACATTCCTGCGATAAGTCCGATCTCTACCGATACCAGAACCTACAATCTCTCAAGTCCTTTCGGATACAGGAGCGATCCTCTAGAAGGATTCCAAAAGCTCCATTCCGGGATGGATTTCGCCTGCAAACCGGGCAATCCAGTCTATGCCACCGGGGACGGAACGGTTGAGACTGCCAGTAACGAATTCTTCGGGTATGGTAACTGCATAGTAATAGACCATGGATTCGGTTACAAGACCAGATATGCCCACCTTGAGGCAATGGAAGTCTATGAGGGGATGCCCGTCAGAAGAGGCCAAAGGATAGGCACGACCGGCAATTCCGGAAGGACTACAGGACCCCATCTCCATTATGAAATCATCTATCAGGATCAGCCGATCAATCCGTATGGATTTATGGATCTCAGCCTTCCTCCTGAGGAGTATGCCAAATTCACAAACATTACAACGGGAGGTGCTGGAAGATGAAAAGGATGATTTTAGAATCGGTGGCTCTGTCGCTGCTGCTATTCCTGCTCTTTTCGGTATTCTATAATTCCAGGGAGGACAGGAAACTTCGCAAGGAAAACAGGATGTACGAAAAGATATATCCCGAGATGGATTCGCGGGAGAAGCTTCTTGCCGCCGTTACTTCCGGTCTTCAGGAGAGGGATAACAGGATCTATATGGGGCTTTTCAATACGGAATCACCTACTATTGACCCTATTACGGCCGCTGACGCAATTGTCGCGAGCGATTCGCTCTCAGAAGAGTTCTTCCTTGGCTATTCCTCCTCCAAGATTGACAATGTGATGAAGATGGCCGACAATGTGGATGAGGATTTCAGGGTGATTTTCGACGCCTTGTGCGACAGGCGTGATTCGATTCCGCCGCTGAGACTTCCCCTTGAGAATATGTCTTACTCGAGGACTGGAGCTTCGGTTGGGAACAAGATAAATCCTCTTATGAAAGTCGAGGTCTTCCATAACGGCATCGACCTCGTAGCACGCCAGGGGGAGACTGTCTATGCCGCTGCCGACGGCGTGGTAAGCAATGTCGTCCGTTCATCGGCGGGACTTGGAAATATTGTCGAGATCGATCATGGCAACGGGTATGTATCGCGGTATGCCCTTTTAGGGGACAACATCCCTGTTTCCAGGGGGATGAGAATCAAGGCTGGCCGGAAAATCGGCTATGTGGGTATCTCCAGGGGGTCTTTTGCCCCTCATCTCCATTATGAGATTCTGTTCAAGGGGGAAGTTCTTGATCCGGTCAATTACCTCTTCGCATCGATCTCTCCCGACGAGTATGCAAATATGTTGTTCATGTCCGTAAGCACCGGACAGTCATTGGATTAAAGTTATATGGAAAAGATGTATTACTCAATCGGCGAAGTTGCCGAAATACTAGGTGAGAATACCTCGCTGGTGCGTTTCTGGTCCAACTCTTTCCCTGCTTTCATCAAGCCGGAAAGAAATGCTAAAGGCAACCGCAAATTTACCCCTGAAGACCTTGAGACACTGAAGCAGATCCATCTTCTGGTCAAGGGCAACGGAATGACTCTCGAGGGAGCGGCCAAGAAGCTTCGCGAGTCAAGGCGTACCGTTGATAGCAAAACAAAGGCTATCGACAGCCTGAAAGAAATACGCAAGCAGCTCGTGGAGGTGAAAAAAGCCCTATGAAAGTATCCGATATAATTTCAGCGATTGAGGAATTCGCACCCCTTCGCATTCAAGAAAAATGGGACAATAGCGGCCTTCTGATTGGTACTCCGGAGGATGAAGTCCATGGAGTCCTGGTCGGTTTCGACTGTACCCCGGAGCTCATCGACGAGGCTGTGTCGGTGGGAGCAGATATGGTCGTTACCCACCATCCTCTGATTTTCAGGGGCCTTAAGAGGATAAGGAAAGACGATCCGGTGGGGCTGGCGGTGATTAAGGCCGTCTCTGCAGGGGTGGCCGTCTATGCCGCCCATACGACTGCCGATAAGGTCATGGAAGGAGTGAGCGGAGCGATGGCTCGGAAGCTTGGTCTTAAAAATGTGGAAATACTTGTCCCTGAGGATGATGACACCGGATTAGGTGTCATTGGTGATCTCCCTTCTCCGATGAGTGCTGAAGAAGCCGTGGCCTTCGTCAAGAAAGCGTTTTCGCTGAAAGTTGCAAGAGTTTCCAGGCCTATAGACGGGATGATATCAAGAATAGCCATGTGCGGAGGGTCCGGCGCTGACATGATATCCGATGCCCTTGCCGCGGGAGCGCAAATGTATCTTTCCGGGGACATATCTTATCATAACTTTTTCACTCCTGACGGCCTGATGATAATGGATATAGGCCATTTTGAGAGTGAAATCGACATTACGGGGATTTTATTTTCCGTGATAAGGAAAAAATTTCCTAACTTTGCAGTTCGCGTTAGCGAACGCATGGAAAATCCCGTCCGCTACTGCTGAGAAATATAAATTTATACAAACCATATATGGCAACTGTTAAAAAGACCAAAAAAGTCGAGACCCCTATCGACCAGAGGGAGACTTTCGTATCGCTGCAGAAGAATTTCGCGGATTCCGATCTCAGCGTTGAGGAGAAACTGAAGACACTTTATGACCTCCAGAAGGCCGATTCCGAGTTGGATAAGATCTTCCAGCTCCGCGGCGAGCTCCCCGAGGAAGTTGCTGCTCTCGAAGAAGAGATCGCATCCTTCAAGGCCGACCAGGCTTCTCTTACCGCCCAGATCGATGAGTTCACTAGAAACATCGGTGAAAGGAAGCAGGATATCGTTGACTGCGAGAACGCTATTGAGAAATACCAGAAGCAGCTCGAATCGATAACCAATAGCCGTGAGTATGATTCTCTCAACAAGGAGATTGAGAATCAGGAACTTGTACGTCAGATAGCGGAGAAGAACATCAATGAGATCAAGTACGAGATAGCTGCCCGCAAAGCCGATATCGAGGACATCAAGGATCACATTTCAATCAGGACCGAAGATCTCAAGGCAAAGAAGGATGAACTCGCTGTCATCGTAGAGTCTACCTCTAAGGAAGAAGCTGAGCTTCAGGCAAAAAGAGATGAGTGCGCAGCAAAGATCGACGAGCGTACGATGAGTGCGTACAACCGTATCCGCGCAAGCGTCCACAACCACCTTGCAGTAGTAGGCGTCTATAACAACAACGCTTGCGGTGGCTGCTTCAATACCATTACTCCTCAGCGCCTCATAGAGATTGCTTCCAACAAGAAGCTCATAATCTGCGAGCACTGCGGTAGGATTATCATCAATCCGGATTTTGATTAATCTCTTCTGATATGCCTGAAACTCCTAAAAGAACAGTACGGAAGAAGGATCAGGCAGTCAATCTCGACACTCTCGGGCTGGAAATCGGTAATAAACCGCCGCAGGCCCTCGATGTGGAAGAGGCTGTTCTGGGAGCGCTTCTGGTTGAGCCGTCGATAATCGACGACGCAGTCGGTGAACTTACTCCCGAGTGTTTCTATGACCCGAAACACAGGATGATATTCGAGTCTGTCGCAAGCCTTGTCAAAGAGCATGCGGCAGTGGATCTCGTGACTGTTAGCGAACGCCTGCGTTCAGTGGGTAATCTGGAGATTATCGGAGGTCCGGTAGCCCTCGCCAATCTTTCCCAGAAGATTGGAGCGGCCGCCCATATCGAATATTATATCAAGATTCTCAAGCAGAAGAATATTCAGAGAGATCTGATAAAGGCCTCCTTATATATCCTCAAGAAGTCATATGATGATTCGACCAATGTCGATGAGCTGACTGACGAAGCTCAGAGTAAGGTCTATGACGCAATCAAGGATAGTGTCAAGAAGGATGTCCAGGAAATCGGTTCGCTTATAAATGCAGCGATGGATGACATCCAGAAGAACCAGACTGTCGTTGGGCTGTCGGGCGTTCCGTGCGGGTATGTGACTATTGACGAGGTGACTCAGGGTTGGCAACCGTCCGACCTTATCATCCTCGCCGCCCGTCCTTCCGTCGGAAAGACGGCTTTTGCCCTGAATATTGCAAGGAATGCGGCGGTGGAGCACAATATGCCCGTAGCTTTCTTCTCACTTGAGATGTCGGCAAAGCAGCTTGTAAAGCGTTTAATGACATCGGAATCCGGCCTTCCCGCCGATAAGATCAGGGGAGGATCCCGTCTCGAGAGCTATGAGTGGGTTCAGCTGGAAGATACTCTCCGTAACCTTTCAAAAGCCCCCCTCTATATAGACGACACTCCCGGCATGCCGGTCATGGAATTCCGAACCAAGGCCAAGAGGCTTGTCAACCAGAAGGGCGTCCGTCTTATTGTTGTCGACTATCTTCAGCTTATGCAGGGACCGGTGGAGCTGAAATCAAACAGGGAGCAGGAAGTTGCATACATTTCCCGTACCCTCAAGGCTACAGCAAAGGAGCTGGACATCCCTATAATCGCCCTTTCACAGCTTTCGAGAAACTCCGTACAGAGAGCCGGGGCTACCGGAAAACCGCAACTGAGCGACCTTCGTGAGTCCGGCTCAATCGAGCAGGATGCCGACCTTGTCATCTTCATTCACAGACCGGACTATGTCGGTATGTCAGAGAATCCGGAGGACAGGGAGAAGACATATATAATAATAGCCAAGCACCGAAACGGCGAGACCAAGGATATCCCTATGCTCTTCAAGAGCGAGAGAGTCCGTTTTGTTGAGATGAATGATTCCTTGCCTATGCAGGCTGCGTCAATGCCTACTGAAAGCAGGATGAACAGTGATTTCGACGAGTCCGGCTTTGACAATGAACCGTTCTAGGCCATGGCTAAAGAGTCTATATCCCATAAAGGAAAAATAATCTCTATTTCGCCTAAGACGACTGCGGTGGAGTTTACATCCTCCTCCGCCTGTGCGTCCTGCCATGCAGCGGGCCTTTGTGGTATGGGAGAATACAAAGAAAAGGTTGTTCAGGTGCCTACAAGCCCGTATTCATCCCATAGTGTAGGGGACGAAGTAGAGGTTGTTCTAGAGTCTTCGATGGGCTTGAAAGCCGTTTGGATAGCATATGTGGTACCTGTCCTTCTTCTGATGGCGGCAATCCTGATTGCTACGAAATTGAATCTCGGAGAGCTCTTCTCGGCGATTATAGGAATAGGAGTAGTTGCCCTGTACTATTTCGTTGTCTGGCTTTTCCGGGGAAAGCTCGAAAATGAATATATCTTCAGAATCAAATAACTAATCGATATAATCAATCTTCTAATAAAATGTCACAAACAATTATCTGGACTATTGCGATAATCACCGTGCTCGGGCTCGTGCTTGCTCTGGTCCTCTACCTCGTGGCTGAAAAGTTCAAGGTAGTGGAGGATCCGAGAATTGACGAGGTCGAGAAGGTCATGCCCGGTGCAAACTGCGGAGGCTGCGGATTTGCGGGCTGCCGCGCTTTTGCCGAGGCAGCGGTGAAAGCTCCTAATCTGGACAATAACTACTGTCCGGTGGGAGGCAATGAGGTCATGTCGAAAGTGGCGTCCATCCTCGGCTACGAGGTAAAGGAAAAGGCTCCTATGGTAGCAGTTGTGCGTTGCAACGGTACCTGTGAGGCTCGTCCCAAAATCAACGACTATGAGGGCTATCCTTCTTGCAAGGTGAAAGCATCCCTCTACAGCGGCGATACCGGATGCTCCTTCGGATGTCTCGGATGCGGAGACTGCGTGGCCGCGTGTAAGTTCGGGGCTCTCTCGATGGATCCCGTTACCGGTCTTCCCGTAGTCGATGAGGAGAAATGTACCGCCTGCGGGGCATGTACAAAGGCTTGCCCCAAGTCTCTGATTGAGCTTAGACTGAAAGGCCCTCGCGGTATGAGAATGTATGTCTCCTGCCGCAATCAGGACAAGGGCCCTGCCGCCAAGAAAGCTTGCGCTTCCGCCTGCATCGGTTGTGGAATATGCGCCAAGACCTGTACTCATGATGCTATCGTTGTAGAGAACAATATCGCCTATATCGATTCGTCAAAGTGCAAACTTTGCCGCGAATGCGAGGCGATGTGCCCTACCGGAGCAATCCATTCAGTCAATTTCCCTAAACCTCTCGACAAGGATGCGGTCAAAGCCCGTATCCAGGAGCGCCAGAAGCGAGCCCGTGAAAAGGCTGCTGCCGAGGCCGCTGCTGCTAAGGCTGCTGCAGAAGCAGCCGCAGTGAAGCCTGTTGAGAATAACGTAAAGGAGGAAAAGTAATATGGCAAAAAGAACATTCTCAATAGGCGGTGTTCATCCCAATGACAGTAAGATTTCCCGCGAATGCAGGATAGAGCCCCTGCCGATTCCTCCGACAGTGTATATTTCGCTCTCTCAGCATATCGGAGCCCCGGCAAAGCCGATAGTTGCGGTCGGAGACAAGGTAAAGGTTGGACAGCCCATAGCTGAACCCGGCGGTTTTGTCTCCGCTTTCATCCATTCTTCTGTTTCCGGTACGGTAAAGTCAATAGGTCCCCGTAAAGATCTCGCCGGCAACAACCAGATGACGGTTGAAATCGCTGTTGAGGGCGACGAGTGGCTCGATGGAATCGATACTTCCGATACCCTTGTAACTGATATACCCGAGGACAGCAAAGCTATCCTTGAAAAGATTCGTCTCGGTGGTGTTGTCGGTCTCGGCGGAGCGACATTCCCTACCCATGTGAAGCTTTCTCCTCCTCCGGGGAGCAAGTGCGAAATGCTGATTATCAACGGCTGTGAGTGCGAACCGTATCTGACCTCCGACTTCCGTACCCTTCTTGAAAAAGGCGAGCAAGTAGTAGTCGGTGCAGCCATTTTGAAGCAGGTTCTCGGTGGTGTCCCTTGTACTATCGGAATTGAAGAGAACAAGCCTGAGGCTATAGAGCATATTAATAAAGTGATTGCCGATTTGAAGAAGGTTTCTTCAAAGTTCGATGGCATCTCGGTCATGAGTCTTAAGAAGCGTTATCCTCAGGGAGGTGAGAAGCAGCTCATTGACGCAGTGATGCATCGACAGGTTGGCTCCGGCGGTCTTCCTATCAGCGTAGGCGCCGTCGTGCAGAACGTGGCGACAGCCCTTGCCGTCTATGATGCAGTCCAGAAGAATAAACCGATTATTGATAATTCTATAACTGTGACAGGTGAGTGCTTCCCCAAGCAAGCCAACCTTCTAGTCAGGGTCGGAACACCTCTCAGTTACATTATTGACTATCTTGGAGGAGTTCCCGAAAGTGCTTCGAAGATCATCAGCGGCGGTCCTATGATGGGTAAAGCCATTGCAAACCTCGATGCCGCTACTCTCAAGGGTACTTCTGCGCTTCTCTTCCTGACGGCAGATCAGACCGCCAGAGGAGAGGCTTCCGCATGTATCCGCTGCGGTCGCTGCGCCGATGCCTGCCCTATGGGACTCGAGCCTTTCCTTCTCAACAAGCTCTGGAAAGCTGACAATCTCGAGGCTCTCGAGAAAAACGCGGTCCAGGACTGTATAGAATGTGGCTGCTGTCTCTACAGCTGCCCTGCAAATATTCCTCTGCTTGATATGATTCGTATGGCGAAGGCTGACGTGATGAAAGAGATTCGCGCCCGTGCCGCTGCTGCAAAAGCAGCTGCTGAAGCCGCTAAAAAGTAACAGATTATGAGCAAGTTAACAGTTTCACCTTCTCCGCATATCCATGCAAAGGTTTCCACAAGGTCGCTGATGACTGATGTCATTATAGCGCTCCTTCCAGCAGTAATATGCTCGGTAGTCTTCTACGGATGGAAAGAGCTTCTCCTTCTTGCCGTGAGCGTCGCTTCGTGCGTCCTGCTCGAATATGTGATCACGAGGTACTTGATGCGCAAGCCTTCTACGATAGGCGACATGTCGGCAGTCATTACCGGTATTCTACTCGCCTTGAACGTGCCTTATACAACTCCTTGGTGGGTTGTATTCATTGGTGCCGTCTTCGCAATAGCTGTTGCGAAGATGACCTTCGGCGGTCTCGGCCAGAATATCTTCAATCCTGCAATTGCAGGCCGTGTCTTCCTCTTGGTGTCTTTCCCTACATACATGACCCACTGGGAGCAGCCGCAGGGCCTTTTCGGGGTTGATGCAATCTCCGGTCCGACACCTCTTGGGGCCATCAAAGAAGGCCTTCTCCAAGGAGGTTCTGTCCAGGATATAATGGCCTCCAAAGGCTATAGTTATGCAGACATGCTCTTCGCCAATCTCGGCGGTTCAGCCGGTGAGGTCTGCGCACTCGCTCTCCTCGCGGGCTTTGTCTACCTCCTCTGCCGCAGGGTTATCAAACCTTGGATCACCCTGTCTATCTTCGCGACAGTAGCCCTTACGTCCCTTATCTTCTGGGGAATCAATCCTGCCCGTTTCACCGATCCTCTGTTCAACCTTCTCACCGGAGGTCTCATTCTTGGAGCATGTTTCATGGCTACCGATTATGTGACTTCTCCTATGAGCAACTGGGGCGGTGTCATTTTCGGAGTCGGAATCGGTTTCCTGACCGTTATGATCCGTTATTTCGGGTCATATCCGGAGGGCGTTTCTTTCGCTATCCTTATAATGAATGCTTTTGTTCCGCTAATAAATATGGCGTTCAAGCAGAAAAAATTTGGGAGGAAATAGTTTATGGCAGTACAATCCAATCTCAAAAATATGGCGCTGGTCCTTACTTTGACCTGCCTCTTCTGCTCTGCTATCCTCGGAGGAGCATATGCTCTGACCAAGGATCCTATCGATAAAGCAGCCGAAGCCAAAACGGCTAAAGCAATCGGTGCTGTCCTTCCAGAGTTCGATGCGACTTCCTATGAGACCGTTTCAGTAGATGGAAAGGATTTCAATTATTATCTCGCCAAGAAGGGTTCGGAGACTGTCGGCTATGCTGTTGAAAGTTCCACATCCGGCTTCGGCGGACCCCTGTCTTTAATTGTAGGCATCACTGCTGACGGCGTAGTGTACAACACGTCGGTTCTCTCTCATTCAGAGACTCCGGGCCTTGGTGCAAAGTGTACTACAGACGAAAAATTCACCTCACAGTGGAAAGGTCTCAATCCTTCCGAGAAGATTCTGAAAGTCAAGCAGGATAACGGCGACATCGACGCAATCACTGCTTCTACAATCACATCAAGGGCATACACTCTCGCTGTCCAGAACGCGCTCTCTGTTGTTTCTGTGATCACCGGAGCGAACCCCGATGCTACTACCGGAGCAACATCATCAAAGGAGGAAACAAGCAATGAGTAACAGACTGAAACTTATTACAAGCGGGTTTATCAAGAATAACCCGACATTCGTCCTTCTGCTCGGAATGTGTCCGACTTTGGCGACGACAACCTCGGCAATCAACGGTATGAGCATGGGACTTGCGACCCTCTTTGTCCTGGTCCTTTCAAATATGGCCATATCGGCACTTGCTCCCTATGTCCCGGACAAGGTCCATATCCCGGTCTACATTGTCGTTATCGCGACATTTGTGACACTGCTCCAGTTTATCATGCAGGCTTACACTCCTGCTATGTACGAGACCTTGGGGCTCTTCATTCCGCTTATCGTTGTGAACTGTATAGTCCTTGGCCGTGCTGAAGCTTTCGCTTCCAAGAACGGTGTACTGGATTCGGCATGCGACGGTCTAGGGGTGGGACTCGGTTTCACCTGTTCCCTCACCGTCCTCGGCCTCGTCAGGGAGATTCTCGGCAGCGGTTCCGTTTTTGGATGGAATTTCATCGGCGGCCACGATGGTATGCTCGCTTTCGTCCTCGCTCCGGGCGCATTCATTTGCCTTGGATATCTAATGGTACTTTTCAATAAGATAGCTAATAAGAACAAGTAGATATGGAGTACTTTCTCATAATTATTTCGGCGATATTCGTCAATAATATCGTCCTTGCGCAGTTCCTCGGTATCTGCCCGTTCCTCGGGGTTTCCAATAAGCTTTCGACCGCTACTGGCATGTCCGGAGCAGTCTGCTTCGTTATCACCCTTGCAACACTTGTTACCTACCTTATCAACAAGTATCTCCTTCTGCCATTTAATCTGGAGTTCCTCCAGACGATAGCTTTTATCCTTGTCATTGCGGCTCTCGTGCAGATGGTGGAGATTGTTCTCAAGAAGATAAGCCCGTCCCTCTATCAGGCTCTCGGAATCTTCCTTCCCCTGATTACAACCAACTGCGCCGTCCTCGGTGTAGCTATCAATGTTGTGACCAAGGAGTTTACATTCGGTCAGGCAGCCCATATGCTCAACCTCGGCGAGTCTCTGGTGTATGCATTCGCAACTTCTCTCGGTTATGGCCTCGCAATGGTCATCTTTGCCGGGATCCGCGAGCATCTCTCTATGAATGACGTGCCCAAGGCGTTCAAGGGTGTCCCTGTCGCCCTTATCACCGTCGGTATTCTCGCGATGGCATTCATGGGATTCAGCGGAATGGTGAAATAAAAAATTTTAATTACCTTTGTAAATATTAAAACCTTTATCGTTATGAAAAAGACACTTATTATCATTGCGTCCCTTCTCGCATTTGCAGTAGTGGCGTCAGCTCAGCCGAGAGCAATCGGTGTTCGTGCCGGCTACGGTGCAGAACTTTCTTATCAGCATAATCTTGGCAGTGCTAACTTCCTTGAGGTTGACCTTGGTTGGTCATTCTCATCAGCCGGCTACTTCAACGTAGCTGCTGCTTATGACTTCAGCGTCGCTCCCGTTGGTCCTTTCAATTTCTATGCAGGACCTGCAGCAGACCTTGCTCTCTATGGTACAAATACCAATAACGGCAGCCTTGGTCTCGGTGTTGGTGCTCAGCTCGGTCTTGAGTATATCTTTAGCGAAATTCCTTTCCAGATCTCCCTTGACTGGAGGCCTCTCTTCAGGCTCATCCCTTCTACTGGCTTCTGGTGGGATAGCATCGGTCTCGGTCTCAGATACGCATTCTGATCCCGTTGCGATATAATCACTAAAAAATGAACCCCGAAAGTTAGACAAAAACTTTCGGGGTTTGTTATGAAATGATATCACTGTACCCTGTGACCTGATAGGAGTGGTCGCCGGTCCCTAGGTCATGGTCTGTCCTCTGACATTTTTTTTATCCGTCTAAACGCAGATATAACTTCTGCATTACCGTTCAGGAGAGCCTCGTATTTAGAAGGAATTAGTTCGTTCGGTCCTTCATATCCGGGGTTTTTCGTAGTAATAGTCCAGAAAGAGGGTTTTTCGCTATCTATAACTTCAAAATAGCAAATAGGAATGTAAACAGGCCAATAATAATCACGATCATTATAATTGTCATCACAAACTAAATACGCATCGATCCCAGAAAACCATGAATAATATTTTGCGTATACAGTGTACTCTTTATTCACAGTCAAGTAACCATCCGCATTCGACCATCCGCATTCTTCCAATTCAGTAATAGGATTATCAATAAATATTGTAATACATCTTACTCTCATAATCTCTATTTAATGTATTTAAAGCCTCTATTATAAGTGATACCGTTGATGGTTTTCCTCGCCCCGTCAAATAGATTTAATAAAACCGTCTTTGTCAACACAGAAGGACATATCTATTGTGTACTGTTCTTTAATGAACAATGATCGAAAATAATTGATAATTTTTTCGTAAAACGGGACACTTACAGGTGGTCCGAAAGTAATGTCGCAGCTATAACTATCAGCAACAAAGATATTAAAGAGATTATTACGTTTTATAGTATATGTATGGTCGTTTGTTGACCAAGGTTCAAGGCTGTGGGAAAGTATAGCCAATGACTTAAGGCAGGAGTCTTTAATGTTTATAAGAAAAACAAAAGAAGCATAAGGAGAGAGATTGTTATCAATTGCTTGAGAAGGCAAATTACACGTATAAATTAAATAACTATCAATTCCTTCAACAGTAGGTATTTTTCCATAATTATAGAATGATTCCTGCCTAATAAAGAGGGAATCCAAAATTTGATTTAGACTCTTCACAAAGAGAGGGCTTATCGAATTTAGTTTATCCCGAGAGACTTTTTTAGCATCAATCTTGGATTTACATTTCGATTTTTCTGGGGTTGGCAACCCTGTAATCAAAATAGTATTATTACGGATGTTCAAATAATATGGTGGGTTCGCATCTTCTTGGTATAGGTCCGAATTAGAAAATGAGAAATTCAGTAAAAATAAGAGTAAATAGATCATATGATTAGATTGGTTTAGTTGGATAGACGAAATAACCTACTGGTTCGGGGCTACATTTTAGGGTCTGTTTAAAAACGTTTCATATGGCGGATCCATTTTAATATGCTGCATTTTTTCGTCGGGAGGATAACAGAGGTGATAATCAAGAGAGACCAAATCATCAAAAGTTAACTCATAGCAAACAAGTTTATAGTCATATAAAGGCTTGTTTCCTCCGATGTTTTCCGTCGAATAAAACGGAACGACATATACAAGGCATCTCTCCGCAGTTTTAGTTTTGGAGAATACATTTTCATAAGAATAAGCCACGCCTGAACCATATATCGGAGCGGTATCGTAATTAATAGAATTTGGAGCAACTTCGCAGTTCTCCTTTGGGCGGCCGATAGATATTTTTTTTGAGTTATAATCGTCAACTCCCTGATTCAATATTCCCCCGACCACGTATATTGTGTCCGAACTATTGTTTTCAAAAGCTAACGTAGCATGTTCGCCAGGAAGAATTTTATTACAAGATAAACAGGCGGATACCAATACTGCTATTATCAAAATACGTTTATTCATATTTGTAAATCATTTGTTCTATAAAATAATGTAGTCTATCTCGGGTAAAATGCAAAGTAGTATTACACAACTTAATAAAGTATTTTTAGAAATTGTTCTGAAACTCATATGACAGAGTGTTTGTTTCAAAACTAATAAATACTAGTTAATCCTCAAAATTTATTTTCTTTATTATTATAGTGTTAGCGTGCCTTAGAATACAATACAACCTCTTCTGATACAGAAGTAAATAAGACAAAAAAGATGGTGACTGAAATAGATAGGTCACCATCTTTTTATTGAATTAGTTCTTTACTGAATGAAACTTGCGAAGTAGCCCGCGAAGAAAACGTTGGTGATAAGGTAACCAAGTACAGTTGCGACGATTACGCTTATAAGACCCGGCATCATGAAACTGTGGTTGAGGAGATATTTTCCTATAACCGTCGTTCCGGATCGGTCGAAGTTGACAGTAGCGATATCGGAAGGATAATTCGGAATGAAGAAGTATCCATAGACACTCGGAAGGACTCCGAGGAGTACCGGACCGGCAATGCCGAGCTCATAAGCGAGTGGAAGCATTGCGACAACGACGGCGCCCTGTGAGTTGATAAGAACTGATACAAGGAAGAAAACAACCGCTATTGCCCAGGGATATGACTGCACAATTCCGCTTAGCATAACCTTCATCTCATCCATGTAATTGCCAAAGTAAGTGTCTGCAAGCCAGGCGATTCCGTAGATAGCGACTACGGCGACCATACCCGACTGCCAGACGGCTCCGCCGACGGCCTTCTTGGGCTTTGCCTTGCAGAACATGATATTGCAGGCGGCAGCGGTGAGCATGATTATCTGGATGATGATATTCATCTTCGGGATGGCTAGATACTCGGCGAGTGTCCTACCGTCACTGACATTTATCATTTGGCAGAATGCGAACCCTACGATGATTAGAAGTGCTCCAAGGAAAATGAATACAGATGCCTTGGCTTCTTTAGTGATAGTCTTGCCGAGAGTGGTCGCAGAGTTTCCGTACATGAAATTATAAGTCTCAGGGTCGGCTTTCCTCTTGAGGAATTCCGGATCCTTGTCAAGATCCTTACCCCTCTTGAATGAGGCTGCGGCAGCGCACATGAGTCCGCAAACACAAGCCGGAATAGTAACCATCAGAACTTGAGGAATCGCCACCATATAGCCGTTGGCGTTGGAGATTGTCACGAAGGCGACTACGGCGGCGGCAATAGGGGAGCAGGTAATGCCTACCTGGGAGGCAACGGAAGCGACTCCGCAGGGCCTTTCGGGGCGGATGTTCTTCTTGAGAGCGATGTCGCAAATAATCGGCATGATGGTGTAGACCACATGTCCTGTTCCTACAAGGACGGTAAGGAAGAACGTTACAAGAGGAGCGAGGAAGGTGATATGATCCGGGTGCTTTCTGAGCATCTTTTCAGCAATCTGTATCATCCAATCCATACCTCCCGATGCCTGCAGAGTACCTGCGCATGTGACGGCGGCGATGATGATGTATATGACATCTGTCGGGGGCGTGCCTGGTTTAAGACCGAATCCGAAGACTAGAATAGCAAGGCCGATACCAGAAATTGCTCCCAGGGCAAGGGATCCATATCGGGAGCCCACATAGAGAGCTGCAAGTACGATGAGCAGCTCAACAATCATTACAAAACTCATAGAGGTTATTAGTTATTGTGGTTATAAATCATATAGGTTGAGTCCGGTTTCGGGATCGAACCGGCGCCCGATTTCTCCATCGAAGCTTTCTACGACAAGCTCGCAGGCTCCGCTGAGAACAGCGCTGAGAAGATGGCCTCCGATGCAGGAATAATCTCTTCGAGAGGCGGTTATGTGGAGATGAAGATAGACCTCTCCGTCTTTTCTGGAAATATTTCCGGTAAGATTGGTTATTTCCATCTGCTCTTCGAATGTCTTGTCGACATACTTCTTGGTCGCGGGGTCTAGAAAGCGGAGAGTGGCCTTATTGATGGCTCCGAGTCCGTAGACTGCTCCGCAGCGAATGTCCTTCTCGCGGCAGAAAGCCGCAAGTGCTGCGGATATTTCCTGATGGTTGTCGATACTCAGCACATACTTGCTGCCGAACTGTTTGAATGCGTACATAAATAGTTAATTTTGGTAAATATACCTTTTTTTTCCAAATCTTGGCCCGGATTATGTATATTTGTGGATGTAAAACAATTAAGAAGATGAATAAGAAAGCAGCGATACTCGTTCCTCTTTTTCTATTTGCCCTTGCGCAAATCTCTTTTGCAAAAGGGATAAGGTACAACTATAAAACCAACGGAATTACCCATATTTCAGCTGATTACGATCGAATCGAGGTCGCCGGGACAGACCCTTTCTATACGAGGGTTGAGTTCGTCGGTTTTCCGGATGGATCGTCGGCATATCTTCTCTATATGAATTTCGAGCAGAAGGCTGCGACAAATGTTCCCAAAGGAGTCAAGATGGCAGTAACCCTTCCGGGTGGTAAGATTATCCGCCTCGACCAGATTGGTACAGACGATGCGACTAAGCAGGCGTTCACAAGAGGCAAGAATCGTGTCTATTGGAATAGGACAAAGTATCTCGTGGAGAAGGCCGATATGGAGAGGATGGTGAAAGGAATCAAGTCTCTAGACGTTATCACAGGCTGGGATCCGGATGACTATATCCAGGTATCTTTCCCCTCAGATGAACTAGGTAAAGTCATTGCTTCCCAGTGCAAAGATATTCTCTCTGCATCTTCCTCTACTGCTGAAGTCGATGGAAAGATCGACCGTTATTCAGACAATTCGAGTAGCCTTACCGTGATTGCAAAGCCCGCTGTTGCAAAGGGTACGTCCAATATCTACAATATCGGCATGTCCTATCTCTATTATAAGAATACCAACTCAGAGGACATGGACCTTACAATCCAGATTGGTACAGACTCTGTCAATCAGATAGATATTGAAGCTCCGGTTGTATTTACCTTCTCCGACGGCACGTCGCTGACCCTTCGTCAGACAAGGGAGTCGGAGAACTTCCTTTGCCTCTATCCTACGATGGAAGATGTCAGAAAGCTTGTTACCGGAACCGTCAAGAGCATCTCGGTACAGACGAAGAAAGGTGCCGTTACCGACACCTTCGAAAATAATTCTTTCTCTTCCGTTGCCAACAAAATCTATCAGACTTTGATGGCTATCTCTGTTCTGTAATAAAGAAATATCTTATACCGGCCAAATGAGAAGCCCCAGGTGATAGGCTATGAATGCCATCACCCAGGCAACGAGTATTGTATATACTGCCGAGAGTATGGCCCAAAGCCATTTCCCGGTCTCATTCTTTATTGCGACAAAAGTCGCAATGCAGGGGAAGTAGAGTAGCACGAAAACCATAAAGGCTAGGGCTGCCGCCTTGGAAATAGAGGCCTTGAGAGCGGCTTGGAGATGGGTGTCTCCAGAATAATCTTCGCCTTCAGACAAGTCTTCTCCCTGAGCATACATAACGCCCATAGTGCTGACTACAAGTTCCTTCGCCCCTACACCAGCAAGAAGGCCTACATCCATCCTCCAGTCGAATCCCAGAGGGTCGAGGGCTGGGGAAATGCCTTTCCCAAGGCGGCCGATGAATGAATTTTCCTGCTGTGCGGCGGGATTGTGAATATCTTTGCTTTGAGGGAAATAACCGAGGAACCAGATGGCGACAGAGAAGATGAGGATAGTCGTGGCCATCTTTTCGAGATACTGGCGTCCTTTTTCCCATGTATGTCTCCATATCGCTTTACCGGTAGGGACTCGGTAGGGAGGAAGTTCCATCACGAAGGGGAGGTCGTCATCCTTGACGAATTTGGAGAGGACAAGAGCCGACAGAATGGCCAGTACAACTCCAAGGAAATAGATTCCGAGAAGAGCAAGTGCAGGGCTTTCCGGGAAGAATGCCCCCGCCATAAGGACGAAAATCGGAAGACGGCCGGCACACGACATAAACGGGATTATGGCAATAGTCACGAGACGACTTTTCCGGCTTTCAATGGAGCGAGTGGCCATAATTGCCGGTACGTTGCATCCAAAGCCCATTACCATCGGGATGAATGATTTCCCATGGAGGCCAATCCTGTGCATCAGTTTGTCAACGATGAAAGCGGCTCTTGCCATATATCCGCTATCCTCCATCAGCGAGATGAAGAAATAGAGAATCATAATATTGGGAAGGAAGACTAGAACGCTTCCTACGCCACCTATGATTCCATCCACCAGAAGGTCCTTGACCCATCCGTCTTTCATGAATTTTCCGAAGAAATCGCCGACCCAGCCAATGAGGGCGTCGATCCAGTCCATCGGATACTGGCCGATTGTGAATGTTGCCCAGAAGATGAACCAAAGGAGAAGGATGAATATCGGAAAAGCCGCCCACTTGTTGGTTACAATCCCATCGATTTTATCGGTTATAGTGCGCCGTGGCCTTTCCTCTTGGTATTTTTCATAAGTCTCAGCTAGCGCCCCTTGGATGAAAGCGTACTTCGCGTCGACAATCGCTGATTCCGGGTTGGTGCCAAGATTGGACTGAATCCTGTCGTTTTCCTCCTTACGGGCATTTCTGATGGACTCGGCATTTGATAGAGTATCGATAGTTTTCTCGACATCCTTGTCGTTCTCCAGATACTTGATTGCCAGGTACCTCGTAGAATATTTAGATCTTATCTCTTCATTTTTCTGAATGAGGAGTTTGACTCTGTCTATACTTTTTTCTATCTCTGCTCCATGGTTGATATGGATATGCCTCGAAAGGGAAGGATCAGAATGTTCGTAGATTTTGATTACAGTATCAAAGAGCTCGGGAATACCCTTTCCGTCCCTTGAAACAGTCGGGCAGACTGGAATTCCGAGAAGCTTTGAAAGCTGAGCTGTATCCAGTTTGTCGCCCTTTGCTTCGAGTTCGTCATACATGTTCAGGGCCATGACAGTCCTGAGGTTCATGTCGATAATCTGGGTAGTCAGGTACAGATTTCTCTCAATATTGGAGGCGTCTACTACATTGACGACTATGTCCGGCATTGCGTCAATCAAGTTCTTACGGACATATAGTTCTTCGGGGGAATAAGCTGATAATGAGTATGTTCCCGGAAGATCGACTAGGGTAATCTGATAGCCGTTATGCTCGAAATGACCTTCTTTGGCATCGACGGTGACGCCGCTATAGTTGCCGACATGTTCATGGGCACCGGAGGCTATGTTGAAAAGGGAAGTCTTGCCGCAGTTGGGGTTCCCTACGAGGGCCACTCTGATGACATGGTTCCTCTCTTCGGCAACATGGGCGAGAGCTCTGTCCAGCCTGTCCTTCTCGTCCAGATCTCCCGGAAGCGCCTGGAGGTGCTCGTCGCTCTGAAGGGCTTCGCGGGCCTCTTCTTCGCTGACGACTTCTATCATCTTAGCCTCCTCTCTTCTGAGGGAGACTTTATAACCTATGATTTCATATTCGATAGGATCTCTCAAAGGGGCGTTGAGGACTACTGTCACAGCCTTCCCCTGAATGAATCCCATCTCAATGAGTCTTTTTCTGAAGCTACCATGTCCGTTGACTCGGACAATTACTCCTTTTTCTCCAGTTTTTAGCTCTGAAAGTATCATTCTCCGGTGAATTTCGAGTTGCAAAAATACACTATTCACCTTATTAAGTCAATCCTCATTTATTGGTAGGAGAATGAGCAGTTTCCAAGGAGGCTATTCGATAGAATTGATGTCAATGAGATTGTTCAGGAGGGCATAAACGGTAAGACCGGCGACTGTTTTAATGCCGGTTTTACGAGTGATGTTCTTGCGGTGGGTAATGACAGTATAGATAGAAATATTATAGTAGTCTGCGATTTCTTTGTTGAGCATCCCCTTTGCGACGCAGACGAGAATTTCCTTCTCCCTCGAAGAGAGTCCCTCGGTATCGGAATGAGACAGGTCTTGATCGGACTCAGAGGCCTTTCTGAGTTTCTTGATAATAGAAACAGGAGAGTCGTAGATAGATATGACTCCGTCGTATTGCTTGAGGCTTTCCTCGTCCACGAGGTTTGTCTGAAGGGCTAAGCAGGGGGCACCAGAGAGGGCTGAAAACCGATTTCTGGCATTTCCGCGCTCCTCAATGCCGAAAATCATAGGGTCCACGATAATAATATCTGCGGGAGTATTTTTAATTCTGGCCTCACTGGAGGGTGAGAGGTCAGCAAGAACGAACTCGACCCTGAATTCTCCCATTTCCGAGAGAATCGATTCAATCCCTTTGGCTACCAGAGGGGAAGGCCCAATCAGGGCTATGCTCTTTTTATTCTCCATTGGCTTTCGACATCATGGGAAGAAGAACTGTATCTTCAATTGCGGTATGTCTTTCAAGATCATTCTCAAGATAATGTATCATCAAAAGGGTCACCGTAATCATTTCTTCTTTGCATTCCGAAGGAAGGTATTTCGTCACTATACTTTTTAGATCGTGAATCTTCTCCTCTATATTGCTATGGTCATCTTCGAGCTGGTCAAAAATATCCCCGCTCAGTTTCTTTCCGCTGGCGAGAGCTTCCGCGAGGGGAAAAATATTAGTCTCCTCGTACTCAAAATGCTTCTCCAGCTCTCTTTTATATTCATTATAGAATTTTCTTATGACCTTTCTCTGGCTTTCCCCACAGGGCTCCATTAAGGTTTCAAGCATTGACGCTAGAGAAGAAATAGCGCTCGAGAGGTAATATTTATGTGAGAGCCTGAGATAGCTTAGGATCCCGTTCATCTTGATTTGGGAGAGCTCCTGGTCGGAAGGAAGGTAGTCTTCCTGAATGTAGATGTTGCATACAAGAAGGAATGTAGCCGTATCGACATTGTATTTACGGCAGAGTTCCTCGATAGTCGAGTCTCCGAGTCTCAGGGGAATACCCATCCTCGAAAACACACCGAGGATATTGATGTCTCTGTCCACCAGTTCCGCCGCCTTCATTTTTCCGGAAAGCCGGCTCTCTGTCTGGCCGTATTTTGTTTCGGTCATAATCGGATTATTAATAGTTTTGGCCAAAGTTAGTACATTTTTATCAATTAATATTTCAATACGAGAAAAGAGGACAGCTTCGCAGCAACCTCTTTCCCACAACAATTAAAAGGATCTGAACTTTAACTATATGGCTTATTAATCTCAATCTTCAATTGCAAAGGTAGTTGGATTATTTCCTTCGGGCAATCCCAAAAATTTGGTATTCTTTCGCTCTCTGAATACCAAATATTTTGTATAGAAAGAACAACATATCAATAAGTTGAGTATTTTTGCACCATGAAAATGAAATGGGTAATCACGGTTCTTCTTGCTGTTCCCTTTGCCTTGCATGCGCAGGAAGTCAAACCGGTCAAAGACGGAGACGAGTCGCTTTCCGTCTTATATAGGGGAAGACTGGCTTCCTCTTTTACGTTCAGGTACAACGGTACGTATTATGTCGATCCTGAAGGATTTAAGACTGGAGAAGTCATGTATAATGGCAAGCTCTACAGCGGAGTCGAGACCAATCTGGACGCCTATCAGCAGCTTCTCTGCGTGAAGCCTAAAGGCGATTATGCCCCCTTGACTCCCGAGCGAGATCAAGTTGCGTGGTTTACAAGGGGAGACCAACTTTTCGTCAACCTCCGATATCTCGGATTCGAGCAGGCGAGTGAAGGATTCTTCGAGGTTATTCATGATGGGGAAACACCTGTAGTCAAGCAGGTTATGAAATATCTCGAATCCAACCCCGGAGATAAGAACGGAGATGTTATCGGTTATTATGCCGATGATTATAGTAGCGAAGTCATCACTTATTTCCGGTACGCGCCAAAGACATGGTTCATCGGAGAAGACGGATCGCTCACAAGGCTCAAGGGTAAAAGAGATATCTCAAAACGTTTCAAGAGCAGGAAATCAGAGATTCGTGAGTATGTCAAGAGCATGAATCTCGAGGATGTCTCTACTGACGTATATGTTCCTTTGGTAATGAGCATGCTCGATCCATCCCGTCCTGATTCCGGAATGATTCATAAGAGAATGAACCAGTGGCATCCAGGCGGCAATATCGGTTCTGAGCCGACCATCCCGGTTAAGTCTATGTCTGCTTCCGGAAGAGATCTTCCGGCGGGCTATTTCGATGAGATCAAAGAATCTGCCGACAGATTGTCGGATAACAATATTTCGGTCACATATCAGAATAAACTCTATATAATCGGTACTCGTCAATCAGGTGCTTCCAGGGCGACAATCACCGGGACGGTGACCGATGCGGAGAACGGAGAGCCGCTTCCGGGGGTAGTAGTTTTCGACGACAGGACATCGACCTATGCAAGGACAAACTCTTCAGGCCGCTATAGTATCACCCTTCCAGTCGGAGAGAACTACCTGAATTTCAATGAGACAAGCAAAGAGGATCTCCATATCAACATCCAGCTGGACGGATCCGGAGGATTGGACGTCGTGATGTCCGAGAGGATAACGGCTCTCAAGCCTGCTGTCGTTTCTGCAGAAAGTATGGCAAATCACAGGACTACGGAGATGGGTATAGAGAAGGTCAGTATGAAGACAATCTCCAAGATTCCTACCGCATTCGGAGAAGGAGACATCCTGAAAGCGGTCATGACTCTTCCGGGCGTCAAGTCTGTGGGTGAAGCTTCCGGCGGATTCAATGTCAGGGGAGGTGCATCCGACCAGAACCTTATCCTCTTCAATGGCAATACCATATACAATCCGACCCATATGTTTGGAATCTTCTCCTCTTTCAATCCGGACATTGTCGAGAATGTTGAGCTTTATAAGAGTTCGATTCCAGCTGAATATGGAGGCAGGATTTCCTCGGTACTCTCTGTCAAGAGCAAGGACGGCAATCCTGAGAAGGTGACCGGATCTCTGGGTATCGGTCTGCTGACCAGTCGTTTCCATATAGAAGGCCCGATCAATCGCGGAAAGACAACATTTATACTCGGCGGTCGAATGACCTATTCCGACTGGATTTTGAAGCGGCTGCCGGAAGAGAGCAACTACCATGGAGGTAAAGCCGGTTTCTGCGATGCGAATCTTGGGATTACTCACAAATTCGACGAGTCCAACTCTCTCCGCCTTTCAGCATATTGGGCGAAAGACCGTTTTGCTTTCAGCGAAGGGGAGGATTTCAATTACTCCAATCTCGATGTTTCCCTTGCCTGGAAGCATGATTTCGAAGACCCCGGGCACAATTTGAGGGTCTCGGCCTCTTACGACGGTTTTGTCAATACTTTCGACATCTATCAGTACATGAATGATTATTCGGTGACAACGAATATCAATCAGGGTAATCTGAAGGCTGTCATAAGGAGGCCTCTAAACGACGCCCATGTGCTTTCTTACGGAGCCGAGGGGGTATTCTATGCTCTCGATCCCGGTATCATGAAACCTCTTAACGACTCCTCCCTGGTCGCTCCCCGGTCGCTGGATAGGGAATATGCTGCCGAGGCTGCCGCTTTCGCAAGCGACACATATACTATTTCCGAGAAGCTATCCTTCGAGGCCGGACTAAGGATGTCGGGATTTATGTCGGCATCTAAATTTCGTTTCTATGGCATTCCCGAGCTGAGGCTTTCCGGAAAGTACTCTCCGAAGGAGAATATTTCGTTGAAGGCGGGCTTCAATACCCTTCGTCAGTATATCCATCTTATTTCCAACACTTCTGCCATTTCTCCGATGGACACATGGAAGTTGTCGGACGCATCGATAAAGCCGACAGACGGTTTCCAGGCCGCCGTCGGAGGGTATTGGACAAGTCTCGATACCGGTATCGACTTTTCTTTGGAGACATATTGGAAGAATATGTACAATTATCTCGACTACAAGTCGGGAGCCGAGCTTACCATGAACGATAATCTCGCTGAAGCGCTTGTCCCTGTCAAGGGAAAAGCCTATGGAGTGGAATTCATGATAAAGAAGACAACAGGAAAGCTTAATGGATGGGCCTCATACACCTATTCACGTACTTTCCTTCGCGAAATGACCGACAGAGGAGTGGCGACGATAAACGGTGGAGACTGGTATCAGGCTCCTTATGACAAACCTCATGATCTGAAGGTGGCCCTCAATTATGCGTTTACCCATCGCTACAGTATCTCTCTCAATCTCGATTACTCTACAGGTCGCCCTGTTACGATTCCGATTGGATCATATCTCTATGACGGGGGGTACAGGCTGGCATATTCGGAAAGAAACGCATATCGCATTCCCGACTACTTCAGGCTTGATGCTGCAATCAATATCGATCCGGGGCATTATCTGAAGGCCCTTGCTCATTCTTCGATTACAATAGGAGTCTACAATCTCACCGGAAGGAAGAATCCTTATTCGGTCTACTATACGACGGACGGCGGTTTTGTCCCGAATGGTTATATGGTCTCTGTTTTCGCGACTCAGATTCCTTACATCAACTTTAATCTGATCTTCTGATGAAAAAGATATTGCTATACATAATGTTTGCACTCGTCGCCGTTTCGTGCGTCTATCCTTTCGATGTCGAGACAGATCAGGTGCCTCAAAAAGCTTTCGTTTTTGATGGAGACATTGTCTTAGGAGGTTGGTGTACAATCAGTGTTTCCTGTATGACGCCATTTGGTAAATCCTCTGATTCCGAAGAAGAAAAAGAACCCGTAGTCCCCTCGAGAGCCGGGAAGATGACTGTTTATTGCAATAACGGAGATGTTTATCCCGGTTTCCAGCTTACAGGCGGAGTAGAGAAGATTTCGTATCAGTTCGATTTTGCTGAGGCCCCTTTGGACAAGCAGTATCGGCTTGTCTACGAAGAGGAGGGCTCTGTATACAGCACTTCATGGATGGATGTGTCGATAGCTCCCACTCCGGACGAGATTACGGTCGAATATGACGCTGACAATGTCTATTTGGGCCTCAAACTTAAAGGAGACGACTCGGCGAGCAGGTACTATCGCTGGAATTATGAGGAAACCTATGAGTACCATGCCGATTTCATGCCGGATTACTATCTTAACTTCAGTGTCGATCTCAACCGGAACCTCGCGTATATAGAGAGAACAGCACCAGTGGACCCCTACTATTATTGCTGGGGTAAGTCCGCTTCCAGGGAATCCACTCTGATATCCACCGAAAATCTTTCTGAAAACACCATTGCAAAACAGGTCTTCAGGACTATTTCCCGCACAAGCAAGCGCATTATGGAAATGTACAGGATAGATGTCCGCATGAAAGGTATTTCACGTGACGGCTACTATTTCCATAAGACACTTTTGGCTAACTCCAACACCAGTGGAAGTCTTTTCGCCCCTACCCCGAGCGAGATGAGAGGCAATGTCGTTTCCGAGCAGAATCCTTCAGAACTCGTTCTCGGGTATGTGGATGTAATTACCGAATCAGTCATTACCAAATATATCGACGGCCGCTATTCCAGATGGAGGAGTCCGGATTATCAGCTCTTCCTTCCTGAATTCAATTTCCGCCCCGATGATCCGGAAGCAGAAGGCTTTACTCCGATGCAATGGTACGATATGGGCTACCGTCCTGTGCTGATTCCTAAAGAGTCCGAAGGCGATAGTGTTTATTGGGCTGAAAAGCGTTGCGTTGACTGCACCCTGGAGGGTGGAAATAAAAATAAGCCGTCAGACTGGCCTACAACACACGAATAGTTATGAAAAAGATAGTTGCATACATATTTTTCGTTATCCTTTCCCTCGATGCGTTTTCCGCACCGGTGGAGAGGATATATGTCTCGACTGACAGGAGCGTTTATCTTGCCGGCGAGCAGGTCTTCTGCTCTCTTTTCTGCCTGGATGTCTCGGGGGACCCAGTCCCATCCGATTTAAGTAGTGTGGCCTATGTCGAGTTGGCGGCAGAGGGAGTGAGTAATGTGACTTCCAAGATTTCGCTTCTTGAAGGGAGGGGATCGGGTTATATAATGCTACCTCCTACCTTGCCTACAGGTAATTACCGTCTCTATGCTTATACGACGCAGAACCTCAACGAAAGCGGGAAAGGGTATCTTTCGTTTTCAAAGGTCATTTCTGTATTCAATACATCTACGACCTCGAGAGTCAAGGGAGGCGTTGCCATACTTGATGCAGACAAGTATAATTCTATAGAAACACCGAGTGTGACTTCTTCCGGCAAGGCTTCAATTGTAGTCAGCAGGACAGCCCGTACTTCTTCAGTTATACCTGTCACAATAAATAATGTCGGTGGGGCAGAAGCTTCTGTAAGCGTCTCGGTATATTATGATGACGGGATCCATGAGCCCGACAGCCCATCGATAAAAGAGTTCATCGACAGGCTCCCTTTGCCAGGTAGTGTCTCTGTAGAGGGAAGTCTAGTCCCTGAGTACGATGGTGAGATCCTCTATGCAAATCTTGTTGGACAAGACTGGAAATCAGTTGCTTCCGATGTCGGATTGACTGCGTTTATCTCTTCCTCGGGAGAGATTGCCGATACATATGCTTCACCAGTCGCCCCTGATGGCTCGATGGTCTTTTATACCAATAATATTTTCGGAGATAGGGAAATGATCTGCGAACTTTGCAGCGCCGACTCCGGCCGTAAAGCCCATATTTCCTTGAAATCCCCGTTTATCAATGTCGAGCCTGAGGCAGTGGATCCGCTATGCCTTTCTCCCTCTCTTTTAGAGCCGCTCCGCTTCCGCAATTTAGCCCTTCGGCAGAACCTGTCGGTAGGGTTGGACACTCTTGCAGAGTTCCTCCCCGCAAGGGTGAGCCAGCTGATTTCGAAGGATGATTGCAAAGTCTATCATCTTGATGATTATGTCCGTTTCCCATCTATGGAAGAGCTCTGTGTAGAGATAGTCAAAGAACTCAGAATAACCGGTAAGAAAAATGACCGTCATTTTTCCGTCCTTTATAACGACCCGGCTGGAAAGCAGTATAATTATCTCAGCAACGTCCTCACCCTTCTTGACGGGGTGCCGATGACTGACCAAAGCAAGTTGATTTCATTTGACGCCATGCTCCTTAGCGACGTCGAGCTGTATCTCCACCCGTACCTTCTCGGACATCGAGTGTTCAGCTCTGTCGTCAATTTCGTGACCTTTAGAAACAATATAACCTCCGTCCGTTTCTCCGACCAGACCAGAGTGTTTGATTTCAAGGGAGTTTCATATCCTGTCGCTTTGACGGCGAAAGAAGTTCCTTCCGCTGAGAACGATTACCGGCAGACGCTCTACTGGCATCCGGCAGTTACACTTGAAGCAGGAAAGGAAAAGAGACTGGAGATAAGGACTCCTTCATATCCCGGAGTTTTCAAAGTGGTAGTAGAAGGACTTGATTCTGATGGTGCTCCTATCTACTCAGAATCTTCGTTTGAAGTGCGCTGATAGTTGTTTTCCGGTCTTGGCGAGAATTCGCAGCCGCAAAACAGCTGGTTGTAGAAGTTTTCCTCTTTAATTATTTCATTGCGTCGCTCCTGAAGACCACCTGTTCTCCATGAGCGGCCCCACCATTCTACCCCGGGGAAGAGGCTGCATGCCCACTTTCCGGCCTCGTCGACCTGCCGGAGGTCCTTCCAGCGCGAGGAAGCCAAAGTCGTCGCGAGATAGTCAAATCCGTTTTTGGAAGCGTATGCAGCGGCTCTTGTCAGGCGGTAGCGGAAGCATTCCAGGCATCTGAGCCCCCTCTCCGGTTCCTTTTCGAGTCCCTTGGAAATGCAGAGCCACTCTCTGTGGTCATACTCGTCATCCACTATCTCAAGGCCCCATTTTTCTGCATATCTCAGGCATTCATTGAGTCTCTTTTCATACTCGCCCCTCGGGGTTATATTCGAGTTGGAGTAGAAGATGACCGGCCTTATTCCGTGATTGACCAGATACTCTACTATTGCCCCTGAGCACGGTGCGCAGCAGGCATGCAGCAGTACTTTCTTACCTTCTTCCGGGAGCCATTCCTCTTTTTTCTTTTTCATAAGCTTCTGATTATGAGATATTTCTAGGGAAACGAAAGAGGATGGAGAGCATCGCGATGATGCCAAGGGCGAAGGGATAGTAGAGGCTGCTTATGATGGCAACTCCGGACACTCCGGCAAGTCCGGAGGCCATTAGCATCTGAGCTCCATAAGGGAGAATTCCCTGGATCATGCAAGAGAATGTATCGAGAATACTGGCGCTCTTGCGTGGATCGATTCCGAACCGCTCGGAAATATTCCGTGCAATGCCGCCGGTAGTGATAATGGCAATGGTGTTGTTGGCGGTGCAAATGTTGGCTAGGGAAACAAGGGCGGCGATGCAGCATTCAGCCCCCCTCTGTCCATGAATCTTCCTTGTCAATCCGCTGATTATGAATTCAATACCTCCGTTGTACCGGATCAGCTCCAGCATGCCTCCGGCAAGCAGAGTTACTATGATCAGCTCTCCCATTCCGCTGATTCCTCCTCCGGCAGATGAGAGGAAAGCGACCCATCCGGCGCTGCCTGTAGCCACTCCAACAATGAAGTTTGCAGCGATACCGATTGCAAGGACTCCTATTACATTCATCCCGATAAGAGCGAGAACGATCACCAGAATATATGGAATCAACTTGATCCAATCGATTGGATTTGCAGCGGGGACGAAGTCGACGCTAAGGCCTTGGAAAACGTAGATTCCGGTTACTATCAGGGCTGCGGGTATGGCAATGGCTGCATTCGCTTTGAATTTATCGCTCATCGAGCATCCTTGGCTCTTTGTGGCGGCGATGGTCGTGTCGGAGATAAATGACAGGTTGTCTCCGAAGAAGGCGCCCCCAACGACAATGGCTGTCATGAAGGCGGTATCCACCCCTGTTTCCGCTGCAATTCCGCAAGCAACCGGGACTAGGGCTACGATTGTTCCAACGCTGGTTCCGATTGCCATCGAAATAAAGCATGAAGCAAGGAAGATTCCAGCGAATACGAGCTTCCCCGGAAGGAAACGAAGTGCGAAATTGACGGTCGCATCAATGGATCCAATGTCTTTGGCCGTGGCTGCAAAGGCCCCGGCAAGGACAAAGATCCATATCATCAGAAGCACGTTTTTATCCCCGGCTCCGGATGAAAAGATAGAGATCCTCCCGTCTAGATTAAGCCCTTTAGTGATAGCTAGCGCATATGCGGAGGCGACGATAAAGGCGGCAGTGATAGGGACCTTGTAAAAGTCATGGGCCAGTATCGACGTCAGAACGTAGATGGCAAGGAATACGAATAGCGGGCTGATCGCAAGAGAGCCGCTAATCTTCTCCGGAGTTCTACCGAGACTTTCCTTTTCTTCTGTGTTTATTCCTGCCATAACTATAGAGAATGCAAAGATAATCAACTTTTGGATTCTGATTATTATTTATTTAACTTTGACTGGTTGCGAAGTGATTTATGTCCAAGAATACACTGAATACAATTTCTGAGCAGACAGGAGTCTCTGTATCAACTGTTTCCAGGGTTCTCTCGGGTCAGGCAGAGAAGTATAGGATCAGTCCTGTGACAGCTGGAAAGATAAGGGAGGCAGCCGAACGATGCGGCTACATCCCTGATCTTGTGGCGAAGGGACTCAGGACGCGGAGAACAGGGACTGTAGGCCTTACAATACCGAATATAGACAACCCTTTCTTTTCCAGCCTTTCCTGCATACTCGTTTCTGAGCTTAAAAGGCTTGGACTTCATGTGCTGCTCGCGGATTCTATGGAGTTGGAGAAAGAGGAGTCTGAGGCCCTCAATATGTTTATTTCCCGGCGTGTGGACGGGATTATTGCGGTGCCTGTCGGGGACTCCGCTTCAGAGCTTGAAAGAATATCTACACGGATTCCTGTAGTGCTGGTAGACCGTTATTTCCCTGAATCCAAGCTTCCTTTTGTCGGCACTGACAATTACCATGGTGCCTATATGGCCGTAGATTATCTGATTGGTAGAGGCTACCGGAATATTCTTGGAATTCAAGGTAATCTCACGGCTGTTTCCAACCGGGAGAGGGTCAGGGGTATGGAAGATGCTATCGCTGCACATTCGGGAATGAGAAGCCGCGTAGATGGAGATTCTTTCTCCGTTGAAAACGGAAAAACAATCATGGAAAAGATTCTCTCCGGGAAGGACCGCCCGGATGCCGTTTTCGCTTTTTCTTCAAATATTCTTCTGGGTGCAATCATGATTATCCGGGAAGCGGGACTTAGAATACCGGAGGACATTGCAATCCTCTCATTCGACAACAACGGCTTTCTCGACTATCTCGATCCTGCAATAACGAGGGTGGAACAGCCCCTGCCAGAAATAGGACGTCTTGCTGCGACTCTCCTTTTTGACCTTATGGAAGGAAAATCTTCCGATGAGATTACAAAAGGGACGTTGCTCTCTCCGTCTCTTGTTATCCGCAATAGCTGCTAAACGTAAAGTCTTGTGTTTCGATAATTTGGATAAGTGAATAATTATATGTAATTTTATCGCATAGATTTGCACAAACGATTGCGCTAATCGAACTAGACATAATTAACACTAACTGTCATCAGAGAATGCGATCCAAAATACTAGTAATCGGTAGCAGTAATACTGACATGACCGCAAAGACAGAGACTCTGCCTTTGCCCGGTCAGACTCTCATTGGAGGAGACTTTACTACGGGCCCCGGAGGCAAGGGTGCCAATCAGGCTGTGGCCGCAGTAAGACTAGGCGGGGATGTCGCCCTTGTTTGTAAAGTGGGAAAAGACTCTTTTGGAGACGAAGCTCTAAAGCATTATGCCGAGGAGGGCCTTGATACAAGTCTCATCCTTCGAAGTGATAAGCCGTCGGGGGTGGCCCTGATCAATGTGGATGCGAAAGGGGAGAACTGCATAGTGGTAGCTCCTGGAGCGAATATGGATTTCACGGATGATGATATAGAAGGAGCCGCCGAAGCAATCAGAAACGCAGGGATTCTCCTTATGCAGCTTGAAATCCCTATTCCGGCCGTTTTGAAGGCTGCCCGGATTGCTCATGAGGCAGGGACTCTGGTCGTTCTGAATCCTGCCCCCTATGCCCCTCTTCCTGAGGAGATTTTCGAGTATGTCGATCTTTTCATTCCAAATGAAACCGAGCTTTCCGCTTATGCGGGCATTGAAGTCAATGATGTCGAATCTGCAAAGAGGGCAGCCGGGATTATGGTGGAAAAGGGCGTCAAGAAGCTGATTGTCACCCTTGGCAGCAAGGGGTCGCTCATTACTGACGGCAAGACCCATGAGTCGGTATCTTCCGTCAAGGTTGACGCCGTCGATACCACGGCTGCCGGGGATACCTATTGCGGAGCTCTCTGCGTCGGACTCGCAGGCGGAAAGACACTCGCCGAGGCCGCGGCCCTTGCAAGCCGCGCAAGTGCAATCTCTGTGACCCGAATGGGGGCTCAGAATTCGATGCCAAGAAAGGAAGAAGTATTATTCTGAAAACAATAACAAATTAATAATCAAGTCTATGTTTATCGTAAATAGCTACACGCTTGCAGTCATTCTCTGCTTCGTGACCATGCTCTGCTGGGGTTCATGGGGAAACACACAGAAACTCGCCGCAAAGAGTTGGAGGTATGAACTTTTCTATTGGGACTATGTCATCGGTATGGTTCTTTTCGCCCTCATTCTTGCTTTCACTCTCGGATCCTTCGGCTCCGAAGGCCGTCCTTTCCTTAAAGATATTGCTCAGGCTTCCTCATCGGCATTCTGGAGCATAGTCATAGGCGGTGTCATTTTCAATGCCTCCAACATTCTCCTCAGCGCATCGACTTCGATCGCCGGCATGTCGGTGGCATTCCCTGTCGGAGTCGGATTGGCTCTCGTTCTGGGGGTTGTCAACAACTACCGCGTAGCCCTGCAGCAGGGGACTGACCCGGGAGATGTGACTCTTCTTGTTATAGGAGTTGCCCTCGTAGTAGCCGCAATTGTCTGTAATGGAGTTGCTTCCGCCAAGAAGGGCGGGGCGGAAATCTCCAAAAAGGACCAGAAGAAAGGTATTCTGTTGGCAATAGCAGCCGGTCTTATCATGTCCTTCTTCTCGTCGTTCGTGATGAGGGCTATGGACCTTACCAACTTCGCCGCCCCGGCAGCTGGCAAGGTGACCCCCTACACAGCGACCGTCATTTTCACCCTCGCCGTATTTGTGAGTAACTTCTTCTTCAACACCCTCGTTATGAAGAAGCCCTTCGTCGGAGAGCCTGTCAATCCTTCTCAGTACTTCAAGGGTAATACCAAGACCCATCTCGTCGGTATGCTCGGTGGAGCAATCTGGTGCCTCGGAACAGCTCTGAGCTATATTACCGCAGAGAAAGCCGGAGCAGCAATCTCCTATGCCCTCGGCCAGGGTGCGCCTATGGTCGCAGCTATCTGGGGAGTTTTCATCTGGAAGGAATTCAAGGGAGCCAAGAAGAATGTCTTCACTCTTCTCGGCCTTATGTTCGTCCTCTTTATTGCAGGTCTTGCCTGCATAGTGGCTGCAAGATAATGCTGTTTTCAAGATCATTCAAGGCAATGGCTGCCACCGCCTTCGCGGCGGTGGCCGTTGTCGTTACTGCCTGTGGCCCGGAAGATCCTGTCAAGCCCGTAGATACCGATGATCCCGATGATCATAGCGGACAAGAGCAAGTAGATCCGGATCCGACCCCTCCGACGACCATCAAAGACATCTCCACTTTCACGCTGGGGGATGTCTTCGAGCTTACATTTGCAGGAGAGCAGCTTCTTCCTTACAAGGGTCTCTCGAAGGGAGATTATATTGAGGCCGAGACCATTACCGGAAAGGCTGCAACCTATCGTTTCGAGGTGGTTTCCGCAAATGATACCGAGGGCGCAAAGCTTTCCTGCCCTGAAAAATGGATAGGAGGAATGTGCCGTCTGACCCTTCATGCCGGCTCGACGACGCGGACTCTAGGAGAGACTTTTGTGGATGTGGTCGACCGTTATGAGGTTCCGAAAAATGCCAGGTTCTCCCTTTACGGAAGGGTCATTGATTCGGATGGTAATGGAATCTCCGGAGTAAGTGTTTCGGACGGAAAAGGGGTTGTCCAGACCAACGAAAACGGTTTCTACTATATCCTCTCCGAGAGGAAATTCGGCTATGTGTTTATTTCCGTTCCCAGCGGCTACCGCGCAGCCGACAACCGTTCGATCCCCCAATTCTTCAGGAAAGTTACTTCAGACATAACCAATTATGAGATAAGAAGTTTCGTTCTTGAAAAGGAGGAGAATACCCGTCATCGCCTGATTGTCTTCACCGATGTCCATATGGCAAACCGCACCGAGGACAAGCGTCAGCTGACTAGCGGCTTCAAGAAGGATCTCGCCTCTGAGCTCGAAAGGGCGAAAGCAGACGGGGTGCCCCTGTATGCCCTTAGCCTCGGCGACCTGACCTGGGATGAGTTCTGGTATTCGAATAAGATGGAACCCAAGCACTACAAAGAGCTGATGGCAGATGTCGAGGTCCCGATTTACAATCTTCTCGGGAACCATGACAACGACCCTTATGTCGCGGATGATTTCAAATCCGAGGAGCCTTGGAGGACATATATCGGCCCTACCTATTATTCATTCAATATCGGAGATATCCATTATGTCCAACTTGACAACACCCTCTTCACTAATGCCGGAGGGGCTCAGGGCACAATAGGAGATCTCAAATATACCGAAGGATTTACTGCCGATGAACTGGCGTGGCTTCGTTCAGACCTCTCGTTTGTGCCTAAGTCGAAAAAACTCGTTATCGGTATGCATATCCAGTATACCAACAGGCCTCATGTGACGACCAGCGGCGGCGATACTTTCTCCCAAAGCATGCCTACGGATCAGTCTGCGAAACTCCTTGACCTTATCTCAGGTTATGACACACAGATACTTACCGGCCATACCCATATCCGCTATACCAATTTTATCAGCGACAGGCTGATGGAGCAGAATATAGCGGCAATCTGCGGTACATGGTGGTGGTGCGGCTATTACAGCAGCTACCGCACTAATATGTGTCGCGACGGAGTGCCGGACGGATATGAGGTCTTCGACTATGACGGGTCCTCCATGACTTGTTATTACAAAGGCGTGGGAAAGGACAAGAACTATCAGTTCAGGGCCTATGACCTCAATAACTGCCTGATTGACAGGGCTACCTATTGTCCCAAGATTGCGAGCAATTTCAAGGTCGTTACTGAGGAAATTTTCAAGCAATACGCTTGCGGGTACGACACCCCTAGAAGCGACAATGCCGTCCTTATTAACGTATTCGCATGGAATACGAAGTATAAGGTGGAAGTAACTGAATCAGAGACGGGCAAGAATCTTTATCCGCGGAGAATTTCAGGCTATGACCCTCTCCATGTGATCCACTTCAATATGGGCAGGATGAACTCTAATTCCAAAAATCTTACTTTCCCGACGCTTCTGACCGACCATCTTTTCGAGGTAAAATGTTCTTCTCCGACATCTACTTTGGAAATAAAGGTCACAGATGAATTTGGAAATGAATATAAAGAAACAATGACACGTCCGAGGAAGCTCCTCGATATGTCCAAATCAACACAGTGGTAAAATGAAAAAAATCAGTCTGATCCTGCTTGCCGCTGCACTGGTGTCCTCATGCGTCCAGAAAGGGACCAATCTTGAGAGGGTGCCGATTTTTAAAGTGGTGCCCGAAGGGATGGCTAATGCGGAAGGTAAGTATGAAATCGAAGGAAGGGGCGGCTCTGCTGTCTTCAGGGTTATGTCGACCGGTTTATGGTCGGCATCCATCTCCGGAGATGAGGGCTTTTCCCTTTCTGACAAAGACGGCTCATCAGGCCGTACTGATCTTTCCGTCAGTGCACAAGGCAATACGGGTTCTTCGGCCCGCTCGACAAGACTGAGTATTCTTGTTGATGGAGAGGTAAAGGAGACATTCGATATAGTTCAGCCCATTGTCCTTCCTTATGTGGAAGTCACCCCTGCGGAGGTGTCCCTGATGGGTGAAGAAGAGGAATTCACCCTGGCTGTTGACGCCGCGATGGAGTGGAGCTGCTCCATAGACAAAGGATCCGAGTGGCTCAGTATAGTCTCCCAAAGCACTACTGAAATTACTTTCAAGGCTCTTGAGAATGGAGGTTCTGAAAACAGGATTGCGGAGGTCGGTTTCTATCTTAATGAGATGCCTCTTATCGGCAAAAATGTCATCTTTACACAGAACTTCCTGGCTCCTGCTCCCAAGGCTGACCTTCTCGACGTAGTGTTTACTCTCAGTGGAGACGCTTCTGATGCTTCCGCAATGAAGATTCCCGTTGAGAAGAGGAGTAATCCCTCAATGGGAGCAGAATTTATTGAGAAGTACAATCGCTATGCGGCAGTCTTCAACCCCGGCGATATCCTGAGCGGTCAAGCCGACGGATACTATGTGGCTGATTATACGACCAATGAGGAATTCAAGGCTAAAATCGCTGATGGTTACACCCTGGAAGTCCTTTTCTGCCGCTCAGATGAGCCCGGTACAAAGCAGATAAAGCCGTTCTCCTCTACTCAGGCTGGCGGAACCGGAATCTGCTTCAGGGCAAAAGAAGGCAATGAGATTAACTTTGAGACCCACGTCGGTGGATCTTGGGTTGAACTTTATAGCGGGATCACCCCTCAAAAAGATGTTTGGTACCATGCCATTGGCGTCTGGGATAACACCGGTGCGGTAGCAAAACTCTATGTAGACGGGAAGTTGACGACTTCGAAAACGACGACCGGAGACTTCAAGTTCATGACTACCAATGAAAAATATTGGTTCGGAATAGGCGCCGATCCCAATACGTCAGATCAGGGAGAGGCTACTTTCAGCGGCAAGGTCGCGATAGCTCGTCTTTATGACAAGCCGCTCAGTGACAGCGAGATATTCAGTCTCTGGAGAGAAGTAAGATAGGAGGGAAGGAATCATGAAAAAATTGTTATATATTTTAGCCGTCCTGCTGGTGTCGATTCCAGCATTGGCTCAGAGAAATGCTCACCCCATCAAAGGAAAGGTAACTGAGGCTTCGGGTACACCTGTCGTTGGTGCATACGTCTATAACACAGTTACTTCTAAGGGCGATGTGACTTCTCTCGACGGAAGTTTCGAGATTCAGGCTGTAACAGGGCAGATTGTCAAGGTTACTTGCATGGGTTATAAAGAAGTCGAGATTGCGGCTCCCGCATCTTCCATTCTTGACGTTACTCTCGAAGAGGATAACGAGATGCTGGAAGAGACTGTGGTTGTCGGATACGGTACTCAGAAGAAAATAAACCTGACCGGAGCCGTTTCTGTCGTCACTGACGAGGCCCTTAAGGACCGTCCGACATCGAACGGCCTCAGGGCCCTCCAGGGAGTCGATCCTTCGCTCAATGTCATTATCGGATCCGGCAACCCGACAGAGGGTCAGAATATAAATATCCGTGGAGTGCCTTCGGTCAACTCTTCGACGCCCCTTGTCCTCATTGACGGAATCCCTGAGGGTCAGCTTCATCAGCTGAACAGCAATGATATTGAGTCTATATCCATCCTCAAGGATGCCTCTGCAGCAGCTATTTACGGAGCAAAGGCTTCCGCAGGAGTTATCTTGATTACTACAAAGAGCGGAAAAGCGGGGAAGGCAAAGATCAACTACTCTTTCAACGGAGGTGTTACCCAGCCAACGACTCCTTCCGATTTCATTACTAACGGATATGACTATGTCACACTCATCAACCCTCTGTACAAGGCTCGTTACAACTACGACTTCTTCCAGACGGGAGTATATGATACAGTAGTAGAGCAGACTCTCCTTAGGAAGGACGACGTTAAAGAAAATCCCGAGAGGCCGTGGGTGACCATCGATGATGACGGTAACTACCATTACTACGGAAACTTCGACTGGTATCATAATATTTTCAATACCAATCGCCGTCACCAGGAGCACAATCTTAGCATCTCCGGAGGCTCGGACAAGGTAAAGTATTATATCAGCGGCCGTTACTACGATCAGGAAGGAACACTCTCCGGCCCGATTATCGGCACTAAAGAGAATTATAGTTCCTATGCTTTCAGGGCCAAAGTAGACGCTCAAATCCTTAAATGGGCACGCTGGACTGTCAATGGGGCCGTCAACTCCAATAATCAGATTTATCCGGGTGTCACCAATGAGGCTTTGACCATTGCCGGCCTCGATCAGAACCTCGTCCCGATATTCACTCCTACCAATCCGGACGGCTCCTATGTCCTGCTTCCGAAGGATCTGAGGAACGTTTTCCTAGGCACTGGACGCGTTGCGGAAATCCAGAATCCCGATACATTCCACAAGATTTCTGCAAACAGAATCACCCTTGCGAATAATCTCCATCTGGACCTTCTGAAGGGCCTTACTTTTGACGCTGACTATAACCTCAATTTCTACCACCGTATCTACAAAGACAGAAACCTTGAGGATACCTATTCCAATATCATAGGGACCTTTGCAACCACCAATCGTTACTCGAAGGACTCCTACCGTGAGAGAACATATGATTATCTTCTCCATAGTGCCGATGCGTATTTCACATACGACACCACCTTCGGAGGAGGGAACAATCTCAAAGTTACAGCGGGAGCCAATTACGAGACCTACCGTCTTGTCGACAATACCGTTACTCTGACCGGTGTCGGCAGCAAAGATCTCGCAACGTTCAATTCGGTGACCGATGATTCCATTTTCGAAGTTACACAGGATATCAGCGCCTACAAGACTCTAGGCTTCTTCGGCCGTTTGAATTATGATTTCAAAGGCCGTTACCTCCTCGAGCTCTCCGGCCGTTATGACGGGTCATCCAGATTCCAGGGGACAGGAAATATCTGGGGCTTCTTCCCTTCGGCTTCAATCGGTTGGAGATTCACGGAAGAACCGTTCATGGAACCGCTGAGGTCTTGGTGGTCAAATGGAAAGATCCGCTTCTCGGCAGGATCTCTCGGTAACCAACAGGTGACCCCTTATCAATTCATGGAAACAATTGATTCCGGGACAATAAGCTATCTTTTTGATAATAGCGGCAAGCCTCAGAGTACATCTGTTTCCGCCCCGAACTCTTCCGATTTGACTTGGGAGACGGTTACCACCTACAATGCAGGTCTCGATCTCGCATTCTTCAATAACCGACTCACTTTCACCGGCGATGCATTTATTCGAGATACCAAGGGTATGATTACCTCCGGCCAGCCCGTCCCTACAGTATACGGTGCGAGCGCACCCAAGGCTAATTCGACCGACCTGAGGACCACTGGATATGAGCTCATGCTTTCATGGAAGAACACCCGAAATGTTCTTGGATCTCCTCTTTACTATAACATAACGGCAACTCTTGGTGACTATACCCGTAAGATTACCTACCTCTCTTATGAGAACCGCCTTTATTCCGGTAACTACGTCGGAAAGACTCTCGGTGAAATATGGGGCTATCATGTTCCCGGTCTTTTCCGTTCAGACGAGGAGGCCGCTCTATATCAGGAGGCTGTCCACAATGCATCCAATGTCTATCAAAGGGTATACAATATGCTCACTGACGGCTATCTGAGAGCGGGAGATGTCAAATTCGACGATGCCAACGGAGACGGTTACATTAATAACGGGTCAGGGACTGTCGAGAATCCCGGCGATATGTCGATAATTGGTAACACTACTCCGAGATATACCTATGGTCTGCGTCTTGAAGGCAACTGGAAAGGGTTCGATCTCAGCGTCTTTTTCCAGGGAGTCGGCAAGAGGGATTGGTATCCTACCGCAAACGTGGATGCCATCTATGGAGCCAACCTTTTCTGGCAGCTCTACACATATCCGATTCCTTCCTTCGTGGAGAAAGACTATGCGGACCGCTGCTGGACAGAGGCGAACCCCGATGCTTATTTCCCCCGTGTCAGGGTTATAACCTGTTATAATGGAGGACCTCTCGGTCAAAATAACGACCGCTATCTCCAGAATGCAGCCTATCTGCGTTTCAAAAACCTGACAGTCGGATACACTATTCCTGCCCTTAAGAGCGTTTTCTCCAAGATCAGGGTTTACGCTTCTGGAGAGAATATCTGGTACTGGTCGCCGATGAAGAGGAATACAAGAGTTATCGACCCTGAGCTCGCAGTATCCACAACGACCTATAAGTCGGGAACTGGTTCGGGCTATCAGATGCCTCGCACCTTCTGCCTCGGTATTGATGTAACATTCTAAAACGGGAAGGATATGAAAAAGAAGAATATAATATTGACCGCCCTTGCGGTGATAGCTCTTTCATCCTGTGACCTTACTCTCTATCCGGAACATGAAACGACCCCGGAGCAGTATTTCAGGAATGAATCTGACCTCCTTCTCTGGAGCAATAATTTCTATACAGACAATCTTTCGGGCGCGGATATCGGCCAGAATGATGCCGATGACAAGATAGACAATGGTCTTTCGGCTTATATTACCGGTTCCCGCAATGCTTCGACTCAGAGTTGGGGCTTTACGTCGCTTCGCAATATCAACTATATGCTGGACCATCTCGACCAGTGCGAGGACCTTCAAGTGAGGAAAAAATACGAAGCGGTGGGAAGATTCTTCCGCGCATGGTTCTATTTCCTCAGGGTAAGGACTTACGGTGATGTTCCGTGGTTTGACCATGTAGTCGGTTCGGCTGACAAAGATGAACTCTATAAGGACCGAGACGACAGGGGCTATGTGATGGATAAGGTCTTGGAAGACATCCGTTTTGCCGCTGATAACCTGCCTTCGAGTTGGGAAAGGAACAACACCAGGGTTACAAAGTGGGCAGCCCTTGCTCTCGGTACCCGTGCCGCTCTCTATGAGGGTACATTCCGCAAATATCATGAAGATCTCGGACTCACCGATGCCGACAAATACCTCAGGATAGCGGCCGAGATGGGTAAGGAATTCATTGACGAATCTCCGTTCTCCCTGTATAATGAGGGTACTCAGCCATATCGGGACCTCTTCTGGCAGAAAGAACCTAAGACTCAAGAGGTTATCCTCTGCAGAGTATATTCTGTGGATCTTGGGGTATCCCATTCTGTTCCTTACAATATCATGTTCGGGCGCACATCGATGACAAAGAGGTTCATGAATCACTATCTCATGGCTGACGGAACCCGTTTCCAAGATAAGCAAGGATGGGAGACCATGACCTACACAGAGGAGACCAAGGGACGCGATCCCCGTATGGCCCAGACTGTCCTCTGTCCGGGATATACATATAATGGCTCGACAGCAGTCGTTCCGAGTAAGCTTTCTTCCCATACGGGATATGAGCCAATTAAATTCGTTGGAGATGCCGCCAGCCAGCTTGTCGGAAATGGAGAGCATCCTTGGATCATCTTCCGTGCGGCAGAGGTCTATCTCAACTATGCCGAGGCGGTAGCTGAACTCGGGACAATCACCCAGACCGACCTCGACCTTACCATCAACAAGATCCGTTCAAGGGCGAAAATGCCGATGCTGAGTCTTGAAAAGGCAGACGCCAATCCGGATCCATTCCTTCTTTCATGCTATCCCAATGTCACCAGAAGCGCTCATACCGGTGTGATTCTCGAGATTCGCCGCGAAAGGACAGTTGAACTCGTTCTCGAGGAGCCTACGAGGGCATGGGATCTTTTCCGCTGGAAAGAGGCGAAGCAGGCATTGAACCATTTCAATCCTTGGTATGGGTGCTATATACCCGGAGCAGGAACTTATGATATGGATAATGATGGCAAGGATGATCTAGAGGTCTATGCTTCTACTCCGGCATCCAATCTTCCTACCAGGCTTCAGATAGGAAAAGACTTCGTCCTAAGCGAAGGCGACCATGGATATATTGTCGGCTATCCCGGCACAGACCGCGGAGGAGATTGGAACGATGCTATAGACTATCTATGGCCTGTTCCTAAGGCACAGATAGAGATTTATGCCGATCAAGGATATAAACTTTCCCAGAATAACGGCTGGGACAACCGATAGAATTATGAAAAAAACAGTTTACATTTTGGCGGCGGTCGCCCTTTTTGCCCTCGCCTGCCAGAAAGAGAAAGCAGACCCCGAGATCAGTTTCAATCCCGAGACCGCAGAGTTTGAAAGCTCAGGCGGCAGCCTTCTTGTGGGAGTCAAAAGCGGTTTGGACTGGAAAGCATCCACTTCTGATACTTGGATTTCAATCCAGATGACAGAGGGTTATGGGTCTGATTCGTGGGAGTATATGAAACTTACGGTCGGTGAAAATGCCGGAGATCCGAGGGAGGGAACCGTTACTGTCAGTAACGGAAGCAGGACTAAGGATCTCAAGGTAGTCCAAGGAACAATACCAACAGATATTTCGGCTGATAAGTCTGAACTTTCATTTACAAGTGTTGGCGGCAATGCATCCGTTGCCCTTACCACCCTTCGGGCATGGACTGCTACAGCATCTGAGAGCTGGCTGACAATCTCACCGGCTTCTGGCGAGGGGTCTTCAGCGGCAGTTAATGTTACAGTCTCTGCCGATACCAACGAAGGCGAAGCCAGGACGGCGACAATTACTTTCAGCAATGGAAAGTCTGAGGCCAAAGTTTCTGTAAGCCAGAACAAGGACGCCATGATTCTTATGAATAAGGCAGAGTTCCTCGCGTGGTTCAATGAGGCCGCGACATATGGAGAAGGAACTCAGGTGTCCCTCGGAGCCGATATTGATCTGGCAGGGGAGACCCTTTCTCCGATACCAGCTCTCAAGTGCTCCATCAATGGTAAGGGCCATAAGATAATGAATTGGAAAACAACTACTTCCCTTATCGATACTCTCCGCGCCGGGACTACCGTCAAAAACCTTGTTATAGATTCTTCCTGCTCTCTTACCCTTCCTACTGGCTTTAAGACATTCGGCTTCCTGGTTGCCAACAACCGCGGTACCGTTTCTGAGATTGTCAATAATGCTTCAGTTTCTATTCCCTCTATTCCTGCATTCGGAGATGGTGCATATGGAGCGATAGTCGGCTATACCTACGAAGGCGGTTCGGTCAGTGGATGCGAGAATCATGGTGACATCACCTACTCAGGCCCCGGTTATACTACCGGAACAGTCTATTTCGGTGGCGTACAAGGCAGAATGACAGCTGCTTCTACGACTATTTCCGAGTCGAAGAACTATGGTAAGATTTCGTTCACATTCTCCGACGCGACGACAACTTCCGGCTTGTATATCGGAGGAGTGACCGGCTCAGCAAACGCCAACAGCAATGTCCTCTCATGCCGTAACTATGGCGATATCACCGTCAGGACCAAGGGCTTCAACGGTAATCACCTTATCGGCGGAGTCGTTGCTTATGCGGCTTCCGAGACAAAGGATTGCCACAATGAAGGCAATATCTCTCTATTCTCCGAGACAGCCGAAGGCGCAGCTGACGGCCCTGTCAAGGGAGCAGGCGTAGCCGGTATCTCTGCATATCAAGGCAAGAATGGCGGAACTCTCGAAGGCTGCTCCAACAAGGGTGCAATCACCCTTAGGGCCGGTTATTCCCTCGGTTTCACGACTGTCGGATCCATGACAAAATTCGCTTCTGCGGTTGGCGGAATCGTCGCATACTCGTTCAAGAATGCTCTGAAGAGCTGCACCAATTCGGGTGCAATTAGTAGCCATTTCGGCAATATCGACAATTCTGCCTCCAACTATAATACAACAGTCCGTCAGTGCATCGGTGGTATAATTGCTTCCACATATGGTAATGTTGAGGAGTGCACCAATACCGGAGCGGTGACAGCCAACTGGGTGACATCTACCCATAATGCCGCTCTTGCCAAGAACTTTGTCACCATGGCCGGAGGTATTTCAGGTGGAGACTATCATTCGGATCAGGTCGGTTCAAGCATTATCAACTGTACCAACGAAGGGGCGGTCAACTATACCTGCGATTCGTCGGGGTCCAATAACGCCGTGGGCGGTATCGTAGGATGGCCTTCGAAGGAGAATGCGGCTGTAACCTCTTCTATATCAGGTTGTGTCAACCGTGGAGCGGTAACCCATGACGGCTTTGCCAAGTCCCGTGTCGGTGGTATCGTCGGAGCCGGGGGTGGTATTGACAATTGCAAGAACTTCGGTAAGGTCTACTTCAAGTCCGGACATGCAAGTTCTGCCGTCGGAGGTCTTGCCGGTTATAGGAACTTCCTCTTTACAACCAATTCCGAAAATCACGGAGATGTTGTTTCTGACGTCAAACTAGTAGGAGGCGGCGGTGGCGCAGGCGCCATTGGCGGACTCGCCGGAGGATCCGGAAATACAGTACAGACTATCGCAGGATGCCTTGTCGACTGTACCGTTTCCGCACCGGAAGGCTGCAATTTCGCATCTATGGTTATCGGTAACATGGATCAGAACAAGGCTACGGGTCAGACTGTCTCAGTAGGTACTGAAGCATCGCCAATCCGCGTCAAGGGTACTTTCTGCAGCACTAAACTGACTTCTTCCAACTATACCGACTTTATCAAATGGGCCGGAATGACAACAGATTATGGTAAACTAACTTGGCACGTCGTATATGCTGAATAAACTATTTGCAGCGGCAGCAGGGGCCCTTCTCCTTGCTGCCCCTGTTTTTGCACAGGCTCCTGCCCCTGCAACCCACTCTCAGAAGGTGATAATTGAAACCGATATGGGTAATGACATTGATGATGCTCTTGCCCTTACGGTAGCTCTCAATGCCGTCAGAGACGGAAAACTTGACCTCATGATGGTCTCTAACCACAAAAAGAGCCCTACTGCGTCTGAATTCATCGATATAGTCAATACTTATTACGGATATCCTGAAATTGAGGTTGCAGCATGCTCTACTCCTGTTTTCCATGGTGCATATACGGACTATACCGTCCCCGTAGCATGCGACAGAAGCTGGAGGCGAAGTGGTAAGTATGAAGGAGATTATCCCGATGCCGTAGCCCGCTACCGCGAAGTTCTCGCTTCGTGTGCTGACGGTGAGGTCGTGATAATCTCACTCGGATTCGGGACTACTCTTGCTGCCCTTCTAGATTCCCAGCCGGACGAGTACAGCTACTATAACGGCAAGGACCTCGTCAAAAAGAAGGTTAAGTACCTCTCTATCATGGCGGGAAGCTATGGGGCGGAAGATACTTTGATTGTAAATGGCGCCCGTGAGACTCTTTTTGACAAGACAACAAAGAGGGGAGAATACAATGTTATCAATGATATTCCCGCAATGAAGAAGGTCTTCGCAGAGTGGCCGACCACCATTTATCAGAATCCTTTCGAAATCGGGAAGATGGTCATGTACCCTTGGGATGCAGCCTGCAAGATGGGAGGCCCGGTAGAGGTCGCATATAAGGCATACAAGAAAGAGCCATATGACAGGCCTTCATGGGATATCCTTTCGGTTGCATTTGTCCTTCATCCAGAAATGTTCTCGATAAGCGAACCGGTTACTGTGTCTGTCGATGATAAGGGCTTCAACCACCTCAAGAAGGGCGGAAATCACTATGTACTGGCGCTCTCTCCCGAGCAGGCTGAGGCCCTGAAGGACTTCGAGGTCAGGGAAACCACAAGGGAGAATGAGTATCTTCCTGCATGGGAAAAGGGCTATATGGATATCCATAGCATCGGTACCGGCCAGGGCGACTGTACCTTTATGGTTCTTCCTGACGGCACCACATGGATGATCGATGCCGGAGATACGGGCTATCGTGACGGGAATGTATGGTGGTACAAGTCCATTCCCGATAACAAGAAGAGCGGCAGCGAGAGGATCGTTGAATATATTGAGCACTTCAATCCTACACCCGGAGCGATTGATTACGCGATGCTGACTCATTTCCATGGAGACCATATGGGGACTAAGAGATCTTACGTGGATGGCAAAAACGGATATGGTGTGTCGGGAATTACCTACGTAGGGGAGAAGTTTAAATTCGGCACCTATGTAGACCGCGATTATCCCGCGTATGATTTCCCTTCAAGAGAGAAAATCGTAAAAGAGAACAACGTCTTTAAGGAGTATCTTCAGTTCATTGACGACGAGGTCGCATCCGGAGTCAAGGTCCAGAAATTTGACGTTGGAAGCAAGTCTCAGTTTGTACTGAGACATGATCCTAAGGCCTTCAAAGGCCGTTTTGAGGTCCGTAACCTGGTCGGTAACGCCGAGGTTTGGACAGGCAAGGGAACGAGCAAGAAGAAGATGTATTCCGGCGACATTTCGCTCTTTGACGAAAATATGAACAGCTGCGGAGTCCTTGTTCGCTATGGAGATTTCACATACTACAACTGCGGCGATCTTGCCGGAGGTAATTTCCGCTCCTTTAAGTCTCAGGAAAGGTATCAGGAATCCTATGTTGCTGATGTGGTCGGTAAGGTGACAGTTTTGAAAAACGACCACCATGGTTGGAAAGAATCCACCAATGCTAAGCTTCTCGCTGCGACCCGTCCGGATGTTTTCGTCATAATGGGAAGTCATCGTCAGCACCCTTATAATGCAACACTTCGCCGAATGATGGACCCTCTGGTTTATCAGGGTGACAGAGAGATATACATTACTTCCCAGTCTTCCCGTAAGGATCTAGGTGAAGATTTGTGGCGCTATTTCAAGCCCGGAGGACATGTCGTTGTGAGGGTCTATCCCGACGGAAAGACGTACGAGGTCTTTGTCCTTGATGTATTCTCCGGCGACTACAGAATAAAATATAGATCAGGGCTGAAGACTGTAACCAAGTAGGATGGATATGAAGGGCATTTTGAAAAAGATACTCTATCTAGCTACGGTTTCCCTCATCTTCTTGTGCACAGGCTGTTCTCAGATGAGGGACACCAAAAAGCTTATCTGCTTTGATTTGGACGGCACCCTTACCCAGCATAAGACCCAGCTGACTCCCGAGAACAAGGCTGTCCTTGATACTCTCATGAAACGCTATGAGGTCATTATGGTCGGTGCCGGCAACTGCCCTCGAATCTACCGCCAGATGAACGATTATCCGATAACGATAATTGGTAACTATGGTATGCAGGAGAGTCATATAGTTGACGGCAAGTTTGTAATTACCAGGGAAGATACAGTTCCGGTAGACACCGCTTTCTTTGTTAAGAACTGTAATTATCTCAGGGAAAAATACGGTTATCAGGACTACAAGGGCGATCCCCTCGAGTTCCACCCGAGCGGCATGGTTACATTCGGTCTTCTCGGAACCAAGGCTGATAAGGCGGACAAACTTGTATTTGACCCTGACAGGGCTAAGCGTAGGGTGATGTACCCTGAAGTTCTGGAGATTTTTAAGGACTATGCTGTCTATATCGGAGGCTCCTCTTCTTTCGACTTTGCCCCGAAGCAGTATAACAAGTATGACGCATGTATGCGCTATGCTTCTGAGCACGGCTATACAGTAGACGAAGTTCTTTTCGTCGGTGACGACTTCGGTGACGGCGGCGGCGACAGCCATATCCGCCTCCGCGGCATGGACTATATCGAAGTCACTGACTTTGAGAAACTTCCCGAGCTGATGAAGGTTATGTTCTAACTATAATTAATACTATTTTCTATGATTAAAAAACCAATTGCAGTTGAGCAGAAGGCGTATTTGACACCTTCTTGCAGATTTCTGAATCTTGTTTCAGAAATCAATTTCCTCGCCAGCGGAGAAGGCGAGGATATGGATCCAGTTCCCGGGACATGGGATGATTTTAATTTTTAAGGCCATGAGAAAAATCAGTTTTATCGCGCTTGCCGTCGCAGCGATGGCATTCGCTTCCTGCCAGCAGGAAATGGCTGTTCCCGAAGCCGAAGGACTCTTCAGAGTCAAAGGAGAAGCAGCGACAAGGGCTACAGTTTCAGACCTTGGAGCATTTGCCTGGTCTTCGACCGATAAAATCGCCGTTGTTACCGACGCCGGTGTCAAGACACTCTCTTATGTGAAGGGAGATGGTATTCAGGCTACCTTTGACGGAGATCTCTCAGGTGTCACTTCCGCCTCTGCGGCGGTTTATCCTGCCAATGTGGCCGTTGATGCCAATACAGTAAATCTCCCTAGCGAGTATGACTATGTTGAGGGAGAAGTTTACACTCCTCTTTATATTGCTAATCCTTCTCTTACCGAGGTGAATGAGATGAAGCATCTCGCAGGAGCGGTGAAGATCGTCATTGAAAATGTCCCTGCAAATGCCGCCAAGTTCGTTCTTGAGGCCAATAACAAGATGACCGGCGAATTTGCTATCGATGCTTCAGGCGATACCCCTGTCATCAAGACCGAGGCTACTGAGGCTGCAGAGACCGTTACGGTCAAATTCACCCCGGGAGCAAATTCTTCGATGTCTTTCTATATCCCTCTTCCAGTCGGAGAGTATGCTAGTGTCAAAGCTCAGCTTCTTGACGCTGAAGGAAAGGTTATTGATCCTTCGATCAAGACAGCGAAGAATCTTAGCCCTGCGAGAAAGTCTCTTGTCATCATGCCGGGTTACACTCCTTCTCTGAGCACTTTTGTTGAGGAACTCTATTCTTCTTCAGCCGTTGTGAAATTCTCCCAGAGCGCATTCACCAACTATGCTGATGATATCTTGAGGTCATATCGTGTCGAGCTGTACAAGGATGCTGAAATGGAAAACCTCGTGGTTTCTTGGGGACTTACTCCGAATAGCAATACTCAGACCGACCACTTTAACAAGTTTACAACAGGAGAAGCAAAACAGCCCCGCTTTGTCTTCACCGGCCTTACTCCTGCTACAAAGTACTATTTTGTAGCAAAGGATGTAACTGATGCGGAGAATGTGATTATGAGCACTCCTCTTGAGTTCACAACCAAAGAGTTTACTCAGATTGATATGTCCGCTCTTGCTGCCGGATCTGCTGCAGCAGGCGATGTAATCCTTAGCGAGGACTTCGGAGAGGTGGTAGTAGGCGGATTCATGGCCAACTCCAGCAAACAGTGTGTCGGCTATGTCGCTAACGGCGACTTTGCAAAGGGCGAAGAGGCTCTTACCCCTGCTTCCGGATATATCGAGATGAATTCTTCCGATGCGACTAAGTACAATTATGCAGCGGACGACAAGCGTTATCTGATGTTCGGTTGGGGAAATAATAATCTATTCGGCACGCTCGCTCCTGCTGTAGCGAAGACGAGACTCAAAGATTGGGGACAGATTTCTTATAAGAAATCCGATCTGACTCAGAATCTTACAAATACTAGTGGTGTTCTTTCGTGCGCTTCTGCACTTCGTCTTGGAACAGGAAGCTGGTACGGCCTTGCAGTGACCCCTGCACTCGCTCCTCTTTCAGGCTCGGCTACAATTAAAGTAACTGTAACCTGCCACCGTGCTGGCTCAGATCCTTCAATCCTTGGAATAGGTCTTCTCACTTCCGCAACTCAGGGTGAAGAAAATCCTCATATCTTTACTGATTGTGTTATCAAAGAGGTTGAGTCCTATACTCTCGGTAACGATATGGAGACTTATGTCGTTGAAATCCCGAATGCTCTTCCTGAGCACAGGGTTGTCTTCGGAGTCGCTCCCTCCTCATTAACGGCTGGTGGGGCAAGCTTGAGAATCATCATCAAGGAAGTAAAGGTTGAAGTAGTCGAATACGGCTCAACAGAAGTCACTATTCCTACAGAGATTGCCAATGCCAATGATCTCGTTACCTTCCTTGGCAATGTTGATGCTACTACGGATGTCTCCAGCAAGATTGTGGCGGATATTGATATGAAGAATGTTGAATTCACCCCTGCAATAGGTTTTGCTGGCGTTCTTGACGGGCAGGGCCATTCTATTAAGAATCTCTCTGGAAATAAGCCTCTCTTCCAGTCTAACAGCGGTACTATCAAGAATATCATCGCTGATGCTTCTTGCTCATTCACTCCAGGAGTCGAGGATTTCGGACCTTTCGTTATCAATAATACCGGCACTCTTGAGAATCTTACCAATAGAGGCTCTATTACTGTGACTGCAGAAGATGCGACCATTCGTCATTTCATTGGCGGTATCGCCAGTGCTTCTTCCGGTCCAATGACAGGATGTGTAAATGAGGGCGCTATTACTCTGACTTCTGCAAAGGGCGTAGCCTCCTCTCTGATTGGAGGTATAGTAGGTAATCTTGGAGCGACTGCCACCGAATGCGTCAACAAGGGCGAGCTTAAAATGGAGTCCCTATATTCTAACGCCCCGGCTGCAAAATCTCCTTATACTCAAAGTGTTTGCTCTTCTATTTCAGGTATTGCTGCTATCGCTATGCAGTCGGGATTCAAGATTGTAGACTGCTCAAATGAGGCTCCGGTCTCCTATATCGAGACTTCGGTTGATTCCAGCGAGGATACTGCCGGAGCTACAAGGCACGGAGCCAGCGGTATTTGCTCATATCCTTTCGGAGAGATTAACGGCTGTGTCAATAATGGCAAGGTCTCTTGTATCATCAAGTCCTCTACAGGGGCAGTATATAATGCAAGAGAGAATCTTGTTGCCATCGCCGGTATTGCAGGAAATGATTTTGTTTGGCATGCTAAAAACGATAAGGCAGCGGCGACCAATATCATCGACTGTATCAATAACGGTGAGATCTACTTCTATACCAATGTGGATTATTCCAACTCTACTTGCGGAGGTATAGTTTCCTGGCCTAATCCAGAAGTGGCAGGCAATAAAAACTATGTTTCAGGCTGCGTCAACAACGGAACTATTACTGTTGAAGGCAATGGAAAGGTCCGTACCGGAGGTATCTCAGGAGGCGCAGGACATGTAAGAAATTGCATCAACAACGGAAAGATTATTGCTAAAGTTTCCTCTGCCAACAATACTTTCGGAGGAGTTGTTGGATTCATGTCACAGAACTATGATATTACCGGATGCTCTTCTCTTGGAGATATTGATGCTTCTGGCTCTACATCTGCTTCTATCGGAATCGGCGGCTTGGTTGGAGGATTAGGTAATGTCGCAACTTCTGCAATTTATGACAACAAGGTCAATATTGAACTTTCTACCCCGGCTTCTCAGACTGAACTCGGTCTTGTTGTAGGGCATTTCAACGGAAATACTAAGGCTATTACCATAGGAAGTGTAGAAAAACCTATTACCGTTGCAGGAAAGGTCAATGGTGTCTTAATCTCGGCTGATAATTACACTTCTTATCTTTATGGCCCTGCAAACTATACAGAGGGTACTCATGTTATAAATGCTGTTTACGGCGAATAAAGATTGTTCGCTTAAAATGAATTGCCGCCCGAAGAAGACCTCCGGGCGGCTTTAATTTGTTGAAATTATTATGACTCCAGCGCCTCTTCGAGAGGTACAAATTCATAACCTTTTCGGCGGAGCTCGTCAATGAGAGAGCCGAGTTTCAGATAGAATTTATCGGTCCTCTCGGGATCCGTGCCGAAGTGGATTAGCATTATATGGCCGTTGAGGGTTTCTTTTTTCTCGACCTCCCGTATTTTCTTCAGGATATCTTTCGATGAGAAGTAGCGGGCCATCGAAGGGGTTGTATAGTCTCCGTTTGTAAGTGTCCCCGGGGTGTAATTCACAACCTGGAGTCCCATCTCGCGGGCCCATGAGGAGACAAGTGAGTTGTAGTGCTCGTAAGGTGGGATAAAATAGGGGGCTGAATCTCTTGAAATGCCGAATTCCGCCATTTTACGATAGCTTTTAAGCATATCTTCGGTAAACTCTTCCTTACTTACAAGCATGCTGTCCCTGTTCTCCCAGGAGCTGTAGAGAAGGTGTCCATAGCTATGGCTTCCTACGTAATGCCCTTCTTCAAGGAGACGTTTAACTACATCCGGGTAGAGGTCGAAAAATTCTCCGGTGAAAAAGAACGCTCCTTTTATCCCTTTTTTCTTCAGTGTCCGGATGATAGGATCGGCTCCGTCGGCCTTGTCAGCTGCAGTAAAGACTAGTGAAATGCGTTTTTTTGAAGGATCGGTGCGGTAGATGCCACCATTGTAATAGACATTCTTATCGGCATTCCCAGCCGCACTCTTTCTCCCTTCCGACTCGTAGAACGCGAGGGGGAAGGTAAGAGAAGCGGTCCCGTCCATGGTCGGCTCATTGGTCGAGTAGTCGTGCATACAGTCGTGATAGACCATGATTCCGGGCTGGAACTCCTCGTAAGCATTGCCTCCGTCGAGGTAAACGCCTGCGAGACTGTTGAATATTGTACTATAGACCGGCCCGTCGACAAGACCTCCTGTGGTATTCCCTATTTTCTGATATGCAAGGAATGAATGCGGCTCCCTCGGGTATTCCCCTCCAAGAGGGAGCTCAACTATCATTGAGACGCCCCACGGGTTGCATCCGAGGAGCCAGTCCCTTAGGGCTCCTTCCATCTTTTCATATGTCCTGTCTCCGGTAAGGCGGCGGTAGAGTATGCACTGGGTCAGCATCGCAGTCGTAAGGTTGTTGGAGCACCATATCGAAGGAATCCCATAGAGGAAAGGTGTTCCCTGGGCCTTTTCATATACGCGGGCAATGCCCGAACGAAGATTCCGGATGAACTCCTCTTTCCCTTCGGAGGCGATGCGGTAATGGCCCATATTCATGAACGGATACCACTGGTAATGCTTGGCACTATCGGCTCCCATCCATGGGGTCACTGGCTCTCTACGCCCGTATTCTATGGCTTGGGTGAGATACTTCCTGTCTCCTGTCTTCTTGTAGAGCTCCACAGCAGCGAGCTCCATATCGTCGACCCAGTTGTCTTCTTCATAGATGTATCTTGACTTGACAGAGGCCGTTTGGCATACTCCGGGTTTTTCAAGGCCGAGGCGGTATGCATCGAGCGCTTTACCTTCGATAGTCGCAGCAAGATCGGGATAGAAGGGGGCAATGACTCGGGCACCGGCGGTAAATGAAGAGCAGTATTTTCCCGTTGTCGAGGCTACTCCGGTAGTAGCATTCATAAGCCCGAATTTACGGCCTCTCTCCTGGGGAAGGCCGCTGCAGAAGTAGACCGGCCTCCCGTTGTTCTGTCCCCATCCATAGTCGGCAAGGTCTTCATGGGGTTTTCTCATACCGACATGGTCCCTGTCGTCTGCAATCTGGTTGTAGAATTCTCCCGGCTCGGGATTCATCCTGGACAGCCAGTCCAGGCCCCAGCGGATTTCATCCACTATATCCGGAACACCGTTGCTTCCGGGGGTGCCGTCTGTCTTATGTGAGTCCTTGAAGACTTCCGGGAACTCTTCATAGGCAAAGGCCATCTGATAGATTGCATTGGCCGAAGTGGTTGTATATTGGAGGCAGTCTGATGCATCATGCCAGCCTCCGGTAACGTCTATCCATGTGCTATCCTTCTTGGGGTCAGTGTGCCAGACGATGTATCCGTCTTTAGTATGGCAGCTCTCTCGGAGGAAGGGGTTGTATCCGCACCTCTGCTGCCTCATATAGTTGAGGACAAAGTCTGCCGTCCCGTCATAGACGCCTGTTCCGATGGGGAATATCGGAGAGCAAACCTCTCCATCGGCTGTGCGTACGGTGATTTTGTACGCTCCCTCTTTCTGGAAAGAACTGAAATCCAGGCGATAAGTCTCTTTCATCCGGCCAAGTGGCCCGGCAGCGACAGCTTCGCCTTCGAAAACGGTCTTCCCTGTATAAATATCCGAAATCAAGAAGCTTTTGACCGCATTTTGAGATGTTGTCATCATTACAGCGACCTTCGTCGATTCAGGGAGATAACCAATCTGGTTGATTCGGATGACGGAGGTAGCAGCTGCGTTTATTCCGACGAGAATAGCAGCTAGTGATATAAGTATTTTTTTCATAATCTCGATAATCAGATTCTATTCTTGCGATAATCAGATTCTGTTCTTGAGCCAGACCTTCAGAGAGTCCCAGTCATAATAGGGGCCGCTGACCGCCTTGAGTCCCGGGATGGTGGTCTCTTTTTCATTGAGAAGGCATTTGACAATGACGTTGCCTTTTTTGTTGCGGTAGAAAATCAGCTGGAGATTGCATGCCAGGGAAACATCCTGTCCGCCAAAGAAATGAGAGGTAATCTCGTCGAAGGAATATGGCTCTCCAAGTCTTTCAATGCCGAGGTATCCGGCAAGGGCCAATGTCGGCCAATCGTGCCCGAATCTAAAGTCGGCGGCGACAGTGCCCTTGTTGATGGCCTCATCAGCCTTTTCGACGACATCGTCGACAAGCGTCTGTACGAGAGGGAGCCTTTCCTTTCCAAATTCGGCGCTGTAGCACTGCCGGAGGTAGATTTCCCTATTATAATAGTCGTACCATTTGTATACTGCGTCGAATGGAATGAAGCGGAAAAGATTGTCCGAGACGTCAAACGGATCAGCGACTCTGGCCGTCCGGAAGATATCTTTTTCGAACGAAGCGACGTTCCCTCCGATGATTTCTCTTGCTTTAACGGGGTCTGTGAAGAGCCTCTCGAGGACTCCGGTTGTATCAACAGGGATAGCGGCATCCAGAGAGTCCAGCATCTTTTGCGAAGCGGCCTTGACCTCTTTCGAACAGCTGCTTGAGACATATTCCATTATTTTATCATCGGAAGCCAGCGAGATGTCGAGCGAAGGCATCTTCCTCATGAGGCTATTGGTGAAAGCTGCCATACTGACAATGCAGCGTGGAGTGGTACTGGAGACAGCTCTGATTTTGTGATTGCCTTTTTTGAAAACGCGGGGGTAGCGGTTGAACATTCTTTCGGCAATACCCTGATGCTCCCTCACTCCGCGCGGCGTGAGCCTTCCGTCGACTCCTCCCTGAAGCTCAATATCCTTGATTAAAGACACACTCTTCAAAAGAGAATCGCCGCTCTGAGAAAGAATCCCGGCTTCTTTTGCACTTGTGAGCCTTTGGAAAAGGCGCTCGTAATAACGCCTGCCCCAGTTGTTTCTGGAGCCATGGCGGCCGTAGTGGCTGATGTAGAAAGGCTTGTATCCCTTAGGGACCTTTGAGTCTTTGATTTCAGGGACTTCGTAGGAATTAGTGTTGACGCCAGCCCGTGTCATGTCCTCTTTGAGAAGTCGGACACTTTCGGGATCCATTTTCTGCTGCGAGAAAGAAGGGATAGCAATTAGAAGTGCTGCGGCAATGCTTGCGGCCAGTTTTCGAATCATCTCTATGTAGTTTTTTCAAAGATACGAAGAAAATAATTATTTTTGTGAGTACTGATTGCATAGTTATGAGGAAATTCTTTTTAACTCTATTATTTGTCCTTCTCACAGTGCCAGTTTTAAGGGCGCAGACCGTGTTTGTCGAGGCGGAAATGTTTGACAGTTACGGCGGATGGTCTTTAGACCAGCAGTTCATCGGGACTATGGGATCATCCTATCTCCTTGCCCATGGGATGGGTATCCCGGTAGAAGATGCCTCCGTCAAGGTTGTCGTCCCAAAGAAGGGAAAATATCATGTTTATGTAAGGACATATAACTGGACTGCTCCTTTTTCCGAGGGTCCCGGTCCCGGAAGATTCTCTATCAGTATAGATGATTCTCCTATTGGAAAGATTCTTGGATCTGAAGGAGCGGGATGGTACTGGCAGGAAGCGGGTGAGATTAAGCTCAATAAAGGTTCCCACGAGATCAGTATTCATGATTTCACGGGCCTTGAAGGCCGTTTTGATGCAATTTGTCTTTCTCGTAAGCCCATGAGCGGAGAGTCTCTCGACAATCTTCAGGCGAGTTTGCGCGGGAAGACTCCTGTCACTGATGGAGGAGATTTTGATTTTGTTGTAATAGGGGCGGGATACTCAGGAATCTGCGCCTCCGTTGCCGCTGCGAGGCAGGGACTTCGGGTGGCGCTTATCCAGGACAGGGCGATTCTGGGCGGCAACAACAGCTCTGAAATCCGTGTCCAGCTTGGAGGATCGATTGAATGTGAGCCATATCCTAATCTCGGGAACCTTATCAAAGAGTTCGCTCCTACAGAAAAGGGCAATGCAATGCCTCCTTCCTATTATGGAGACGATGCCAAGATGGCGATAGTCGCAGCAGAGAAGAATATTACTCTTTATACTTTGACCCGCGTGGTTTCCGTTGAGAAAGAAGGGGACAGGATAGTTTCTGTCACTGGCAGGAACGTAGTGAGCGGGAAGCGAACAGTCTTTCGTGCACCTGTTTTTGCCGACTGTACCGGCGATGGTACCGTCGGTTTTCTTGCCGGTGCCGATTACCGCGTAGGCAGGGAGGCTAGAAGTGAGTATAATGAGTCGAGCGCTCCGGAAGTAGCTGATAATATGGTTCTTGGAGCGTCCTTGCAGTGGAGCTCTAAAAAAGATAGCGAGCCATCGGGCTTCCCTGAGTTTTCCTATGGGATCGATCTTACCGACGAGAGTTACCAAAAGATGACTAAGGGATCATGGACGTGGGAGACCGGAATGTTCTCGGACCAGATTCTTGAAGCAGAAAAGATCAGGGACTATGGGATGCTGGCCATTTATGCCAATTGGTCATATCTTAAGAACCATGCACCATGCAAGGAGGATTTTGCCCGTCGCTCGCTCGAATGGGTCTCCTTCAATAGCGGGAAGCGTGAATCCCGGAGGCTCATCGGGGACTATGTATTGACCCAGAATGACCTGGAGAGGAATGTGATGTTCCCTGATGCTACAGCATCTACCTCGTGGGGCATTGATATTCATTATCCCGAACCCGAGAATTCCCGTTTCTTCCCCGGTCGCGAATTTAAGAGCGTGTGCGACCAGGAGGAGATTCCGGTCAGTCCTATCCCATACAGATGTTTCTATTCAAGGAATATTTCCAATCTGTTCATGGCCGGCCGCGATATCAGCGTTTCACATGTGGCCCTTGCCTCGGTGAGGGTGATGAGAACCTGCGCCATGATGGGAGAGGTCGTTGGCCTAGCAGCGTCGGTATGCAATCGCCATAGCTGCCTCCCGAGGGAAGTTTATAATTCTCATTTTTCTGACCTTCAGGCGCTTATGCTTGAAGGGGCCGGAAAGAAGGGACTTCCTAATACCCAGATGACCAATGTCGGGAGAAATGCCCACCATTTCTTTGAGAAGCCGATTCGCGACGTGGTGCTTCCTTTTGTCGAGCCGGATAATTCCCTTCTTGAGCGGGTGCCGCTCGGGGACCTTTTCGTTGATATGGTTTTTGTAGAAGGAGGTAAATTCATGATGGGAGCGGATGGCAGGGCTGAGTTTACCCATGAATCGGAGAAACCCGCCCATGAGGTGACGCTTTCTGACTATTATATAGGTAGGTATGAGGTGACATATTCCCTCTGGCAGGCTGTGATGGGAGGAAAAATCGCCACCGGGTCAGAGAATATTCCGGTAGTTAAAAAGACTCCGGCCGAGATAAATGAATTTATATCCAGACTTAATTCGCTGACAGGAAGGAATTTCCGTCTCCCGACCGAAGCGGAGTGGGAGTTTGCTGCAAGAGGAGGCAATCGCTCAAAGGGATATCTTTTCAGCGGAAGTGATGACTATGCAGAGGTTGCGTGGATGCAGAATACGTCGAGAGGCGAGACCCATCCCGTAGGCTCTAAGCTTCCCAATGAATTGGGAATATATGATATGAGCGGCAATGTCTGGGAACTATGCTCTGACTGGTTCGGAAAATACACCTCAGATCCTGCCATTAATCCTTCCGGTCCGGCAACCGGCTCTTATGTTGTAGTCAGGGGAGGAAGCATATTCTCTGGTATCAATGCTTGCCGCGTTTCTTATCGCAGTTATGATGCTCCTCGCAGTTCGTTGGTGATCAATGGTTTCCGTCTTGCAGAATCCTATCGGTAAGATTTTGAACTAAATTTTTTTGAAAAAAAGTTCGAAAAAGATTTGTAGGAAAGAAAAAAAGTAGTACCTTTGCAATCCCGTTCGGAAACGACGGGATTTTTTGCGGCCTAAAGGGAAGCAAAATTTTTTTACGCTCA
>Ga0079305_1000348_pt1 | contig 104652 bp, 81 predicted proteins | sample LMS_cellobiose_e_FD_79183 | JGI IMG/M metagenome (GOLD analysis project Ga0079305, IMG submission 79183) | Rumen-fistulated moose microbial communities from Alaska, USA - LMS_cellobiose_enrichment | ecosystem: Host-associated > Mammals > Digestive system > Stomach > Rumen fluid ...
CGGCGGCGGGCGGGATCATCTCCTCAATTCGCAATGGTCGCCTGCCGCCTCCCGGCTTCACGCTCCCTTGCTCATTGGGATGAACCCGCCCTTCCTCCGCCACCGGCGGCGGGCGGGATCATCCCCAGTATTTTCTGTCGAGCGTTCGGTATTGCACGGCCTCCGCCACGTGGCTGAGCTCAATCAGGTCGCTGTCGGCCATGTCCGCAATGGTGCGCGCCACCTTCAGGATGCGCGTGAAGGCGCGGTTGCTCAGCTTCATCGTGTCGCAGGCCTTCATGAGCATCTTCTGCGCGTCCGCCTGCATGCGGCAGAATTCCGTGATGGAGCGCGCGTCCAGGCGGGCGTTGCACTGAATGTTCCGCCCGCTGTAGCGCCGGCGCTGCACCGACCGGGCGTGTTCGACGCGTTCACGCACCGCCGCGGAGCTCTCCTCCAGCGTGTCGTCCGCGATGCGCTCAGGCGGTATGCTCTCGATCTCGATGTGCAGGTCGATGCGATCCAGCAGCGGGCCGGAAATGCGGTTGAGATATCGCCTGATCTCCGTCTGCGAGCAGCGGCATGCCTGTGTGCGCGAGCCGTAATTGCCGCACGGGCAGGGATTCATCGAGCAGATCAGCATGAACTGCGAGGGATAGGTCGACTGAGCGTTGACGCGCGTGACCGTCACAAAGCCGTCCTCCATGGGCTGGCGGAGCGCCTCCAGCACATCGCGCTTGTATTCGGGCAGCTCGTCCAGAAACAGCACGCCGTTGTGCGCCTTGGAAATCTCGCCCGGCGTGGCGTGCGTCCCGCCGCCGATCAGCGACACCGAGGACGCCGTGTGATGCGGCGTGCGAAACGGCCGTTCGACCAGCAGCGTGCCGCCGTCCATGAGGCCGGCCGCCGAGTGGATGCGCGTGGTCTCGAGCGCCTCCTCGAAGGTCATGTCGGGCAGGATGGTGGGCATGCAGCGCGCCAGCAGCGTCTTGCCGGAGCCGGGCGGGCCGATCATGATCACATTGTGGCCGCCGGCCGCGGCGATCTCCAGCGCGCGCTTGGCGCTCTTCTGACCCTTCACATGGCTGAAATCCACCTGCGGCGCACGCGCGCCCAGCAGCTGACGGTACTCGACCGTTTCAAGCGGCTGAATCCGCTCCTCGCCCCGCAGATGCCGGAACGCCGCCCTCAGCGATGCGACCGGATAGATCATGATCCCCTCGATGCAGCGCACCTCGCCCGCGCTGTCCGCGGGAATCAGGATGCGCTTCACGCCCTGCTCCCGCGCGCTGATGGTCATGGGCAGCACCCCGCGCACCGGCCTCACCGAGCCGTCCAGCGACAGCTCGCCCAGCAGCGCCGTGTCCTCCAGCGCTTCGGGCGCGAGGCCGCCGCCCGCCGCCAGAATGCCCATGGCCATCGGCAGATCGAAGGCCGGGCCCTCCTTCTTCTGATCGGCCGGGGCCAGATTGACGGTCAGCCGTCCGTCCGGAAAGGGGAAGCCGCTGTTTTTCAGCGCCGTCCTGACGCGCTCGCGCGATTCCTTGACCGCGGCGTCGGGCAGGCCCACCAGCTCAAACTGCGTGATGCCGCGCGACAGATTCACCTCGACGCGCACGGGAAACCCCTCAATGCCGCTCAGGCCATAGCTCAGCACGACCGAAAGCATAGAGCACCTCCGTCGTCAAAAATTGTACCAGTTGAACCAGCGCAGCAGATTGGCGTAGCTCCGCGGCGCGGGAAGCCCCGATTCGAGCGGGTAAAACGCGATGAACAGCGCCAGCGCCGCCGCGATCAGCGCGCCCGCGAACAGACGACCCCGCCGCGCCGAGCGGCGCTCCAGCCACCGGCACACCATCACCGTGCAGATGATGATGAACGGCACGCTGGCGAAATAGTGATAGATGAACGTGGAGCGCGGCACCAGCATCCAGGGCAGGAACTGCGCCATGAAGCCCAGCACCACGCAGAAGCCCGTGCGGCCCTCCCCGCCGTTCCACCAGCGGAAGCGCACGATCATCAGCGCGGCCAGACCCGTCCACCACACGGCCGGATTGCCCATGCAGGAGATGGAGGAAATCCATCCCTCCGGCATGAAGCCCGAGCCGGAATAGTACCACATCGGCTTGACGATCAGCGGCCATTCATACCAGGGCGACTTGAAGAAGTGCGTGTCGTCGGTCAGGCCCTTGTGGTAGTTGAACATGGAAAGCTGGGCGCGCCACACCTTTTCAAGGCTCAATCCGCCGCTCGGCTTCATGTACCAGTAATACGAGAAATAGTAGATCAGCGCCGGCACGACGATGAACATGAGCACGCAGAACAGGCCGGTGATCAGGAAACTGCGCCAGAACAGAGCGCGCGCCGCTTCCGACTCTGCCGTCCTGTCGGGGGCCGTCAGGGCGCGCCTGTGCTCCAGGCAGCGCCTGATCATCGTCCAGAAGAACAGCACGGCCAATCCCACGGCGGCATAGATGCAGATCCACTTGCTGGCAATGCCCAGCCCCATGGCCACGCCGCACAGCCCCAGCGGCGCCAGCGTCTTCTTCAGGCCGTCGGTGTAGAAGCTCATCTGGCAGTAGCGGAACATGAACAGGTACATCAGCAGGATGAAGAACACGCCGTAGGTGTCGATGGTGGCGATGCGCGTCTGGGTGAAGTGCATGGCGTCCAGCGCGAGCAGAAGCATGCCCATCGCCGCGTATTCGGTCTTTTTCAGCAGCTGCTTCACCACGAGGTACATCAGCGGCAGCATCAGCACGCCGAACAGCGCGCCCATGAAGCGCCAGCCGAAGGGCGTCATGCCGAAGATATCTATGCCCAGCATGATGAGCACCTTGCCCAGCGGCGGATGCGTCGTCTCGTAGGGATGCAGGCTGTGCGCAAACTCATAGCCTGTGCGGGCGTGGTAAATCTCGTCGAAATAGGTGCTGTTATAGTAGCTGGGGTGCGCGGGCACGGTGTCCTGCTCGTCGCACAGCAGCGACGCGGCGTTCGCCCGGGCCGCGTCGCCGCCCAGGCCGACGGCGCTCACGATGGGAAGCGGACGGCCATCCGGGTCGAGGAAGGCCACCTCGTGCAGCACGAGCCCGGTCTTCTCCGCTGTGACGCGGATGTATTTGCCGGTGCGCGTGGGGTTGCCGGACTCAAGCGCGCTCCACTTGCCGTCGGCCCCGCGCGTCTGAGGCGCGAACCACAGCCATCGGAAGATCTGGCCCTGATCGTACATGGCCAGCTCCTCCTCCGACCAGGTCACGCCGTCCTCCGAGAACGCCATGGTGAAGGAGGAATTGCAGATGCCGCCATAGTAGGTCGCGTGGAATTCGGCGCTCTCCTCCAGAGAGAACACCACGCTCTCGCCGGAGGCCGTGCTGGTCCAGGCGGTCTGCGGCGCCTTCAGGCTGCCCAGGTTGACGAAGGCCAGCACGGCGTAGAGCGCCGTGACGGACAGCATGATCGCCCAGTCCCTTGCGGTCAGGTTGAGCCGCGCGTCGCGCCGCACGGGCACGGCGCGCTCGAACAGCCCGGCCCGGACGTCCTTCAGCGTCACCCTGCGGCCGCGCACGCAGATATCCCACGCCGTCCACACCAGCAGCTGCGCCGCCTCCACGTTGACGAACGATGCCAGCGCCGCCGCCGTGCGGTGGTCGGTCAGGTAGGCGTCGACGAGCACCAGCGCCTCGTTCATGAAGAGCGAGGCCGACAGCGCGATGGCCGCCGCCAGCACGCGCGCGTCCCGGTCAAACGCGTAGGAGGCCAGCAGCAGCGCCACGGCCGGATAGAGATACCGCTCGTGCATTTTCGCGCCGAACGCGAAGATCACGGCGAGCACCATGGCGCACAGCAGGAACAGCGTGCGCCGGCTGCCCGCCTTCACATAGAACCAGACGGCCAGGCCGAAGGCCGCGGCATACGTCGCCCAGCCCAGATAGGTCCAGGGCGCCGCGCCGTCCAGCGCCTTCCAGTTCATGCCCAGCAGCTGGTAGAAATTGCAGGCGTTGACGGTGATGTAGTTGTATTCGCCCAGCGCCTGCGTGTATTTGGCCCACAGCCACGTCACGGGGTCCTGCCCCTGGCCCAGCGAGAAGGGCGCGGCGAACGCCAGCATCACGCCCGCGGCGATCAGCAGGCCGCTCCCGATGCGCTTAAGCGTCCGGCTCCGCCGCTCTCCGGACGATATGACCTCGCACACCAGCGCCAGCACGCCCACGGGCGCGAACATCAGCGCCTGCGGCTTGCACAGCGCCGCGAAGGCAAACACGGCCAGCGCCCGGCGCCACTCGCGCCGCATCGCGCAGTACACCGCCAGCAGCAAAAGCAGCGTGAGCACCGAATCGACCTGTCCCCACACCGCCGCGTTGTAGACGATCGCGGGGTTCAGCAGATAGGCGGCGCCGAGGCAGGCCGCGCCGCTCTCCCCCAGCTTCTTCTTTGAGATCCGCGCGAGAAACAGCGCCGTCAGCACATCGCACGCGATCGGCAGCAGCTTGATCAGCAGCCAGTGCGCGCGCGAATCATAGGCGATGCCCAAAAGATTCCGCAAAACGCCGAACGGCCACAGAAGCAGCATATAGCCGGGCGGATAGTCGCACCAGCCCGCGCTGTAAAAGCCCCACGGCCCGTGCGCCGCCATGCGTTCGGCCCAGCCCTCGAAGCAGTTCATGTCCACCCCGAAGCCGCGCACCGTCGCCGCCAGCGCGATTCTGAGCGCGAGACCCGCGGCGAGCGCCGCGCCCAGCACGGCGGCCGGCGATTTGAACGGACGGCGGTTCTGCCGCAGGGCGACGAAGGCCGCGCAGAGCATGAACAGCGCCGAAACCGCCAGGAAGGGCAGCGTGTAGCCGGCGGGCTGATCCTCTCCGGCATCCCTGTTCGAGGGCGGATTGGTCGCCAGGCTCTTCTCGACCGCGCCCGCGGGGATCGAGCTCACGCGCACGACCTCCACGTCGTCGAACCACGCCTTGCCCACGTTGAGCGAGCCGTAGCCGCCGACGCGGCACATGACCGTGATGCTCTTCTGGTCGGAGCCCGTGCGCCCGTACAGCACGAGCGGCACCCATTCGCCCGCCGTGTCGTAGGCGTATTCGGAGGAGATAAAGGTGTCGGCCACCGATATGCCCGCGCCGGCGCGGCCGATTTCGCAGCCCTCCGCCTTCACCATGCAGCTGATGCGGTAGTACGCGTTCGGCTCCACGGCAACGGCCTGCTCGAACCGCGCGTCGTTCTCCTCCACGTTTTCCACGCAGATCGAGGCGCCGCCCGTGCAGGCGTCGTCGGAGAGCGCGAGGTAGCTCACGCCCTCGTCCCAGTGCCAGCGGCCGGCCGCCCAGCCGTCCGGCATGCCGGAGCCGGCCTCGAAGCCGCCGTTTGCAACCAGGTTTTTCGTCTCGTCAATGCGCTCCCGCGGCCGCAGCCACACGGCGCATCCCGCGGCCAGCGCGAGCGCCAGAGCCGCCGCAATCAGCGCAATCCATTTTTTCCGCGTCATCGTCATCCTCATCATGATTGTTCCCGTTTGTCCCCGCGCCCGTTCCTCACGCCACCCGGCTCACGCTGGTGATCATCGTTTCAAACACAAGATAGAGATAGATCAGCGACGGCGCGCTGACCAGCGCGCCGAAGCCCACCGGCTCCTGCGCCTCCTGAAGCTCGCCGCGCTTCCTGATCGCCCGCCAGGCCACGGCCACGGCGACCAGCGTCACGCCGATATAGGCGTAGTTCAGCGCCGCATACACCGTTTCGTTCGGCACGCGCTCGAGCAGTTCATCCAGCAGCAGGCTCGTGACGTTATTCAGCGCATGCAGCAGCACGCAGACGCCCCAGGACCCGGTCTTCATGCGGATGTATCCCAGGAACCAGCCGATCAGCACGGCCGGCAGGAACTGCATGAGGTTCCCGTGCGTCAGGCCGAAGAGCACGGCCGACGCCGTCACCGCGAAGCGCTCGCCGTAGGGCTTCATGCCCTCCAGCAGCACGCCGCGGTAGACGTACTCCTCGACCAGCGGCGCCAGCAGCACCGCGTAGGCGTTCATCAGCCAGAAGGAAAGCGCGGTGTCGTCCGGCATGATGTCGATAAAGATCGTGAAGCCGGACGCATTGAACAGCAGCTCCGTCGCCATCACGCCCAGCATACCCAGCGTGTTGACGCCCATCATCGCCGCGTACATCACGGCGACATCCTTCGCGCCGAGGCCGTTCAGCCCCAGCGCGGGGCGCAGCGTGAGGTCCCTGCGCCGCGCGTACACGTGCGCCGGCAGCACGCCCAGCAGCGCGGCGGCCACGGTCAGCACGACGACCACGTTGGCATACCAGTCCGTCCCCGTCAGCTCCGCGACGGCGGAAGCGGCCTTTGCGAAGATATCCTCCATCGAGGACGCGCCCGCCATCAGGCCGCTCAGCTGCGGCGCGATGCGCTGCGCGACCAGCAGCCCCATCACAAGCACGGCCAGCCACGTATGGATCAGCTCGCTGGCGAGCATGGTCCAGCCCACGCCGCGCAGGTCCTCCTTGACGCGGCGCAGCTTCGCAAGCCGCTCCCGCAGCTCTTCGGGATTGGGTCTGTTGTCAAAACCGTTCATTCCTCATACCTTTCCAGGGCCACGCCCGCTTCGCTCAGTATCTCGCGGGCAAAGTCGTCCGGATAGCCTTCTTTATAGACGACGCGCGTGATGCCCGCGTTCACGATCATCTTCGCGCACATCACGCAGGGCTGATGCGTGCAGTACAGCGTCGCCCCGTCGATGGATACGCCCAGCTTGGCCGCCTGAATGAGCGCGTTCTGCTCGGCGTGAATGGCGTAGCACACCTCCTGCCGCGTGCCGGAGGGGATGTTCAGCTTGCGCCTCAGGCATTCGCCCCGCTCCACGCAGGTCTTCACGCCCGCGGGCGCGCCGTTGTATCCCGTGGTCATGATGCGCTTGTTTTTCACGATGACCGCGCCGATCTTCCGGTTGGACTGATAGCAGCTCGCCCACCCCGCGATCACGCCGGCCATCTCCATAAATCTTTTGTCCCATTTATTGAATTCCATACCGTCACCCCCGCTCAGGCTTATGGGCTGATATTTCCATATTTCTTATTATATCATCCGCTTTGGCGAATTGCAATATATCCGGAGAACTCACACGGCGCACGCCCTCTCGCTGAAAATTCAAAAAACAGAGCATTTAAGCGCAAAAGAGAGAAATTCAAAGCATTTTTTAGAATGCTTTCAATATCAGCTCAATTTTCCCGTTTTCCGGCATTGGCAGAATTTGCACTCATGGCGCATTTCGGCTAATATAATGCCCGTAGAAATTAGCACTCAATCAAAAAGAGTGCTAACAAACTGATCACACATCCGAAGGAGGATCCTGTTATGAAAATCAGACCTTTGGGCGATCGCGTCGTCATCAAGAACGTGGAAGCCGAGGAAACCACGAAGGGCGGACTGCTGCTCACCAACGCATCCAAGGAAAAACCCCAGATGGCCGAGGTGCTGGCCGTGGGTCCGGGCGGCAATGTAGACGGCAAGGAAATCGTCATGTGCGTCGAAGTCGGCCAGAAGGTAATCTATTCGAAGTATGCGGGCACCGAGTGCAAGATCGACGGCGAGGAGTACATTCTCGTTCGCCAGAGCGACATTCTCGCGGTTGTCGAATAATCATTGAGTGCGCAGAGCAGGAGGTAAACAGTTATGGCAAAGCAGATTCAGTATGGCGAGGAAGCCCGCCGTTCCCTTGAGCGCGGCATCAACGCGCTGGCCGATACCGTTAAAATCACCATGGGCCCCAAGGGCCGCAACGTCGTTCTGGACAAGAAATTCGGTTCTCCGCTGATCACGAACGACGGCGTGACCATCGCCAAGGACATCGAGCTTGAGGACGCCTTCGAAAACATGGGCGCTCAGCTCGTGAAGGAAGTCGCCACGAAGACCAACGACGTGGCCGGCGACGGCACCACCACCGCGACGCTGCTGGCTCAGGCCATCGTGCGCGAGGGACTGAAGAACGTGGCAGCCGGCGCGAATCCGATGGTGATCCGCAAGGGCATTGAAATCGCGACCGAAGAGGCCGTGAGCGCTCTGACCTCCATCTCGAAGCCCATCGAGAGCCAGCAGGCCATCGCGCAGGTCGCCTCCATCTCCTCCAGCGACGAGCAGATCGGCGAGCTGATCGCGGACGCCATGGAGAAGGTCGGCAAGGACGGCGTCATCACCGTCGAGGAGAGCAAGACCATGAAGACCGAGCTGACCGTCGTCGAGGGCATGCAGTTCGACCGCGGCTACGCGTCCGCTTACATGGTGACCGACAACGACAAGATGGAGGCCGTTCTGGACGATCCCTTCATCCTGATCACCGACAAGAAGATCAGCAACATCCAGGAGGTTCTGCCCCTGCTCGAGCAGATCGTGCAGACCGGCAAGAAGCTGCTCATCATCGCCGAAGACATCGAGGGCGAAGCGCTGGCCACGCTGGTGCTGAACAAGCTGCGCGGCACCTTCACCTGCGTCGCCGTCAAGGCGCCCGGATTCGGCGACCGCCGCAAGGCCATGCTGCAGGATATCGCCATCCTGACCGGCGGCCAGGTCATCACCTCCGAGCTCGGCCTGGAGCTGAAGGACGCGACCGTCGACATGCTGGGCACCGCCCGTCAGGTCAAGGTCGACAAGGACAACACCACCATCGTCGAGGGCAAGGGCGATCCGTCCGAGATCAAGGCCCGCGTGACCTCCATCCGCAGCCAGATCGAGGAGACCACCAGCGACTACGACCGCGAGAAGCTGCAGGAGCGCCTGGCCAAGCTGGCCGGCGGCGTGGCCGTCATCAACGTCGGCGCCGCGACCGAGATCGAAATGAAGGAGCGCAAGATGCGCATCGAGGACGCCCTGGCCGCCACCCGCGCCGCTGTTGAAGAGGGCATCGTGCCCGGCGGCGGCAGCGCCCAGATCGTCGCCGCGAAGGCCGTGCAGAAGCTGGTCAGCAAGCACAGCGGCGACGTGAAGACCGGCATCGCCATCGTGCAGCGCGCGCTGGAGGAGCCCGTCCGTCAGATCGCCGTGAACGCCGGCGTCGAAGGCTCTGTGATCGTCGAGAAGATCAAGGCTTCCAGCAAGGTCGGCTACGGCTACGACGCCGCCAAGGACGAGTACTGCGACATGATCGAGCGCGGCATCATCGACCCGACCAAGGTGGCCCGTTCCGCGCTGCAGAACGCGGCGTCCGTCGCGGCCATGGTGCTGACCACCGAGTCTCTGGTGGCCGACCTGCCCGACAAGAATCCTCCGGCCCCCGCGGCTCCGGCCGGCGGCATGGGCGGCATGTACTGATCCCACAAAAAACAGAAACCGCAAAGGGCTGCCCCACTGAGCGATCAGCGGGGCAGCCCCTTTTGATTCCGAAGCGAAAATGCAGGCGAAGCGGCGCGGCGGCGGAAAAGACGCCCGAAGATGGATGGGTTTCAGGACGAAAAGAGCGCCGGCAGAAGACCGGGCAGTCCGCCCGGCAGGACCGGTCAGGCGTTTCTCTCGTAGATCATCCTGAGCCCCTTGAGCGTGAGCGTGCCGTCGAGCACGTCGATCATGTCGGTCTCATCGGCGACGAGCAGCGCCATGCCGCCCGTCGCGATGACTTTGGCTTCGGGCGCCTTCAGCTCCTGCTTCATCCTCTGGATGAGGTAGGTGACCAGGCCGACGTGCCCGTAGATGATGCCGGACTGAAGATTGGCGATGGTGTTCCGGCCGATCGCGTTCTCGGGCTTGACCAGCTCGAAGCGAGGCAGCTTGGCCGCGCGGTCGACCAGCGCCTCGCTGGCCAGCTTCAGCCCGGGACAGATGGCGCCGCCCAGGAATTCGCCGCGCGCCGACATGACGCCGAAGGTCGTCGCCGTGCCGAAATCGATGAAAATACACGGCCCGCCGTAGATCTCATACGCCGCGACGGCGTTGGCGATGCGGTCGGAGCCCAGCTCGCGGGGGTTGTCATACTTCAGATTGATGCCCGTCTTGATGCCTGGCACGACCATCATGGGCTGCAGGCCGAAGTAATTCTGAATCATGTGCTCGATGGTGAAATTGATCGACGGCGCGACGGAGGAAATGATGATGCCGTCGACGACGTTCATCTCAAGCCCGTTATGGCGGAACAGGTTGGCCAGCAGGATGCCGTATTCGTCGGACGACATCTGCTTGTTGGTCGAGAGCCGCCAGTACTGCACCATGTTTTCGCCGTCGAACAGCGCGGTCTTGATGTTGGTGTTGCCGATATCCATGGTAAAAATCATAAACGACCTCCGAACGCGTATTGACAGGTTTTTACGGCTCTATGAGTCTGGCCTTGCTGAGCGCGGCGCAGACCGCCCCGGTCAGGATTGCGGCCACGACCATCTCCACGACGGCGTTGAGGCCCACCGAGGCGACGATAAACGCCATGATGCTGCGCCCGGCGATGAGGTTCTGCAGATATTCCGTGCGGCCGAACAGCAGCACCAGCGAGGACATGAACAGCAGCGTATTCAAAAAGGCGGCGGAAAAGCCGGTGATCACGCTGCCGACGTGGAGACTGAGCTTTTTTCGGGTCAGCTTATAGACGAGCGCTGTGAGCAGGCCGACCAGCAGCCGCGAGCAGAAGCGCTGAACAAACGACAGAAACGGACTCACGGCCGCCAGCGCCGCGCCCATGCCGCTGTAGCCCAGTATGCCGAAGCACTGCAGGAAGCTGATGAGCCCGAACGCGCCGCCGATGATCAGACCGCCCTTCACGCCGAGGGCAACGGCGGCGATGGCCACGGGAATCATGTTGAAGGTGATGGACAGGCCCGCCGGCTGGGGAATATTCACCAGGCCGAGCACTATGAGCACGGCGACGAGCAGGCCGAGCAGAACAAAATCACGGGTTGACAATTTGCCTTTCATGGGACGACCTCCGTTCAAGTTCACTGTGGGATACCTGACGAATGAGAACCAGGGACACCGGCAGCACCGCGGTTCGATTCCTTGCGGATATCGACCTTGAGCATCATTATAGCGGCATTGAATGGAGTTATCGAGCATGTTGTGTAAATTGTTTGCAATTCGCGCAAACGGGGCAATTCACGCTCCTCCCCTGCGCCCCCTCAATTCGCAATAGCGGCCTGCGGCCGCACGCTCCTTTGCTCATTGGGCTCGCCCGTCGCGGGGACGGGGAAAAGTTTGTTGCGGGATGCTCCGTCTGGTGGTATACTACTCTATGGCGGTCCGGCGGCCCTCGGGCGACTCCGGATCATCAGCCTTGAACAGAAAGGTCGGCGCGCAAGCGATATGAAAAATCTGGTTGGTCGCGTTTATGCCTACGTCTGCGCCTTCTTCCGCTGGGTTTTCCTGTCGGTGGTCGTCGGCGCGGTGTGCGGGCTCATTGGATCGCTGTTTCACGTCTGCATCAATTATGCCACTCAGTGGCGGGAACAGCTGCCCTGGCTCCTCTACCTGCTTCCCCTGGGAGGCCTGCTGATCGTCTTCATGTATCACCGGATGAAGCAGCCCCTGACGCTGGGCGTCGACAGGCTGTTCACCGCCATTCAGGCGCGCGCGGACGTGCCGACGACAATGGCGCCGCTGATCTTCCTCTCCACCTTCATTACTCACCTGTTCGGCGGGTCCGCGGGCCGCGAAGGCGCCGCGCTCCAGCTGGGCGGCAGCCTGGGCGACAGAATCGGCCTGATCCTCCGCGTCGGGGAAAAAGACCGCGGGACAATGACCCTGATCGGCATGGGCGCGCTGTTCGCCGCGCTGTTCGGAACGCCCCTGACCGCGATCCTGTTCGTGATGGAGGTGCTCGCGCTGGGCCACATGAGCTACTCCACCTTCGTGCCCTGCATCATGTCCAGCATGACGGCCTACGGCGTCTCCACGCTGCTGCATATGAAGCCGGAAAAATACGCGCTGAGCGGCGTTCCCGCGCCGGATCTGCGCGCCGTGCTGGCCGTCGGAATCCTGGCTGTGTTCTGCGCGCTGCTCTCCATCGCCTTCTGCGAGGTCATGCATCTCTCCGGCCGGTCCATGAAAAAGTGGCTGAAGAACGACTACCTGCGCATCGCCGCGGGCGGCGCCGCCATCGTCCTCCTGACGCTCGTGTCGGGAACGCGCGATTATAACGGCGCCGGCGCCGCAGTCATTGAGCGCGCCATCGCAGGCGCGGCCCGCCCGCAGGATTTCCTGCTGAAGCTGCTGTTCACGGCCGTGACGCTGTCGTGCGGATACAAGGGCGGCGAAATCGTCCCGACGTTCTATGTGGGCGCGACCTTCGGCTGCGTCGTCGGCCCGCTGCTGGGGCTCGACCCCGCCTTCGCGGCGGCCATCGGCCTGGTGGCCACCTTCTGCGGAAACACCAACTGCCCCATCGCCTCCATATTTTTGAGCATCGAGCTGTTCGGCGTGCAGGCGCTTCACCTCTTCGTCATCGCCTGCGCCATTTCCTATATGCTGTCGGGAAACAGCAGCCTCTATCAGGCGCAGCTGCTGCTGGACAGGGAGCTGAAGCTGGGCAACCTGGACATCCCGAAGGGCAACTCATCCGGCGCGCCGTGAGGCGTTCGGCCGGCAATCCGGGACTGCGGCGCCGCGGCCTCCCCTTCGTTCGGCGGCGCCTTATCAAATGGGAAAAGGAGAAGATCCGATGGACAACTATGAGTACCTCTCGGCAATCGACGAAAGAAAGGACTGGCTGGACGGCATCGCGGACTATCTGTGGGATCATCCGGAGCTGGCGTTCCGCGAGTACAAATCCGCGGAATGCCTGTGCGCCGCGCTCAGGCAGGAGGGCTTCGAGGTGGAAACGGGTCTGGCGGGGATCGAAACCGCCTTTTCCGGCCGCTTTGGCAGCGGAAAGCCCGTCGTCGGCATCCTGGGCGAGTTCGATGCGCTGAACGGCCTGTGTCAGACCGCCGGCGCGCTGGAGCCCGACGGAGGCAGCCGGACGCCCGGCCAGGGCTGCGGCCACAACCTGCTGGGCATGGGCTCCCTTGCGGCGGCCATCGCCGTCAAGCGATATCTCGAGGCGCATCCGGGCGCCGGCACCGTGATCTATTACGGCTGTCCCGGCGAGGAGGGCGGCAGCGGCAAGGGCTTCATGGCGCGCGACGGCGTGTTCGACGGGCTGGACGCCGCGCTGTGCTGGCATCCCGGGGACACGACCGCCGTGCGCACCCACCTTTCGCTGGCCAATTATCAGATCCTCTATCGCTTCGAGGGCAAGCCGTCTCACGCGGGCGCCGCGCCGGAGATGGGCCGCAGCGCGCTCGACGCCGTCGAGCTGATGAACGTGGGCGTCAACTTTCTCAGGGAGCATATGATCAGCGACGCACGCATCCACTACGCGATCATCGACGCCGGCGGAAATTCGCCCAACGTGGTGCAGGGCCACGCGGAGGTGCTCTACCTGATCCGCGCGCCAGAGAACAGCCAGGTCGAGGCGCTGTACGGGCGCGTCTGCAGGATCGCCCAGGGCGCGGCGCTGATGACCGAGACGAAGGAGTCTCACGAGTTCATCAAGGCCTGCTCCAACGTGGTGCCCAACGAGCCGATGCAGCGGATGCTGTACGACAAAATGACGCAAATCGCCCCGCCCAGCCCCACCGAGGAGGACCTGGCGTTTTGTCGGCAGCTGACCGAACGCGCGCTGAGCGACTCGCCCAAGGCCGATCCGGAGAATCCCATCCACTGGGCGCTCCAGCCCTACGCGCCGGAGGCGCAGAAAACCGGATCCACGGATGTGGGCGACGTCAGCTGGGTCTGCCCCACCGCGCAGATCAGCACGGCCACCCTGGCCGTGGGCACACCCGGGCACTCCTGGCAGGTGACCACGCAGGGAAAGATGCATCTGGCGCATGAAATGACGCGCTACGCGGGCAAGATTCTGGCCGCCGGCGCGGTGGAGCTGATGAACGATCCGGACCTGCTGGAACGGATCCGGCAGGACTTCCGCGCCCGTGTGGGCAAGGGCTATGTGCCGCCCATTCCCAGGGAAGTCCACTATTCCGCGGCGGCCGCCGTCCTGCAGGGGAAATAGCCGGCCGCATCACGGCTTCCAGTATGCGTCGACGCATTCCCTCGCGATTTTTACGTATTGCCGGCCCCGGCTGAAGTCTCCGTAGATCGTGCCGACCTCGCGCTGGGCGATCTCCAGCAGGCAGCCGCTGGCGGCCGTGCACACGCCCCGGAAATACGCGCGCAGCGCATCCTCATCCAGCGGGCCGCGCGCCGTGACATATTCGGCGCGCGGCTTGCTGTAATAGACCACGTTCCCGCCGCGCAGGTATTCGCCGATGAGGTTTTCGTCGTTGAACGGGGAGACGGACAGCTTGCGCAGGTTCTTCCACTTTGACAGGTAGTCCGGCCAGATGGCGTCCACGCGCTCGCAGCAGCCATAGGACAGCAGCCCGTAGCGCCGGACCAGGCGATCCTGATAGGGAAAGACGAATTCGCCGAAGGTCTCCGGGGAGACCGCCGTGGTCTCCTGGGATTCAAGGAAGCCCCACACCTGCGTGGTCCTTTCGGCCCTGTCGGCCGGCAGCTCGCGGTTGAAGGCGAAGCTCTCCTGCGCCACGGGACTGATGCCGCACGTGGGCAGCAGCAGCTTCTCCCGCTCCAGGTAGTCGTAATAGGCCTCGTAGATGCCGGTGGCCATATCCATGACCGTGTGCAGCGCGTCGGGGCAGTCATACATGGACAAATAGAAGGTCTCCATGCCCATCAGGCGCACCAGCGGATTAGTGATGGCGCCGGTGAGGCTGGGCTGAACCAGGCGAACGGGCAGTATGTCTCCGAAAACATCCTGCGCGAAGTCGATCTGACGCCGCGTCCGTTCGTGATCGACGCCGAAGCCGCCGCCGCGCAGCCTGTCGAGCTCCTCCTCCAGATCGTCGATGACCGGCTCGATGTGAAAGCCCTTGCCGTGCTCGGTATAGGTGGTCTTCGGGCTGATGCCGAAGGGCTCGACCCACGCGCAGCGCCTCACGTCGTAGGTGGGCGAAATCGGCGTGTCGTCGTCAAACAGCTCGCGCCCGACCAGCGTGCTCAGAAGCGACGCCTCCAGACGTCTGGCGTCCTCGTCCTCGCACGTCAGCCACGGCGTGACGACCTCGTCCGGAAAATTGGAAAAGAGCAGGCGCACCGTGGGCGACTCGCGCCGACCCGCTGCGAGCGCCTCCCATTTTTTCAGAATGACCCCGTTCTGCGCGGAATTCGCGTACTCCAGCTGCCTGCAGGCCAGAGCGCGAAGCCGCCGCCTGTCTTTTTCCTGAACCACGGATGAACACTCCCCCGTTTTCCCGCTTGTGTCGCTTGCGGACATGATGTTCGCCGTTCTCCCTGAAGGCCCGTTTCAGTATACACCAGACCCGAGCGCATATCAACAGAATCTCTGAAAAAAACGCCGGCCTGTTCCGTTTCCTTTTCCTTGACAAAGAACCGCGCGTGCGCTATGATAAAAACCGGTTTGAGCGGCGCGGTTCCTCGGCTTTTGTCCTGTCCCCCATGCCGCGGGGCTCCCGCGGGCCGTCGCCTTCCGAACCGGGTCCGGGGAAGAAACTGATGAGAAGGGAGAAAAACGATATGACTCAGATTGTCGAGAGGCTGTCCAAGGCGGTGGAAAAGCATGTCGATATGATTTACGAGGCGGAGGACTACATCTGGAAGCACCCCGAGACGGGCTACAGGGAGTGGAACACCACGGCGTATCTGGCCGAACGCTTCGAGGCGCTGGGCTATTCCCTCGTGAAGCCGGGCGACATCCCGGGCTTCTACACGGACCTCGATACCGGGAAGCCCGGTCCGAAGGTCGCCATCCTGGGAGAGCTCGATTCCCTGATCGTGGGAAACCATCCGGAATGCGACAGGGAGACATCCGCGGTGCACGCCTGCGGGCACAATTGCCAGAGCGCCATCCTGCTGGGCGTCGCCGCGGCGCTGAAAGAGCCCGGCGCGCTGGACGGCCTGAGCGGCTCCATCCGCCTGATTTCCGTGCCCGCCGAGGAGCTGATCGAGCTTGGCTTCCGCCGCGATCTGCGCGAGAAGGGCGTCATCCGCTACTTTGGCGGAAAGGTGGAATTCATCGCGCGGGGCTATTTCGACGACGTGGACATCGCCATGCTCATCCATACAGGAAACCTGTCCGAGGGCAAAACACTGAACTTCAATCGTGGCAACAACGGCTGCGTCCTGAAAAACATCACCTTCCACGGCCTCGCGGCGCACGCGGGCGGTTCACCGCAGAATGGGCACAACGCGCTCTACGCGGCCACCCTGGCTATGAACGCCGCGAACGCGCTGAGGGAGACTTTCCCGGACGACCAGCACATCCGCTTTCACCCGATCGTCACCGAGGGCGGTGCGGCCGTCAACTCCATCCCCGAAACAGTTAAGATGGAAAGCTATGTGCGCGGCGCGTCCTATGAGAGTATCGTCGCCTACAATGAAAAGATCAATCTCGCGCTGGCCGCGTCCGCTGCCGCGATCGGCTGCACGGTCACGCTGGACGACGCGCCCGGCTATCTCTCGCTCAACAACGACGCCAACCTCGCCGAGGTCATGGCGGACGCGATGCGCGAAATCTCCGGCCCGGACAGCGTTGAGTTTGTCGACACATGGAGCACCGGCAGCACGGACATGGGCGACGTTTCCTCGATCATGCCCGCCGTCCATCCGCACTGCAGCGGCGCCAAGGGCATGGGCCACGGCGCGAACTACACCATCGCAGACAAGCGGCTGGCCTGCCTGCTGCCGGCGCAGTGCCTCGCCGCCACGGCAGGCAAACTGCTGGAAAACGATGCCAAGGCGGCCCGGAAAATCGTCAAAGAGGCGAAGCCCAGATTTGCCTCTAAGGAAGAATACCTCGCGGCCATCGACAGACTTCAAAAGAAGCTCGAAGCCGTTTCGTACAACGAGGACGGAACGGTCACCATCCGGTACAAGGGACAGGCGTGATCGCGCAGGCGCAACGCCTGATCTGACAGCGCGTTTGATCATCAATGGGCCCGCCGCGCGTCGTGTGCGCGGCGGGCCTCTCTCTTTTGGGATTACCTGTCCTCCCGGGCGGCCAGCCCGCCCGCGACAGCGAAGCACCGCCTGCCCTCCAGAAAGCCGCAGAACGAAAAGCTGTCGTCCCGCAGCACGAGCTCGGTCATGATCCGCTCCCCGGGGCGAACCTCCGCCTCGTAATTGACATCAAAGCGCATCAGCCGCTTCCGGCCCATCACCTCGAAGCCCAGCGCGTTGCAGCACCAGTCCAGGTATTTCGTGTTGTTGACGTGGTTGTTGAGGTCGAAATCCAGATACTGCGGCGTCAGCTCCTGCCGCGCCGCCTCGCCCTCGAGCGCGCGGATGGTCGCGGGCATGCCGCCCCGGGCGGGCGCGTCGGCGTTGTCCGGAATGCGCGCCTGAACCTCCGGCTGCGTTGTCATCCTGCGCGTCGCCATGTCCAGGAGCGCCCACAGGCTCACCGCGCAGCCGATTTCCCCGCCGCGCTCGTCGCGGAATACGTTGACGCGCGGGAAAAACATATGGCGCGGCCTCGTCGGATACGTCTCAATCGATATCCTCTCCCCGATGCGCGGCAGGCGCCGCATTTCGATGCGCGAACGGGAGAGCACCCACGCCACGCCCAGCGCGTCGGTCGCCGCGCGGCCGATGCCCAGCCGGCTGCAGTGCGCGCCGGCCGTCTCCTGCATGGCCTCCAGCACGGCGCCCGGCCGCCACTCCCCGCTCATGTCGCAGTGGCACGTGCGCAGGACCATCTGTTCAATATAGTTTTCCATCGCGCTTCACCTCGTTTTCATCTCCATTATAAGGGAAGGCGCGGAGCCGTTCAACCCCGTCCCTGTTATCAATCGCGCATTTTTCCGTTTTTCTGAAAAACAGGGCGCGATCCGCGCCGAAAGCCCTTGACAAACGCCCCGGCCGGTGTCAATATAGAGACAGCCGGAAGGAACCGGCGACGGGAGGAACACCATGCCTGATTATTATTTCGACGCGGAGAAAACCCGCGACAGCCTGATTGAGAAGATCCGCGAATTTGCCGAAAAGGCCGGCTGCCGCCGCGTTGTTCTGGGCATTTCGGGCGGCAAGGACAGCACCACGGCCGCCGCGCTGTGCGCCCGCGCGCTGGGCAGGGAAAACGTGTTCGGCGTCATGCTGCCGGACGGCGTGCAGGCCGACATCGACGACAGCCGCCGCGTGTGCGAGTGCCTGGGCATCCCGCACCGCACAGTCAACATCGGCGACATGCACCGCGCGCTGCTGCGCGCCGTCGACGAGAGCGCGCAGGACGACCCGGGCTGCTTCGCGGTCGACTACGTCAGGGAGAGCGACATCAACGTCGGCCCGCGCCTGCGCATGACCACGCTGCGCTATATTGCGCAGGCCCTCGGCGCGTTTCTGTGCGGCACCGGCAACCTCTCCGAGGCCACCGTGGGCTATTGCACCAAAGACGGCGACACCAGCTGCGACTTCAATCCCCTCGGCCGTCTGACCAGCGTCGAAGTGGTCAAAGTCGGCCTGACCATGCCCGAGCTTCCCCGCGAGCTGGTGGAAAAGACGCCCACCGACGGGCTGTCCGGCGTCAGCGACGAGGTAAAGCTGGGGCTCACCTACCGCCAGATTCACGACTACATCCGCCTGGGCAGCTGCGGCGACGCCGAAACCGATGAAAAAATCCGGCGCAGAGAGCGCTCCAACATGCACAAGCGCCGGCTGCCAACCGTGCTGGATCCGTTCAGCTGACGGCGCGGCGTCGGGGCTTTCGCATCCGCGCGCTTCATGCAGAACACACAGGGCGTCCGCCGTTACAGCGTGACGCCCTGTTTGAATATGGCCATGTCGTGAAAGCCGTTTTCCTCGTTTTTCACGGCGGTTCCGCTCGCAACGGCCATCACGAAATCCGTCAGCTCCCGCCCCAGCGCGGGCAGCGTCAGGCCGTCGAGCAGGCGGCCCGCGTCGAAATCGATCCAGTTTTTCTTGCGCCGGGCGAGCGGCGTGTTGGAGGCGATCTTGACGGTCGGCACCGGGCAGCCAAACGGCGTGCCGCGACCGGTGGAAAACAGCACCAGCTGCGCGCCGGAGGCGGCGAGCGCCGTGGAGGCGACCAGGTCGTTGCCTGGGGCGCAGAGCAGATTGAGGCCCGGCCGGCTCAGCGCCTCGCCGTAGTCCAGCACGCCGCGCACGGCGGAAAAGCCGCTCTTCTGCGTGCATCCGAGCGCCTTGTCCTCGAGCGTGGTGATGCCGCCCTCCCGGTTGCCCGGCGAGGGGTTTTCGTAAACCGGCATGTGATGCGCCTCAAAATAGTCCTTGAACCCGTTGATGAGCGCCACGGCCTTCTGAAAGAGCGCCTCGTCCTCGCAGCGGTCCATCAGGATGGTTTCGGCGCCGAACATCTCGGGCACTTCGGTGAGAATGGTGCTGCCGCCCATCGCGGCGAGCCGATCGGAAAACGCGCCGATGACCGGATTGGCCGTGATGCCGGAAAGCCCGTCCGAGCCGCCGCACTTGAGGCCGACGACCAGCTGATCCGCGCCGCACGGCCGGCGGCAATCCTCCCGCATGGCGTTCGCCAGCGATTCGAGCAGCGGCATGGCCGCCCCGATTTCATCCTCAACCTCCTGACAGACCAGAAAGCGCACGCGGCGCTCGTCGAAACGCTCCATGAACGCCCTGACCGCCCCGACGCCGCTGTTCTCACAGCCCAGGCCCAGCAGGAGCACGCCGCCTGCGTTCGGGTGACTGGCCAGGCGCGCCAGCACGCGGCGGGTATTGTCCTGGTCGTCTCCCAGCTGGGAGCAGCCGTATGGATGCGGAAAGGCGTACACGCCCTCCACGCCGCCGCCCACCAGCCTCTGCGCCCTCTGCGCCAGGGCCCTCGCGACGTCGTTGACGCAGCCCACGGTGGGCAGGATCCACAGCTCGTTGCGGATGCCGGGCCGGCCCGTCCTGCGGGGATAGCCCTGGAAGACGGCGGGCGTCAGGGACGGGGTCACGGGATGAATGGGATGGTATTCATACGACCGGACGCCCGTGAGCAGCGTGCGTAGATTGTGGGTGTGCACGTGCTCGCCCGCCCTGATCCTCCGCGTGGCTTCGCCGATGGGAAAGCCATACTTGACGACCGGCTCGCCCGCCTCAATGTCGCGCAGGGCGACCTTGTGCCCCATGGGGATCTCCTCAAGCGTCGTCACCGCGCCGTCTCCGAAGCCGCAGCACAGCCCGGCGGGAAGCGGACGCAGCGCCACGCCGACGAGATCCTCCCCGCCGATGCGCACCAGCTCGTTCATGCCGCATCCCCCCCTTACAGGCAGGCCCCGAAGGCCGCCAGCGCGCCGCCGGAGCGGATCAGCGCGAGGTCGCCGCAAACCGCCTGCTCCAGGCCCGGGACCTCCGTCAGGTCGCAGCCCCACATCCCCCGGTTGGACAGGACGGCGTGCGTCAGCTCGGCGGCGGTGTCGCGGCCGTGCGCGAGGTAAAACTCAAGCACCCAGCGGTCGTCGCGGACAATGTATTCCCCGCCTCCCGGCCGGCGGCACATGAGCCCCTCCCCGGTCAGCGCCACCATGTCGTTCGAATAGAAGGCGATGCAGGCGGCCAGGCTCATCGTGAGGCAGCCGGGCAGCACGCCCCGCTTTTCGGCGTATTCGAGCAGGGACGGCATGTTCCGCGCGCGCCACTTGGCGGTGGAGTTGAGCGAAATGCTCAGCAGCTCATGGTCGACATAGGGATTGTTGAACCGATCCTGCACCGAGGCGGCAAAGCTCAGCAGATCGTCCCTGTCGAGCGGAAGCGTGGGGATGACCTCATCGTAGAGCATTTTGTTCATGAAGGCGCGCACCGTCTCATCCCGCATGCAGTCGCGCACGATGTCGAAACCGGCGAGGTAGGCGCCCAACGCGAAACCGGTGTGCGCGCCGTTGAGGATGCGCACCTTGCGCTTCTTGTAGGGCGTCACGTCCGGGACAACCGAGACGGGCAGGCCGGCCCTCTGAAAGGGCAGCCTCGCGGCCAGCGCCTCGGGCCCCTCGATGACCCACAGGCCGAACACCTCGCCCACGTCGATGAGCGCGTCGTCATAGCCGTTGGCGGCGGCCATCGCCCTGACCTCTTCCGGGTCGCGGACGCGGCCGGGCACGATGCGGTCCACCAGCGTGGAGCAGAAGAGGTTGTCCTCGTTGACCCACTTCCGGAAGCCGTCGGGCAGCCCCCAGTCGTCAATGTACTGATTGACGCAGCGCAGCAGCTCCCTGCCGTTGTTGTCGATCAGCTCGCAGGAGAGAACGACCACGCCGGGCCGGCCGGCTCCGTAGCGCTCGAACAGCACGCGCGTGAGCTTGGCGGGAAAGCTCGCGGGCGGAACCTGGTCAAAGGCGCTGTCCGCGTCGTGGACGATGCCGGCCTCCGTGGTGTTGGACACGATGATCTCAAGCTCGTCGCTCCGGGCCAGCGCCAGCACCCTGTCCCATTCGGCATAGGCGTCGATGCATCGGCTGACGGCGGAAATAACCCGCTTTTCATCCACCGCGCGCCCTTTCTCACAGCCGCGCAGATACAGCGTGTACAGGCCCTCCTGCGCGTTGATCAGCTCGGTCAGTCCCTGCGCGATGGGCTGCACAAGGACGGCCTTCCCGTTGAAGCCCGCCCGTTCATTGGCCAGATCGATAAAATAATCCACGAAGGCGCGCAGAAAGTTGCCTTCGCCAAACTGCATCACCTTTTCCGGCGCTTCCCGGAGGATATAGCCGCGATAGCCGGATTGCGCGAGCACCCCGTAATTCAGCCGAGACATCTTCGAAATCCCCTTTACATTATGTAATCAGAACATAATCAGCATACACCTTTTCCGGCCCCCCGTCAACAGAAAACTCCCGCTTCCCGCGCTTCGTCCGGCTCAACACGCCGCGCCCGGCGGCGATGAAGGGCGGGGCCGCGTCATACGGGATTCTCCGGCCCCGTCGCCCCGGCCGGCGCCGACCGGCCGGGCAGACTGAACAGATACCTTTTCTTTACATTCCCGTGATTGCAGCCGCACCCGCGCGGTGCTATCGTGTGTATCGTCAAATTTTTGTGATTGCGAGGTTGATTCAATTGGCAGGACTTACCATGGACAAGCTGCAGGCGCTGTGCAAGAACCGCGGCTTCATCTTCGCCGGCTCCGAAATCTACGGCGGCCTCTCCAACACCTGGGACTACGGCCCGCTGGGCGTCGAATACAAGAACAACATCAAGAAGGCCTGGTGGCGCAAGTTCGTGCAGGAAAACCCCTATAACACCGGGCTGGACTGCGCGATTCTCATGAACCGCGAGGTGTGGGTGGCGTCCGGCCATGTGGGCGGCTTCAACGATCCGCTGATGGACTGCAAGGCCTGCAAGGCCCGCTTCCGCGCCGACAAGCTCATCGAGGATTTCACCCAGGGCGCCGAGACCGGCGACGGCTGGAGCAACGCCGAGCTCGAGGCCTACATCGCCGGGCACGACATCGTCTGCCCCGTGTGCGGCAAGAAGGACTTCACCGGCATCCGCCAGTTCAACCTGATGTTCAAGACCCATCAGGGCGTCAACGAAGACTCCGCCACCGAGATCTACCTGCGGCCCGAAACCGCGCAGGGCATCTTCGTCAATTTCCTGAACACCATGCGCACCACCCGCAAAAAGCTGCCCGCCGGCATATGCCAGATCGGCAAGTCCTTCCGCAATGAAATCACCCCCGGCAACTTCATCTTCCGCGTGCGCGAATTCGAGCAGATGGAGCTCGAGTTCTTCTGCAAGCCCGGCGAGGACCTCGAATGGTTCGAGTACTGGCGCTCCTTCTGCCGCGACTGGCTGCTGAGCCTGGGCATGAAGGGCGAAAACCTCCGCCTGCGCGACCATGAGAAGGACAAGCTGGCCTTCTATTCCAAGGCGACCACCGACTTTGAATACCTGTTCCCCTTCGGGTGGGGCGAGCTGTGGGGCGTCGCCGACCGCACCGACTACGACCTCAAACAGCACAGCGAGCACTCCGGCAAGTCCATGGAATACATGGATCCGGCGACCAACGAGAAATTCATTCCCTACTGCGTGGAGCCCTCCGTGGGCGTCGACCGGCTGGTGCTGTCCTTCCTGTGCGACGCCTATGACGAAGAGGCGCTCGAGGGCGGCGACAGCCGCGTCGTGCTGCATCTGCACCCGGCGCTGGCCCCCTTCAAGGCCGCCGTCATGCCGCTGCAGAAAAACAAGCTGGGCGACAGGGCGAGGGAAATCTACGCCATGCTCGCCAAGCGCTTCATGGTGGACTACGACGAGACCGGCTCCATCGGCAAGCGCTATCGCCGCCAGGACGAGATCGGCACGCCGTTCTGCATCTGCGTGGACTTCGACACGGAGACCACCGGCAACGTCACCGTCCGCAACCGCGACACCATGCAGCAGGATATCGTCGCCATCGACGACCTCGTCCGCTACATCGAGGAGCGCATCGACTTCTGAGCGAAGGAATGACCGGGCCGCCGCGCGACACCGCGCAGCGGCCCTTTTGTTCCATTTTTCCGATGGGGATTTAATGAAACTGTAATGACTGTTGCGCTTGACTTGCGCCCCGCGCAATGGCATAATATAAATAGATAATTGGATGATTACTTTAAGAAGCGGGGGCTGAGATCATGAGGCACGTCATTTTCTGGAGAAAAGCGCTTCTCTGCGTCGTTCTCACGGCCGTTCTTCTGGCCGCGACCACCATGCCCGCGCTGGCTGTCGGCCAGTCGAGCACACTCGCCACCTCTGGTTCCCGATATGTCGTCAAGGCCACGGCCGTCAACATCCGCTCCGGCGCCGGCATGACCTATTCCGTCATCACCGTCGCGCCCCGCGGCACCGAGATGACCTACATTTCCAACGACCGCGGCTGGTGGTATGTGCGCCTGAGCAACGGCACGACCGGCTATGTCGACAAGCAGTTCCTCACCCCGGCCAACGCCACCTCCACCGGAACCTACACCGTCACCGCGTCCACACTGCTGATCCGCCAGAAGCCCAACACAGGCAGCAGGCGCGTCGGCAAGCTCTCGCGCGGCACAAACGTGTACGTCTCCCAGCTCAACGGCGACTGGGGCTACATCTCCCACAACGGCACAAACGGCTGGGTCGCGCTCAAGTACCTCAGCACGTCGTCCGGCTCCGTGTCCGTCGCGACGAACGTTTCCTCCGGATCGGTGTATACCGTCATCGCCAGCGCGCTCAACGTCCGCCGGAGGGCTTCCGCCAGCTCCACGCGCCTGGATACCATCCCGAACGGCACGTCCGTCCGCGTTACGCAGGTTTCCGGCAACTGGGCCTACGTCACCTACACCAAGAACAGCCGCGTCCGCCAGGGCTGGGTCAGCACCAGCTATCTCGGCTGACTTTGGTCGATTCCCCTGCCTTCTGTCGCTCCGCCCCGCTGGCGGAGCGGTTTTTGCATGCGGCGCAGCCGCCGAAGGCTTTTAATATTATGTATTGCTTTATGATTCTCCCATATGCCGAATCGATCAAATTAGCCGCGCATATCTTCGTAAGGAAGCGCCGAGAGGCTTCACGCAAACGACATCTGGTCTATTGACAAGGAAATTTTGCTGTGATATATTATATGCATTGATTACAAAGATTTAAGGTGTAAGATTGGAGTGAAATGCATGTCCGCGACATCCGGTGCAATCGGGCGGAAGAAAAAAAGATTCTTCCGGCGTGAGGACCTGGCCCTGTACATCATGGCCCTGCCCACCGTCATCTTCCTGCTTATGTTCTGCTACGCCCCTATGTTCGGTCTGATCATGGCGTTTCAGGACTTCAACGCCACAAAGGGCATATTCGGCTCGCCGCTGGTGGGTCTCAAAAACTTCCAATATTTGTTCGCCACCACGGACGCCTGGATCATCACCCGCAACACCGTGTGCTACAACCTGGTGTTCATGGCTGTGAACACCCTGATCGCGGTCATCATGGCGCTGATGCTCAGCGAGCTCACCAGCCGCAAGCTGGCCAAGACGCTGCAGACGATCTACATGCTGCCCTACTTCCTCAGCTGGACGGTGGTGGCCATCGTGGTGACCGCTTTCCTGGATCGCGAATACGGCATTGTGAACAAGATCATCCAGGCGGTTGGTGGCAAGGGCAAGACTGACTGGTACAAGCAGAAGGATATCTGGCCCCCGCTGCTGGTGTTCATCCACGCATGGAAGGGCGTCGGCTACAACACCGTGCTGTATCTGGCCGTCATCTCCGGCATCTCCCAGGACTATTACGAGGCCGCCGTGCTGGATGGCGCCACCAAATTCCAGCAGGCCCGTTACATCACCCTGCCCCACCTGCGCTTCGTCATCAGCATCTCGCTGATCATGTCCATGGGCTCCATCTTCCGCGGCGATTTCGGTCTGTTCTATTCCGTCACGAAGAACTCCGGGCGAATATATGCCGTCACGGACGTTATAGACACCTACATATACCGCGGGCTGATCACGCTGGGCAACGTCGGCATGTCGACAGCGGCGGGCCTGTATCAGTCTGTGGTCGGCTTCCTGGTGCTGCTGGGCGCGAACTGGGTTGTTTCCAAGATCGACCCCGACAGCGCGATGTTCTGAGTAGGGAGGCATGAAACAACATGGCAAACATCGAAAGCAGAGACGCCGCGATCGCCAACGACCGCGTGGTCAGCAAAAACCGCTTCAATTCCCTCTCGCCGGCCTGGAACGCCGTTTTCTCCATTATACTGATTCTCGTATCGCTGTTCGCGCTGGTTCCCATGCTGCTGGTGTTCATCGTCTCGTTCTCGAGCGAGGCGTCGATCTCCTACAACGGCTTCTCCTTCTTCCCCAGCGAATGGACGCTGGCGGGCTACGGATACCTCGGCAAGATGGGCGACCAGGTGCTCAACAGCTACATCATCACCATCGTGCATTCCGTGTTCGGAACGCTGTGCTGCCTGTCCGTGATGAGCCTTTACGCCTACGTGATCGCGCAGCGCAATTTCCCGGCGCGCCGGTTCTTCACGTGGTTCCTGTTCTTCACCATGCTGTTCGGCGGCGGCATGGTGCCCAGCTACATGCTGAACGCGAACGTGTACCACCTGCGCGATTCCTTCTGGATCTTCATCATTCCCAGCCTCGTTAGCGCCTATCACGTCATCATCCTGCGCACCTTCATCATCTCGACCATTCCGGAAACACTGTTTGAGGCGGGCAAGATCGACGGCGCGGGGCACTTCCGCATCTTCATCCAGATCGTGCTGCCGCTGTTCAAGGCGGGCATCGCCACCATCGGCCTGTTCCAGCTGGTGGGCCGGTGGAACGACTGGTTCACGGCATACCTGTACATCGATTCAAGCCGTCTTGTGCCGCTGCAGACGCTGCTGCAGAAAATACAGAACAACATCGATTTCCTGAAAAACAACGCGGAAATCGCGGGCACGCCCGAGGGCCTCAACATGCTCAGGAACCTGCCCACGCAGAATCTGCGCATGGCCTGCACAGTCATCGTCGTGCTGCCCATCCTGTGCGCCTATCCCTTCTTCCAGCGCTACTTCGTCAGCGGCCTGACGATCGGCTCGGTGAAGGAATAATCTCGATTCTCTAGCCGGCGAAACCGGTTAAGGAATAATCATTTCATAAGGAGGAAATCACTATGACTCGCAAAATGGTAACTCTGTTCCTTGCGCTGGCTCTGGTGCTGACCATGGTTCCCGCCGTCGTCAACGCTGACGCCGCGCCCGCCCAGATTCCCTGGTTCATCGGCGTCAGTGAATCTGCCGATCAGGGCATCGTCAACGACGCGATCAACGCCTATCTGAAGGAAAAGGGAATCAACGCTGAAGTGACTCTGAACTTCGGCAGCGGCGACGAGTACTGGGGCCAGATCGTCACCCGCATCAACTCCGGCGAGGATCTGGGCATCATCGGCTTCGGCTCCCAGACCAAGCTGGACTACGTCGTCCGTTCCCAGAGCGGCGCCTACTATCCGCTGGATGGCGATGACGCCCTGCTGGACACCTATGGCGAAGGCACCAAGGCCCTGTTCGACGACGGCGTATGGGACGCCATGAAGATCAACGGCCACATTTACGGCATCCCGACCCTGAAGGACAACGGCTTCTACATCTCCCTGATCTACAACGACACGATGGCTCAGGAGCTGGACATCGACATCGATGGCTTCAAGTTCGAGTCCTTCCGCGACATCGAGGATCTGGCTTATGAAGTGAAGGAAAAGCGCGACGCCGCTCATCCCGATTGGGCCGAGTATCCCGTTCTGTGGAACGTCGAGGCCGTGCATCCCTACAACTTCGCGGTTGAGAACTTCCTGAACGGCTCCTTCTTCGCCGTCTGCAACGTGCCGGGCATCGACACCATCGCCGGCTACGACGACGAGACCGTGTTCAACATCTACGAGACCCCCGAGTTCCTGGAGTACGCCATCCAGAAGCAGAAGATGGTCGAGGACGGCATCTATCTGTATGACTACACCGACAAGCGCGAGCAGCAGTATACCGGCGCCGTGTTCGGCTGGGTTGGCTGGGGCTACACCTACATGGAAGAGCATATGTATGGCGACAACTTCGTGACCAAGATGCGTATGTTCGACAAGACCTGGACCGACACCAACAACTTCTTCTCCGCCGGCACCGCCATCAGCGCGAACTGCGCTACGCCCGACGTCGCGATGCAGATCCTCGAGCTGGTCAACACCGACGCGGACTTCGCCACCATGATGCGCTTCGGCATCGAGGGCGAGCACTGGACCTATGACGCCGATGGCAAGATGACCTTCGATGGCACCAAGAACGCCATCGCCGGCGAGCGCGCTTACTACTACTGGTACATGGCTCCCGTGGGCAACCTGACCATCGTCAATGCCCCCGAGACCCTGACCGGCCCCGACAGCATCATGCTGAAGAACATGATGGCCCTGAACGACAGCTGCATCAAGGCGCAGCATCTGGGCTTCTCCTTCGACACCGCGCCCGTCACCAACCAGGTTGCCGCCTGCACCAGCGTTGAGCTGGAGTACAAAAACGACCTGAACCGTGGCCAGCTGGCCGACGCCGACGAAGTCGCCGACATCGTCTCCGAATTCGTTGACAAGCTGAACGCCAACGGCGTGGCCGACGTCATCGCCGAGGTGCAGAGCCAGATCGAAGCCTGGAAGGCCGCGAAGTAATTCGCCCTTTGGAAGGCTGAGCTGATTCAGCAGCCAACATCCCCGGCAGCGCCTGCTGCCGGGGATTTCTCGTATCGCTTCAGGGTCGCCTCATTTGGCAGGCGGGTTTTCGCGCGCCTGACAGATCGGCATTTGGGCGGGCTGTTGTAAAGCGCAATGAGTCTGCCGGCAGATCCTGTCTCTCTGGCAAACGCCAATACATGAACGTAAATGAGACGGCCACGGCCTCGCTTTTTCACCCCTTTCCTTCATCCCCTTCCTATGCTATAATACTTCCCGTACAGGATGACATCTCTCAGAAAGGTGGTTTCCCCCATGCCGTCTGAAAAGAATCCCATGCCCCGCTGCACGCCCGAGCGGGCCGGCGTGCCCTCCGCCGCCATCGAAGCGTATCTGAAGGCGCTGCAGGAGCAGAAGCTCGCGCTGCACGCGCTGATGATGGTGCGCCACGGCCAGGTCGTCTTCGAGACGTACTGGAAGCCCATGGACGAGACCTTCCGCCACCGGCTGTATTCCTGCTCGAAGAGCTTCGTGTCCTGTGCGGTGGGTCTGCTCGTCGAAAGGGGGCTGCTGCATCTCGACGACAAGGCCGTCAGCTTCTTCCCGGACAAGGCGCCCGCCGATCCCCATCCCTGGCTGGCCATGATGACCATCCGGGATCTGCTGCGCATGTCCACCTGCTACGAGCGCGGAGCCAGCTACAGCCCTTCCGATCCGGACTGGGAGGCCACCTTTTTCACGGACGAAATCTCGCATGTTCCGGGCGCGGTGTTCTCCTACTGCACCACCGCCACCACCATGCTGTGCATGATCATCCGGCGCGTGAGCGGACAGGAGTTCACTCAGGTGCTGCGCCCGGTGTTCGACGCGCTCGGCATATCGAACGAGCTCTACTGCATCGAGACGCCGTGCGGCCACGAGTGGGGCGGCTCGGGCGTGATGGCCACGACGCGCGAGTTCGCAAAATTTGCCAATCTCGTGACGCACTATGGCGAGCACGAGGGAAGACATCTGCTCCCGCGCGATTACCTCATCGAGGCCACTTCAAAACAGATCGACAACAGCGTCGACCACGCCTGCGTGGACGAGGGCGCGGGCTACGGCTATCAGTTTTGGGTCACGCGGAACAACGGCTTCCTCTTCAACGGCATGGGCTGTCAGTTCGCGCTGTGCCTGCCCCGGGAGGACTTCATCCTCGTCACCAACGGCTATGAGGAGCTGAACAAGAAGGCCAGCGGCGAGATCTTCAACGCGTTCTGGCGCGAGATCTATCCGGCCCTGAACGCCGCGCCGCTGCCCGAGGATAAGGCGGCGCACGAGGCGCTCCTCAGGCGGGCCTCGTCGCTGGAGCTGCTGCGGCCGGACGGCGCGCTGACCTCCCCCATCGCCGCGGCGGTGAACGGCGTCGCCTATCGCATGGCGGAAAACCGGATGGGCATCCGCCGCGTGCGGTTTGAGTTCCGCGGAGACGAGGGCACGATGCGCTATGAGACCGAACGGGGCGAGCACGCGCTGCCATTCGGCTTTGGGAAGCAGGTCGCCTGCGCGTTCCCCGAGACGCACTACAACGGCAGGCGCATCGGCACGCCGCTGGGCCGCGGGCTGAGCTGTCAGGTCTCCGCGGCATGGCAGCGCGAAAACGAATTGATGATCTACTGCCACGTCATCGACATGCATCTGGCGCAGCTGCGCATCGCCGTGTCGTTTGGGAACGGCGCCGTCACGCTGCATACCGCCAAACACGCTGAATTCATCCTTCAGGAGTACGCCGGCTTTGCCTCCGGCCGGGCCGAATAACCCGGCAAAACGACACAGGGCCGTCCGGCCCGGGAAATCCAGAAACGATCCCGGGCCGGACGGCCTTTCCCGCCTACAAAAGGATGCAGATCATGCCGCCATTGCCTTCGTTGATGATCTTGCCCAGCGCCTCGCGCATCTTGGGCTGCGTCTCGGCGGGCATGCGGGTGAGCTTGGCGGCGAGGCCCTCCCGCACCAGATCGCCCAGCGATTTCCCGAACATGTTCGTCGTCCAGATGCTCTCCGGATTGTTTTCAAACTCGCTCATCAAATATTCCGCCAGCTCCTGCGACTGCTTTTCCGCGCCCAACACCGGACTCACTTCGGTCTGTGTGTCCACGCGGAACAGGTGCAGCGAAGGCGCGCTGGCCCGCAGGCGCACGCCGAACCGGCTGCCCTGCTGCACGATCTCCGGCTTTTCCAGCGTCATCTCGCTCTGATCCGGCATGACCAGGCCGTACCCGTTCTCCCGCACCGACCTGAGCGCCTCCGCAACGCGGTCATACTCCTTTTTCGCCCCCACCAGCTCGCACATCAGCGTCATCAGGTGATCCTCTCCCGTGATCGTCTGCCCGCTCTCCTCGCTCAGGATCTGATAGAACAGCCCCTCCCGCGGCACCAGCGCGCATTCAATCGCCCCCTCGCTCAATCGGATGGCCCGGATATCCACGCCCGAAAAATGCTCGCTGTCCGCAAAGGCCGCGTTCATCGCCCCGTGATCGCGCACACGGCGCATGCCGCCCGCGGCCTCGCGCACCGCCTGCTCCAGCTCGGCGTTCAGCCAGTGGCCGCTGCCCAGCGCTTCGAGCCACCGGGGCGTCTCCAGCCATACTTCGCTGACGGGAAACTCGAACAGCACCTGCTCCAGGATGTCCCGGATGTCGTCCAGCGTCATGTTCTCCACGCTCAGCAGACGGACCGGCACGTCGTATTTCGCAGCGAGCGTCTCCTGCAGCCGTCTGGCCGCGGCGTTCTCCGGTTCGCGGCTGTTGAGCAGCACGATGAACGGCTTGCCCAGCGCCTTCAGCTCCCGCACCACACGCTCCTCCGCCTCCTCGTAGGCCGTTCGCGGCAAATCGGTGATGGTGCCGTCCGTCGTCACGACCAGGCCGAGCGTCGAGTGCTCGCTGATCACCCGGCGCGTGCCCAGCTCCGCCGCCTCCTCGAAGGGGATGTCGTGATCGAACCACGGCGTGCGCACCATGCGCGCCGCCTCGTCCTCCTGCGTGCCCAGCACGCCGTCGATGAGGTAGCCCACGCAATCCACCAGCCTCACATTCAGCGCCGCCTGGTCGCGCAGATGGATTTCCACCGCCTCGTCCGGCACAAATTTGGGCTGCGTCGTCATGATCGTGCGGCCCGCCCCGCTCACCGGCAGCGCGTCCACCGCGCGTTCCCTTTTGTGTTCCCCGGCGATGTTCGGAATCACAAGCAGTTCCATGAAGCGTTTGATAAAGGTGGATTTTCCGGTCCGCACCGGCCCCACCACGCCAACATAGACGTCACCCGCCGTCCTCGTCGCGATATCCTGATAGATATTCTGCTCTGACATCGATGCGTCCCTCCCTCTGTCTACCCCAGCATACGCGCCGCCGCGCCGCGTTATACCATATCACCGCGGCCGCCGTCCGCTCCAGGTTTATGACGCTCAGGGCCATCTCATTTGGCAGGCCGGCTTTCGCATGCCTAACAAATTGGCGTTTGGCGGGATGCTACGAAGCGCAATGGGTCTGCCGGCACAGGCGGAGCATACCCTTTCCCCCCGCCCCCTTCCCCGCTCCTCGCGGGGACGGGGGCGTTTTGGGTCTGGGCTATGCCGCTGACCACCGCTTCGCTGCGGCCGGGTGCAGGGCGGAGCCCCGCTCAGCGCGGGCGAAGCCCGCAACTAGCTTTTCCCCGTCCCCGCGACGAGCGGGGACGGGGTGCAGGGGAAGGGGCGTGTTGCCCCATATGCCGACAGACTCTGTCTCCCCGCCAGACGCCAATACATGAGCATAAATGAGACGGCCCTGTCATGAGGCTTGCAAAACCGGACGCCGCGTGCTAAAATGAGAGTACCGGATGAAATTTCCAGATTGAACGATCCGATTGGAGGATATGAAGATGGCCGACGTACTGAACGCCTTTTCCCTGACGGGCATTGCCGCCTCGCTGTGCGAAGCGCTGGATATCAAACCGCCGCGCGAAGCCAACCCTTCCCTCTCCCAGCTGACGGAGCTGGTAAAGCGCTCCACGGGCTCCGGGCATGTCGACCGCATATTCATGTACAACCCGGACGCCATCGCCATGTGGATCTATCAGAAATACACCGCCTTCTTTGACGATGTCTGGAAGCACGCCCAGCTGGCCCTGCCGCTGCGCACCGTCATGCCCTCCGTCACGCCCGTCTGCTTCGGCACGATGTATACCGGCGCATATCCCGAGGTGCACGGCATCCAGAAATATGAAAAGCCCATCATTCGCATCGACACCATCTTCGACGCGCTCGTCCGCGCGGACAAGCGGGCGGTCATCCTGGGCGATCCCAGGTGCAGCATGAGCAACATTTTCCTGGAGCGCGACATCGACTACTTCCCCATCGACGGCATTGACGCCATCAATGAAAAGGCCATGGAGCTGATCGAAGAAGACCAGTACGACTTCATGGTGGTCTACAACGGCAACTATGATTCCACCATGCACAAGACAGGGCCCGAGAGCGTCGCGTCGCTCGAGGCGCTGCGCGACAACGTGCGCGCCTTCGACGCCTTTGCCACGGCCATCAGGGCCAGGTGGGCGCACCACGACACGCTGCTCGCCTTCGCCATGGATCACGGCTGCCATGAAATCGACGACGGCTGCGGCAGCCACGGCCTGGACATGCCGGAGGACCTGAACATCATGCACCTGTACGGCGTCGTGCCGAGGAGCGTCTGAGCGCCCGGCATGCGAACCGGATACACAAACAGACCTCATCCGGACAGCCCGGATGAGGTCTGTTTCGCCGTCATCAGTCCCGGCTCATGAGGCCGCCGCGCTCCGAAGGCGCGTCGGGCCCGGTTTCCGGAAAGTACTCCCGCACAAACGGCACGTGCCGCGCCTCGAAACGCCTCCCGTTCAGAGCCCTGAGCGGGCCGGCGTCCGTCCTGAAGTCAAACGTCAGCCGCCAGGCATAGAGCGCCTGATAATCGCGGCCGAAGCGCTCGCTTTCGCGGGGATCTCCGTACTGGCCGTCGCCCAGCAGCGGATGGCCGATGAAGGCGAATTGCGCGCGGATCTGATGCGTGCGGCCGGTCATGAGCTCGCAGGCGACGAGCGAAAGCCCGTCCCGCGCGGCCAGCGTGCGGTATCCCGTCAGCGCGCGTTGGGCCCCGGGCTCGTACCGGCGGCTGACGCGCACCCTGCGCGAGCCCTCCGGCTTCACGATGTATGTGTCGATGAGCCCGTCGGGCGGCGTCGGCGCGCCCATGACGACGCACAGGTATTCCTTCTTCACCTCGCGCTCCCGGAGCTTTTCGTTCATGATCTTCAGCGCGCTTTCATTTTTTGCCACGATGACCAGCCCGCCTGTGAACCGGTCGATCCGGTTGCACAACGCGGGCGGAAACTGGCTCTTGTCCCGCGAATTCCACGCGCCCTTCTGATAGAGATAGGCCTGCACGTGCGTGAGCAGCGTGTTGACCTGTTCCGTGCGGTCCGGATGCACCATAAGGCCCGGCTTCTTGTCGACGATGAGGATATTCTCATCCTCGTAAACGATGTCCAGATGCCAGTGAAACCGCGCCAGGAACGGATCGGCCTCGGCGGGCTTTTCGAAATACTCATCCTCAATGAACAGCTTCAGCACGTCGCCCTCGCTCAGGCGCGTGCTGCCCTGGGCCGGCCGGCCGTTCAGCTTCACGCGCCTCAGGCGCAGGTATTTCTGCATGAGCCCCATGGGCAGGCGGGGCAGCTCCTTCAGAAGCCACTTATCCAGCCTCCGTCCCGCGTTTTCCGGCCCGATTACGTACTCCTTCACGCTCCCGCCTCCCCGTGCGCCGCAAGAAACGGCCCGATGAGCGCCGACGCCTCGGCGACGGGATCGCCGCTCATGTCCAGCCAGCGAATGGCCCTGTCGCGCCGGAACCAGATCATCTGGCGCTTGGCGAACTGCTTGATGGCCGTGGCCAGCAGCGCCAGCATTTCGCCTTCCGAGGGAATCTCACCCGTCAGATACTGCGCGATGAAACGGTATTCCAGCCCCAGCTTTTTGAGAAACTCCACGCTCACGCCCTGCGCCATGAGGCGGCGCACCTCGTCGACCATGCCGTCGCTCACGCGCCGCGCCAGCCGCTCGTCGATCCGCCTTCTGAGCGTCTGGCGCTCCCACGTCACGCCCAGCTTCAGACAGTCGTAGCGAGGCTCCCGCTTCGCGGTGAAATCGTCGCCGTCGTGCAGCTTTTCCAGCGCGCGCATCACGCGGTTGCGGTTGCTGGCGTCGATCTCGATGTCCGGAAGCTTCTCCCGCAGCATGCGGTAAAGCGCGGGGGTGTCGCAGGTCTCAAGTTCGGCGCGGTAGGCGAGATCGGGCGCGCGGTCGCTCATCACGTAGCCCTCCGTCACCGAGGCCACATACAGGCCCGTGCCGCCCACGAGAAACGGCGTCCTGCCGCGCGCGCGGATGTCCTCGATGGCCTCGTAGGCCAGGCGCTGAAAGTCATGCATCGAGAAAAACGCGCCCGGCTCGCAGACGTCGATCAGGTGATGTTTCACGCCCTTCATCTCGTCCGGCGTGATCTTGCCGCTGCCCAGGTCGAGTCCGCGAAACACCTGCCGCGAGTCCGCCGAGACGATTTCTCCCCCGAAGCGCGCGGCCAGCTCCACGGCCAGCCCGCTCTTGCCGGAGGCGTTGGTGCCCTCGATGACGATCAGGGCGGGAAGTGTGCTCATGCTATAACCTCCATCCGGGCCCGCGCCGCTTCAGCTCATCACCTGCAGAATCATGCACTTCAGATACTGCGTCTCCGGCGAGGCCGGCAGAATCGGGTGGTCGTGTCCCTGCGTGCGGTTTTCGACAAGGCGGATCTTCTTCTTCGCGTCGCGCGCCGCCTGGCAGATGACGTCGTGGAACTGCTGGGGACTCACGTGCTGCGAACAGGAGCATGTGACGAGGAAGCCGCCCTCCCGCGTCAGCCTGAGGCCGCGCAGGTTGATTTCCTTGTAGCCCCTGAGCGCGCCCTCGACGGCGGCGCGCGTCTTGGTGAAGGCGGGCGGATCGAGGATAACCACGTCGAACTTTTCCTTTGCGTCGGTCAGCTCGCGCAGGTGATCGAAGCAGTTGTGGGCCTCGAAGCGCACGTTCTCCAGTCCGTTGCCGGCCGCGTTTTCGCGCGCGACCTCCAGCGCTTCCTCGGAGATGTCTACGCCCAGCACGCTCTTCGCGCCGTATTTTGCCGCATGCAGTGCGAACGAGCCGTTGTGGCAGAAGCAGTCCAGCACGCGCGCGTCCTTCACCAGCGGCCTGAGCGCGGCCCGGTTCTCCTTCTGATCCAGAAAGAAGCCTGTTTTCTGCCCGTTTTTCACATCCACCGAGAAGTGGATGCCGTTTTCCCACATGTCCACGCGCGCCGGCACCTCGCCCCACAGCAGCCCCGTGGTCTGCTCGAGGCCCTCCAGCCGGCGTACCGGCACGTCGTCGCGCTCATAGATGCCGGTGGGATGCACCGCATCCGTCAGCGCGCGCACGATCGCGTCCTTCCACCGCTCGATACCCAGGCAAAGCGACTGCATCACCAGCACGTCGCCGAACTTGTCCACAATCAGGCCGGGCAGAAAATCGCTCTCCGAAAAGATCAGCCGGCAGCTCATCGGATCGCAGAACATCCTCCGATACGACCACGCCGCCTCGACGCGGCGGCGGAAAAACGCCTCGTCGACCGGCTCGTCATGCGTGGTCAGCATGCGCAGCGCAATCTGGGATTTGGGATTGTAGAACGCCCTGCCGAGAAACGTGCCGCGCCAGGAGACGACGTCCACCACGTCGCCGTTCTCGAACGCGCCTTCCACCCTCTCCGTGTCGGACAAAAAGACCCACGGGTGTCCTGAATGCACCCTTGACTCGCGCGTTTTGCGCAGGAAGACCTTCGCCACCGTCATCGCCCGCTTTCTTCTTCATATCCATGGTGGGAAACGCGCCCGGAGAACGGGGCCCGCCCTACAGCCGGATTCTCCGGCACTCCAGATAGTACCGCTTCTCGCAGGCCTCGCCCATCGAGAAGGTCTTGCGCGGCAGCGCGCCGCCGCGCCGCACGCTCTCGAAGAGAACGTGCTTGTCCATCGCGGGCAGCAGGATGCCCAGCGCCCCGCCCCCGGCCAGCTCGCGCACGGCCGCCTCGCCGTGGATGTAGTCGATGGAGCTGCCGTCATGCGCCGCCAGCCACGCGTCGAGGAACCGCTGCAGCGTATAGAGCGGCAGCGGATTGGCCAGACCCTCGATCAGCATCGGGCGCTCCCCCTCGCCGTCCACGAAGGCGAACATGGCCTCGCCCGCTTCGGCGCTGCGCAGCGACATGCCCCTTTCCCGGAGCCAGAGCTCGAAATCGCGCGAAACCGCGTCGAAGCGCGCGCCGAACAGCGCGCGGTGAATGGGTTCAAACACCAGCGCCGGGTCGTGCAGGTTGTTGATCTCCGCCAACGCATACCGCGCGGGATGGCGTCCCCGCTCGTCAGGCGTGAGCGTGTCGCGCAGGTTCAGCCAGCACTGGCGCGCCGTCGCGAGCGAGTGATTGCCGTCGCCGACGGCGAAGAGCAGCCCGTCCGCCCGCTCCATGAGGCCGCTCAGCGCGCCGGACAGCGCCGCTTCCCGCGCCACATGCCAGCCGCGGATATGGCCGCCGCCCGCCATCAGCTCGAAGTCGTACAGCAGGGGAAGCCGTGCGCGCGCCTCATACAGGGGCTCGATGAGCGTGCGGCCCGGATCGTCGGCCAGCAGCAGGATGTGCGGCGTCTCCAGCGTGGCTTGCTCACGGATGCGCACGCGCGGCGGGATGCGTTCCAGGATCGTGCCCTCCGTCGGCCGGATGAGCGAGGCCGAACCGCGCGAAAAATCATATTGCTCCAGGTCGATCGCGGCCACAAGGCCCAGGCGCCTGCCCGCGGCAATCGTGCGTTCAACCAGCACAAAGCCGGCTACGCGCCGGGTGAGCACGTCTCTTTCATACGCGCACATCGCCGCGTTGATTTGCGCGATGCGCTGATCGCCCTGATTCAGCCAGGCCTCGGGATAGATGATGTTCAGCGTGGACGGCGCGCCGCCCACGCTCTCCTGAACGCGCCGCCAGTATTCCGGCTGCGAGGTGAACTGATCGCAGGCCACGACCGCCCACTTCGACAGGTCATATCTTTCATCCGGCAGCAGAATTTCCGCCGGCCTGAGTCCATAGCGCTCCAGCATGACACCACTCCGTTCAATTCGTTGGGGATATGCCTCAACGCGCAGCGCGCGTTTTCTGTATTGTATCATGAACGCGCGCGTCTGTCATTCGCTTTTCAATTAATTTTCCCGCCGCACCGTTTGTCGCGCAAAACGCGCCGTTTATCGAAACGGCCTTGTATGTCTCCGGAGTATGCGCTATACTGAATGGCGACGGGGAGGTGGATGCGATGAAGATCGAATTCCGGCGCAGCGACGCGTGCTCCGAGCCGCGCGTCATCATCGAGGCGCCGGAGGAGACCGACGAGGTGCGCCGCCTGATGAAGCTGCTGGAAGCCAAAGGCCCCGTCGTTCTCAACGGCTACGCTGAGCAGCGCATCGAGCGGATCCCGGAGACGGAAATCGTGCGCATTTACGGCGAGCGCCAGCGCGTCTATGTGGAAACGACCTTTGGGCGCTTCCTGCTGCGCGAGCGCCTGTACGAGCTGGAGGCCCGGCTCGACGCCCATCTGTTTGTGCGCATTTCAAATTCGGAGATCGTGAACAGCCGATACATTCTCAGGCTGGACGCCTCGCTGACCGGCACCATCTGCCTGCACATGGCCGGCGGCGCCAAAGCGTACGCGTCCCGCCGCTATGTGCCCGCCCTCCGGCGGCACTTTGGACTGTGAGGTGATAAAACCATGCTGAAGACCGCACTGAAGCGCGGCGCAATCTCCTTCCCCATCGGCATCGGCGCCTCGCAGGCCGTCAACATCATCATATCGCTGTGCCTGGGAAACGGCGGCTACATCAGCGTCCTGCCGGAATTCGCCGCGCATTTTCCCAACGAGCTGGCGGCCGTCATCGCGCAGGCGCTGCTCACCGGCCTGCTGAGCGCCGTCTTCGCCGCTTCCTCGGTCTTTTTTCTGATCGAGGAGTGGCGCTTCCCGCGGCAGTGCGCCACGCACTTTGCCGTCACGGCGGCGGTGTGGGTTCCGGTCGTGTGGCTCGTGTGGATACCGCGCGGGTGGCCCGGGCTGCTCATTGCGCTGACCAACTTCCTCGTCGTGTACCTCATCACCTGGGGCAGCCGGGTGGCCGTCAACCGGCGCACCGTGCGGCGGATCAACGAAATGATACAATCCAAGGAGAGTCAAAATGAACGCCATTGAAATCAAATCCCTGACAAAGCGCTACGCCGGCGTCACCGCCGTCGACCGCCTGTCGCTCGACATTCCCGAGGGCGAATTTTTCGCGCTGCTGGGCGTCAACGGCGCGGGCAAGAGCACGCTCATCAGAATGCTCTCCGGCCTCACCCCGGCCACCGAGGGGGAGGCCCTGCTGCTTGGCCGCAGCATCACGCGCGAAGCCGCCGCGGCCAAGGCGCTCATCGGCGTCTCGCCGCAGGAGACGGCCGTCGCGCCCAATCTCACGGCGCGCGAAAACCTGGAGCTGATGGCGGGGGTCTACGGTCTGCCGGACGGCGCGGCCCGCGCCGATGAAATCATCGCGGCCTTCCGGCTGGACGAAATCGAAAAGAAGGCGGCGCGCACGCTGTCTGGCGGCTGGCAGCGCCGGCTGAGCATCGCCATGGCGCTGGTGTCCGGGCCGAAGCTGCTGTTCCTGGACGAGCCGACGCTCGGGCTGGATATCATCGCCCGGCGCGAGCTGTGGGCGCACATCCGCCGCCTCAAGGGCCGGATCACCATCATCCTCACCACCCACTACCTCGAGGAAGCCGTGGCGCTCTCCGACCGCATCGGCATCATGTCGCGCGGGCGGCTCGCCGCCGTGGGCGCGGCGGAGGAGCTGATCGAAAGGAGCGGCGCGGCGTCGTTTGAGGACGCGTTCATCGCGCTGGCCGGGGAAGGAGCTGTCGAGTCGTGAAAATGCGTGCGTTTGCCCTGCGAACCGTGAAGGAAATTTCGCGCGATAAGCTGACCGTCCTCTTCGGGCTCGGCTTCCCGCTGATTGTGCTGGCGCTCCTGTCCATCATCCAGGCAAACATCCCCGTCCCGCTCTTTGAAATCAATCGCCTTGCGCCGGGCGTGGCCGTGTTCGGCCTGTCGTTTGTTGCGCTGTTTTCCGGGCTTCTGATAGCGCGCGACCGCTGCACCTCGTTCCTCATGCGGCTGCTGGCCTCCCCCATGACCGCGGCGGACTACATCGCGGGCTACATGCTGCCCATGCTGCCCATCGCCGTCCTGCAGAGCGTCGTCTGCCTGCTGGCCGCGACCGTCTGGGGCTTCCGTCTCTCGCTCAACACGCTGGCCTGCCTCGCCGCGCTGCTGCCCGCCGCGGCGCTGTTCACCGGCATCGGCACGATGTGCGGCAGCGTGTTCACCGACCGGCAGGTGGGCAGCCTGTGCGGCGCGCTGCTCACAAATCTTTCCGCCTGGCTGTCCGGCGTCTGGTTCGACATCTCTCTGCTGGGCGGCGCTTTCGAAAAGGTCGCCCGCATCCTGCCCTTCGCGAACGCCGTGGAGGCCGCCCGCGCCGCCAGCGCCGGCAACTGGAGCGCGCTGCCCCTGCCCCTGGCCAACGTGTGCCTCTGGGCCGCGGCCACGGTCGCAACCGCGGTGCTGCTGTTCAGGAGAAGCATGAGGCGGAATTGAGGGCCGTCAAAACGCATGCGTCCGGCGCCGCGCCTGCGCCGGGCGCATGCATAAATGTTTACTTGCAAATTCCGCCCGGGGCGGTTATAATAGAAACGCACATGAGGGAAGATAACGCCATCCGTCCGCATACAGAGAGCCGGGGCAGCTGAAAACCGGCGGCGCGGCGCGGCCTTCCGCTTCCCGATGCGGCCGAAGAGATTCGGCGGGCCTGCGGCCCTTATCCCGCTTCAGAGCGGCCGGATGCGTCCGGCAAGCTGGGTGGCAACGCGGAGTCTTCCGTCCCAGAGCGGGGCGCGAGGGCTTTTTTGTTTCACAAATCATTTTTTCAGGAGGAATATGACACATGCTTGACATCAATCTTCTGCGCACCAATCCCGATCTCGTCCGCGAGAACATCAAAAAGAAATTCCAGGATCAGAAGCTGCCCCTGGTCGATGAGGTCATCGAGCTGGACAGGCAGAACCGCGCCGCCATGCAGCAGGCCGACGGCCTCCGCAACCAGCGCAAGGTGCTCTCCAAGCAGATCGGCGGCATGATGGCCAAGGGCCAGAAGGACGAGGCCGAGGCGGTCAAGGCCCAGGTGAACGCCATCGCCGATCAACTGGTCGAGCTGGAAAAGAAGGAAGAGGCGTATGCCGCCGAAATCCGCAAGCGCATGCTGGTGATTCCGCAGATCATCGACGCATCCGTGCCGATCGGCAGGGACGACAGCGAGAACGTGCAGAACGAAATCTTCGGCGAGCCCGTTGTGCCGGATTTTGAGATCCCCTATCACGTGGACATCATGGAGAGCCTGAACGGCATCGATCTGGACAGCGCCCGCAAGACCAGCGGCAACGGCTTCTACTACCTCAAGGGCGACATCGCGCGGCTTCACTCGGCCATTCTCTCCTATGCGCGCGATTTCATGATCGACCGCGGCTTCACCTACTACATCCCCCCGTTCATGATCCGGGCGGATGTGGTGACCGGCGTCATGAGCTTCAGCGAGATGGAGAACATGATGTACAAGATCGAGGGCGAGGACCTGTACCTCATCGGCACCAGCGAGCACTCGATGATCGGCAAGTTCATCGACACCATCCTCGACGAAAAGGATCTGCCCCAGACGCTCACCTCCTATTCGCCCTGCTTCCGCAAGGAAGTCGGCGCGCACGGCATCGAGGAGCGCGGCGTCTATCGCATCCATCAATTCGAAAAGCAGGAAATGATCGTGGTCTGCAGGCCCGAGGAGAGCATGGCCTGGTATGACCGCCTGTGGAAGAATTCGGTCGACTTCTTCCGCACGCTGGATATCCCGGTGCGCACGCTCGAGTGCTGCTCCGGCGATCTGGCCGACCTGAAGGTCAAGAGCTGCGACGTGGAGGCCTGGTCGCCGCGTCAGAAGAAGTACTTCGAGGTGGGCTCGTGCTCGAACCTGGGCGACGCGCAGGCGCGCCGGCTGGGCATTCGCGTCAAGGGCGCGGACGGCAAAAAGTATCTCGCCCACACCCTGAACAACACCGTGGTGGCCCCGCCGCGCATGCTGATCGCCTTCCTGGAGAACAACCTGCAGGCCGACGGCACTGTGCGCATTCCCGAAGCGCTGCGCATGTATATGGGCGGCAAGACCGTGCTGAGCCGCTGAGCGCCCTCGCCGTCACAGAAAGGACGCCCCGCCGCCGGACTGCGATATGTCCGGCGGCGGGGCGTCTTCAGCTTCGCGCGTCCGCGTTGTACAAATGCGGACAAAACGGCAATGGCCGCGGGATGTGCGCTCCGTCACAAATCCTGCGCCGACACAATGCCGGGCATCGTCCGCACCTGCCCGATCAGCGCCTGGCTGTCCATGTCGCCGCGCAGCGTGACCTCCGCGGAATGCTGGGCTCCGTCGCCAGCGCGAGCGCCGTTCCGATAACGCCGCCCTCGTAAAAACCGCTGCCAATCGCCAGGCCAATAACGCCCGCAACCCACAGGCCGGCCGCCGCCATGACGCGCGGGCTGAACGCCCTTCTCTGTTGCAGTGTCCCTCACCGGAAGATGTTCTTGAGCCAGCGCGCCGATCGCCGCATATACAGAAGCTGGTCGCCCGCGCCATAGTGCTCAATGGCATAGATGCCATCGTAGCCGCGCTCATAGAGCCGCCGCACGATCTCCGCCATGGGCAGCTCGCCGCTGCCCACCGGCGCGGGATAGAGCTTTTTGCCTGTGACCGCCACCTTCGGGGTTTCGCCGCGCAAAGGCGCGTAGGCGATGTCCTTCATGTGCACGTGCGCGATGCGCTTTTCCACCAGATCGTAGGCCTTGAGGACGTCCTCGCCGAAAAACAGGAAATTGCCCGTATCGAAGCAGCACCCCAGCCCGGGCGCCTGCCGGAGCATCCAGTTCAGCTCCTCCATGCGGCCATAGGGCGCGTTTTCTGCGTCGAAATCCTCCAGCGCAACGCTGACGCCGCGCCGGACCGCCGCGCCGCACAGCGCGTTCAGACCCTCGGCCAGCCTGCCGCGCACCGCCTCCCGGTCCTCGTCCGGCGCCACAAAGCCCGGGACCGCCATGACATGCGCCGCGCCCAGCTTTTCCGCCGTGTCCAGCACGCTCTCGATCAGCTCCGGCTGGGCCTGATGGCCAAAGTCAAAAAAGGCATTCAGGCCGCCCGTCTGCAGGCCGATATTCTCAAGCGCGGCCTTCAGCTCCGCCTCCCGGCCGACGACGGTCTTGTAATCCGCTTCGATGTAATCGATGCCGGCCCGCTTGGCCTCCCGCAGCGCCGCTGTGAGCGAGCAGTTTTTCTGCGCCGCCAGTTCGCTCAGATGCGCCATGAAAATCGATACCTTCATAGGCTATAGACTCCTTCGCTCTATCGGATGCGTGCCGGAACGGCCCGGACCGCGCCGCCGGAGACGCCGTCGTCGCACGGCGCCCGACGCCGGGGCAAATGAATCCCCTTTTACTCTGTATTATAATGAGCGTTCAGGGCGCTGTCAACTCCCGTTTTTTCCTTCCGGCGCGCTGCAACGCCCCGGGGTCTTGCTGAGGACATCCGTTTATGCTATAATCTTCCCGAAACAGGGTCGTTTCATGCCGGAGGGCCTGCGCGGGGCCGCAATCCGGCCGGGATACGCATCGCGCAGGAACGGCACACCACACAGCAAGGAGGAAACAAACATGCTTCTCATCCAAGGCGGACTGATCCACAACGCCGTCAAACCCGAACCGTTTGTGGGCGACATCCTCGTCGACGGCGGCAGGATCGCGGACATCGCGCCGCACATCGACCCGGCGGGCGCCGAAGTATACGACGCGGCCGGGCGGGAGATCTATCCGGGATTCGTGGAGGCGCACGGCCACATCGGGCTGGACGGCTATGGCATCGGCTTCGAGGGCCAGGATTACAACGAGTACGGCGACGTCATGACGCCCCAGCTGCGCGCCATCGACGGCATCGAACCGCGGGACCGCGCCCTGGCCGAAGCCCGCGACGCCGGTGTCACCACGATGTGCATCGGGCCGGGCAGTTCGAATGTGCTGGGCGGCACCTTCGCCGCCATCAAGCCCGTGGGCACGCGCGTGGAGCAGATGTGCGTCAGGGCGGAAGCGGCCATGAAATGCGCCTTCGGCGAAAACCCGAAGCGCTGCTACCGCGATAAGGGCAACTGCAGCCGCATGACGACCGCCGCCCACCTGCGCGAGATGCTGTTCAGGGCGCGCGAATACATGAACAAGCTGGATGCCGCGAAGGATGATCCTTCCAAAGCCCCGGCGTTTGACATGAAGCTGAACGCGCTGCTGCCCGTGCTGAGGGGCGAAATCCCGCTGAAGGCGCACGCGCACCAGGCCAACGACCTCTTTACCGCGCTGCGCATCGCGCACGAGTTCAACGTCAGGATCACGCTGGAGCACGTGACCGAGGGCCATCTGGTCGCGGACGAGCTGGCAAAGGAGAACGTCATGCTGGCCGTCGGCCCCACCCTGGGTCACGCCAGCAAGTTTGAGCTGCGCAACAAGTCATGGACCACGCCCGGCGTGCTGGCCGCGCACGGATGCCACGTATCCATCATCACCGACTCGCCCGTCATCCCGCAGAAATACCTGCCCATCTGCGCGGGCCTGGCCGTCAAGGCCGGCATGGATCCCTTCGCCGCCCTGCAGGCCATCACCATCAATCCGGCCGAGCACATCGGCATCGCCGACCGCGTCGGTTCCCTTGAGGCCGGCAAGGACGCGGACATCGTGATCACCGACGGCTGTCCCTTCGAAATCGAGACCAGCGTCATCGACGTGTTCATCAACGGCAAAAGGATGGAGAAGTTCGTCGAGCGCCCCATCTGACCGGCGCCAGACCAAAGGGGCTTCCGCGGCATTCGCGAAAGCCCCTTCTTTATACCCTTTCAGCGGCGCGGACAAAGCGGCAGGCCCCTTTGCCCCGGCAAAGCTCCATGACGCCCGGCCGCCGTGCCGCCGACGCTTTTTCACCGCGCCTGATCGCCCAGGATATACGCCCTCAGCGCATCGGTGTCAAGCGTAAAGTGATAGGCGTCCATGCCGCAGGCGCGCGCGCCCTCGACGTTGCGCGGCGTGTCGTCCACAAACAGCGTGCGGGCCGGGTCGAGCGCGTAGGTGTTCAGCAGATGCTCGAAGATCTCGCGGCCGGGCTTGGTCATCTTCAGGGGCCCGGAGACCAGCAGCGCGTCGAACAGGTCGAAAATCCTGTAGAAATGGATGTGCTCGGCGAAGCGGACCGGCGCGTTCGAAAGCAGATACAGGTGGTAGTGCCTGTCGTGCAGCTCGCGGATCAGCTCCGGCATGCCCTCGACATAGGGCATGTGAAACACCCATGCGCGGAACAGCCGGCCGATCGCCTCGTGCAGCCGCTCCGGCAGGCAGGCGCGCGCCCTGGCCAGCAGCTCGTCCTCGGGCACCCGCCCCGTGTCCAGAACGCTCCACACCTGCGCCGCGGCGTCCCGCACCAGCGCGCGATCCTCGTCGTTCCCGCAGAAGCATCCCGTCAGCTCATCCAAGTTGAACTTCGTGACCACATTGCCGCAATCCAGCACGATGTTGCGGTAGCGCGGCGGCTCCTTGCCAAGCAGCTCGCCCCAGTGCAGGATGTAACGGTCGGCCAGCGCCCGGATCTCCTCGCGGTTGGGCCAGGAAATCGGCTCGTCGATGGCCCATACCGTCATGCCCGCCTGCTTTGCCGCGCGTATGGCGTACACCGCGTCCTCGAACACCAGGCATTCCGACGGCTCCACGCCCAGGCGCTTCGCGAGGTTCAGAAAGAACCCGGGATCGCCCTTGGAGACCCCCATTTCCGCTGTGTCGGTCACAAAATCCACATACCGCAGCATATCGTGCCGGGCCAGCGCCGGCTCGGCCAGATGCCGCGGCGTGGCCGTCGCGACGACGATCGGATATCCCTCGTTCCTGAGCTTCTCCAGCCATTCCGCCGCGAACGGCTTGGGCCAGACGTCCGTCCGGTAATGGCGGCCCAGCGCTTCGTCGAGCATGTCTCTGCTGAGGCTGTCCCTGTCCAGGCCGGTCTCCCGCGCGATCAGATCGCACGATTTGCCAAAGCCGTAGATCAGCTTATCCGCCAGCTCCTCCGGCATCAGGAGGCTGTGCGCTTCGATGTACTCGCGCCATATTGTGCGCCAGTAGAACATGGAGTCGAGCAGCGTGCCGTCCATGTCGAATATCATGGCCCTATACTTTGATTGCATGCCATTTCCCTCCAGCAAAGCGGCGCATCACCAGCACCACGCGAATTGACATGTCGATGAGCGAGGCCAGCCACGCCCCGGCCAGGCCCAGGTGCAGCACGAACACCGCCGTCGCCGCGAAAAGCGGCCGCAGGCAGGCCACGCAGACCATCATGACCCCCGCGACGAACCGGTTGTCGCCCGCGCCGCGCAGGCAGCCGGAGATCACGACCGAGGTCATCTGGAACGGCTGGAACAGCGCCACAATCAGCATGACCTGCGTCGCCGTGGCGAAAACGATGTCGGCGTTTTCATCGCCGGCCGTGATGAACAGATTCACCAGCGGCGCGCGCATGAGCACGATCGTCGACGCCAGCACCAGCGAGATGACGAACGCCATGCGCTGGCTGCACTTGCCGTATATTGTCGACAGATCGGGCCGATTGCGGCCCAGCATCTGGCCGACCAGAGAGGTGCCGGCCACGCCCACGCCGTCCGCGAAGGTGAACGACAGGTTGAGGAACTGCGCGCAAATCTGATGCGCCGCGAAGGCCACCGTGCCCAGGCTGGCCACAATGCGCGCATAGCTGAAGAAGCCGAACCGAAGCGCCACCTGCTCGATCATGGCGTTCCCGCCCACCTTGAGAACGCCCTTCACGCTCTCCCGGTCGGGCTTCCAGTTGTCGTGCAGATGCACATGCAGGAAGTCGCCCCGCAGGCCGCCGCGCACCAGCGCCGTCACCGCCATCAGAAAGCCCACGGTAAAGCCAATGGCCGTCGCGTACGCCGCGCCGGCTACGCCCAGCGCCGGAAAGCCCAGGTTGCCGCCGATCAGCAGATAGTTGAACAGCACGTTGACCAGATTGGCCGTGACGTTGCAGTACATGGTGATGCGCGTGTTGCCGACGCCGCGCTGCGCGGCGTTGATGCCCATCGAAAGCGCGTTCAGCGGCAGCACCCAGGCCAGAATCCGGAAATAGGTCGTCGCCGCGTCAATGGTGTCCGGCATGGCGCCGGCAAAAACCATCAGCGGGCGAGACAGCGGAATGAGCAGCGCCATCAGCACGGCGGAAAGCGCCAGCATCATCACAATCGCGCTGCGCAGCGTGGTGTTTGCGTCCGCCTGACGCCCCTCGCCCTTGCGCCGCGCCACAATGGCCGTGACGCCGATGTTCAGCGCGAAGAACAGGCTCAGCATCAGCATGCGCGGCTGTCCCACCAGGCCGACCGCCGCAATGGCCGTCGTGCCCAGCGTGCCCACCATCATGGTGTCGATCGAGCCGATCAGACTGGTGAGCACCATCTCCAGCACGGACGGCAGCGCGATCCGCGCGATGTTCTGATAGGCCTCCCGTGTCGAGGGCAATTCGCCTCGAACGGGGATCGAGCCGATGATGCTTTCGACGGCAAAGAATCTGCGCAGCAGGCCAGGCATGATGACAACGCCTCCCTCATGACGCCGCCTGCCGTGGCCGGCGTCCCCCCATGTAAACGATCGTATTCATTTTACCACAAAAGCGGGCGATATTTGTGTATGCACATTATTTTTACATTTATGCCCCATTTTTATATCATCCCGGAAAGGTCGGCGGCATTATCGTCAAACCGCCGTTCCCGGCCGGCGGCCGCGCCGCGGCAAAAAAACTCCGGGAGGATGCGGCCGGTTCGCCCGAAGCCGCATCCTCCCGGAGGCGTGCGCCCGTTTCGCGCCATGCGCGTCCACGCCCGCCTACACATTGTCCCGCGTGATGTTCCTCAGCCAGGTGAATTTGAAATAATGCCTGATGATCACCGGCATCTTTACGAACTCATCCAGGCACAGGATGAAGTACACCCACATCGGCGGCAGATTCAGCACAAAGGCGCTGATAAAGCCCACCGGCACCGCATATCCCCACATGGAGCACAGATCCATATACAGCCCGAACCTGACGTCGCCGCCCGAGCGGTAGATGCCGCAAATCAGCATGGTGTTCACCGACTGCCCGAGTATGTAATAGCTGGTGATGAACAGCATGGTGCTGAAATAGTCGCGCGCCTCGGCCGAGAGCTTGAAATAGCCGCTGTTCGTCATCTGGATCAGCAGCGGCCGCAGCGCCAGAACGAGGAGCCCGCCGACGACTGCCGTATACACGCTCAGGCGCGCCAGCCGTCCGGCATAACGCCGGGCATCCTCCAGCCTGTTGTCCCCCATGGCCTTTCCCAGGATGATCGCAGCGCTGCTCGAACAGCCGAAGCACACCACCGTCGCCAGGTTGCGCACGGTGGCGTTGAGCGAATTGGCGGCCACGACGTCGCTGGACAGATGCCCCAGGATGACGGAATACATGGTAAACGCCAGTCCCCATATCATGTCGTTGACCATGGAGGGCAGCGCGTAGCGCAGAAAATCGCGCGCCAGCACCGCGTAGCGCGTCAGGAAATCGCCGATGTGCAGGCGCACCCGCCGGCACAGCAGGCTGTCGACCAGGCAGACAGCCGCCTCGACCGCGCGCGTGATGGACGTCGCCAGCGCCACGCCCACGATGCCCAGCTCCGGGAAAAAGCCGATGCCGAATATGAAGCAGGCGTTCAGCACCACATTCAGCGCCACCGCGATGCCGTGAACCGCCGCGCTCATCACCACGCGTTCGACGCTGCGCATCGAGCACAGATAGATCTCGCAGAAGCCGTTGAGCAGATAGGCCGCGCCCACCGCCCGCAGATACTGCGCGCCGGCCTCGATCAGCGCCGCGTCGCCGGTGAAGATGCGCATGAGCCATTCGGGAACCACCCACGCCGCCATGGAAAACACCAGCGAGATAAACACCGTCATGCGGATGGCGATGGCCATGACCTTTTCGATGGTGCGCGTGTCGCCCTTGCCCCAGTACTGCGAGCACAGCACGGACGTGCCGCTCGACAGGCCGTAGAATATCATCGACAGCACAAACTGCACCTGGCCGGCCAGCGAAGAGGCCGCAAGCGCCGTCTGGCTGACGAAGCTGAGCATCACCACATCGGCCGCGTTGACCGCCGAATCCATCAGGTTCTGCAGCACAATGGGCAGCGTCAGGCGCAGCGTCATTTTGTAAAACCCGCGTCGCTCGTCCCGCGAAGAGGACGCAGCGGGAAGGCCGTTCATCGGAATCACTCCTGCCAATGGGAAATTTATGCGCGCATCGGGACAAAGCGCGGCCGGTGCGCGAGAGGGGCGGGCGTCAGCAGCTGCTTCAGCGCGATTTCGAGCTGGACGCCGCTGCGCTCCTCGACGCCGCAGGCCACGCTCGTCTCGATCACCCGGCACACGAAATCACCGGCCCGCTGAACGCCCGTCTTCAGCTCGTCGCCCTGCATCAGCGCGCCGGTCAGCACGGAGGCAAACAGATCGCCCGTCCCGTGAAAGGCCGCGCCCACCCGGCGGTACGGACACACCCAGAAGCCCGCTTCGCCGCGCGCGCGGCAGAGATTGGCGTGCGTGCCGTCCTCCAGCATCGCGCTGGTGATCACCACGTGCCCGGCCGAAAAGCCGTCCAGCAGCCGGAACAGCGCCTCGTCGCTCATCGGGCCGTCGACGTAGGGCGCGCCCAGCATCAGCGCCGCCTCGGTCAGGTTGGGCGTGATGACGTCGGCCCCGTCGCACAGCCGCTTCATGGCCGCGGGCATCCCGCGCGGCACGCCGGAATACAGCCGGCCGTTGTCCCCCATCGCCGGATCGACCACGGCCAGGGCCCCGTGCGCCGCGCGCTGCCAGTCTATCACGTCCTGAACCAGGTCCACCTGGCCCAAATCGGCCAGGTAGCCGCTGTACACGGCGTCCGCCGCCAGATCCAGCCGCTTCCAGTGCGCGATGCAGGCGGACATGAAGTCGTCCAGATGCCGCACGGCAACGTCCGAAAAGCCAGTGTGGGCGCTTAGCACCGCCGTGGGCAGCGGCACGGGCTGGACGCCCATGGCCGCCAGCGTCGGCAGCACCAGCGTCAGCGCGCACCGGCCCACGCAGGTCAGATCGTGCACCGCAATGACCGACCGGGCGGGACGCGGCGAGGATTCGCGATTCATCATTTCAGCATTCATAGCCATTACGCTTTCCATACAGAATCAATCGGCAATAATCGAGCAAATCGGGGGCATTTGGCCTTCTTCCGAAGCCGGCGCGCTCACGGCTGATCCTTCCTGAACTGTCCGACAAACGTCTTCATGCGCTCCATGGCCTCGACCACCTTGTCCGTGGCCGTGGCATAGGAGCAGCGGACATAGCCCTCGCCCGATTCGCCGAACGCCGTGCCCGGCACGCAGGCCACCTTCTGTTCGAACAGCAGCCTCTCCGCAAATTCCTGCGAGCTGAGCCCGGTGCTCCTGATGCACGGAAAGGTGTAAAACGCCCCGCGCGGCTCGAAGCAGCTGAGGCCCATCTGGCCGTAGGCGTCCAGCATGATGCGGCGGCGGCGGTCGTAGGTGCGCACCATCTCGCGCACGTAGGCGTAATCGGTCTCGCGCCCCACCCTGAGCGCCTCCAGCGCGGCGTACTGTCCGGCGGTGGGCGCGCAGAGGATGGTGTACTGATGCATTTTCAGCATCACGCGCAGCATCTCGGCCGGCGCACAGGCGTAACCCATGCGCCAGCCGGTCATGGCGAACGCCTTTGAAAAGCCGTTGAGCGTGATCGTGCGCTCGCGCATGCCGTCGATGGCCGCGAAGCTCACGTGCGTCTGGCCGCCATAGGTCAGCTCGGCGTAGATTTCATCCGAGATGACCACGATGTCGGTATCCCGGAGCGCCTGCGCCAGCGCCTCGAGGTCCCCGCGCCCCATCACCGCGCCGGTGGGATTGTTGGGATACGGGAGAATCAGCGCCTTCGTGCGCGGCGTGATGGCCGCGCGAAGCGCGTCGGCCGTGAGCCGGAAATCATCCTCCTCCCGCGTGACCACAGGCCGGGGCACGCCGCCGGCGAAAATCACGCCGGGGCTGTAGGACACGTAGCTCGGATCGGGCATGAGAACCTCGTCGCCCGGCTCCACGAGCGCGCGGAGCGCCAGGTCGATCCCCTCGCTCGCGCCCACCGTTATGAAAATCTCGCTCCGGGGATCATAGCGCACGCCGAAGCGCCCGTCGAGGTAGTCGCAGACCGCCTCGCGCAGCGCCATGAGGCCCGCGTTGGCGGTGTAGTGCGTGCGGCCCTGCTTCAGCGAGTATATGGCCGCGTCGTTCACCGTCCACTGGCTGGTGAAATCCGGTTCGCCCACGCCAAGCGAAATGGCGTCCTTCATCGTGCTGACCACGTCGAAGAATTTGCGGATGCCGGACGGCGGCACGTCCCGAACGCGCCGGCAGAGAACCCTGTCGTAATTCACGGCGAGATCACCAGTCTTTCATCCTTCCTGCGCTCCTCGAAGATCACGCCCTCGAGCTTGTACTTCTTGAGCACAAAGTGCGTGGCCGTGGAAAGCACGTGATCGAGCGTGGAGAGCTTTTCCGCCACAAACAGCGCCAGCCGCTTCATGCTCGGCGCCTTGACCGTCACCATCAGGTCGTACGCGCCGCTCATCAGGTAGACCGACGACACCTCGTCGAAGCGATAGATCTGCTCGGCGATGGCGTCGAAGCCTTCGTCGCGCTGCGGCGTCACGCGCACCTCAATCACGGCCTCGACCTGATCGATCTCCACGCGATCCCAGTTGATCATCGCCGGATACTTCAATATGATCTTCTGCGCTTCGAGGCTGCGGATGACGGCCGCGATCTCCTCCTCCCCGTGCCCCGTCATCACGGCGATCTGGGCGGGCGTCGTGCGCGAGTCGTTGAAGAGTATTTCGAGAACGGACAGTTCAAGATCATGAATCATGTCGGTTAACCTCCTGTGCCATTGATGACGGCCGTCCGCCGCAACACGGCGTATTGCTTCACATTATAAAGCACCTTTTCGCCGCGGTCAACGAAGGTTTGGGAAAATATGAGGCACGCGGGCGCAAAGAAAGCCCCGCGTCACGGCTCCGTCCGGAGGAAGCGCGCATGCTCGCCCACGAAGTCGCGCTTCAGGTTGCGCTCGGCCTTCCCGCGATACGCCCGCTCGAATTCCTCCGCCGTGACGCCGCAGCACAGCATCACGTCACACAGATACATGAACACATCCGCCATTTCCTCGCAGAAATGCGCGCGCACGGTTTCGTCGTCCACCACGGCCTGCGCCCCGCGCTTTTTGAGAATCGCGGACACCTCGCCGATCTCCTCCACCGCGTAGAGCAGGTGCGCCTTCGCCGTTTCCGGATGATCGCCCTCCCAGACGCCGCGGTACTTTTCCTGCAGCGCCGTCTGGATGTCCAGCAGGTCGCGTATTGTCAGACTCATCGTTCGTCTTCCTCCCTTCAAAATCAAACGAAACGCACTTTAATGATTATTATAGCACGCGCCGTCGAACGCCGCAATCACGACATGCTCCCGGTCGGCAGATGAAAAAGCGCCGCGGCCCCGTCAGGGAACCGCGGCGAAGAGACAAAGAGGCGTCACAGGACATCGCCGGCCGCCGGCGCCTCCACGCGCACCGCCTCAAAGCCGATCCCGTCGCCCGTGGCCTGAATGCCCACGCGCCCGCAGGGAATCGCCATCGCGTCCACGCAGCAGAGCAGCGGCATTTCGCCGGCGGCGGTCTCGCGGAGCACGCTGATCCGGTTGCCCTGTACGCGGCAGACCAGCTTCAGCACGCCCGGCAGCGCCATGTCGAGCTTTGCGGCGGCCAGTACCGTTTCGCCGTAAGCCTGCTTCGCCAGCTCAACGCGTCCCGGTAGGATGCGCACGCAGTAGGCGCGCCGGCCGGCCCGAACCTGATGCGGATGCCAGCTCTCGCGGCTGCTGCGCAGGTAGATGGCCGCGCCCGCGTCCGGCGAGCAGGGATCCACGTTGACCGCCGCGCGCACCTGGCAGTCGCGCCACATGCCGCCGAAATAGCCCTCGCCGTCGTTCTCGGCGCAGGTGTAGCCGCTGAACTTGCGCAGCATGCTGTGCGCGGCCTTGTGGCCGATCACCCGCAGCGCGCCGTTCGTCACGTCCCTGCCCGCCTCGATGATCTGCGCCGGCGTGAATTCATCCGCTTCCATCACGCAGACGCGGTCGATGACACAGGCGCTGTTCACCGTGAAGGTCAATTCGCCCTCTCCGGCCGCCAGGCTGACCTCGCCCAGATAGCGCCGTTCCATGCCCTGATCGTCGCAGACGCCGCAGGAAGGCGCGCTCAGCGCCTCGCCGTTCACCGCCACGTCAAGCCGCCCCCGCATGGCCTTTATCGTGCAGGCGACGTGATACCGCCCGTCCCTGCACACGCTGACCGGGAATGTGAGCGTCTGTCCGGGCGCGCACACGGCCGCCGCGCAGCGCCTCTCCCCCTCGGCCGCGCCGGGCCGCTCCAGCGCGTGGCAGGCGTCGAAAGCGCCGGGGATGTTTTTCAGATCGTCCGCCTCGCGGCTGCCCTGCGCCACGTCCGAGAAGCCCGCGAAGCCGGGCTTCATGCCGCCCAATTCGATGCGGCCCGCGCCGAGGCGGGTTTCGGCGCGCAGGATCTCCAGGCCGTTGACATACAAACGCAGCCTGCCGTCCCTCATCGACGCCCTGACGCACAGGAGCGCCTTCGGATTGATGGCGTCGACCAGCCGGCCGCGCCACTCGCGCGTCGCGCCGTCCTCCGTCAGCAGCGCCTGCCATTCGCCGGCGCTCCGGATGGTCAGCGCAACGCAGCCCCGTTCGCCGGCGGAAAAGCGCGTCCAGCCGGACTCGCCCGTCAGCGTGCCGCACACCTCGGCCGTGTAGGTGTCGCCCGTGGAAACAGGCGTCGCCAGGCCGCCGTCCCGCTCGATCAGGCCCTTCCCCGCCCGGCTGGAGAACACGGGCGCGCGCGGCGGACGCTGCGGCCACCAGCTGGCGTTTGTGTACATCCTGTCGCCGTTGAAGAACAGGCGGTCAATGCACATGGAGCGGTGCTTCGGCCGATTCCACTCGTCCAGAATGTTCTTGTGATAGACGATGTACAGCGTGTCCATGTCCGGGCCCACGCAGGTCGAGGAATGCCCCAGCGCGTGGTATTCGTCGCGCGTTTCCAGCAGGAGCTGCTGCTCCTTCATCGCGTAATAGCCCCGGTCCGGTCCATCATGGGAGACGAAATAGTCCACGTGATACCCGCGGCTCAGCACGTGATTGCCGGTGTTGGTGAGGAAATAGCGGTCGTCGCGCTTCACCACCATCGGGCCCTCCGTCCAGTGGCCCAGCCAGCTCGCCCCGATCACGCGGCTGTGCACGTCGATCCTGTCCGGCGAGGGCATGTCGTGCACGCGGACGCCCTGCGCGCTGGCCCGGTAGAAATAGCTCCTGCCGTCGTCGTCCACGAACAGACTGCCGTCGATGCCCAGGCCCAGGTTGTCGCTGATGATCTCAAACGGCCCCAGCGGGCTCGGGGCGCGCAGCAGGTAATGCCCGCTGCCCCTGGGCGAGGTGACCATGTAGAACCGCCCCGCGATATAGCACACCTCCGGCGCATACGCGCCCCAGACGCGCTCATCCTCGCACACATAGCCCCGGTAGGTAAAGTCGATCATGTCGTCGCTCGTCCAGCACTTGATGCCCGGGCCGGCGCCATGGCTGGAGCAGTACAGGTAGAAGCGCCCGTCAAAGCGCATCATAAACGGATCGCCGATCTCATGGCCGTCCCAGAGATCCGGCAGCGGCCGGGGATTTCCGAACAGCTTGTCCATAGCGCTCACCTCTCCAGATTGATCCTGCGGATTTCATCCACGTCGGCCTTGGGCCGGCGCTCCATGTCCATCAGGCCGTTGACCTCCTGGAAGACGTCAGTCAGCTGCGTGTAGCAGTAGCCGCAGAAGCCCGGCATGCGCCTGAACGCCTGCGTGATCGCCTCGAAGCGCCTGAGGAAAGCCGCCTCGTCCTGCGCCGCGCCGTTATAGCCCCAGTTGCCGCCGCCGGAGTCCTTCTGCAGGGCGATGCCGCCGTATTCGGTCAGCAGCATCGGCTTGCCCGCATGGTCGTAGCCCTGCGCGCTGGTCAAACGCCAGCCGCCCGGCGCGCCGGCGAGAATATCCGCCGCGCTCTGGTAGGCCGCGCTCAGCTCCTCCGGCCAGGCCGTGTAGTCGTGTACGGTCACGATGTCGGTCGCGGCCTGCTCCCAGCCGTCGTTGCCGGAGACCAGCCGCGTGCCGTCCAGGCATTTCGCCAGGTGATACAGCGCGTCCGCGAGCTGCTGCGCCTCCTTCTGCCGCCTGATGAAGGGCACGCCCCAGGACTCGTTCAGCGGCACCCATGCAATCAGGCAGGGATGGTTGTAATCCCGCCGGATGGCCTCGCCGAGGTCGCGCATCATGTTCCGCTTCTCGCTGTCGCGCAGCCAGTAAGCGCTGGGCAGCTCGCCCCACACGGCCAGTCCGAGGCGATCCGCCCAGTACAGGTAGCGCGGATCCTCGAATTTCTGATGCTTGCGCGCGCCGTTGTAGCCCATTTTGAGCGTCATCTCGACGTCCCTTTTGAGCGCCTCGTCGCTGGGCGCGGTCAGCAGGCCGTCCGGCCAGTAGCCCTGATCCAGCACCAGCCGCTGATAGAACGCGCTCTGGTTCAGCATCACATGACGGCCCTGAACGCCCACCTCGCGCAGGCCGAAATACGTCTCCACCCGGTCGCAGACCCGGCCTTCCTCCAGCGTCTCGATGGTCAGGTCATACAGCGCCGGGTGGCCGGGCGCCCACATGTGGATGCCCTCCAGGCGCTCGTTGTGGCGCAGATACAGCTCGGTCTGAACGAAGCGGTCGCCCGTCACCCGGATCTCCTGGGCGGCGGCAAGCTGACCCTCAAACGACGCTTTGAGGCGCACGGCGCCCTCCCGCGGCAGCTCGTTCAGCTCGATTTCCACCTTCAGCGAAGCGCTGTCCAGGTGCGGCGTCAGCCGGAAATCGACCGGATAGACGTCGCCCACGCCCTCCAGCCACACGCTCTGCCACAGGCCGGTGACGGGCGTGTACCAGCACTCAAAGGGCTCCGGCCGGAAGGACTGCTTGCCGCGCGGCTGATCAAAATCCAGCCGATCCTCGCAGCGCACGGTGATCCGCACGCGCTCCCGATCCGCGGTCAGTCCGGTCACATCGAAGGCAAAGGGCGTGTAGCCGCCCTCATGCGATCCCAGATACTGCCCGTCCAGCCACACGTCCGCCCGGTAGTCCGCCGCGCCGAAATGCAGCAGACGGCGCAGCGCGCGCATGTCTTCGGGAATCGCCGCCTCCCGCTCATACCACACCACGTCGCAGTGCGCCTTCTCCCCGATGCCGGAAAGCGCGCTCTGATACGCAAAGGGCACCTGAATGGTCAGCGGATAGTCGTGCCGTTCATACCACTTTTCCCTGAGGCCCGTCTTCCCGTCGTCAAACGCAAAGCGCCAGGGGCCGTTGAGCGTCGCCCAGGCCGCGCGCAGCCTGTCGGGCCGCGGGTGCTCGGGGCGCGGAATCGTCGTCATTGGGTATCGCTCCCTTCCGCGGCGGATTCGTCCACGGAATCCAGCCGCATCATGATGGCCTGATTGTAGTCGCCGAATTGTTCGCCAAACAGGTTGATGCCGCCCTGCTGCGCGGCGTCGTCCTTCACGCCGATGCGCAGCGAGATGTACGGCTTCTCGCCCAGACGCAGCTGGTCGAGCGTCACGCCCGAGATGATTTCGTCATCCAGAAGGCACCCGCTCTGGTCGATGCGCCAGCGCTTGAGCAGCCCGTACTGCGTGGCGCTCATGGGCCACCAGGCCGGGCTGTAGCGGCCCTGCCGCCCGCCGAAATCGCCGGGACAGTGCCAGGTGCCCAGCTCGACGCCGTTGACCCACACCGTGATGTCGCTGGGCCAGTCCTTGCGGTAGTTGGGGGCCTCGGAGCACACCTCGAAGCTGATCTCCATGCAATGCATCCGCCGGCCCACCGCCGCCCGGCTGGAAAAGCGGTATTCCACATAGCCGGACTGGAACCACAAAAGCTGCGCGCCGAAGTGATCCGGCTCGTAGAAGACGGCGGGATCGTCCTGCAGGCCGATGTTGCCCTCCGCGCCGGCCATGCCGCAGGTGGGCGTGATCCGGCAGTCGGTATAATGCCCGATGGGCATGTACTGGAAGCTGGACTCGATGCCCTTCCTGTTCTCCTGCCCCACGAGGTCGATCATGACGTGATCCTTCTTGCGGCTGCACAGCTTCATGACGCCGCGCACGCCGTTGCGCCGCTCGGTGCGAATCAGTTCCGCTTTCTCAAGTATGACCACGTTGTTGCTGATGGTGGAGAGCGGCGCGTCCATCTCCTGTGCCAGCTCCACAATGCTCATGCTGCGCTCGCCCAGCAGCTGCATGATGCGCAGCCGCATCTCCGAGCCCAGCGCCCGGGCCACCAGCGCCAGCTGTTCCGGGTCGTTCAGCGTCAAATCCAGGTTTTTCATAGGCGTTGCTCCATCTCTGTCATATCCGGATCAGTCCAGCGGCGCGGCCTCGCAGGACAGCACCGTCAGCGCCTTGCCCGTGCTGAAAAAGCCGTACAGCCCGTGCGTGAAGGGCTCCGCGTCCTCCAGCACATACAGGGGCGGCTCGTCCGGCAGGCCGACCGACAGCGTATTTCCCTGCGCACGCAGCACCAGCTCGCCCTCGGCGGCCTCCTTCCAGGCCGGCACGCCGCAAAAATCCGCCGCGCTCACGCTGGCATAGCGCATCTTCTGCACATTGAAGCCCAGCCTTGTCACCGTCACGCCATAGCCGAACCAGCTTTCGGCCACCTGCTGTTCATAGGAGGACACGTTGGTCGCCCTCAGCAGGACGCCGCTCGTACCCGCGCCGTCCTGCGGGATCTCAAAGCGCACGCGCAGCTCGTAATCGGTGTTGCCCTCGCTGCCGAACAGCGCGAAGCCCCTGTGGTTCGGTCGGATGGAGAGGCGCTTCTCCTGCGCGTCCATGGAGAAGGCGCCCAGCGTGATGAAGCGCCCGCGCATGGCCTTGCTGGAAAAGTCGTTCTCCATGGCCTCTGTTTCGGCCCAGGCAAACGCCTCCACGAAGCGCAGGCCGACCGATTCGCCCGCGATGCTCAGCGTGTGATCGCCCGCGGACAGGTCCGCGGCGGGCGTGGTGAACGTAAACCACTCGTCATGTCCCCCGAACGCCGGCACGACGCCCGATATCGCGCGTTCGCCGTCCACCAGGAGCTCGTACGCCCTGCCGGCGTCCGCCCGGCGCACGGTCAGGTCGAAGCGGTACAGCCCGTCCTCCGCGACGCGCACCGCGTAGTCGGCGCGCCCCAGCAGAGGAACCCGCTCCGACAGGCTGCCCGCCTCCTCGCAGGCCAGCGCGTCGCCGTTCAACGCGTGAATGGCGCTGAAATGACCCGGCACGGTCTTCACGGCCGCGTTGTCGCCCGACCCCAGCGCCTGCGCCGTGCAGGCCATGAAGGCGTAGCGAACGCCGTCTCCCTCGATCGCCCCCACGCACCCGGCCGTGATACCGGGATCGCTCAGCTCGATCAGCCGCATGCCGTCGATGCCGGCGTAGAACACATCCTCATTGCACTCCACGCGCAGCGTGTGCAGCCGGCCCGGTTCGCCCAGCTCGGGCACCGGCGCGGCCAGCACGGTCTCCTCCCCGAACCTCAGCGCAAGGGTCCGGCCGTCCGTTTCCAGCGTCGCATCGCCACCCGCCGCGCGGCCCGCCAGCCAGACGGCCCGGCCGCCCTCCAGCAGGAAGCAGCATTCCTGCGTAAAGCGCGCCGTTTCGGGCGCCTGGGCAAAATAGCCCCCGTCTGTCCGGGCGAAGTCGTTCAGATCGCCGTCCGCGTCGCCCCACACATCGGGCATGGCCGGAACGGGCATGGGGTGGTTGGTGGGGCCGGTGGTGTACAGCCGCCCGCCGTTGGTCAGCAGCCGGTCCAGGTTGTACAGCCGGGCCGGGCCCGCCAGGGAAACGCAGGAATGATAGGCGGTATAAAGGCTCTCGAGATCGGGGCCGATGAAATTGCTGGAATGGCCCAGCCCCCTGAAATCGTCGCCGAACACGCTGTGGATGAGCAGCGTGGAATCGGCCTGCTGCTTGAATGCCCCAACGGCCGCGCCCCGGAGGCTGGCCCAGGCTACCTGGTAGCCGGTGGAGCAGACGTGGTTGCCCGTGAAGGTCAGATAGTACCAGTCGCCCCGGCGGAACAGGCCGGGGCCCTCCGTCCAGCCCCTGAGCGTCGCGCCGGTCGCGTATTTGATGCCATCCGGCAGCATCGTCCGCTCGTTCAGAAAGCATTCGCGGATGGCGTTGCCCTCCGGAAAGAGGATCATCGGCCGGCCGTCATCCTCCACGAAAAAGGCGCCGTCGATCTGATAGCCGAAATTGTGGGTGATCGGCCTGAACGGGCCCAGCGGCGAATCGCTTTTCAGGATGTAGTGGCCGCCGCCGCCCGGCGAGGTGATCATGTAAAAATCGCCGCGCCAGTACATCACCTCGGGCGCATAGGCAAAGTATACGTCCCGGCCCTCCGTGCACCAGCCCTCGAACGACCAGTCGACGAGATTGCGCGAGGCGAACACCCTCACCCGCTCCTCGCAGGAAGAGGCGTAGAGATAGTACATGCCGTTGAAGCGCATCACAAAGGGGTCGCCGATGCCGTAATCATCCGACGCGCCGGCAATGGGCGCGTACTGGCCGGGTATCGTCATGGGATTGCAGTAATCCTCCGCGGCCGCCGCCAGGGGCAGCAGCGCGAGGCATATGGCACCGAGACAGCACAGACGCCTGAGCATAATCATTCCTCCTCACGCCGCCTCACTTGATGCCGGAATACGCCATGGTATTCATGACCTTGCTCTGCATGCAGATGAACAGAATCAGGTTGGGCAGAAACATCACCAGCGAGGCGGCGGCGGCGATGCCCTGACCGGCGACGGCATTTGTGTTGCTGGCCAGCGTGTTCATGTAGAAGGTCAATGTGCGCATGTTTTCCCTGTTGATGTACATGATGGAGGTCTCCGTGTTGTTCCACACCTGCTGGAAGGCCAGAATGGCCACCGTGGCAATGGCCGGGCGGACCAGCGGCATGATGATCCTGCGGAAGATGGTGAAATAATTCGCGCCGTCCACGACGGCCGCCTCGATCAGGGAATCGGGAACCTGGTCGGTGAACTGCTTCACCAGGAACATGCCCACCGGCATGGCGATGAGCGGGAAGATGTGCGCGGCATAGGTGTTGATCATGCCCAGCTTGTCGATGAGCAGATAGCGCGGGATCATCACCGCCACCGGCACGAACATCATGGCCAGGTTGTTGATCTCCATCAGCGTCCTCTTGCCGCGAAAGCGCAGCTTGCTGAGCGCGAAGGCCGCCATGGCGCTGATGACCACGCTGAGCAGGACCACCGCCAGCGTGACGATCAGGCTGTTGAAGATGTACCGGCTGATGGAAATGCCGCCCTGCGAAGCCTGGCGGATCAGCCGGGAGAAGTTGTCCAGACTGGGGTTGCTCACCAGAAAGCGCGGCGGGAAGGCGAACAGCTCCTCGATCGGTTTGAAGGCATGATTGACGATGAACAGGATCGGCAGGCTCATGAACAGCGCAAGCGGCACCAGAATGAGGTACATGGGAATCTGATTTGCATGGAAACGGTCGGGATTGAATCGCGTTCTGCGCATGGAGATCAGCCGCCTTTCGTGGTTGTGGTCGTATGGCCGGGATGCATTTCAAAACGCGCGCGCGGTGCGCTTTGAAACGCATCCCGCCCCGGGAGCGGCGCGGGTGCGTCGCGCCGCTCCCGGGCAGGCATTTGCCCGATTGATGTCAGGCTGCGGGCATGAAATCAGTCTTCAAGAGACGCCAGGAAGTTGTCGCGGGCGCGGTTGGCGACCGTCTCCAGCTCCTCGGCCACGTCGGCGGCGTTCAGCTCGCCGCGCAGGATCTTGCCGTCGATGTCATTGCTGTTGTAGTAGGATTCAATCTCGCCCCAGCCCGGGCACACCGGCCAGTTGGAGGGAACGAAGTTGACGCCGCGGTTCAGAACGGCCTCGTAGAAGCCCCTGATGGTATCGTCCGCGTTGTCAACCAGATCCTGCCACACCTCGGGGGTGCTCACGACGGGCATGCGGCTGACGGGATAGCCCAGGGAGCGATAGGTCTCCTGGCGCTTCAGCGCGGCCATGGGGCCCCAGCTCATCCACTTGGCCAGCTCCCACGCCTCGCGCGGATGCTCTGTGCCGGCGGAAATGATGCCGTTGTCCACGATGGCCAGCTCGCCCTTGCCGTCGCCCATGGGCAGCGGGTAGTACACGAACTCGCAGCCGGTCTCGTCCTTCACCGTGGTGTTGAACATGGCCATGGTCCAGGGCCAGTCAATGTGCATCGCGCTGCGGCCCTTTCCGGGAGGCCAGGCGCCGGGATCGCCCAGAACGGCTTCCTTCTCTTCGGCGCTCATCCACTCGCAGATCTTGTTGTTGATGACCTCGGCGCGGGTCTCGACGGCCTCGATCCAGGCGTCGTCGAAGTGATAGGCCTCGCCGTCCCAGCCGAACTTGCCCTGGTTGCCGTTGATGGCGGCGGGCAGCAGGTCGACATAGAGCGGGTTGGACACGCCGTAGTAATACTCTTCCGGATGCGCCAGCTCTTCGGCCAGGTCGAAATAATCGTCCCAGGTCCAGTCATAGGCCGGCAGCTCCACGTTGTACTTCTCAAACAGGGTCTTGTTCATGAACACCATGTGCGGGAACAGCACAGCGGGATAGGAGTAGTTCTTGCCGCCGATCCTGCTGGAGGAAACCATGGTGGGATAGAGCTCCTTCGCGTCGGGATCGTTCTCGAAGAACTCGGTCAGGTCGAGCGCCCACTCGTTGGCCACGGCGCCGCTGACGCTGAATACCCAGAACACGTCCGGCAGATTGCCCTGCGCGGCCAGGTTGGTCAGGCCCTCGTTCCAGGTGCCCTGATCGATCGGCACAAACTCAACATGGATGTTGGGATGCGCTTCCTCGAACTGCTTGATCAGCGCCTGCAGCACTTCGGGTTCGCCGGCTTCCGCCTGGCCCCAGCACGCATAGGTCAGCGTAATTTCTTCCTCGGTGAGCGGATCCAGATCGGCGAAGGCCGCGGGCATCGCGCACAGGGCCAGCGCCAGAATCAGCAGCATGGAAATCAGCTTCTTCATGTTGTCTTCCTCCTGTTTTGATATTTATATCTATGGCGGGGTGCCGGGCAACGCACCGCCCGTCCCGCGAGATACCGGGGTGTCATTCGCCTGTGATGCCGCTTCGGTCGATGGCCTCGGTGAAGTAGCGCTGCAGGCAGAAGTAGATGATGAGCAGCGGCAGGATGGTGAGAATGGTGCCCGCCATGGTCACGGCCTCGTTCTGCACGCTGGTGGCTCCGCCCATCTTCGAGGCCCAGCCGCTCACCTTCTCCAGATACGCCTTGTAGCTGTCCTCGAACTTGCTCAGCTCCATGAGCAGCGTGGACACGCTGTGCGTGTCGCCCAGCGCGGCGTTGCCCATGTACAGGCTGGTGGTATAGGTCTCGTTCCAGTACCACACAAACGAGAAGAGAAAGGTGGTCAGCATGGCCGGCAGGCCCAGCGGCAGGCCGATGGTCAGGAAGACGCGCTTCTCCGTGGCGCCGTCCACGCGGGCCGCCTCGTCCAGGGAGGGCGGCGTCTGCTCATAGAACGCCTTGTAGATCAGGATAAAGATGGCGCTCCTGAGGCCCTGCCCCGTGGCCGCCGGCAGAATCATCGTGAGAATGGAGCCCAGAATGCCGTAGTCGGAATACAGCGTGTAGGTGGGCACCATCAGCACCGGGAAGGGCACGATGAAGGTCAGCAGCACGAAGCCCATCAGCAGGCTCTTGCCGCGGAAGCGGAACCGCGCGAAGGCATAGCCGGCTAGCGCGCAGGAAAGCGTCTGGCACAGCGAGGGCAGGAAGCTCACCAGCAGCGTGTCCATCAGGTGCTCCTGAAAGCCCATCACATCCAGGGCCTTCTGGTAATTGTCCAGGCTGAGCTGGTGCGGCAGCCACTGCACGGAGGGATCCAGGAGATCCGTCAGCGATTTCAGGCTGGTCACGCCCATGTGCAGGATGGGATAGACAAAGACAAATCCCAGCGCCGTGAGCATCACGTACAGGAACACCCTGACGATCAGCCCCAGCTTTTCGTTGGTGCCCATCATGAGCTTGCGGAAGGCCTCGGCGCGGCTGCGCCGCACGGCCTGCCCGCGCCTCTTCTTACCCGCCATGCTTCGCTCCTTTCCGGGCCGCCGCACGCGCCGCGTGCAGGCGTTCCACCCTGAGCTGTTCGCGCGTCTTGATGATCTCAACCTCCCGGGCCCTGCGCGGCCGGGTGATGAAGTAGATCACCGCCAGGCCGACGGCCAGCGTCAGCGTATACACCCAGGCCATGGCCGAGGCCACGCCGTAGCCTCCTCCAAACGAGGTGTCAAACATGCGGCCGTTGATCTCGGCGATGACGTTGTTCAGGCCGCTCGTGGCCAGGAAGACCAGCGTATACACGCCGTTGATGAGGATCATGGGCTGCAGCGCCGGCAGGGTGATTTTCCAGAACACCACCCAGCCGCCCGCGCCGTCGATCAGCGCGGCCTCGTAGACCACGCGGTCGATCTTCTGCAGACCCGCCATGTAGATGAGGATGGGCACGCCCGAATACCACAGCACCAGGATCAGCTGTGTGAACAGGCTGTTCAGCGGCCCGGCCAGCGCCCGCGGCAGCAGCGCCGAGATGATGCCGTTCACGCCGTAGGTCTCAATCAGCGGCACCGTGGTCGCGCCCTCGTCCATCAGCCGCTGCAGCACAGGGCCGGAAACCACGATGATGGGCAGGAAGAAAATGGTGCGGTAGATGCCCTTGCCGCGGATGTTTGTGTTCAGCATCAGCGCGATGATCAGCGAGAACACCAGAATAACGGCCAGCCGCAGCACCGTTTCGCGGTAGAACGCGGTCAGCAGGTCCATGAAAACCGTGTCCTCGTTGAACAGATAGAGGTAATTGGCGAGGCCGGCCCAGCTCATCTTGCGGCCCGCCGCCGTCATCTTCACATTGCTCAGGCTGTAGATGAACGACTGAACCAGCGGCACGGCAAAAAAGCACGCGAAGCCGATCAGCCACGGCAGCAGGAAGATGTAGCCCTTCATCTCGCGTCGGGTCACCAGCCCGATCCGCCTGCGTTTCACGGCGCCTTCCCTCCTTCCAGCAGAACATAGCCCAGCGCGGGCACCTCCGTGCGCCCCACGCGCAGCGGCCTGTCCGCATAGTTCACGATCAGCGTCACGTCGTCGCCAAAGCGCACCTGCGCTCCCTCGCCGCCAATCAGCGTGTGGTCGGTCATGACCCGTCCGCCGATGGCCGCGTGAACGGCGCGCAGCTCCTCGTCGCAGGAGAGCACCGTGTCGCGCATCACGTCCCACTGGGCCGTGAAGACATCGGACGAATTGGTGTTGACCAGCTTCTGTACCTCTTCCGCCGTAATGAGAAACGAGGGGAAAGCGCCGTATTCCACCAGCTTGAGCATTTGCCGCCGCTGGTTGGAGTCGAAGTTGTTCCAGCTGCCCCAGTAAGGGACATGGCCGCTGAGCACCATGGGCAGGAACGGCACCTCGGCCGAAAGGAAGGAATAGCTGGTGCAGTTCAGCGGCAGGTCGAGATACGCCGCCATGTACGGATAATATGCCGCCAGCGGGTTTTTGAGCGCCAGGCGCATGCCGGAAAGACCGTCAAGCGCCGCCTCGTAGCTGGCGCGCGTGTCGCCGCGCGTGTGGTTGCGGCCGGCGGAATAGTAGGAGTACAGCGTATCCGGCAGCGTCGCGAGGGCCAGGCCGGGGAAGTCCGCCGCGTAGCTGTCCGCGTAATCGGCGAGGACGCGGCCGGTGCGCAGCGGCGTCAGGTAATACATGTTCGGATACAGATCCTTCCCCGTCGGAACCACGGCCACCGTCTGGCCGATGGAGCGCACGATGTCCAGGCGCATGTTGTACATCCGGTTTGGATTGGCCTGCACCGGGTCCAGCTCCAGGCAGAACTGGCCGCCCGCGGCCTCGACGTCGTCCCGCAGCGCCGCAAGCTCTCCCCGGCTGCCCAGCCGCCTCTCGAGGCTCACGCTGCCGCTGCCGTAATTCCTGCTCAGGCCGCCCGACAGCCAGCCGCGGTAATTGATCAGGGGCGGCGTAAGGCCGGCCGACAGCGCGTCGGCAAGGATTTCCCGCGCGTCCCGGAAGGTCGTCATGGTCACCAGCTGATCCCACAGAAGGAACGCCTCGGTCTCCGCCCCCAGGAAGTCCAGGCGCGGCCGGTAGCGCGCGTCGACGGTGCGCAGCGCGCCCCGCGCCTCGAGCAGCGCGCGGTATTTGCGCGCCATCCCGGCGTAGTCCGCCTCGTCCCCCTTCAGCAGGTAAAACCGCACGCTCATGTCCCGAAGATAGGCGCCGGTCTCCCGGGCGGGCAGGCCCATGGTGCGGGTCGTCTGGCGGATATAGCTCTCCCGCAGGATAAAGCGGGCCGCAGCCCAGTTATACTCGGTGATGACGCCGGCCGGATAGGCCAGCAGCTCGGCGGCCTCCTCGCCCGCCTCCACCACAGCCAGGAACGCGCGCGCCCGGTCCGTATACGCCATGCCGTAGACGGGCATGGTGATTTCCTCCGCGGGCCGGTTCAGCCGGGCGGACACGCTGCGGTCCACGCCCACGTTGCCGCCGTAAATGCGCTTGGCATAGGGCGTATTGCCCACGCCGCGCCCGTCCGAAAAGCGGATGATCGCGCCGGCGGCCTCGGGCACCAGCATGTAGCCCGCTTCCTCGTCCAGCCTCGTCGCGCCAAAGCAGGGCAGCAGATACAGCCCGCACAGCTGCGTGGCGCCGTATTCTTCGATGGAATCGCCCGGCACGGCGATTGACAGGCCGTCCTCATGCAGGCGCAGCTTCACGGTCAGGCGCTGCCCCAGCCCGGTAAAATCCACGGCGAAGTCCGCGCCGTCCGCCGTCATTTCGCAGCCGATGACCGTCTCGGCGGACTGCACATCCACGCGCTGCGCCGAATTGCTCGTGTCGGCCGTGTACTCGATGGACAGCGTGGATGAGAGGAACCCCTTCCAGGCGGCGTTGCCGGCCACGGCCTCCGAATCCGGGCCGCTCCGGAAGACCTCGCCGCTCTCCTTCTCTGTGAGCGTCAGCGAGAGCGTCTCCCGGTCGATCGCGAGGATGAAGGCGTCATTCTCGATCACCGCTTCATCCGCCAGCGCGCAGGCCGGCGCCAGGAGGAGGAGCGCGAACAGGACGAGCGGCAGAAATCCCCTCTTAGCTTTCATAGTAGAACCTGGCCTCCCTCCACACGCCCGTGATAAACTCCCACAGCTGCGCCACCAGCGCCGCCGCGATCACCATGGCGATCACAATCATCAGCATGGTAAACAGCGTCAGGAGCAGCGCTGCGATGCTCTCCCGGAAGGAATAGTTCTGCAGCGTCTTCACCATCATCAGGATCAGCACAAAGCATCCGGCCAGGGCCACGACGTTCAGCAGCGTGATGATGAAGGCCTCGTTGTAGGTGAGCACAAACGACAGGGCAAAGGCGACGGGCCTGAGCGCGATGTAGGGCGTCAGCGCGTAGGCCAGCCCGCAGTACATCTGGCCGAAGGTGCCCTCGCCGTCCCGAATGGAGCAGATCAGGTTGCAGGCCACCAGAAACAGCGTCAGCCCGCCCGGCACCAGAATCACGTCTTTCATGATCTCATAGTGCCCGTCCTGCACGGTCTTGAACAGGAATCCGCAGGCGTATTTGCCGACGAGGTAGATCGCAAACATCACCGCGTACAGGATGCTCGCCGACAGCACGGACACCTTGTTCTCAAAGCGCACGCCGTAGTAGGCGTCGGCCGGGTTCCTGGGAAAATACCACATGAAGCGCAGCTCGCGCAGGAGCTTCCTGTCGGTCAGCCGCTTCCAGAGCGCGCTCAGCGACGCGGCGGGCCGCCATTTCCTCTTCAGCAGCCGCCACAGCCTGAGCAGGGCGGCCAGCGCGACCAGCCCGAAGACCAGCCAGAGAATGTTGCGCTGGGCCCAGGCGTTGCGCACCTCCCAATACGCATCGCTGTAGCCGGCCTTATCGCCGCCCAGGCGGAAGGCTTTCAGCGCGTCGGCATAGCGTTCGAGCTTGTAATACGCCTTGCCAAGCCCCATCTGCGCGTAGTCGAACATGCTGTTGAGCCGGATGACCTTCTCCCACGGCTCCTGGCTGGGAGCGTACAGGCCCTCCTGGTAGAGCGCGAGCGCCTCGTGCACCAGAGCGGCGTATTCGGTGATCTCGAAGCGCTGCACGAGCGCCTTGTCGCGGTCCAGCACATACAGCCGGCCCGCGTCGTCCACGTCGATGGCCACGGTGGCGACAAACAGGCCCGTGCGCGTGCGGTCTATGTCCTCGCCGCCGAAGTAGAACAGCACGCGCCCGTCGCGGGTGTACTCCATGATGTAACCCAGCTCGTTCACCACGAAGATGGTCTCCTCGCGGCCCACGGCCACGTCGATGGCGTTCTGGAACCCCCATGAGACGGGATCCATGATGTTCAGCCCCGACATGCTCAGCCGCTTCACGCCCTCGCTGCCGGTGGTCACGGTGTAGACCAGGCCGCGCGCGTCCATGTCCAGCGATGTGGGCGTGGTGGGCACGTTCTTCTTGAGCATGGCCAGCTGCTCTTCGGTGTAGGTCAGCCGCCGAATCTTCTCGCTCAGCGGGATCTCGGTGCTGTTGGCGCCGAAGTAACCCAAAAACGTGCCGTCCGCGCTGAACTGCGCGATGCCGTTGGTGTTCCCCTTGCTGATGACGTACATGCAGCCCGCCTCGTCCACCGCCACGTTGAGCGGCTTGAAGGCGTTCTTCAGGCCGTAAAGCGCCGTGCCCGGGTGCTCGAGCGCAAACACCTGCTCGCCCGTCTCCACGTCGAACACCAGCACCTGCTCGAGCTTGGTGTCGGCCGCGTAAAGCAGCCCGTTTCGCACATACAGCCCCGCGACCGACTTGAAGAGGCCCTTCCCGCCGATCACGCGGATCACGTCGCCGTCCAGCGTGCAGTGAATCACGCGGTCGTTGCCCTCGTCCGAAATGAACAGGCTGTCGCCGTCCACGAACAGATCGCCCGGCCGCTTGAGCGGCTCGCCGTCGAATTCATAGAAGGTCTTTTCGGGGAGATAGCCGTTCTGTGAAAACACATGCCGCCCGTCATAGGTTTCGGTCAGGGTATAGTAGGGCGCTTCGTCAGCCCGCGCAAGGCATGAAAACAGGAGAGCGCAGGCCAGCAGGATCACAAACGCGCGCCGCAATCTCATATCGCTCTCTCCTTTCTCAGTCCTCGCGGAACAGCTTGCCGGACTGCTTCGTGATGATGTAGATCAGGAGCAGCAGCACCACGGAGGCCGCGGAGGCGTAGCCCATTTCATAGCGGATAAAGCCATAATCCTCGATGAGATTGACAATCAGCTGGCCCGCGTACTGCGGCGTCGGATTCGCGCCGGACAGCGACACGCCGATATAGCCCACCTGGAAGGTGTTCACCACCGCCATGACCATGCCGAAGAGCATCTGCGGCTTCATGAGGGGAATGGTGATGTAAAACACCTCCTGCAGGCGGTTGCGGATGCCGTCGATCGAGCCGGCCTCGTACATGGTTTCATCGATGTTCATCATGCCGGCCAGCATGGCCAGGAAGCCCACGCCCATGCTGCTCCACAGCGCCACGACGATCATCACGGGCATCAGGAACTGCGAGGACTGCAGGAAAGGGACCGGCTCGCTGATCCAGCCGAAGTGCAGCAGCAGCGCGTTGAGATAGCCGCGCTCGTCGCCGCTGAACAGGATGCGCCACACCACCGTCATCGCCACGCCGCTTGTCATGGAGGGGCTGTACAGCAGCAGCGCCAGAACGGTGCGCGGAATCTTCGAAATCTGGCTCAGGCACCAGGCCAGAAAGAAGCTCAGCATGTAGCCGCCCGGGCCCACGATCAGCGCGAAGAGGATGGTGTTCGGCAGCACGTACTGCATGAAGATGGCGTCCCGCGTGAGCAGGTTGACGTAATTCATGAAGCCCACGAAGTCGGGCCGCTGGATGGTGTTGAAGTTGGTAAACGACAGGCCGATGGCAATGGCCACCGGAATCACGATAAACAGCGTGAAGAGCAGCACGTATGGCGCGATGAACGCATAGGCGGCCTGAACGCTCCTCGGGCGGCGGAGGGTACGCGGCGCTTTGTCACTCCTCATCCTGCAGCCACTCCTTTATCATGTCGATGTCCGGGGCCAGGAAGGGCTGAGTCAGCTCGCCGTCCTTCAGCCGGCCAAACTCCTCCAGCTTCCGCTCCACCTCGCGGTCAATGCGCTTGATCGCCTCGTCCAGCGCGGCGCGCAGGTTTTCGCCCTCCAGCGCCACGGCGTTGATCGCGTTGGATATCTCGCGCTCCACCATGTAGCTGCCGGGCACGCGCGGCGCCTCGTAGATCCACTGCATCTGCTCGGCCAGCACCGCCTTGTGCTCGGCAGGCCAGGGCGACCGCCTGAAAGCGCTCACATTGGCGCTGTTCCACAGGTATTCGTTGCCCAGCGTGGACTGCAGCGTGTAGGCGAATTCCGTCTGCGTCTCCTCGCCCATCCACCAGGTGAGGAACCGCCAGCTCTCCTCAGGCATATCGGAGGAGGAAAAGATGAAGCAGCTCTGCTCCGCGCCGCTCGTCCAGCGCTGCACCTCGCCGTTTTCATCGGTTACGCCGGGATACAGCGCGATGCCCCAGCGGTCGCTGAGCTCGGGCGCGGCGTTCATCAGCAGGTTGTACATGCCGTAATTCGAGGTGCCGATGGGCAGCGTGCCGTCGCGGAAAGACTGGTAGAAGCTGTTGACCTCGTAGTCCATGTCATAGATGACGAAGCTGTCCGTCAGCAGCTGCAGGCCCTCGATGGCCTCCGGCTCGTCCAGCAGGATCCGGATGTTTCCGTTCTCATACAGCCGCCCGCCGCACTGGAAGATGAACGGCGTGGTGATCGAAAAGCTCTTGTAGCCGATCACGTTGGCCACGAAGTTGTTGTAGTTGAGGCCGAAGCGATGCAGCGTGGGCAGCATGGCCAGCACGTCCTCGTAGCTGTCCGGCACGGCGACGCCGATGTTGTCCAGGATATCCTTCCGATAAAACAGCACGTAGAAGTTAAAGGTTTCCGGCAGGGCGTACACCCCGTCGTCGCACACGCCCGGGATCAGCAGGCCGGCGGGAAACCAGCGCCCCACAGCCGGGAAGTCATCGTATTCGCGCAGGTTCTTCAGCGCGCCGCGCACCGCCAGGTCGTACGTGCGCCCGGAGGACACGCCCAGCGCCACATCCGGCGCGCCGCCCGAGGCGTTCGCCAGCACCAGCTTGCTCTCGTCGGGCATGATGGAAAAATCCACCGGGACGCCCGTCTCCGGCGTGAAGGAGGTGTCCGCCATGCGCTGGAGAATTTCCAGATACTGGCGCGGCCGGTTCACCCACACCTGCAGCGTTCCTTCCTCGGCCTCGCCGCCGGCCGCGTAGCCCTGTTCGCCAAACGAGGCGCCGAAGCGCCGCGCGGATGAGCCCAGACGCTCCAGCGCGTCCGGCGTTTCGGGCAGAAGAGAGGCGTCGGTATAGAAGTGAATGCTGTCCAGGCCCATGGCGCTGGTCTGCAGCGCCTCCGCCATGCTGACCACAAAGGCGCGCACCGAGGACGAGCCCTGCGAAAACTGACCCAGCTTTTTCGGAAGGTCGTTGGGCTTTTCCGCCAGCTGCTCCAGCATGCCAATGGCCAGATCCAGGCTGCTCAGCGCGCCGACGCGCCCTTCGCTCCCCGCAACGCCGCGCAGGAAGTCGCGCGCCTCGTTCAGCGCCTCCGTCCAGCGGGCCAGATCGTCCGCCACATGGAAATCGAATTCCTCCAGCGAGAAATCGCGGAAGAAATCCGTGTTGCCGCCCGTGATCTTCGTGATGTCCAGCGCCAGCGCGGCCATCTCGTCCGAGACGACGGTCAGCTTTTGCACGGCCTCCCGCACCGGATCGAGCGAGGTCTGTATGGCGAGCGTGTGCGGGCCCTCGCTCAGGTACACGAGCGCCGGCTGGCCCGATTCGTCCCTGACCGTCTGGTTCTCGAAATTCAGGCAATACTGAAACGCCGCGTTTTCAAAGGCGGCCGACGGAATGACGCCGTCCACATAAAACGTGCGGAACACCGGGAAATTGGCCAGCTCGCTCTGGCGCATGCGCAGCGACAGCGCGTAGTATCCCGCCTTCTCCGCCTCGAAGGCGTAGACGAGCTCGTCCGCGGCGTAACGATAGGAGACGTCCTCGATGTAGTTGATGACCTTTTCCCGGTCGCTGTGGGGCGTCAGGCGGATGTCGTAATCCGCCGCCGGCCGGATGTTCGGGTTGTTGCGCCAGGGCACGTTCTCCGCCTGCAGCGTGATGACGGCGCTGCCCGTGAGCGCCCCCTCCACGCGTTCCGACGCCGGCCTGACCGCAGGCTCCAGCGAGACCGAATGCAGCTCGAACGGCCCTTCGCGGCAGATGAGCGTGATCTCGTGCGCGCCCGCCGTGAGCAGCAGGCCCATGCCGTGGCTGTACAGACCCGCCTTGCCCATCATGCGGCAGCTCAGCACGCCGTCGTCCTTCACGGGCATGCTCACCACCTCGTTGCCATAGCGGTCCTTCTGAAACTCGCCCCGGAGCATCCAGCGGCTGTCCAGCGTCAGCGAGGCGCACTCGTCATAGGGCGTCTGGCCGTCCAGCAGCAGCGTATACGCATTGTCGAGGATGTTGCTGCCGGTCATGCGATAGGTAAACACCGGATAGCCGAACACCGTCTCGGGCACCGTCAGCGAAAACGTGAGCCGCGCCCCTTCGTCCATCGGCTCGCCTTCCGACGAAAAGAGAAGGATGCTCTGCGCCGCGGCGTTTTTCCCCGCGTTCGCCGCCTCGTAGGACGCGTAATCCGCCGCATCGTCCGCCAGGGCGAACGTCAGCGCGGCCGGCAAAAGCAGCAGGCAGAGAATCAGCCCCGCCCTTCTGAGCCCGTTCATCCCGTCCTCTCCTCCCATGCGCTGTCATTCAATTCATTTCAAGATTATTAAAATGCTTTGCCCTGCATTTGTCAATCGAACACCGGCTGATTTTACATTTTCTTATCATAAAATTCGGTATAATTCGTTTTGGAAACGATTTTATAACAAATTGCGCTTTTTAGTTTCGGTTTTTTCGAAATTAAATCCCGCGCGTTGCCCGGCGCTTGTCCTTCTCCCGCCTGATGATCTGCACGCGCCGCCCGAAGCCTCTTCGGCCTGCGGACACCGGGCAAAGGGGGCGGCACGGCGCCAAAATGGAAAAAGCGCCCGCGCGCAAATGCCCTCACCCGATGTGAAAGCACTCGTGCGGGCGCCGCAGCCTTATGACCGGCCCAGCACAGCCTGCAGTGTCTCCAGCATGAAATCGACCTTGATTGGCTTTGTGATGTGCCCCTGCATGCCGGCCTCCTCGGCCGCGCGCGCGTCCTCCTTGAAGGCATTGGCCGTCATGGCGATGATCGGCGTGGCGGCCAGCGCCCTGTTTTCCAGCGCGCGGATCGCCTTTGTGGCCGCATAACCGTCCATCACCGGCATCTGGATGTCCATCAGCACCGCGTCATAGTAGCCGGGTTCCGACGCGGCCACCATGTCGACCGCAACGCGCCCGTCCTCCGCCGTCTCGACGCGGAAGCCGGACTGCAGCAGGATCATTTTGGCCAGCTCGCGATTGACCTCGTTGTCCTCGACCAGGAGCAGCCTTTTCCCGGCCAGGTCCACCGCCGCCCGCGCCGCTTCGGCATCCTCCTTCTCCGCCGCGATGGGGAACGTCAGACGCACGATGAACTCCGTACCCTTGTCCTTTTCCGTGGCGACCTGAATATCGCCGCCCATCATTTCGACGATTCGCTTTGTAATGGCCATGCCGAGTCCGGTGCCCTGCGTCCTGCTGACCGTCGACGTCCGCTCCCGTTCAAAGGGCGCAAACAGGTTTTTGGCAAATTCCCGGCTCATCCCGATGCCCGTATCCCGGATCCTGATCTCATAGCTGCCGAAATCATCGCCGCTTTCCGTCTGCCGCAGCGACAGCGAAACCGACCTGTTCTCCGGCGTAAACTTGTAGGCGTTGCTGAGTATATTCATCAGCACGCGGTCCAGATGCGTCTTGTCGCACATAACCCACCTGTCCGTGACCGCGCAGTCGACGGAAAAGCGGATGTGCTTCTCGTTCATCTGAGGGCTCACGAGGTCGCCGATCTGGCGGACGTCCTCTTCAATGTCCATGCTGTCCGGCTCCAGATCGACCTTGCCGCTCTCTATGCGGCTCATGTCCAGCACATCGTTCACGATGGCGAGGAGATGATGGCCGGCCCTGTCGATCTTTTCGAGATAGCCGTGCTCGTCATGCGCCGCAAGCGGGCTCTTCCGGGCCAGAACCGTATAGCCGATGATGGTGTTGAGCGGCGTGCGGATGTCGTGCGACATGTTGGAAAAGAAGAACGTCTTCGCGGCGTTCGCCTCCTCCGCGGCCATGAGCTTCGCTTCGAGCATCTCGTTTTTCTGAATGTGCTCGGCTATGCGCCCGGTCAGGCGCTGAATGACAAACACAAATACGCTGCCGCCGAACAGAATGGAGGAAATGACGAAATCCGGCCTGCCGAATATGCCGACCGCCAGATAGCCGAACAGGAACAGCACCAGAAGAACGATCGGCAGATTCAACGTCCAGCCCTCCGTGTCCCAGTTTCCCCGTCCCTTCATGCGCCTTGCGAACCAGATATAGGTAATGATGTTATAAACCATCAGGGCGCTGCCCAGATAGATCATTCCATAGATCAAGTATCCGGTCATTTTCATGATCCCCTCTGTCCTTTGTCGCTGCCGATGCGTCTGCGCAGCGCTTTAACCGAATCGCATGATGAGCCGAAGCACAACCGCTGCCGGGCAAATTCAGCCGATGCAGCGGCGGGACGATCCGGCGCAAAAGAAGCCCGTCCGGACCGACGTGGCGCGGGCGAGGATCATCTTCGGGCGGGCGCGCGCTACAGCGTCCTCTCCAGACGCACGCAGCGCCCCAGTATGAGCGCATCCTTCAGCGCGACGACCCGGCCCTCGAATTCGTATTCGTAGCTCTGCAGCAGCAGCTTGCCGCCGTCCTGCTTCTTGATCTTGCGCACCACGCGCTGTCCGTCCAGCTGAATGAGCATGATGGCGTCGTCAGCCGGCACAGCGGCTGGCACGGTCAGCAGCAGATCGCCCGCGAACACGCGGAAGCCGCGCATCGAGTTGTCGCCCATGCGGTAAAACAGCACCTTGTCCGGATGCCCGCCCTCGATTTTGCCGCCGACGACCGGCATCAGCCTGTGATCGATCACCACGCCATCCTGGTCCATGATGGGCACGCGCTTGACCACGCCGCCCAGCGCGTCCAGCCAGGCGTCGGCGCTGGCCTGCGTCTGCTCCTGTTCCTCCCGCGTGAAGCTCTCGTCCGGCTTCTTCACCGGGATGACGTAGGGCCGCGGCCTCGGGCGCAGCGGCACATCCGGCTCCGCGGCCACCTCCAGCTCCGTGGAAATGGGATTGTTCACGCCCAGCACCTTCAGAATGCGCTGCGCCTGGTCGTCCGACACGATCTTCGTGCCCCGCTCCACCTCGTTGATAAAGGATTCCGCCACGCCGCACTTCCGGCCCAGCGCTTTGGGCGTCATGCCCGCCTTCACGCGTGCCGCGCGGATTGTATCACCCAGTCTGCTCATAATGCTCACTCCTCAATGCCCGCGACGCTTTTCCCGCCGCCTGGCCTGCCGCAGCTCAAAGCGCCGCGCTTCCTCCGCCTCGCGCCTTTCGCGCCTGTCCGCCCGCCGTTCCCTTTTGTGCTGTTCGCGCTCGAGCTGCAGGGCCTGCTGCGCCTTGGTTCCGATGCCGCCGGCCTGCAGCGCGCGCGTCACGGCGCGCTGCATCCGCTTGGGATTGCCCGCCGCCTTCCGCGCTTCGGCCGGCACAGGCGGGCTGAAGCGCAGGCGCTTCCAGTGCTTCGCCAGAAACGCGGCCACCTCGGCGTTCGAGGGCTCTGCGCCGAACACAATCCGGCTCACCTCGCACTGACCGTCGCTCTCCCGCTCGTACACGCCGATCCAGAACGAATCCTCGAACAGAATCGTCAGCCTTCCTGATACGGTGTCCATGACAATACCTCCCTGTATTCGGACAGTATCGCAGAAAACGGACACCCAAGGAGGGAGGTTACTGGCGGCCTGCGCCGCTTCCGGACTACCGGCCGGAACGTGTTTTTATCTCTGCCTGTCTATTCAGTTTTTCAGGTCCTCCGCCAGCTCGTCCGCCGTCCTGTCGACGGGGACCTGCGGCATGTCCTCGCTCCACGAGGGATCGTCGCCCGGCGGCCAGGTGGCGGCGGGCGGTTCGGTCGCGAACGGGGCGGCTTCCCCGTCCCCGCCGATCACATCCTCATCGGTGATGATCACCGTGTCGCCCATGTCCTGCGCCAGCCGCGCGCCCGCAATCAACAGCCGCTGAAACAGCCCCGCCAGGAAGGCGGCGAGTATGATCGCCAGGACGACGCCCGCGACCGTCGCCGCAAATCTCGCCGCTTTCATCGTCTCAATCAAACACCTCGCCGTCCAGATAGCGCCGCCATACCGTTTCATACCAGCCGCCGCCCTCCGGCATCGGCCGCAGCGGCACGGCCCGCGTTTCGCCCTGCCGCGTCTCGAACGCGAACAGCCGGGCATCCGGCGCGCCGGCCTGTACGCGGCGATTCACAAAGCCGTGGCCGGCCTCGCCGGCATATTCCGCTTGGCACAGCATCGCCGAGAGCGCGTCCCGCTGCGCCAGCAGCGTGTCGCGCAGCTCGGCCGTCTTTCGCGGCGTTTCGCCCGCGATGTCCCCGCTCAGCAGGGCCTTCACGCGCGAGAGCAGCGCGCGCATCCCGTCCACGTCGCGCATGGCCCCGGCGCAGGCGTCCATGGCCGCGCGCGTTTCGCTCAGAACGGCGTCCGCCCGGCCCGGCTCGCCCGCACGCGCGAAGAAGGCCAGCTCCCGGTTCAGAGCGGGGCCCGCCAGCGCCGTGAAATCCTCCGCGCTGCGGGCGCTCTCACGGCCCGCGTGCGCGGCGATGTGCATGGCCGCGCGCAGCGAACCCGTCTGCGTCTCGTTCAGCGCGCTGCCGCCGGGCCGATACATGCCAAACGCGCCCGCGCACTCGCCCGCGGCGTAGAGCCCGTTCACGGTCGTGCGCCACCAGCGGTCGACCAGCAGGCCGCCGTTCGAGTGCTGCGCGCACACGGCCACCTCCAGCGGCTCGCGCGCCAGATCGATGCCGTGCGAGTCATAGAAGTCGACGGCCTTCCGGTTGATCGCGACCAGCCGCTCGATGGGCCGGCCCTGCTCCGCGCCGCAGTTTTTCAGATAGGCGCGCGCCTCGTCGCTCAGGCCGGCGAGCGCGCCGCCCGCCGGCTCGCGCGTAAAGTCCATATAAGCGCGCCCGCCGCGGGCGTTGAGCGCCGAAACGGCCATGTCCACACGGGAAGAGCCGGCCAGCTTGCGCGCGTCGAACGGCCACTGGTAGCCCTTGAGGAACACGCTCGTCAGCATGTCGGCCCGATCCGCGAAGAAGGGCTGAAGGAACTCGTCCCGGCCGTCCGTATAGCTGGGGATCGCCTGCTGGTAACTGCCGGACACGTTCCATCTGACCTTCAGCGAAGCGAGGCCATACTGCCAGTAGCACAGGTTGTTCGCCGCGGCGCCCGCCTGAATGGCCGCCCCGCTGGCGCCGCGCTGCGCCTCGGGAAACACCACGCGCCCGTAAACCAGAGCGGCGCCCCCCGTGCACAGCACGACATGGCGCGCGTTGACCGCCACGAAGTCCTTCCCGTCGTGCATGAGCGCGCCGCAGACGGCGTTGCGCCCGTCGGTCAGGATCGAGAGCAGGCTCAGCCCGTCCTCCCTTCTCACGCCGCGCGCCTTCACCGATTCCATCAGCGCCTCGGCCATCATTTTGCTCGTGAGCGGGCCGGCCGAGGTGGCGCGCTGGGTGGCGTCGTGGTCGGTCTGGTAGCCCACGTATTCGCCCCATTCGTTGTGCGGAAACGGCACGCCCAAGAGCGCCAGCTTCATGAAGCTGCGCGCGGAGAGCGCCGCCATGGCGTAGGCGTGGTCGCCGTGCATGCCGCCGCCCGCCATAAACGATTCGGCCATGTCGCGAACGGATTCCGCGCCCGCGCCGCTCATGGAGAGCTTGTAGTAGGTCTGCTTGTCGCTGCCGGCGTTGCGGCTGGTGCCGGCGGAAAAATCGTCGCACACGAGCAGCACGTCGACGCCCAGCCTTTTCAGCTCGTCCGCCGCGTTGAGGCCCGCCGCCCCCGCGCCGAGAACCAACGTGTTGCAGTGAAGCGTGCGCATGGCTATCTCCTCCGTTTATGCAGCCTGTTCAGCGGCAATCTCAAAAAACATAACAATTGTCGTCGCCTACTATTGTGACAATCATATTTCTGATCTTCTGGCCCTGAGGTGGCGGTTCTACTGTGCCTTCAATCTTCCTCAAGCACTTGTTTTTCGCACAAACCTTAAGCTGCCAATGCGAACCGTCGCATACGTCAATGGAATAATCATCATGGTTCCATTCATGACAACACCATTCCAAGAGATCGAAGAGTTCCTGCTTCTGCTGGTGGGGAAGCGGCCATATCCTCCCACCGATGAGGCCGTTGCCGTTATAAAACCGGACCTGCACCTCAGTCGGCAGTATTCGCGTTTTAACGCTCAGGATATCTTCCGCGCATGTCAGGCCATTGTTTTCCCATGTAAAGGAACAGCTTGTGATGGGGCTGATCTGCTCAGCGCGTTTTTCATTGGCATCGGTCGACATCAAAACACCCCGCTGTTATACTTCTTCTGCGCTTTCACCATCATCACAGCCTCTGCAGATGGAACCCGCCGTCCACGTTGATGACCTCGCCCGTGGAGAACGGCAGAAGGTCGAGGCACAGCGCGTACACCGCCTTGGCGATGTCCTCCGGGTAGCCCCAGCGCCTGATCGGGGTGACGCCGCCCGCGATGAGCGCGTCGTACTTGTCCTTCACCTTGCTGGTCATATCCGTGGCGATGATGCCGGGCCGGATCTCGTACACCGGAATGCCGTACTCCGCCAGCCGCACGGCGAACAGCTGCGTCGCCATGGACAGGCCCGCCTTGGACACGCAGTACTCGCCCCGGTTGACCGAGACGACATTGCTGGACATGGACGTGATGTTGACGATGGTGCCGCCGCCCTGCGCGATCATGTGCTTTGAGACCAGCTGCGTGAGGAAAAACGGGCCGACGAGGTTGACGTCCAAAAGCTCGCGCATGGAATCCTCGCCCATGTCCAGCAGATCGGCGCGCACGCGCGGCGCGATGCCCGCGTTGTTGACCAGCACGTCGATGCGGCCGAATTTTTCAAGCGTCGCCTCCACGGCTTTCCGGCGCGCCTCCGCGCTGGAATTGTCCGCCACCACGCACAGGAATTTCTCCTGCGCCGCCTCGTCCGCCTCATGGCGCGACGTGATGGCGACGGAGAAGCCCTTCTCCGCCAGATAGTCGGCGACGCCGCGCCCGATGCCGCGCGAGCCGCCCGTGATCAATGCAACCTTGCCCATCACTTTTTCCCTCCCAGCACGCGCTGATACTCAGGCTGATACCACGCGGTGTCGCGCACGGGGCAGCCGGGCCGGCCCGTGGGCTGACGCATGATCTTCGTGCACACGCCGCACGTCACGCAGCACTTCTCCGGCGCCATTGCGCCGCGCTCGATGATGTCCTTCGCGAAATCCGGATAGGCGAACGAGCCGCGTCCCCAGCCGACGCACCTCGCGCCGCCCTGCGCCAGCAGGCCCGCCGCGACGGCCGGCCCGAACTGGCGGAGGTAGCTCATGCCCGTCGCCACGCACACCACGTCCGGCACCGCGCTCTGCGCCTGCGCACAGCCGTACAGCAGCCGCGCCACGCCGTCCACGGGATTCTCGGGCTGCTCGTAGCCGCCGCGGGCATACGGCCGATTGACGTGCGGATTGTAGTATGGCGTGCCCATGGTGATGTTCAGCAGCACGACGCCGCGCTTTTCCAGATCGCGCGCCAGGCGCAGCGGCTCGCTGAGATCGAGGCTGAGGTTGCCGCCCACGCCCCAGCGGCCCGCCTCCCCGTCGTAGAGATTGATCCGCGCGGCCAGAATGCCGTCCCCCGTTTCGGCGCGGGCGGCGTCCACGCAGGCGAAGTAGATGGCCGTCCGGTTCTCATAGCTGCCGCCGTAGGGGCCGGGCCGGTCGAAGCCGCCCAGCATTTCGCTCATGAGGTACAGGTGGCACGCCTTCACGTCCACGCCGTCAAACCCGGCCTGCATGCACAGCCTCGCCGTCCGGGCGAATTTGTCGGGCAGCGCCTCCAGCTCCCCGTCCGTGATCACGGGATAGTCCGCCGGCAGGTTCTGATGCGGGTCGAGCACCGGATTCGTCCAATTGCGGATGGGCCTCTTTTCATCATAGGGACGGCTCCAGCGGCCGGAGTGCGTGAGCTGCGCGATGATCTTCGGCCGCTCGACGCCCGCCTCGTCCGCCGCCTTGCGCGCCGCCTCCAGCAGGCGGCGGAAATCGTCCGCGTTGTCTTCGGTGATCATCAGCTGGCAGGGGTTGGCCCGCGCGTCGGGATCGACCGACACGGCCTCCATCCAGAGAAGGCCGGCGCCGCCCGCGGCGAAGCGGCGGTAACGGCGAACGGTCCAGTCGGTGGGGGCGCCGCCCGTCGTGCCGTCGCAGCCCTCCATGGGCTGCACCACCATGGCGTTTTTTAGCCGGAAGCCCCTGCCCTGCACGGGCCGGGTCAGCAGCGCCACGTCGCCCTGCGGCGGCAGCGCATAGGGCCCTTTGACGCTGTCATACAGCTCCTGCGCGGTGTGAAACGGAAACCCAAACGGCATAGACACATCCTCCTGTCGCATCGTCTGCTTCAAAAAGGCGCAGATGAAGCCCTTCCCCATCTGCGCCCGTCCTTCTCTATGATCAGATCTCCCGCATCAGCGCGGTCAGCATGTCCTCCGGCGCGCAGACCGCTCTGTGCCGCACCGGCAGCGCGGGCAGCTCCGCGATGGCCTGCGGCACCGCCCAGCCGGTCGCGTCCGACAGGCGGCGGCACAGTGTGAAGTCGTCCGCGTCGGTCGGAAGGCCCAGCGCGGCGCTCACGGCCCGGCCGAACTTGAACGGGCTGGCCGTCGAGGCCACGACGCACGGGCGCAGGTCGCCCGTTTCGGCGCGATAGCTGTCCAGCGCTTTCATGGCCACGGCGGTGTGCGGGTCAATGAGGTACTTCTCCTCGTTCCACGCGCGCGCAATCGCGGCGGCGCTTTCCGCCTCCGAGGCCCACGCGCCGTACATCAGCCCGTTCAGCGCCGCTTTCGAGGCCGCGTCGATCTCATACGCGCCCTTCTCCTTCAGCTCCGCCATCCAGCCGCGCACCGCATCGGCGTCGCGCCCGCACAGCTCGAAGAGCATGCGCTCCAGATTGGATGAAATGAGGATATCCATCGAGGGCGACGTCGTCAGGTGGAATTCGCGGCGGGCGTCGTAGCGGCCCGTGCGGATGAAGTCGGTCAGCACGTTGTTGCGGTTCGAGGCGCAGATGAGCCGATTCACCGGCAGCCCCATGCGCATGGCATAGTACGCCGCCAGGATGTTGCCGAAATTGCCCGTCGGCACGCAGACGTTGATCCTGTCGCCCCGCGCGATGTCCCCCGCCGCCAGCATGTCGCAGTAGGCGGAGAAGTAGTACACAATCTGCGGCGCCAGCCGACCCCAGTTGATGGAGTTCGCGCTGGAAAGCACGAAGCCCCGGGCGTCGAACGCCTTCGCCGCTTCCGGGTCGGAAAAGATCCGCTTCACCCCGGTCTGCGCGTCGTCAAAATTGCCCTTCACGGCGATGACGCGGGTGTTGCCGCCGCGCTGGGTCACCATCTGCAGCCGCTGCGCCTCGGAAACACCGCCCTGCGGATAGAACACCGCGCAGTGCGTGCCGGGCACGTCCGCGAAGCCGGACAGCGCCGCCTTGCCGGTATCGCCGCTGGTGGCAACCAGGATCAGCACGTCGCGCGTCTCGCCCATGGCCCTTGCAGAGGCCGTCAGCAGATGCGGCAGCAGCGTGAGCGCCACGTCCTTGAACGCCAGCGTGGGCCCGTGATACAGCTCGATCACGCGCACGCCCCTCTCCAGCGCCTTCAGCGGCGCGACGCCGCGTTCGTCAAAGCGGGCATAGGCCGAAGCGACCATGCCCGCCAGCTGTTCTTCGGGAAAATCCGTCAGGAAGCGCTTCAGGATCCGGACGGCGCGCGCCTCATAGCGCTCGGCCGCCATCCTGTCCAGCTCAGCCCCGTCGATTGGCGGAAAGGACTCCGGCACGAACAGGCCGCCGTCCCGCCCGAGCCCCTGGACGATCGCCTGCGCGCCCGCGGCGCACTGGCCGCCGCGCGTCGTGATGTATCGCATGTTGCTATCCTCTCAGACCGCGTAGCGGGTCACAAATTCGGGCAGCGTATCCGGATCGCCGCTCATGCCCAGCACGATGCGCACGCCGTGCTCGTCGCTCAGCTTCGCAATCCGGTCAAAGAAAACCTCCATCTTATCCGGCGTCACGTCGGAGGGCAGCATCTTCATCAGGCCATCCACCACAATCAGGGTAATATCGAAATTCGCGGAAATCATGCCGCACAGCATGCCATAGAACATCCCGGCGCTGTCCACACCGTATTCCGCCGCGTTGACAAAGCGGATGTTGCGGTGAAGATCGTACATATGACGATTGTTGCTGTCGATGAAGAAGATATTGCCCTTTTCAACCTGCAGCGCGTCGTTTGCCAGCGAAATCAACTTCAGCGTTTTGCCGCTGCCCTTATTGCCGAGAATGACCTGAACCATGGTGAACGCCCTCCTTAAAGTGGATGATACCTTATTATACCGCACAACGGCGCATTTTGCAACGGAGAAATTGTGAACGGAGGCGCCGGCCGTTCCGGGCCGCGGCGTCAGAACAGGCCGAGGCGTCTGGTCAGGATCTGAACGCCGATGAGGATCAGGATCACGCCGCCCGCGATTCCGGCGCGCCGTTTCCAGCGCGCGCCGAACGCGCCGCCAATGCGGACGCCCGCCATGGAAATGACGCAGGTCGTCGCCGCCGTCAGGACACATGCCAGCGCGACGCCGGCCGCTTCAGGGCCGGGAACAATCGCCGGCGGCACCATGGCGTAGGCGACGCCCACGGCCAGCGCGTCGATGCTCGTGGCCACGGCCAGCAAAAGCATTTCCTGCGCGCGCAGCGTCGCCGTCTCCGGCTTTTCCTCGTCCGACACCGCTTCACGGAGCATGTTGACGCCGATCAGCGCCAGCAGAACGAACGCCACCCAGGGCGAAAAGGCGCTGACATAGCGCTCAAACTGCGAGCCCAGCAGATAACCCGCCATCGGCATGAGCCCCTGAAAGGCGCCGAACCAGACCCCGACGATCAGCATGTGCTTTGGCGAAACGCGCGTCATGGCCAGGCCCTTGCATACCGCCACGGCGAAGGCGTCCATCGACAGCCCCACCGCCAGCAGCAGCACCGCCATGAGATCCAAGAAACCATCCCCCTCTTCCCATGTCAAACGAGCAGGCGTTCCGCCTGCCCGTTCAAATCGTCCCCCTCACACCGCGACGCGCTCGCCGGGCCGTGCCGCCGCCTTCAGCACCGCTTCGCGCAGCTTCATGCATTCGATGGTCTGCGCCTCCGGAACCGGCGGCAGGCCGTCCTCGTAGAACGACAGGATATCCGCGATCAGGTTCGGGAAAAACGCCGACTTCACCGGCACGTATTCGCTGGGCCCGCCCGCCTCGCGCTGGATGTCCAGCGTATACGGCATGCCCGCGCCGTAGATGAGCGCGGCGTTCCGCCCGTCCTCATAGGCGACGCCGCATATGCTGTGCCCGCCGCCGCCCGTGCACGTGACAGACCGCGCGCCCACGCCCATCAGGCGCACGATCATCTCCAGCTGATGGATGCAGTACTCCTGCAGCGAGCTGCCGCCGCCCGTGACAAACGCGGAATAAACCCGGTCAAACGGCTCCAGCTCCTCGGCATAGCGCAGCGCGGATGTGGAAAAGAGGGGCGCGCCGTATACGCGGCCCAGCTCAAAGATGCGCCGCGCCGTCGCCGCGTCCGGGGCGAAGGTCTTGTCGATGTAAGTCGGCTTGCCGTATCGGAGCGCGCGTTCCGCATAGCTGAGATGCTTTTCGGGATTGCTGGGCGCAAGAATCATCAGAACGTCGCTCTGTTCGCACAGCGCCTCCAGCGTGTCGCAGGGCGCCGCGCCGAATCTGTCGCACCAGGCCGCCGTGGACAGCAGCCCCTCGGGCGCCGCGTCCTCGGCCCAGCCATAGGCGATCCGGTCGTCCAGCCCCAGTTCTCTGTTGGCCTGTTCGATCCACGCCGGGTAGTTGTTGGCGTGCCATTCGTCCAGCCTGTAGTCGATAAAGCCGATTTTCTTCATGCCGCACAGCCTCCCCGCGCCCGGTCTCTCACGGGCGCAATCTGTTGTCTCCCGCTATTATAGCGCGTTTCCCGTGTTTTGTATATCATTTTTTGAGATTCGCCCTTCAACCCGAAAAATTCACAGTGACGGGCCTTGTATAACGCCGCCGCCTGTTGTATAATACCGCATATCTATTCACACAAGCCATCATTTCATGCACTGGAGGAATTGGTCATGACGCTTAAAGGCAGGAGCTTCCTGAAGCTCATGGATTTTACGCCCGAGGAAATCGCCTATCTCATCGACCTGGCCGCCGATCTCAAGGCCCGGAAAAAGGCCCGCATTCCTCACGACACGCTGCGCGGGCGCAATGTCGCGCTGATCTTCGAGAAGACCAGCACGCGCACGCGCTGCAGCTTCGAGGTGGCCGCCTACGACCTGGGCATGGGCGTCACCTACCTCGACCCCGCCGGCTCTCAGATCGGCAAAAAGGAATCCATCGCCGATACCGCGCGCGTGCTGGGCCGCATGTACGACGGCATCGAGTACCGCGGCTACGGCCAGGAAATCGTGGAGAGCCTGGCCCGGTATGCGGGCGTGCCGGTGTGGAACGGCCTCACAAACGAGTTTCATCCCACGCAGGTGCTGGCCGACTTTCTCACCATCCGCGAGCATTTCGGCCGCCTCCGGGGCGTCAGCCTCGTATACATGGGCGACGCGCGCTACAACATGGGCAATTCCCTCATGGTGGGCTGCGCGAAGATGGGGCTGAGCTTTACCGCCTGCGCCCCGAAAAAGTACTTCCCCGACGCCGCGCTGACCGACGAATGCCGCGCCGTCGCGAAGACGACCGGCGCGACGATCCGCTTCGAAGAGGATCCCCTCGCCGCCACGAGGAACGCCGACGTCGTCTACACCGACGTGTGGGTGTCCATGGGCGAGCCGATGGAGGTGTGGGCCGAGCGCATCCGCGACCTCGCGCCCTATCAGGTCAACAGGGCGCTGATGGACAACGCCGGCGAACAGGCCGTGTTCATGCACTGTCTCCCCTCCTTCCACGACCTCAACACGGGCATCGGCCGCGAGATGGGCGAAAAGTTCAATCGCGACGCCATGGAGGTAACGGACGAAGTGTTCGAAGGCCCGCAGTCCATCGTGTTCGACGAGGCGGAGAACCGCATGCACACCATCAAGGCGGTCATGGCGGCGACGCTGTGAGCCGGCTTCACGGCGCAGAGAGGGGCGCGGCCGTTGCGTTGCCGCGCCCCGTCTGGTCTTTGTGGAATAATCATGCCACTTGACGTCCAGCGTGTGTTTTTTACATCCAGGGGATGCCGTTTCGGGCGGATCGGGCTGCAGCTCAAGTCGGAGAGCCTGCCTGCGCCTGCACCGCCGTCAGCGCCACCGTCGCCACGATATCGTCCACGGAGCAGCCGCGGGACAGGTCGTTGCAGGGCTTCGCCATGCCCTGAAGCACGGCGAAGGCGGTCGCGCCGCCGAATCGCTGGGCGATCTTGTAGCCGATGTTGCCCGCCTGCAGATCCGGGAAGACCAGCACGTTGGCGCGCCCGGCCACGGGACTTCCCTTCGCCTTCAGCGCCGCAACCTCCGGTACGATCGCCGCGTCCAGCTGCAGCTCGCCGTCCAGAATGAGCTCCGGAGCCATTTCGCGGGCCAGCTCGGCAGCCCGCTGCACCTTGCTCACCAGCTCGTGCTTCGCGCTGCCCTTTGTCGAAAAGGAGAGCATGGCCACCCTCGGCTCCTCGATGCCGCAGAGCGTGCGCGCCGTTTCCGCGGCGGCCACCGCGATGCTGGCCAGCTCCTCGGCGGTCGGGCACACCACCACGACGCAGTCCGAGAACACCAGCACGCCGTCCTGGCCCAGCGCCCTGTTGGGACATTCGATCAGGAAGCTGGACGAAACGATCTTCATGCCGGGTTTTGTCCTGATGATCTGCAGCGCCGGGCGCAGCATATCGCCCGTCGAGTGCGCCGCGCCGGATACCAGGCCGTCCGCGTCGCCCAGCTTCACCATCATCATGCCGTAGTACATGGGATCGGCCGCGAGCCGGGCGGCTTCCTCCGGCGTCAGCCCCTTGGCCTTCCTGAGCTCATGGAGCCGCCCGGCATACGCCGCGGTTTTGCCGCTCGATGCGGGGTCCTCAATGTCTATGCCGGAGAGGGACACGCCGTATTGGGCCGCCGCGGCCCGGATCGCCCCGGCGTCTCCCAGCAGCACCGGCCGCGCCAGTTTCTCCGCCGCGATTTTTGCCGCGGCCCGCACGGTACGCGGCTCGTCGCCCTCCGGCAATACGATGCGCTTCACGTCCAGCCGCGCCTTTTCCATGATCCGTTCAACGATTCCCATATCAAACCTCCCGCCTGGCATCAGGCGCAGGACGTCCGCCCGGCGGCGCCTCACAGATTCGCCCTGATCGCCTCGATGAGCTCTTTGTACTCCGCGTCAGTCAGCAGCGTCTTCCCCGGATTCATCTGGAACACGCCGCCCCATTCGTATCCGTCCCTGTACTTTGGCACGAGGTGAAAGTGCAGGTGATGGCCGGTGTCGCCATAAGCGCCGTAGTTGATCTTGTCGGGATGGAACGCCCTGTGCAGCGCCCTGGCCACGCGGTCGATGTCCGCAAAATAGGCGTCGCGCTCCCCGTCGGTCAGCTCGACGATTTCACTCACGTGCTTTTTGTGCGCCACGATCACGCGGCCCCTGTGGCTCTGCTCCCTGAACAGATAGAGCTTCGACGCCGGAAGCTCGCAGATCTTGATGCCGAAAGCGTCCAGTTCCGGTCCCTCGAAGCAGTATGCGCAGCCCTTGTTGTCCGCCATGCCGATGCCTCCTCCTTTTTGCTCTTCCCGCGCCGGTATCACAGCCTGTCCTCCACAAACAGCTCGTCGCCTTCACCCAGCCGCCACACGCTCTTAAAACCCGCCGCGCGAATCAGCGCCAGCGCCTCGTCGAAGCCGCAGACGAGCTTTTCCGCGTCGTGGCAGTCGCTGCCCAGGATCACGCGGCCGCCCAGCTCGCGCCAGCGCTTCAGCTGGCAGAGGTCCGGATAGGGCCTCGTGCGCCGCCCGCGCGCCATCGCGCCGGTATTGACCTCCAGCAGCCGCTCGCCGTCGAACAGGGCGTCCAGCGTTTCCAGCGAAACCGCCAGATACGCCGGGTCCCGCTCGTCGAAGAAGCGGTTGTTCTCGTTGAACTTGCAGATCAGGTCGTAGTGGGCCACCACGTCCGGCCTGATCTTTTCACACATTTCAATGACGCGCCCGTAATACGCGCGGGCCATCGCCAGCGCGTCGCCGCCGAAGCCCTCGCGCAGCATCCGTTCAAAGCACGCCTCGTTGTGGTCGACGGAATGATCCTCGCCGTCGCGCCCGCGCACATAGTGCACCGCGCCCAGCCGGTAATCATAGCCGATCCGGCAGCAGCCGAAGTAATCCTCCTCGACGCCCAGCCAGATCTTCATCCGGCCCTCATACAGCCCGGCCACGCGGCGCACCTCGGCCGCGTACTCCGGCTCGCTCTGCATGCCGAAGGCGTTGTTCGTCTGCGGCCCATGGCCCGAAAAGCCCAGCGACACCAGGCCCATGTCGCAGGCCCGCCGCGCCATGTGTTCGACGGTATCCTTCCCGTCGCAGAACACGCTGTGCGTGTGCAGGTTGGAGAGATGAACCATACAAGCCCTCCGATCCGTTTCTCATACCGTTTGACTTCCGGGCGGAGAAGAGCGTCAGAGCCGTCCCCCGTCGTCCTTCAGCATCAGCCGCACGTCGCCCGCCAGGTAGAGCGAGCCGCAGACGAGCACGACGCCGTCCTCACCCGCCAGCGCGCGGGCGCGCGCGACGGCCTCCCGCTCGTCGGGCACGGCCTCCGCCGACGCGCCGTGGGCGGCCAGCTGCTCCGCCAGCTGCCCGCAGGGCAGGGCGCGCTGATAGGCGATCTGCGTGGCCACGACGGCGTCCGCCATGCCCGCGAAAATCCGCGCGCACTCCTCCGTATCCTTATCCTTCATCATGCCGACGACGCAGACAATGCGCCGGCCCGGCAGGAATTCGCGCACATACTGCGCCAGCGCCCGCGCGCCGTGCGCATTGTGCGCGCCGTCGATGAGCGTGCGCCCGTCGATCCATTCCAGCCGCGCGGGCCACACGGCGCGTTCAAGGCCCTTCATCGCCCGGCGCTCATCCAGCGCCCAGCCCTTTTCGCGCAGCAGGTCCAGGCCGGCCAGCGCGAGGCAGGCATTGTCCACCTGATGTCGCCCGGCCAGGCCGATGGCCGCCTCGTGTCCCTCGTACGCGAAGGACGCGCCGCGCGCGTCGCAGCGCACGCGCTCCGGCTGATGCGCCGTCAGATCGAACCGCGGCGCCCCGCGCTCCGCGGCGACGTCGCGGAACACGGCCCGCACGCTCTCGGTCTGCTGGCGCTGCACGGCCACCGGCACGCCCGGCTTGATGATGCCCGCCTTTTCAAAGGCGATCTGCTCCAGCGTGTCGCCCAGCTGCCTGGTGTGCTCCAGGCCGATGGGCCCGATCAGGCAGATCTCGGGCAAGATGATGTTCGTCGCGTCCAGCCGGCCGCCCAGGCCCACCTCGACCACGGCGACGTCCACGCGCTCTTCGGCAAACCACAGAAAGGCCATGGCCGTGCCCAGCTCGAACCAGGTGGGCCGCACGCCCCTCTCCACCAGCGCCTCCGTTGCTTCGCGCAGCCGCCCGGTCAGGCGCACAAAGGCCGCGTCGTCGATGGGCATGCCGTTCACGCGCATGCGTTCGCTGTAGCGCATGAGATACGGAGAGGTATACAGGCCGGTCTTCAGGCCGCATTCGCGCAGCATCCGCTCCAGCAGGGCGCAGGTCGAGCCCTTGCCGTTCGTGCCGGCGACGTGGACGCAGCGCAGCCTGCGCTGCGGGTTGCCCAGCGCGGCGGCCAGCTCCAGCATATTGTCCAGACCATTTTTTTCGCTCGCATAGCGCAGGCCGTCGATCCATGCGATGGCCTGCGCCGCGTTCTCAAAAGGCATTTTACTCATAGCTCTCACTTACAGCGTTTTCAGCTCCGCGATGCGCGCGTCCAGCGACACGAGCATCGCCCGGTTGGTCTCCAGCTTCGCCTTTTCGGCGTCCACCAGCTGCTGCGGCGCCTTCGCGAGGAAGCCGGGGTTGGCCAGCTTGCCCTCGCCGCGCGCGATTTCGCGTTCCACGTTCTCGCGGTCCTTGCCGAGGCGCTTCAGCTCCTTGTCCACGTCCACCAGGTCGCCCAGCGGGATGTACAGTTCGCACGACGGGCACACGGCGCCCGCCGATTTGGGCGGGTTCTCGCTGTCCGCCCCGATCAGCTCCACCGCGCTGGCGAAGGCCAGGCGGGTGAAGTAGATGCCGGCGTGCTCAAACGTCTCCCGCCAGAGCGCGGCCGGACGGATGATCAGCCGCGCGCGGCGGCCCACGGCCACGTTCATTTCGGCGCGCAGGTTGCGGATGGCGCGGATGGCGTCCATCACGCCCTCCATCTGCGCCGCCTCGGCGGGGAAGTCGAATTCATCCTTCGCCTGCGGCCAGGCGCTCACCATGATGCTGCCCTCGGTGCCGGGCAGGTAGCGGAAGATCTCGTCGGTGATGAACGGCATGAACGGATGCAGCAGCTTCATCGTGCCCTCCAGCACGTACACCAGCACCTCGCGCGCCGTCCGCCCGGCCTCGGCGTCCTCGCCGTTCAGGCGCAGCTTGGCGATCTCGATGTACCAGTCGCAGTACTGGCTCCAGATGAAGTCGTACACCTCCTGGGCGGCCAGGCCGAGGTCATAGTCCTCGAAGTGGGCCGTCACGGAGCGCACGGTATCCTGGAAGCGGGTGAGGATCCACTTGTCGGCCAGCGTCAGTTTGTCATCGGCGGGCAGCCCCTGCGGCTCGAAGTCCGTCATGTTCATCATCACGAAGCGCGCGGCGTTCCAGATCTTGTTGGCGAAGTTGCGCGCCGATTCGATCTTCTCGTCGCTCATGCGCAGGTCGTTGCCGGGCGACACGCCCAGCGCCAGCGAGATGCGCAGCGCGTCCGCGCCGTACTTCTCGATCATCTCGATGGGATCGATGCCGTTGCCCAGGGATTTGCTCATCTTGCGGCCCTGCGCGTCGCGCACAAGGCCGTGATGCAGCACCGTGTGGAACGGCACCTCGCCCATCTGCTCCAGGCCCGAAAAGATCATGCGGGACACCCAGAAGAAGATGATGTCGTAGCCGGACACCAGCACGGAGGTGGGATAGAAATACTTGAGGTCCTCCGTCTCCTCCGGCCAGCCCAGCGTGGAGAACGGCCACAGGGCCGAGGAGAACCAGGTGTCCAGCACATCCTCGTCCTGGCGCATGGGCGCGCCACACTTCGGGCACCTGTCCACGCTGACGCGGCTGATGACCATCTCGCCGCACTCGTCGCAGTAATAGGCGGGAATGCGGTGTCCCCACCACAGCTGGCGGGAAATGCACCAGTCGCGCGCGTTCTCCATCCAGTTGTAGAACACCTTGGCGAAGCGGTCGGGAATGAAGCGGGTCTTGCCGGCGCGCACGGCCTCGATGGCCGGCCTGGCCAGCGGCTCCATCTTCACGAACCACTGCCTGGACACCATGGGCTCAATGACCGTGTGGCAGCGATAGCAGGTGCCCACCTCGTGCTGGAGCGGCTCCACGCTCTTGAGATAACCGCCCGCCTCGAGGTCGTCGAGGATGGCCCTGCGGGCCTCGAGCGCGGTCATGCCCGCGTACTTGCCGCAGTCCAGCACCTCCGGCTCGCCCGCGGACGCGCGGCCGCTCGCGATCAGCGCGGCGGCCTCGGCGGCCTCGGCGGCGCCCGTCATGCGTCCGTCGTAGGTGAGCACGCGCACGAGGGGCAGGCTGTGGCGCTGGCCCACCTCAAAGTCGTTCGGGTCGTGCGCGGGGGTGATCTTCACCACGCCGGTGCCCTTTTCCATGTCGGCGTGTTCGTCGCACACGATCGGGATTTCCTTGTTCAGAAGCGGCAGGATCGCGTGGCAGCCGTGCAGATGCCTGTAGCGCGGATCCTCCGCGTTGATGGCCACGGCCGTGTCGCCCAGCATGGTTTCGGGACGCGTGGTGGCCAGCTCGAGCATCTCGCCGGTTTCCTTCACCGGGTAGAGCAGGTGCCAGAAATGCCCGTCCTTGGTTTCGTATTCCACCTCGGCGTCCGAGATGGACGTGTTGCAGTGCGGGCACCAGTTCACCATGCGGTTGCCGCGATAGATGAGGCCCTTGTCGTACAGCCGCACGAACACCTCCACCACGGCCCTGTTGAGGCCCTCGTCCATGGTGAAGCGCTCGCGGCTCCAGTCGCACGAGGAGCCCAGCCTGCGCAGCTGCTGCACAATGCGGCCGCCGTACTGCTCGCGCCACTTCCAGGCGCGGCGCAGGAATTCCTCGCGGCCGATGTCCTGCTTGGTCAGGCCCTCGCTCTTCATGGCCTCCACGATCTTCACCTCGGTGGCGATGGACGCGTGGTCGGTGCCCGGCAGCCACAGGGTCGGATCGCCCTTCATGCGGTGATAGCGGGTGAGCGCGTCCTGCGGCAGGGTGTCCATGGCGTGGCCCATGTGCAGCTGTCCGGTGATATTCGGCGGCGGCATCACGATGGTGAAGGGCTTCCTGCCCGCCACGCGATGCGCCTTGAAATAGCCCTTTTCTTCCCATTCGGCATACAGACGATCCTCGATCTCGCGGGGCGCGTACACCTTCTCCATTTCCACGTTCTTCAAATTCCTCATTCCTTTCATCTGTTTGAAAACAGTTGTTTTTACCCAATAATCCTGACGGCGAGCAGCGCGCCCGCCGCGACGATCAGCAGCGCGATGAGCTTCAACGCCATTTTGCGCCTCTCCCGGCCGGCTGAGAGCCTGCCCGAAAGCGCCGCCAGCGCGACGCCCAGCGCCATCACGACCAGTCCCCACGGATTCCAGCGGCCCAGGTCGGCCGCCGATCCGGAAAAGATCCTTTCAAGCACCTTTCATCACCTTCTCCCGCGCCCTGCGTCTCGAGGAGAACGCCCCGCAAGCGACAGGCACGGCCGCGGCCTCGCCGGGCCGGAAGGCCGCCTGCGCGAAGGGACCGCCGTCCGCTGCATTCTTCCTCCGACAAAAAAGCGCGCCCCACAAAAGGACGCGCTGCAACGTGGTACCACCTTCATTCGGAGCGGATATCCGCTCCCTCTGCGCGCTGTCAGGGGCGCACCCCGGACGGGCTACTCCGTTCGCCCGTCCCTCCTCCGAAGCGACCTTCGCAGCCGGCCTGCGCGGACGGCCTTTCAGCCTGCGAACCGTCCTCTCTGAGCGCGCCAGACGCCGCTACTCCTCTTCATCACAGGAGATTATCGGATTATATCTTATATTATACGTGAAAACCGCCGTTTCGTCAATGCGCTTTCGGGCCGTTTCCGTTTTTAACATAGATCAGGCCGTAATTCACCATCGAAAACAGGCTGACCGCCAGCCCCGCGTACAGCAGCCCGTGTCCCACCCGCGTCAGGGTCTCGACGCCGTGCCAGGGAAAGATCGCCAGAATGGCCAGGATCAGCAGCACCGTGGCCAGCTTGCCGGACCAGTTCGACATGACCACGACGTCGCGCCGCTTGAACAGCAGCGTGCCGCCGATCACCATCACGATTTCCTTCGCCAGCAGCACGCACAGCGCCCACCAGGGCAGATCGCCCGTGCTGGCCAGGCAGAGCATCATGCTCAGCTGCATCAGCTTGTCTGCCAGAGGATCCATCAGCTTGCCGAACGAAGTCACCTGATTGAGACGCCGCGCCAGATAGCCGTCCACCGCGTCGGTCGCGCAGGCCGTCACATAAACCGCGAAGGCCGGTATCGTCAGGCCGCTGTAATAGAGCGCGATGAACACCGGAATGAGCACAATCCGAAGAATCGTCAGTATATTGGGGATATTCAGGACAAACAAGGTGCAACATCCTTTTTTCTTATGAAGCGTCGTCTGCCGAAAGGGCGAACCCTCCATTGGGTTATTATATCATTCTCCCAATCCGGAAACAATATGCCGCCCCAAAACTTCCCCATTTCTTCATATTTCCATCTCCCCCGGGAAGGCGGCGTCGGCAGGGCCGCCCCTGCCGCAGACTGCCTTCCCGGGGAGAATCCGCATGGACGGCCCCCGCAAAAGCGCGGGAAGAACATGTAAATTTATCAGACGCGCTTGATTTTGGAGGAATTTGGCTTTATTCTATATATGGATTCAACTCACTATCAACAGGAGGGAACAGAAGATGAACAGATTTCAGAAACTGCTCGCGCTTGTCCTGACCGTCGTCATGCTCTGCGCGTCGGGCGTGACCGCGCTGGCCGACATGTCCGGGAGCGACTACGCCGCCGCCGCGAACATCGTGACCACGCTGGCCGACGACTACACCGGCAAGACCGTCATCCTGCACTCCAACGACGTGCACGGCGCGGTGTCCGGCTATGCCTACATCGCCGCACTGAAGGATATCTTCGCCGCCAGAGGCGCCGAGGTCCTGCTGGTGGACGCTGGCGACTTCAGCCAGGGCACCACCTACGTTTCCACCTCCAAGGGCGCTACCGCCGTCGAGATGATGAACGCCGCGGGCTACGACATCGTCACGCTGGGCAACCATGAGTTCGACTTCGGTTACGCCCAGCTCGTTGAGAATCTGGCCGCCGCCGAATTTACGACGCTCTGCGCCGACGTCATCGTGAAGGAGAGCGGCGCGTCCATCCTGGACGGCCACGCCGTCGTCGCCACCGAGGGCGGCCTGAAGCTCGGCTTCTTCGGCATGGAGACCCCTGAGACCGCCACGAAGGTCAACCCCGGCCTCATCCGCGAGATCAGCTTCGTGTTCGGCGCTGATCTGTACGCCTGCGCGCAGGCCGAAATCGACGCCCTGAAGGCTGAGGAGGTCGATCTGGTGATCGGCATCACGCATCTGGGCGTGGATGCCGAATCCGCCGCCAACGGCTACCGCTCCATCGATCTGTATGCCAACACCACCGGCGCCGATCTGCTGCTTGACGGCCACTCCCATACCGTGATGACTGCCGGCGAGAACGGCGAGCCCATTCAGTCCACCGGCACCAAGTTCGCCTATGTGGGCGTCGTTGTGATCGACAATGAGAAGAAGGCCGTTGAGGACAACTTCCTCATGCCCACCGTCACGGGAATCTACAGCATGCCCGAGGCTGCCGACGTAGCCGCGAAGGCGCAGGCCATCATCGACGAAGTGGACGCGAAGTACGGCGCCGTGTTCGCCACCTCCGAGGTGCTGCTGAACGGCGACCGCGCGCCCGGCAACCGCACCCAGGAAACCAACCTGGGCGATCTGATCACCGACGCTATGGTCTGGAGCGTCGTCAAGGAGGGCGGCATCGAGCAGGAGGAGAAGAACGTCGTGGGCATCACCAATGGCGGCGGCATCCGCGCGGCCATTCAGGAGGGCGACGTCACCATGAACAACATCAACACCGTCCTGCCCTTCGGCAACACCGTGGCCGTCGTCTATGTGACCGGCAGCGAACTGCTCGAAGCGCTCGAGGCGTCCACCTACTGCACGCCCGAGGCCATCGGCGGCTATCCGCAGACCAGCGGCATCGAGTGGACGCTGGACACCACCAAGGCCTTTGATCAGGGCGAGAACTATCCGGAAACCACTTACTACGCCCCCGCCTCCATCCAGCGCGTGACCATCGAGGCCGTCAACGGCGAGGCGTTTGATCCCGAAGCCACCTACGCCGTGGTGACCAACAACTTCTGCGCCGCCGGCGGCGACACCTACTACGTATTCGGCCATGCCTTCAGCGAAGGCGCCGGCTTCGACACCGGCATCCCGATGGACGAGGCCGTGATGGCCTACGTCGCCGACGTGCTCGACGGCGTCATCACCGCCGAGGCCTATGGCGAGCCCCGCGGCACCGAAAAGCAGATTGCCGAATAATCCGACCTCTCCGCAACACCCAGCCCGCCGTGTGCATTCCGCGCGGCGGGCGTTTTGTCTGCTTGCCAAACGGCGCGTTATCCCTTATAATAGAATTCCCTTTCATCGTTCTGAATTGTCCGGAGGTGAGTGCAGCCATGCCAGATATCCAACACCCCGCGCTTCGGGAGGAGCAGTCGCATCTCGACAAAACCCTCTCGCTGGTCGCGGCGCAGCAGAAGGTCGGAGAGGAGGAGCTCGATGAGGCCCGACGGGAGCTGAACGAGGCCTTCATGTACGACCGCGACAACCGCGACGTGCTCGAGCTGCGCAACATCCTCTTCGACCGCGCGCAGCAGACCGTGCGCAACCTTGCGGCCGCGCGGCTCAAGCCCTACTTCACGCGCATCGACTTCACCGAGCGAAGCGGCGAGAGCCAGACCTACTACATCGGGAAGCACACCGTCATGAAGCCGGACGAGCTGGAGCCGGAGGTGGTCGACTGGCGCGCGCCCATCGCCAACCTGTACTATTCCGGCCAGATCGGGCCGATGCACTATGTGACACCGGACGGCGAGGTGCACGGCGAGCTCACGCTCAAGCGCCAGCTGGGCATTGAAGACGGACGGCTTCAGACCATCTTCGACACCGACCTCGTCTCGCAGGACGCCTATCTGCAGTCCGTGCTCGGCGCGGCCACCGGCGACCGCCTGCGCGACATCGTCACCTCCATCCAGGCCGAGCAGAACTACGTCATCCGCTACCCGCTGGAGCGTTCGCTGGTCGTGCAGGGCGTGGCCGGCTCCGGAAAAACCACCATCGCGCTGCACCGCATCGCCTATCTGCTCTACACCTTCCAGGAGAGGCTCTCGCCCGAACACGTGCTGATCCTCGCGCCCAACCCGCTCTTCCTGAACTTCATCGCGGGCGTGCTGCCCGATCTGGGCGTGGAAAAGGTGCGCCAGACCACCTTTCCCCTGCTCGTGGCCGACTGGCTGGACGACCTGCTGCCCCGCGTGTCGACGACCGACCTCACCGACCGGGTGCTGGAGCTTCCGGACGACGAACAGGCGCGCCTCACCCGCCTCATGCGCTTCAAGGGCTCGATGGATATGGCGCGCCGCCTCGCCGACTGGCTGGATCGGCTCGAAGCGCGCCTGCCGCCCGCCGACGACATCCGCTTCGGCCCGGTCACACTGTTCACCGCCGACCGGCTGCGCGCGTTCCTCCTGGAGGACGAAAAGCCCTTCCCGCTGAACCGGCGCATCGCGGAATTCCACAAGGAGCTGACGCTGCGCACAAAGGACGCCGCCGCAAAGGTGAAGGAGTGGCTGAAGGCCGAGACGGACCGGCGCACCGATCTTCTGCGCGCCGCCCTGCCCGAGAGCGAGGAACGGCGGCAGCGGCTGGTGAAGCTCTATCACAGCCGGGACCAGCGCCTCAAAGAAACCGACGGGAAGGTCCGGCCGTTCATCGACGGCGTCATGGCGCGCTTCCCCGCCTTCAATCCCTTCCAGCTCTACCGCGACTTCTGCGCGGACCTGCTGGCCGAATCGCCCGACGGCAGCGACGCCGCGCTCGCCGCCGAGTACACGCTGGAGCACACCGCGAACCGCAGGATAGATCCGGAGGACGTCGCGCCCATCGCGCTCATCGCCATGCGCACGCACGAGCTGCCCCGCGTGGACATCCGCCACGTGGTCGTCGATGAGGCGCAGGACTTCAGCATGATGGAATTCCTGCTGCTGCACCGCATGACGCGCGGCGCCTCCATGACCATCGTGGGCGATCTCATGCAGGGCATCCGCTCCTGGCGCGGCCTGACCGACTGGCGCCCGCTCGCCGGGGAGCTGCTCGCCGGCAGGGCCGCGCTGCATCAGCTGCTCACCAGCTACCGCAGCACCATCGAAATCATGAATCTGGCGCTGCGCGTGCTGCGCAGGCGGCCTGTGCCGGGCCAGGAAGCCGCCAGGCCCGTGCTGCGCCACGGCCCCGAGCCCGAGCTGATTCCCTTCCGGTCGGCGGCCGACCAGGCCCGCGCGCTCGAGGGCATCGTCCGCGCCTGGCAGGCGGACGGCCTGCGCGCCATCGCCGTCATCGACCGCACGTCGGAGCAGCTCCGGGCGCTCGCCCAGAGGCTGCCCGGGGACCTGCGCCCGCGCCTGCTGGACGTCAACGCGGAGAGGTACGACGCCGGCCTGCTGCTGGCCCGCGCCTCCGACGTGAAGGGGTTCGAGTTCGACGGCGTCATCATCGCCGACGCGGGCGAGGCGCGCTTCCCCGACCGCGAACTGGACGCCCGGCTTCTGTACGTCTGCCTCACGCGCCCGCTGCATCGCGTCGCCTGCCTGTATGAAAAAGCGCTCACACCGCTTCTGGAAGCATAAAAGCGCCGCGTTCGCTTCATCGGAAGCGCGAACGCGACGCTTTGGGAAGGCGCGGTTTCCCGCGCCGCTCTTCATGGAGGCATTCGGACCGGCGCGCCGCGTCAGTCGAGCAGCAGCCGGTCGCGGAAGAAATCGTGCAGGATGCCGTTGCTCGCCAGAACGTTGCCGGAGACGAGGCAGTCGGGCCCGTTTTTCCAGCCCGTTGCCATGCCGCCCGCCTCGCGCACGATCAGCACGCCCGCGGCGATGTCGTAAATGTGCAGACAGGGCTCGAAAAAGGCCTCCACGCGGCCGCAGGCCACACAGCACAGATCGAACGCCGCGGAACCCAGCCGGCGAAAATCATTCACCTCATAGATCATCCGCCCCATCATCTGCGGCAGCACCCTGCGCGCGATCTCCGGCACGCGATGGACAAAGCTCATCGAGGCCACCGCCTGCAGCGGCTCGCTCACGGAGGACACGTGAATCGGCCGGCCGTTCAGGAAGGCGCCGCCTCCCCTGACCGCCGTGAACATTTCGCCGAGCGCCGGCGCATACACCACGCCAACCTCGACCTCGCCCCTTTGCATGTACGCGATCGAGATGGTGTAGAGCGGCAGGTTCTTGATGAAATTGGTGGTGCCGTCAATCGGGTCGATCACCCACATGCCGTCCTTTTCTTCGCTCACGCCGCTCTCCTCGGCATAGAATCCGTCGCCGGGAAACCGCTCGCTCAGCGCGTCGATGATCATTCGCTCGGACGCCCTGTCCATATCGGTCACGAAATCCTTGGCCGCCTTGTTCTCGATGTGGAAGCTGTGCCGCTCGATCAGCATGGCTCCCGCCCTGCGCGCCGCGTCCTGCGCCGCCTCCAGCCGCATCTGCCGGTCCATAGAAAGACGCCTTCCTTCTCCGTTTTTCTCCTCACTGTCCGAAACGCCCGCTCAGCGCGCGAAGATCCAATCGCGCAGCACGGCAAAAAACTCGCGCGTATAGTAGTTGAGCGGCGTGATCCACGCGCATTTTGCCGGGTTGCCCGACACATGGCTGAGGCCCAGCGCGCGCGCCGTCCGCAGCGCGCGATAGATGTGATAGCCCGTCGTGGTGACGACGACCTCCGCCTCCGGATCGTCGATAAACGCCTTCGCGAACTCGATGTTCTCCTCCGTGCTGGTGGATTTGTCCTCCATGATGAGCCGCGCCTCGTCGATGCCACGCGCGACGAGCGCGTCATGCATGGCCTGCGCCTCGCTCATGGGCTCGTTGCTGCCCTGCCCGCCGCACAGGATGGCCACGGCGTTTTCGTTGGCCTCAAGGTATTCGGCCGCCTTCTCGATGCGGTAGTTCAGCAGCACCGACGGCCCGTTTTCCTTTACCCGCGCGCCCAGCACCAGCACATAGCCGGCATCCGGCGCCGGCCGCGCCATACTCCCGGCGACGACCTGGCCGGTCACGCCCGCGAAGAGGACGAGCGCCAGCACGATCAGCACGGCCAGCACGGCGGAAACGCGCTTCTGCGCCCTCCGGCTCCTCCGGCCGACGCGCCGGAGAACGAAGTCCAGCGCCAGGCAGCCCGCGCCCAGCGCCACCCAGAACAGCGCGAACGAAATCCCAAAGCCCAGATACGGAAGCAGCAGCGCGTAATACAGCAGCGCGCCGATGCCGGCGATCCTCAGAAACCACGAGACAATTCTGCTGACACGCGCAGGCCTGCGATCCTTCCGCTTCATGGCGTCATCTCCTCTCGATTATTTCCCCTTTGACGATCCCTCCGTCCGGTTCGTTCCGCATTCGCGCGGAACGGCCCCGTCAGGGCTCGAGGCGGCTGAAATCGAGCGTGGCGAAATAATCCTCCGGCGTCTCAGCGCGGCGGATTTTGCGGAACGAGCCGTCCTCGCGCAGCAGCACCTCTGCCGAGCGCAGGCGTCCGTTGTAATTATAGCCCATGGAGAAGCCGTGCGCGCCGGTGTCGTGAATGACGAGATAGTCGCCCACGCTGATCTGAGGCAGCATGCGGTCTACGGCGAATTTGTCGTTATTCTCGCACAGCGAGCCGACGACGTCGTACATGTGATCGCACGGCGCCCCCTCCCGGCCGGCCACGGTGATGTGATGATACGCGCCGTACATGGCCGGGCGCATGAGATTCGCCGAGCAGGCGTCTACGCCAATGTAGTGCTTGTAGGTGTTCTTCTCGTGCACGGCGCGCGTCACGAGCCAGCCGTTCGGCCCGGTCATGTAGCGCCCGAGCTCCGTCACGACGCGCACGTCTTCGCCGATGCGGGCCGGCGCGACGATTTCATCGAACGCCCTGCGCACCCGCTCGCCCACCGCCTCGATGTCCACCGCCGTCTCCTCCGGCCTGTATGGAATGCCGATGCCGCCCGACAGGTTGAGCATGAAAAACTCCGCGCCCAGCTCCTCGTGAAGCTCGACCGCCGCTCTGAACAGCTGCCTGGCCATCTCGGGATAGTAATTGTTGTCGATCATGTTGCTGGCCAGAAAGGCGTGCAGTCCAAAGCGCTTCACGCCCTTCTCCATCAGGCGGCGAATGCCTTCGGTGAGCTGCGCGCGCGTAAAGCCGAACTTGGCGTCGCCCGGATGGCCCATGAGGGCTCCGTCGATCAGAAAATCTCCGCCCGGATTGAAGCGGCAGCATATTTTTTCCGGCAGACCGCCGTGCCGCTCCAGAAAATCGATGTGCGTGATGTCGTCCAGATTGATGATGGCGTTCAGACGGCGGGCGTATTCAAATTCCTCCGCAGGCGTCTCGTTTGAGGAGAACATGATGTCGTCGCCGGAGAATCCCACGCGCTCGGCCATCATGAGCTCCGTCAGCGAGGAGCAGTCCACGCCGCAGCCCTCCTGCCGCAGGATGTTCAGAATCACCGGATTGGGCGTGGCCTTCACGGCGAAGTACTCCCGGTAGCCCGGATTCCAGCCGAACGCCCGGCAGAGCGCGCGCGCGCGCTGGCGCAGGCCGCTCTCGGAATAGAGGTGGAACGGCGTCGGGATCTCGGCGTCGATCCTGCGGATCACATCGAGCGAGGGGGATCTTTTTTCTGTCATGGCTGTATCTCTCACTTTCCGTCCTCTGTCTTTCTCCCCGTCGGCCGCCGCGCGTCAGCGGCGCAGCCGGCCTGCGATCATGTCCTTCGCGGCGCTCAACTGGCGCACGCGCAGCAGCAGGGCCGCCGCGATGTAGGCCGCCACGGACACGCCCGTTCCCACCGCGAGCCGCGCCAGCGAGCCGAGGCTGCCGTGCGCCGGCGGCAGCGTGCGGTCCAGTATCAGGCACACAATCGCGCACAGCGCCGCGGCGATGCCGGTCTTCAGAAGCTCCTCCAACGTCCGCCGCCCCCTGAAGCGGCCGATCTTCCGGCGCAGGAGCACCAGCAGCGACGCCGCGCCCGCCGTCGCCGACAGCGACGTGGCCAGCGCCAGGCCGCCCACGCCCATCAGCCGCACCAGAATCAGGTTGAGCAGGATGTTGAGCGCCACCGTCGCCATGGCGTTGAGCATGGGCGTGCGGGTGTCCTGGCAGGCATGGAAGGCGCGGTTCAGGATATCGCGCATGCCGAAGCTGAACACGCCCACGATGTAGAACGCGAGCGCGCAGGCCGCGACGGCGACCGATTCTTCCCGGAACACGCCGTGCATGTAGGCCAGGCGGATGACGTCCCTGGACATGATCGCCCCCACCACGACGATCGGGAAAACCACCAGCGCCACCAGCTCGGCGCACTGCCTGACGATCTTCCCCAGGCCGCGCCGGTCGTGGCTGGCCGTGCGCATGCTCATTCTGGAAAAGGTGATCGTCTCCAGCGGCACCAGCACCACGCCCACCAGGAACGTGATCAGCCGGTAGGCCAGGCTCATGCAGGACAGATGCCCCTCCGGCAGGCCGGTGGCCAGCATCTTGTCCACCATGTGATTGAGCTCGTTCACGGCCATGCTCAGCACGGCCGGGCCGGCCAGGATCATCAGGCGGCGGAACATCGGGTCGGAAATGTCGAAGGAAAGGCTGTAGCGCATGACGCCCTTCATGGCGGGCAGCAGGATCGCCACCTGCAGGATGCCCGACACAAACACGCCCCAGGCCAGCGCACGGATGCCGGCGGTCCGGGAAAAGCCGATCGTGGCGATCAGCAGCGCAAAGGTGAGCGGGAAGCCGGTCAGCTGCGCGGCCAGATACTTCTCACGCGCGTTCAGAATGGACGAGAGCACGATGCTGACCACCAGGAAAGCCAGCGAAGGCAGCATGCGCTGCAGCAGCGCGACAGTGAGGCGCTGCTTGTCCGGGTCAAAGCCGCGCGCCGTGAGGCTCACCAGCGGCCCTGCCAGGAAAAACATGACGATTGAGACAATGATGGAAAAAAAGGCGAACAGGTTGACCACGTTGCTGCTGAATCCGTTGAGCCGCTTCGGCTTGCCCGCCTGCCTGAGCTGCACGTAGAGCGGCACCAGCGTCGAGGTGATGCACGAGTTGAACAGCAGCACCGGCACATAGTACAGGCTGTAGGCCATGTTGTAGGCGTCCATCTCCATGCCCGCTCCGTAATAGGCGGTCATGACGATCTCGCGCAGGAACCCGCCGGCCTTGCTGACAAAGATCACCAGCGTGACCGCCATGGTCGTCTGCAGCAGCGATTTCTTCTTTCCAGACACCGGACCAAGCCCCTCCCTTGCGCTGCGTTCCCAGACAGCTTATTCAGACGCCATACAGTATATCACAATCCGGGCAAATGAACAGACACGCCCCCGTTAATTCATGAGGGCGTGTTCGAAACGCGCGGACGGGCGCCTATTGCCCGGCCGCTCCATCGGAATAGACCGTTTGGACGAGGCCCTCGTGGTCGTTCCAGACAGCGCCCGTCTCTCCGTCCACAAAGAACAGGCGGGGCCAGCCGGTCTCGTGCCCGCGCAGCGTGATCTGCCAGCAGAACGTACAGACCTCGTCGCTGCGGAACATGCCGCCGGCGAACATCGGCCGGACGAGCTCGATGGTATCCTCGAAGGTGCCGAAGGCCGAGTCCTCCATCATCGCGCCGTTCGCGGCCGCCTGCCGGGCGGCATTCGCCGCCGCGGCGTTGAGCGCGTCCACGGCCTGCGCCGCGCTCAGATACCGCGGGACGGGATCGCCGTCCTCCAGCGGCGCGTAGTCGGACAGGTCGAAGCTGAAGTAATTCGGGCCGTAGCTGCAGATGTCGCCCCGCAGCCCGGAGCCCCATATCCCCACGCCCGGCTCGGCCTCCCGCGGCCACCAGAAGCTGTACAGGTTTTCCACGGCCTCGCCCTCGAAGACATATGCCACGGGATGCGCCGGATGCGCGAGGTATTCCTCCGGCAGCCAGCGGGCAAACCATGCCCGCGCCCACTCGAGCGCCGCCTCCCGGCTCTGGAAGGCGTCGGCGCTGAGCCTGGCGGGATCGTCCGGCGCATAGAAGAAGCTGTCGTCGCCCTCAAAGCAGGAGGCCTTGGCCTTGTAGGAGCCCTTCACGCCCTTGTCGGCTTCCCGGGTATAGACCACGGCGCCGCTGAACGACTGCCTGGTCCACGCGTCGCCCCACAGCCATCCGGCCACAGTGTCGGGATCCAGCGCGCCGCCCGTCTTCACATAGGCCGAATGACGGATGTCCGGCGTTTCGGGCAGGCCGTCCGCGCATTCGCCGGCGAGCCTGTAGCCTTCGCCGCCGTAGAGCAGCGCCCCGCCCGCCTGCTCCTTCGCCGCCGCATGGGCCTGCGTATAGCCGGTGTCGACGAAGACGCCGTCCTCCGTCAGCGGGCCGAAATGCACGAGTCCCGTTTCCGCGTCCACATAGGCGACGCCCATGTTCCCGTGGGCGGCGTTCGCGTCCGTATAATAAAGCCGCCAGCTCAGGCGGTACTCCGCCTCGCGGCCGAACACGAAGGAGTACGTCAGGTTCATGTCCTCAACGGTTCCCCCGTCCGGATCGAGCCAGCCGTTTCGGATGAAGACCTCGTCGCCCTTCATCAGGTCCGCCGCGTCGTTGAAGGCGTCAATGGCCTGCGCCGCCGTCAGAAGCGACGGGTCGGACGGGTCGTCGGCCGCCGGTTCGAAGCGGTTCCATTCAAAATACAGCCGGGTCGGACCGGACGGCGTATAGACGACCTGTACGCCGCCGCCCTGCGCGCAGACGCCGGACTCCATCTCCTGCAGCCAGCAGGCCGCGCATTCGTTCGGCCGCCCGACATGGCCCGATTCGCCGACGCCCACGCCCGTGTACGAGACGTCTTCCAGATGAGCGGGGTCAAGATAGGGACTGACCGGCAGCCACGAGGCGAGCCACGCGTACATCGCGTCATAGGCCTCGGACTCGCTGGCGAACGGGGCGGTCTCTTCCGCGCCGCCCGGGCGGGAGATCGAAAAGACGTTCCTGTCCTGAACGCCCGCATCCTGAACGATCAGATTCATCGCGGCGCCGTGAGGGTTTTTTCCGGCTTCGACCTCATAGCGCCCGTTCGCCTCGTCAAACGTCCAGTCGTCGCCGATCATCAGGCGCACCAGCTCGTCGCGGCTGAGCGCCGGACCCGTCTTCACATAGGCGACATGCCGCACCGGCGGCAGCTCCGGCAGAACGCGCTCCGCCAGCTTGGCGCCGAGGCCATACATGCCCTTTCCATACAGCAGCTCGGGATGGGCCGTCGGCGCGGGCATCGGCGTCGCGTCCAGGGGCGAGCGCGTCGCAAAGCCCCCGTTCGTCATGGGCAAAGCCGTCGGGAGAGGCGCTTCGGGCGAAGGCGAGGGCGTTTGGGTCGCCGCGCCCGGCGCGGTGAAGACGCTGTCTCTGGGCGTCAGCCAGCCGCGCGCCTCCACAAGGGCGATGGCCGCGACGACCAGCGCGGCGACAGCCATCAGGCCGCGGCGCAGCAGGCGTCCGCGCCTGATCTCATAGCGGCGGATATCGTTCCCGCCCGCGCGGATGGCCTCCTCAAAGGCGTCCGGCGCGTCCGGCAGGTTCAGCCTGTCCTTCCATTCACTCATTGTCATTGCCTCCCTCCGTCAGCGTGCGCTTCATGCGCTTTCTGGCCTGCCTGAGGCGCGTGTTCACCTGCTCCTGGCGGATGCCCAGCATGCGCGCCACTTCGTTTTGCGAGTAGCCCTCGACATAAAAGAGAATCGTCGGCAGGCGCAGCGCGTCCGGCAGCTCCTGAAGCGCCAGGGTGACGTCGCCGTCCTCCGCCCCGGGCTCATCGGGCCGGAGCATCGCGTCCCTCATCGCCTCGCGCCGCCGGATCTGGCCGCGCTGCATGTCGCGGCAGCGGCTGATGAACACGCGCATAAACCACGCCTCGAAGCGGGTTTCGTCGCGCAGCGCGTTCCGCCTCTTCCAGGCCGTCAGCATGGCCTCCTGCACGGCGTCCGCCGCATCCTCGTCGTTCCATAGCATCGTGCGCCCGACGTGATAGAGCTGATTGCGCATGGCCATGACGCGCCGCGTGAAATCGCTCTCCGTCATTTTCGCGCCTCCTCTCGTGAGTACTTTCACCTTATATGACGGATCAGAACGCCGTTTTCGGTACGGCAACGCGGACAAAATTTCACCAGGACGCGTCTTCATGATATAAACTGATGAATTTTCGCAAAGTTATCTTGCGGCCGCGCCTTTCACCATGTAAAATAGAAATGCAGTGCGGCGGCCGTCCTTCCGTCCGCCGCGTCGCGCCCGGATTCGCGTCCGAACGACGACAACGCCAGTCCGCCTCCGCGGACAGACACGGAAACGTTCAAAGGCGGCTCTTGTTCATCAAGGGCCGCCCTGTTTAACAGGCAGCGAGGTGCATGACATGTATAAAATCGTCACAAAAAAGGCGCTGAATCCCACCGTCACTCAGATGGAAATCGAAGCGCCGCTGGTCGCCCGCAAGGCCCGGCCGGGCCAGTTCATCATCCTTCGCGTGGATGAGGAGGGCGAGCGCATTCCCCTGACCGTCGCCGGCGTCGATCCCGAAGCGGGCACCGTCAAGATCATCTTCCAGATTGTGGGAGCGACCACCGAGCTGCTCAATCACAGGCGGGAGGGCGAGTTCATTCAGGATTTCGTCGGCCCGCTGGGCGTCGCCACGCATACCGAGGGCATCGGAAAGGTGTGCATCGTGGGCGGCGGCGTGGGCTGCGCCATCGCGA